>Ga0228535_1000512_pt1 | contig 104226 bp, 87 predicted proteins | sample SJ1metagenome_FD_168457 | JGI IMG/M metagenome (GOLD analysis project Ga0228535, IMG submission 168457) | Enriched culture of PCE-dechlorinating microbial communities from Ithaca, New York, USA - SJ1 | ecosystem: Engineered > Modeled > Simulated communities (microbial... > Unclassified | place... | reverse complement strand
GGCCTTGAATTGGTAACTTTCGTGCTGGAAGGAAGCAGCCATGATTCCGTTTTCCGGGAAGAGGACATCTGTGACGTATTCCGCTACCAGCTGAGCGAGGCCCTGGCGGAGCATATCATGCAATATTGCGAGGATCAGGTTCTAAGGAAGGAAATCAACCGTTCCATCAAAAAGTATTTAACCTTGGAAAAGGACGCGGTCTATGTTAAAGCCCGCGACATTCTCAACAATTGCCGTAGTAGCGAAAGCCTCAACCTGCTTCTGCGTTTCGGCCGGAAAAACCGCATCAGCCAGAGGGTTCTGGAACATCTTAAACAAAACCGGCGCATACTGGTGGAGGGGTTCGTAACCTTTTGCCTGCAGGACTACCTGACGGAAATCAAATACGCTGCCGAACTGGCCCTGGAAGAGTTAAAAAACGAAAGGGAATACAGTGAGTTTGTCAGCTTACTCCGCTATTTTGTGGATTCCCAGAATCCCAAAATAAATGAAGTCAATTTGATGGTTATGGGGGATGGACGCTTTTACCTGTGGGATGACAGCGGCACCAAAATTGATGAACAATATATTAACTACTTTCTAGATGAAATGCTGTCCAATGAGGTAAGCCTGGACGATGTTCTCGTCAGTATCCTTATTACCATATCGCCGCGGCATATAATTCTGCATAATACCGGGGAACAAGGGGTAAGCGAACCGGTTTTGATGATCCGCAATGTGTTCAAAGAACGGATCAGTGAGTGCACGGGCTGCCCGAAATGCCAGCCCGGTTTCTGTGAACAGCATAAATAGAAGGCCCTATTTAATTATCTATCCGGTGATTGTAAGCCTTAAATCCCATAATACAGGCCAGGAGAGCAAAAAGCATTCCCGTCAACCAGCCGATCAAGGGTGCGTATTCCAGGCTGCCTTTAAAAATCAGCGAAAACTGAATGGATGACGCGGTTAGAAGGCTGCAGGCCACAGCCCCCTTCTGATATTTATTCATCAGTAATCCTTCCTCCTGAAAAGCCCAATTTGTAACACCGATGGCTATATTATACAATATATTTGCTAATGACCTTATATGTATTTATGGGGCAACTAGTCCTCGTTTGCGGTTGCCACCGAAATCTGCTATATTTTCTTATAATATCAAGGCGGGCTGCTATTTTTTAACCGCTGTTTATCATATCATTCAGATCTTCATAGATTCGCTCAATGTGATAGACTTAAAGGATATCAAGGGGTTAGTACTCTGTTAACTCTAATTCTTGTATAAATCGTCGAGGAAAATTTTTGTAGGACAAGGCGGGCGGCTCCATGGCATCCTGCCACCGGCAGCTCTTTGCCGTCCCTGGCATCGCTGCACTAACCCGTCCGTGGGTGTCGCCGCATTAGCCCGTCCATGGGCGTCAAGGAATGAGTAATACTGGACGTATTGTGATTGACGACAACGCAGTCATGCGAAAATTTAACCGACGAGTAATGCAAGGATTAGAGTTAACAGAGTACTAGATGCCCCTGGTTTAGGAGTCAAACGTCAGGAGGTTTTATCGATGATCAACATCACTTTGCCCGGTGGAGAACACCGTGAGTTTGCGGAGGGGATGAGCCTGCTCCAAATCGCTAAAGAAATTAAGCCTCAGTTGGCCAAAACTGCTGTTGTAGCTCTTTTTAACGACCAGCTGACTGATTTGAATAGAGAGATCAAAGAGGACGGAACATTAGAGTTTATCGGCTTCGATGATGAAAGGGCTTTAAACGTTTACCGCCATTCCTCGTCCCATATAATGGCCCAGGCCATCAAAAGGCTGTGGCCGGATACCCGGCTGGCCATCGGCCCGGCCATTGACAAGGGGTTTTATTACGATATTGAAAGCAGCCATACCATTACCCCGGAGGATTTTCCCCTCATCGAAGAGGAAATGCAGCGCATCATCGCCGCCGACTATCCCATAATCAGGCGTGAATTAAGCCGCGAAGAAGCCCTGAAGCTGTTTGCCGAGCACGGGGAGAATTACAAGGTGGAACTTATCAATGATCTGCCGGCCGACGCCCGGATCAGCATATACCAGCAGGGCGAATTTATAGACCTTTGCATGGGGCCGCACATTCCTTCCACCGGGAAAGTCAAGTCCTTTAAGCTTATGAGCCTGGCCGGCGCCTATTGGCGGGGCAGTGAAGAAAACCAGATGCTGCAGAGGATATACGCCACTTCCTTTCCCAAAAAGGCTTTGCTGGACGATTACCTGCACAAATTGGAAGAAGCCAAAAAGCGGGATCATCGCCGCTTGGGCCGGGAACTGGGCTTGTTTGTGGTTCTCGATGAAGGCCCGGGGTTCCCGTTCTTTATGCCCAAGGGCATGATCCTGAGAAACGAATTGGAGAAGTTCTGGCGCGAAGAGCACCGCAAAGCCGGTTACTTGGAGGTCCGTACCCCCATCATCCTAAATGAAGAGCTCTGGCATCGCTCGGGCCACTGGGATAATTATAAGGAAAACATGTATTTTACGGTGATAGATGAAGACAACTTCTGCGTTAAACCCATGAACTGTCCAGGGGGAATGCTGTTGTACAAGCAGAGCCTGCACAGTTACCGGGAACTGCCCCTGAGGGTAGGGGAGATGGGGCTGGTGCATCGTCACGAAAAATCCGGGGTCTTGCACGGCTTGATGAGGGTGCGCGCCTTTACTCAGGATGACGCCCATATCTTTATGCTGCCGGAACAGATCATAGGCGAAATAAAAGGCGTTATCGATTTGATAGACAAGTTCTACAGTCTGTTCGGCTTTCCCTATCATGTGGAGCTCTCCACCCGGCCCGAGAAATCAATGGGCTCGGCCGAAACCTGGGAAATGGCCACCAGCGCTTTAAAACAGGCCCTGGACGAGAAGGGCCTGCCTTATAAAATCAATGAGGGGGATGGGGCTTTTTACGGGCCCAAGATCGACTTCCACCTGCAGGATTCCTTGGACCGCACCTGGCAGTGCGGCACCATTCAGCTCGATTTTCAGATGCCGGAACGCTTTGACCTGACCTACATCGGTGAAGACGGGGAAAAGCACCGCCCGGTCATGATCCACCGGGTGATCTACGGCAGCATGGAGCGCTTTATCGGCATTTTGACCGAACATTTCGGCGGAGCTTTTCCCACCTGGCTGGCCCCGGTGCAAGTCAGAGTGGTACCCATCACCGAGCGCCACCACGATTACGCCAAAAAGGTGTACGCCCGTTTGGAAGAAGCCGGTGTCAGGGTTGAAGCCGATTACCGCAGCGAAAAAGTAGGCTATAAGATCAGAGACGGTCAGATGCAGAAAATTTCCTACCTGCTGGTGGTTGGAGACCGCGAAGCCGAGGAGGGAACCGTTTCCGTGCGCCACCGCAAAGAGGGTGACAGAGGGGCGGCTGCCCTGGAGGATTTCATAAAACAGATTTTGCAGGAGATAGATGAGAAACGGTCTTTGTAATACCGTGTGCTAAAACCTGAGCTTTTCCCGGGTTAAGCATTGCCAGTCTAAACGGCTTATGGTATACTATGTTTTGATGTTAAGCAGGAGCTTCGCTTCTCACCTTGCAGTACTGGCTGTCAAGGTAGTTCAATTAACCATACCGGGGTTTAGCGGGCATATGGGTATTGATCAGCGGGTTCTTGCAGCCCGCTTTACATTTTTCTGGAGGTGAACTTCTTATCAGTAAAGATTGGAGAATTAACGAAGACATCAGGGTAAAGGAAGTCAGGCTGGTCAGTGAGGAAGGGGAGCAGTTAGGGATAGTCCCCATTCGAGATGCTATGGCAATTGCCATAGAAAAGGGATTGGATCTGGTGGAGGTGGCGCCTTCTGCCAAACCTCCGGTGTGCCGTTTGATGGACTTCGGAAGATTCAGGTTCGAGCAGAGCAAACGGGAAAAGGAAGCTCGCAAGAAACAGAAGATCATCTCTGTTAAAGAAGTTAAGCTGCGTCCCAATATCGAGGATCACGACTTTGAAGTAAAGGCCAAGAACGCCCGGCGGTTTCTGTCTGCTGGAGACAAGGTCAAGGTGACCATCATGTTTCGCGGCAGGGAGATAACTCATCCCGATTTGGGTGAGAAGCTTTCCGTAAAATTAGCCGAGCAGCTCTCGGATATTTCAGCTGTGGAGAAAAACCCCAAAGTAGAGGGGAAAAACATGGTGATGATTTTGACTCCCCGGCTGGATGCGGATAAGTCGCACAAGAACGAAAAGAAGGAGGAAGCCTGATGCCTAAAATCAAGACCCACCGGGGGGCTGCCAAGAGATTCAAGAAGACCGGAAGCGGCAAAATAAAAAGATCCAAAGCCTTTGCCAGTCATCTGTTGGGCGACAAGACCCCGAAAAGAAAACGCCAACTTCGCAAAGCAGGCCTGGTAAGCGTGAGTGAGACCAACCGGATCTCCAAGCTCATTCCTTACTAAGCCGATTTACTTAGAGTCGTCAGGAGGTAATTACAGATGCCGAGAGTCAAACGTGGAGTGACTGCCCATCAGAGGCATAAAAAGATTTTGAAACTGGCCAAAGGCTATCGGGGAAGTAAGCACAAACTCTTCCGGGTAGCCAAAGAACAAGTTATGAAATCCGGCCAGTATGCATATATTCACCGCCGTCTCAAGAAGAGAGATTTCCGCAAACTGTGGATAGCCAGGATCAATGCCGCGGCCAGGAACAACGGCACCACCTACAGCAGGATGGTTCATGGACTCAAAGAAGCCGGGGTGGATATCAACCGTAAAATGCTGGCCGATCTAGCGGTCAACGACCCGCAGGGGTTCACCAAGCTGGTCGAGCTGGCCAAGCAGAGCGCAAACAAATAGCGATGATAAAGTGTGGCCCTGAAGGGCCATACTTAGTTTATGAGAGAACGGGGACACACTTCTCCTTCGGGAGAATGTCCCCTTGTCATAGAAGGGATTGAGAGGATGAAGCAGATATCTTCCCGGGACAATCCGGTTGTGAAAAATGCGGCCGGCTTAAAGCAGGGCAAACACCGCCGGCAGCAAAAGGCCTTTCTCCTGGAGGGCGAAAGGGCGGTCCGGGAATTGAAGGCCTGTCCGGAGCGGGTTTTACACTACTTCGTTCAGGAAGAGATGTTTCAGAAATATCAGGATATCCTTCAAACCTTGGGCGAAGAACGGGTTTACCTGACAAGCGATAAGGTTATTAAAACCATCTGTGACACCGAGCATCCCCAGGGAATAGCCGCGGTGGTGTCAATGCCCGAGGGAGATCTGCAGAAGGTATTGCAGATAAGGGGCCTGTGGCTGATTTTAAACGGGATTTCCGATCCCGGCAATATGGGCACCATAATAAGAACGGCCCGGGCTCTGGGCGCAGCCGGACTTATATATACCCATGCTTCGGTTGACCCCTACAATCCCAAGGCTGTGCGAGCGAGCATGGGAGGCATTCTTACCCTTCCGGTTTTAGGACCGGTCAGCGTCGCCGACCTTGCCTGCTTGAAGGAGTCGGGGATGAAGCTGCTGGGAACCCAGGTCACCCAGGGCGTACCGTATTACCAAGCCGATCTAAAAGGCGATTTGCTGGTGATTCTCGGGGGGGAAGCCCGGGGTATGGACCGGGAGCTTATCTCCTGGTGCAATCAAATCATTAATATACCTATGAATGCAGGAGTAAATTCTTTAAATGCCGCCTCGGCTTGTGCTATAATACTTAGTGAGGCCTATAGGCAGCGAAACGACGGCATTATATAAGCAGATAGCCACCGCGCTGCCCAGCCCAGTTCAGCCTTATAAATCTTCGAAGGGTGGACCTTGAATGAAAAACGAGGCTAAAAACCTGTGGCACCTTTTTGAAACCTCCGGCTGTATAATCTATTATCTTCTCTATAAAGCGATGATAACTCAGTAATCATATTTAAATGCAGTGAACAGGATAAGTAGCTTGCTTGGGAAAACCTCTTCAGGGAGGCTGTATCATGGACTGGAAGTACAGCCATAGGTTGGGGCAGGTCAATTCACCTGGGAGCAGGGGGCTGAATTAGCAGTAGGCTCTGCCGGCGTCGCCGTTATCCGAACCAAAAGAGAATCGTGCCGTATTAACGGCCGGTTAATTAGGGTGGTACCGCGGAAACACTTCGTCCCTTGGGACGAGGTGTTTTTATTTTTACCTGTAAGGAGGAAAGAACGTCCATGCTTAACAAAATGCAAGACCTGAAACAGAAGGCCGAGGAAAGGATTCCCCAATTGCTTTCCATAGAGGAAATAAACGAATTTCGGGTCAAAGTGCTGGGGCGTAAAGGGGAATTGACCCAGATGTTGAGAGGGCTGAAAGACCTGGCCGCCGAAGAGAGAGCTGAAGCAGGGCGGTTGGCCAATGAGCTGAAATACAATTTGGAAGCCCTGTTAAACCGACAGTTGGAAGAATTCAAGGCCCGCGAACTGGAGATGCGCCTGGCCGAGGAGAAAATCGATGTTACCCTGCCCGGGATGCCTGCCCACCGGGGATCTAAACATCCCCTGACCAGAGTGCAGGATGAAATACTGGAAATATTCATATCCATGGGCTTTTCAGTTGCGGAAGGGCCGGAAATAGAAAGCGACTACTACAACTTCGAAGCGCTCAATGTGCCCAAAGACCACCCGGCCCGGGATATGCAGGATACTTTCTACATCAACAATGACATTCTGCTGAGAACCCATACTTCTCCGGTTCAGGTAAGAACCATGGAAAAGATGTGTCCCCAGTTGCCCATAAAAATAGTGGTTCCCGGAACCGTATACCGCAAGGACGACGACGCTACTCATTCTCCCATGTTCCACCAGGTGGAGGGCTTGATGATCGACAAGCACATAACCTTCGCCAATTTAAAGGGAACCCTTATGCTCTTTGCCCAGAAGATCTTTGGCAGCGATGTCAGGGTACGCTATCGTCCCAGCTTCTTCCCGTTCACGGAACCCAGCGCGGAAATGGATATCTCCTGCGTGGAATGTGGTGGTAAAGGCTGTCGGGTCTGCTCCCATACCGGATGGCTGGAGATTTTAGGGGCGGGCATGGTGCACCCCCGGGTCCTGCAGTACGGGGGCTATGACCCGGAAGAGGTTACCGGATTTGCCTTTGGGATGGGTATCGAAAGGATATCCATGCTGAAATACGGCATAAACGATCTGCGGCTGTTCTTCGATAACGATATTCGCTTCCTCCGCCAATTCTAAAACATTCAAGAACTGCGCCGGACAGAATAAAGCATATAAAAGAGGTGTTCGAAATGTCAGTGCCGATTAAATGGCTGAAAGAATATATAAAAATCGATTGGAATCCAGAGGAGCTGGCCCACCGCCTGACCATGGCCGGCATAGCGGTTGATCCGGTCGGAGACGACGAGGATGATGCCGTTCTGGAACTGGACCTCACTCCCAACCGGGGCGACTGTCTGGGCCTCATCAATATGGCCCGTGAGGTATCGGCTCTTTCCGGTAACCCGGTGATAATCCCCAAGGTCAGCTTAAAGGAGAACAACGAGAAGGTTGAAGATTACATTACGGTCGAGATCGCTGAACCCGATTTATGCCGTCGTTATGCCGCGCGGGTTATCAAAAACTGCCGGGTGGCGCCGTCTCCGGAATGGATGCAGGACCGCCTGGCCGGGGCCGGCATCAGACCTATCAACAACATTGTTGATGTGACCAATTACGTGATGCTGGAAAGCAACCAGCCCCTCCATGCCTTTGACTATCGGCTGCTGGGTGAAGACCACCGCATCCTGGTGCGCTGCGCCCAACCGGGAGAGACCATCACTACCCTGGATGGAGTAGAAAGAGCCCTGGACGAGGAAATGCTACTCATAACTGACGGAACCCGGGGGGTAGCCCTGGCCGGAGTAATGGGCGGGGAAAACACCGAAATCAACGACGACACCACTGATGTATTGCTTGAATCGGCCTGGTTCTTGGGGACCAACATAAGAAAGACCGGGCGCAAGCTAGCCCTGCGTAGCGATTCTTCCATGCGCTTTGAAAAAGGGACAGATATTGAGGGAGTTATCTATGCGGTTAACCGTGCTGCCGCCCTGATTCAAGAATTAGCCGGGGGCCAAGTGCTTAAAGGGGTCTTCGACAACTACCCGCGGCCCTGGAAGGCGGATGAGATTATCCTGCGCTCAGAAAGGGTCAATTATGTGCTGGGAACCCGGATCAGCATCGAAGAAATAGGCGACTGTCTCAAACGGCTGGGACTGAGATTTACCAAAAACCGGGGGCAGTTCAAGGTATACGCACCCAGCTACCGCCCCGATCTGATGATTGAAGCCGATCTGATCGAGGAGGTGGCCCGCCTTTATGGCTATGATCGAATTCCGCCCCGCCTTCCGGAAGGCGACTCCAGTCCGGGCGGGTTGGACAAGGGTCAGAAATACCGGACCACGGTTAAAGAGTTGATGAGTAGAAGCTTTTTTGAATTGGTCAATTATAACTTCGTAAACCCGTCATCGCTGGACAGGATCAGGATTCCTGAAAATAGCCCCCTGCGCGATTTTATTAAACTAGCCAATCCCCTGTCAGAAGACCAGAGCGTGATGCGCACCATCCTGCTGCCCGGTTTGCTGGACAGCGTCGCCGGCAACCTGGCCCGGAAGAATCAAAACCTGGCCTTTTTCGAAATGGGGCCGGTGTTTCATCCAGGGGACCAGGACCTGGCTCGGGAAATTCTCAAACTGGGAGCTGTGGTATGCGGCGAACGGGAAAGCTTCTGGCTGCAGAAAAACGTGGCTATGGATTTCTTTTACCTTAAGGGGCTGCTTGAGGACCTGCTGCTGCAGCTCAGTGTAAGCGATGTCAGCTTTGCAGCTATTGACCACCCCGCCTACCATCCAGGCAGGACGGCCGTTGTAGAAGCAGAAGGCCGTGAAATCGGGATAATCGGAGAGATTCATCCTCTAGTTCTGGAGAACTATGACATCCGCCAGCGGGCCTGTGCTTTTGAACTGGATATGCAGGGCTTGTTCGAATTGAGCCGCAAGAGGACCATGAATGATGAAATTGTCCGCTATCCATCGGTGGAAAGGGATATTGCCCTGCTGGTTCCTTCGGAAGCGAAGGCTCAGGACTTGCTGGCCGGTATCCGTAATGCGGGGGGCGAATTGTTGCGCCAGGTGCTTGTATTTGACCTCTACTCCGGGGGACAGGTCCCTGAAGGCAAGAAAAGCATGGCTTTCCGCCTTACCTGGCAGTCCAATCAGAAGACTTTGACCGACAGCGAGGTAAGCGATCTGATGGAAGCCGTCCTGGAAGAGCTTAAAGCTTTGCACCAGGCCAGCCAGCGCTAGGAAACGGTGCTGAGCTAAGAATTTACCACTGGTCAAGTAATAGGCCCGGGTTTACAATATCTATAAAGAAAGCGGCTGGCGGGCCGCTACAGCATAAGGAGGGGGTGCCCCCTCCTTAATAACAGTATTGAAGCATGTTTTAGGAAATAATCCGACCATACGATATGTATTATTGGATGACAAAGTACTAATATAAGGGGAGTTGGAGGTTTTAGTATGTCCATTCTGGAGAACGGCTTAGCGGCCGAAGCTCTTGAAATCAGGGTAAAGGGCTATGGAGCCTATCAAGCTGAATATGGCACCAGTGTGGCTGAACTGGTATCTCGCCTTGAAAACGTACCCCATAAAGTTGTCGGAGTAATAAAAGACAATGAATTGAAAGACCTGCACCACATCTTGGACCGGTCCTGTTCCCTGGAACTGGTGGACGTATCAGTTGAAATGGGCATGCGCATTTACCGGCGCACCGGTATTTTCGTAATGATCAAGGCCTGCCGGGAGCTGTTCCCGGAACGAAAGCTGATTATTAAACATTCGCTGTCCAACGGTCTGTTCTGCGAGTTTCTCGACCATGAAACCAATGCCAAGGAAGTCGAGGACATCGAACGCCATATGAAGGCCATAGTCGCTCGCGATTTTCCAATTAACCGGATAAGGATGACCAAAGAAGCGGCCAACGTTATATTCCGCCAGCAGCTGCAGCCGGAAAAGATCAAGCTCTTCTCCTACTGGGACCACGAAGAGGTGATCCTCCATGAAATTGACGGGCTCTACGACTATTTTTACGGCCACCTGCTTCCCAACACCGGTTCATTGGAGCAGTTTAAGGTTCATGATTACCCGCCCGGCTTGATCCTGCAGACCCTGGAACCCGATTCTCCGGATCAAATACTGCCCTGGGTGGAGCTGCCTAAACTCTTTACCATATATGATGAGGCCAAGGACTGGGCGGATATGCTGGACACCCAGAATGTTTCCAACCTCAACACGATCATTGAGAGCGGCAAAATAGCCGATTTGATCAGAATAAACGAGGCCCTTCATGAAAAGAAGATCGCCTGGATTGCCGATCAGATCTGTTCCAATCCCCGGCTTCGCCTTATATTGATCGCCGGCCCCTCCTCTTCGGGAAAGACTACCTTTGCCCAGCGGCTGCTCATCCAGCTCCGGGTAAACGGACGACGTCCGGTATCTATTTCCATGGATAACTACTTTGTCAACCGGGATTCAACTCCGCGAGACGCCAACGGCGAATTTGATTTTGAGAATATTAACGCCTTGAAGATCGACCTGTTTAACGACCATTTAAATCGTTTAATTGCCGGGGAAGAAGTGGAAATGCCTATATATAACTTTAAACATGGCTGCTGTGAACCGGATGGGGAGTTCATTCAGGTGCCCCACAAGGAATTGATTATTATTGAGGGTATCCATGGTTTGAATGAAGAGCTTACCTGGCGCATCCCCCGGATCCAGAAGTATAAAATATATGTCAGCGCCCTGACCCAGTTAAATATCGATAATGTCAATCGGGTGCCGACCACTGATGCTCGTTTGGTGAGGCGCATCCTGCGTGACGGGCGCACCAGATCTCATGGCTCCAGGCAGACTATTGAGCGCTGGCCTTCGGTAAGGCGGGGAGAGGATAACAACATCTTTCCCTACCAGGAGAACGCCGACGTGATGTTTAACTCTGCGCTTGTATACGAACTGGCCGTATTGAAGGACCAGATAGAGCCGGAATTGGCGGCCATAGGGCCGGAGCACCCCGAGCATATTCACGCCCGCCGGATATTGGGCGGCTTCAAGTACTTCAAATCGGTTCCACCGGAATTGGTGCCGCAGAATTCAATCTTGCGTGAGTTCATGGGCGAGAGCTGTTTTAAGGTGTGAGAACGGATAAAGAATAAGAACCGGGCCTGTCGACCCGGTTCTTATTGGTAAAGACGATTGTAAAGAAATAGTTATAATTACGTAAATTAGCGGTTTGTCTATTTTATTTGCCGTCCGCTAGGGTTAGGATTATGGTAGAGGTATTTTTTTGTTTAAGGAAGTGAGACATATCAAGGGTAGAATTATGGTGGTGGATGATGAAGAAAAGCTCAACCGCTTGATCACGTATAACCTTGAAAAAGAAGGGTTTGCTACCACATCGGTTCTCGATGGTGATAACGTGATGAATCTGGTGCGCCTGCAGCGTCCTGACCTCATTATTCTGGACCTGATGCTGCCTGGCCGGGACGGTCTGGAGCTGTGCCGGGAAATGAGAAAGGCCAACATAAAAACACCGATTATCATGCTCACCGCCCGTGACGATGAAATCGATAAAGTACTGGGTTTGGAGCTGGGAGCGGACGATTATGTCACCAAACCTTTCAGTGTCAGGGAATTGATTGCCCGGGTAAAAGCCATTCTGCGCCGCAATCAGCAGATAGAAGAGGGGACCGAGCTAACCCAACCGGTCAAGGTCGGCAGCTTTGCCATTTATCCGGAACGCTACGAAATATATTTCAAGGATAAACTGCTCGATCTTACTCTAAAGGAATATGAGCTTTTGGAAATACTATTGCGCAATAAAGGGAAGGTTTTGAAGCGCGATTATTTGTTGCAGGTTTTGTGGGACTATGCTGACAGCGTAAATACGCGGGTTCTGGACGTGCATATCAGCAAACTGCGTGACAAGATCGAAGAAGATGCCAGAAACCCTCGCCATATAAAGACGGTTCGCGGCCTGGGATATAAATTTGAGGAGGGGGACGATGTTTAAAAGCTTCAGGGGGCGCATGAGCCTTACATTTATGGCTTTGATTATTCTGGTTGCCGGAGGCAGCGGATTGGCCAGCAGCCTGTACATGAAAAATTTCTATATGAGTAATGTTGAGAGCAACCTGGCTTATGACGCATCACTGGTAGGCCATATGATAGATGTAAGCCAGGGGGGAGCCTCCTATCAAAAAATAGCCGCCCTGGCGGCTTCCGATACCGACGCCCGGGTCACCATTATTGACAAAGACGGAAAAGTTCTGGCCGATTCACAATTTGACCCGACGAACATTGAAAATCATAAAAGCCGGCCCGAGATCTACCAGGCCCTGCAAGGCCAGCGCGGCGTATCTATCCGGCTCAGTGAAACCGCCAAAGTAGATATGCTGTACGTGGCGATTCTCTTTCAAACTGAAACGGTTAGCGGTGTGGTGAGAGTAGCCAAACCCCTCTACCAGATTCAAACCCTGTACAACCACATATTGATGCTTATACTATGGACGGTTTTGGGGATTGGCACCGGAGCTTTGGCCTTGAGCCTGTTGCTGGCCCGCAGATTCGCCAGCCCGCTAAAAGATGTAACCAATGCGGTGGAGCAGATTGCCCAGGGCAATTTAAATCAAAAAGTTTCAGTTCAGGTAGACGACGAATTGGGCTCTCTGGTCAACTCATTTAATGATATGGCTGAAAGACTGCGGAACAATATGGAAGAAATCAGCCAGGTAAAGAACCGGCTGGAGGCAGTGTTGGAAAACACCGTCAACGCCCTTTTCCTGGTGGACAATGAAGGCCGGCTCAGCTGGATAAACACCAACGCGGTTCACCTGTTGTCCATTGACAGCAAGCAGATCGGAAAAAAGATAGTTGAAGTTTTAAACAACTACAGCCTCCTGGATCTGATTGACAACGTCTTAAAAGAACGGAGGCCCAAACGCCAGGAGATCGTCCTCAGGGCGGCCCAGGGCGAAAAGATATTGGAGGTCAACCTGGTCCCGGTTTTGACGCCGGACAGGATTTACCAGCCGGACGTACTGGTTGTGTTAAATGACATCAGTGAATTGAAACGCCTGCAGCAGGTGCGCCAGGATTTCGTGGCCAATGTTTCCCATGAGTTGAAGACGCCGGTGGCAACTATCAGCGGTTTTGCTGAAACCCTGGTAGCCGATGGCAAAGACAATCCTGAAACCGTTAGGGAGTTCTCGCAGATTATCTATGATGAGGCCCAGCGCCTCAGCAAGATGATAGCCGCTATGCTTGAATTATCCAGGCTGGAAAAGGGCTATCAAGAATTAGACCAGGAGAACTTTAAACTGCTGGATATCATCAATAGCGCCGTAAGCATAGTTCGCAAACGGGTGCCGGGCGGAACTATCACAGTCGAAGCCGGACCTGAATCAGACGGCCTCACCGTCCTGGCCGATCGCGATATGATCGTTCAGGCGGTGATCAACCTGCTTGAAAACGCTCTCAACCACAGTCCGGAAGGAGCACCGGTCCAGGTCAAGATAGAAAAGCTGCGGGATGATGTAAGAGTCAGCGTTATCGACCAGGGGGAGGGGATTCCGGACAAAGACCAATCGCGCATTTTTGAACGCTTCTACCGGGTTGATAAAGCCCGTTCCCGGAAGACGGGCGGAACCGGATTGGGGCTGGCCATCGTCAAGCACCTGATCGAAAACAACGGGGGAAAAGTCGGGGTAAAAAGCAGCCCCGGCACCGGCTCGACCTTCTATTTTACCCTGTCGAGAAATTAACTACCAGACAAACGCAAGATTCGTCTAGGAGCCCGATACGGGCTCCTTTTACTATTTATTTACAATCCGGCAAAATAAAATTAAGCCGATGCAACTCTTGGCTTTACATGGGAATGATAACCTGTGTATAGATTAAAAGGTGCGCATCCAAATGTAATCATAAGGAGGTAACAGGATGGTATTGGAAAAAGTAAAAAAGCCGTTTTATTTACTTACTCTGGCGGCTTTATTGGTTCTTACGGTGGTTATATCCGGCTGTGGCAGCAGCAGCAAAGAAGGAGATAAAGTCCAGAGCGACAGTGGTTTATCAGGAACCATTACCATTGCCGGGTCAACATCCGTTCAGCCTTTCAGTGAGGTTTTAGCGGAGAAGTTCATGGCAAAAAATCCCGGGGTTAAAATCAACGTTCAGGGCGGCGGTTCAGGTCAGGGGATACAAGCGGCAACCAGCGGAGCTGCTCAAATCGGGTCCAGTTCCAGGGACTTGACTGCTCAGGAAAAAGCCCAGTTGACTGAGACCAAAATAGCCGTGGACGGTATTGCCGTGGTAGTCAATACCGCCAACCCGGTAGCCAACTTAACCGCTGATCAGGTTAAAAACATCTTTCTCGGCAACATCAAGAACTGGAAAGAGGTTGGCGGGCCGGACGCGATTATTACCGTAGTGAGCAGAGAGGAAGGCTCCGGAACCAGGACCGCCTTTGAAGAACTGCTGCTCGATAAACAGCCAGCCGTTAAAACCGCTGTTGTTCAGGCTTCTACCGGTGCGGTAAAAACCACTGTAGCGGGAGACAAAAACGCTATCGGCTACGATTCGCTGGCTTCTGTGGATCAAACCCTCAAAGCACTAAAAATTGACGGTGTCGAACCCACTCCGGCTAACGTAAAAAACGCCACCTATAAAGCTTCGCGCCCTTTTATCTATATGACCAAAGGGCAGCCCGAAGGAATTTCCAAAGCTTTCATCGATTTTGTAATGAGCGCTGAAGGGCAGCAAATCATCAGCCAGCAGGGAGCTATCCCGATAAAATAAGGAGCCTTGGCTAAATAGGCTCAGTCCAGCCAAGCCGGTTTGCGTCAGGGAGCACTGAAGCTTTCTAAACGCCGATAAACCGGCCTATTTTTTTAAGTTAAATAATAGAAGTGGCTGAAATACTGTATACCTGCCGCAATAGCATTGACCTCGATGTAATGCTGTTTATAATTTAAATATAAACAACAAAACCTTGGGGCGAAAAAGTCCACTTCTGAACCGGAAAAGGTGGACTTAAACATGAATAGGTCTTATCAGGCATAGGCGCCTGGCCAACCAATAAAATGGAGGGCCAGGTGTTTTTTTGTTGTTTAAAAGAATTTTGGGGAGGTGCGGTTATGAAGAAGATCGAAGCGATTATTCGCCCATCCAAACTGGAAACCCTCAAGGCAGCTCTGAACGCTCTGGAAGTGCGGGGCATGACCGTCTACAACGTCATGGGCCGGGGGCTGCAGAAGGATGTCAAGCAGTTTTACCGGGGGCAGGAAATATCGGTAGATCTTTTTCCCAAGGTCAAAGTGGAGATCATCTGCCGGGACCACTGGTTGGAAAGAATTATCGACGTAATTCTGAAAGAATGTTCCTCGGGTCAGCTGGGTGACGGGAAGATATTCGTCTACCCGATCGAGGACATCATCAGGATCAGCAGCGGGGAGCGAGGAGACGCGGCCCTGTAAGATTACCCCTCCTTTTCCGAGCAAAGGCGCTCACCACAAGGAAAAAGTCTGGGGATCGCATCAATATCAATTGCTTGGGAGGGAATACCTATGAAAAACCGTGCAAAAATATTTAAATTGGGAGTATTATCAGCGTTGACGGCAGGCCTGTTGCTGCCCCTGCCGGTCGGAGCGGCAGAGGCAGCGGCTATCGATTCCGGAGATACGGCCTGGATATTAGCCTCTGCCGCTCTGGTCATGCTTATGACTCCGGGCGTGGCCCTTTTCTACGGGGGAATGGTGCGCAAAAAGAACGTGTTGAGCATCCTCATGCAGTGCTTTACGATTTTAGCCCTGGTGTCGGTCCAGTGGGTGCTGCTCGGTTATACCCTGTCCTTTGGACCGGATGTAAAGGGAATCATCGGAGATCTCAGCTTTTTAGGCTTATCAGGGGTGGGGTTGGGGCCGAGCGACACCTACGGCACAACCATTCCCAACACGGTCTTTGTCGTTTTTCAGGGCATGTTTGCCATCATTACCGCCGCCCTGATCACCGGGGCCTTTGCCGAACGCATGAAATTTTCCGCCTTTGTAATCTTCACCCTGTTGTGGACCACCCTGGTTTACGATCCACTGGCGCACTGGGTTTGGGGCGGAGGATTTCTGGGTAAATTAGGAGCCCTCGACTTTGCGGGCGGAACCGTCGTCCACATAAGCTCCGGCGTGTCAGGATTGGTGGCAGCCCTGGTCCTGGGTAAGAGGTTAAGCAAGCAGCGCGAAGCCATCCTGCCCCATAACCTTCCTATGACGGTAACCGGTGCGGCCTTGCTCTGGTTCGGCTGGTTTGGATTTAACGCCGGCAGCGCGCTGGCCGCCAACGGTTTGGCGGGTATGGCCTTCCTGGTAACCAACACCGCCGCCGCTGCCGGGGCCATGTCATGGGTCGTGGCGGAATGGCTGGACCACGGAAAGCCAACCATTTTTGGCGCGGTTTCAGGAGCCGTGGCCGGATTGGTCGCGATTACCCCGGCTGCCGGTTATGTCACTCCCCTGGCCTCCATATTGATCGGCATTATGGTAGGGCCGGTCTGTTACCTGGCGGTAAGCCGGGTCAAGGAAAAACTAGGCTATGATGACGCCTTAGACGTTTTCGGCATTCATGGAGTAGGGGGAACCCTGGGAGCCTTGGCCACCGGTTTATTCGCCACTACGGTTATCAATTCGGCAGCCGCCAACGGGTTGTTTTACGGCAATCCCCATCAGCTCTGGGTGCAGTTCCTATCGGTTCTTGCCAGTTGGGTCTATGCCGGAGGAATGACCTTCTTGATTCTAAAAGGCATATCATGGGTGACTTCGCTGAGGGTTAACCAAGAAGAAGAAGAAATGGGCCTTGATGCGGCCATTCATGGCGAAGATGCCTACGGTTATTCAGAGATGGGAGTTGAAGGAACGGGAGTAGCTAGATAGTATACTCTTATCGGAGCGGCTCTGCAGACGTTGCAGAGCCGCTTTTCGCTGCCAGGAAGGAGGTGCTCTGAAACATGTTACATTTCTTTACAATGTTTTTACTTTAACCAAACAAAGCGTTAAGAGATGGGAACCACGGCTTTAACAATGCGATGCTAACTTATTATATAGAAAGATAAGGAATACGGCTCGAAAAGACAGGGCATTTTAGATAAAACAATTGGGGGAGTTGACTATGGCGATGCCAAAACGGCGCATGGCGGAAAAACCCATAGAAATTGCTTTAATGCTATGTGCGGCTTTATTCATTATAGCCATTGCCATTATCAGCCTGTTTATTTTTGCCCGTGGCATACCCCTTATTGCTAAAATCGGACTGGTGGATTTTCTATTAAATCTAAACTGGCTTCCCACCCGGGGCAGTTTTGGCATAGGCGCGATGTTCATAGGAACCCTGGCGGTTACTTTTACAGCCTTGCTCTGGGCGGTGCCTCTGGGCCTTCTGACCGCCGTATTTATGGCTGAAATCGCCCCCCGCAAAGTAGGGCAGGTCATGGCGGAATTGGTGAGCCTGCTGGCTGGCATACCATCGGTAGTCTACGGGTTTTTCGGTTTGATAGTGATTGTTCCTTATATCAGGGAGTACCTGGGCGGTAATGGTTTGAGCGTCCTGGCCGGAGCCATAATCCTGGGCATTATGATTTTGCCTACCATCATCAATATATCACGCGATTCCATCCTGGCGGTTCCCGAGGAGTATAAAATAAACTCCCTGGCTCTGGGGGCCAGTCACCACCAAACCATCGGCCGGGTAGTCCTGCCGGCAGCCCGCTCCGGGATTATCACCGCAATAGTACTGGGCCTGGGAAGGGCGGTAGGTGAGACTATGGCGGTGGTAATGGTAACCGGTAATTCAGCCATAATACCTGACGGCATTCTGAGTCCGGTTCGGACCATGACCAGCAACATAGTTTTGGAAATGGGTTACGCCACCGGCGAACACCAATCGGCGCTTTTCGCCACCGGGGTAGTCTTGTTTGTATTCATCGTTTTGCTGAACCTGTCAGTAAACATCGCCCGGCAAAAAGGGAGCTGATTGATTATGGAAGAAAAGGGCCTTACGGCATTGTACTGGCTGGCCGCTTTAATAATAGGAATGATTCTGCTGGCCGTCACCGGCTACATCTTCTTCCGCGGTTTCGAGGTGATAAACCTTGATTTTATCTTAAATAAACCGGGAGCCGGAGGAAAAACCGGAGGTATTCTGACCCCGATCCTGGGCACCCTCTATACTACGCTGGGGGCCTTGCTCACAGCGGTACCGGTAGGTATAGGAACTGCCATCTACCTGGAAGAGTATGCCCGACGGCAAAACTTTTTTGCCTATCTGGTAAATTTGACCTCCGAGACGCTGGCGGGCATTCCCTCAATCGTCTACGGGCTGTTTGGCTTTGTTTTCTTTGTTCTCTACCTGGACCTGGGCTGGTCCATCATCTCCGGCAGTTTGACCCTGGCTATCATGATCCTGCCTACCATAACCAGGACGGCGCAGGAAGCCATCCTGGCAGTACCGCGAGAATACCGCGAAAACAGCCTGGCCCTGGGTGCCAGCCGCTGGCAAACCGTCAGCCGAATCGTGCTGCCTTCAGCCATTCCCGGAATTATGACCGGCATAATACTGTCCGTGGGACGCGCCGTTGGAGAAACCGCTGCTCTCATTCTGACCGCCGGGAGTTCCCTGGGTATGCCCGAGAGCCTAGCCGACCCGGCCCGAACCATGTCGGTCCACCTTTATATACTGGCCATGGAAGGGCTCTCTATGCCCCGGGCCTTTGGCACCGCCCTGGTAATCGTCGTTATAGTCCTGATAATAAATTTCCTGGCCAATTGGAGCATGCGCAGACTATCCCGCAGCGGACGTTTTGAATGAGGTGGTTTAAATGAATAAGATAAAAATGGTAGCCGAAAATATAAATGTTTTTTACAAGGACTTTCAGGCTTTATACGAGATCAACATGGACATTCCCAAGAATCAGGTGACTGCCTTGATCGGCCCTTCGGGATGTGGAAAGTCTACCTTTCTCCGTACTCTGAACCGGCTCAATGAGCTTATTGAAGGAACCGTCATTCAAGGTCAGGTTTATCTGGATGAAAGGCCGGTTTACGACAAGGCCCGGGATGTTATCGAACTGCGCCGGGATGTGGGGATGGTGTTTCAAAAACCATCGGTTTTCCCCATGTCCATATACGATAATGTAGCCTACGGACCCCGGGTGCACGGCATGAAAATCAAGGCCAACCTGGACGATGCGGTAGAAAAGAGTCTCAAGGCAGCCAACCTGTGGAACGAAGTGAGCGACCGTCTGAAAGCGCCGGCCAGCCGCCTCTCCGGCGGTCAGCAGCAGCGCCTGGTCATCGCCCGGGTTCTGGCTGTGGACCCGGAGGTTATACTGATGGATGAGCCGGCCTCGGCGCTTGATCCCATATCCACCGCTAAACTCGAAGAGTTGATCCGGGAATTGAAACAGCGCTATACAATCGTTATAGTCACCCACAACATGCAGCAGGCAGCTCGCATTTCAGATTTAACCGGTTTTTTCCTCAACGGGTATCTGGTCGAGTTCAGCCGCACCGAAGAAATATTTATAAAGCCGTCCGACAAGAGAACCGAAGACTATATTACCGGCCGTTTTGGCTGATGGGAGGAGCACTATGGAAAAGGACACCAACATAGCCTGGGAGTTGGGAAAAATCAAGGAGGAAGTGTTAAAAATGGGACGCCTCCTGGAAGAACAGGTATACAATTCGGTGAAAGCCCTGGCTGAAAAAAACCTTGATCTGGCCAACGAAGTGGTTAAAAAAGACGATATCGTCGATCAGATGGAATTGGAAATCGAAAAGAAGTGCCTTAGCATCCTGGCTCTTCAGCAGCCGATGGCCAAAGACCTTCGCCTCATAGCCACCATACTCCGGATCATAATTGATATGGAGCGAATGGCTGATCACTCCGAAGATATCGCCCGCACTACCATAGACCTGTATGACCAGCCTTATATAAAAAGGCTTATTGACATCCCCCGCATGGGAACCGTAGCCGGGCAAATGGTTGAACTGGCCATCAATGCCCTGATCAATGAAGACACCAGCCTGGCCATGAGCATAATACCCCTGGAGCAGGAGATGGATGCCTTATATAATCAAGTTTTTCGGGAACTCCTCTCCTATATGATGCAGGACCCCAAAACCATTCCCCAGGCCACCAGGTTGCTGCTGGTGGCCGGAAACCTGGAACGGGTAGGGGATCACGCCACCAACCTGGCCGAAATGGTCGTCTATATGGTGGAAGGCAAGCGCATCGATATAAACCGGGCGGCCCGAAGCCAGACCTAATTTTGCAATGAGTTTGGGGACAGTGAGTTGGAGAACTGTCCCCAAACTCATTCCGTCACCGGGTTGCACGTCTATTCCAGCCTGTTTCTGCCTGTCTAAAACCCTCCTCATCGTATATTTTTCTTGACAATTGCATTAAACTAGAAGGAAATATCCAGAAAAAAACTGAATATTATACCAGTCGACAAGGAGTGATTATATGAAGGCAAGCATCCTTATCCTGGTCGAAAACACTTCTCCTACACCCGGAATCGTTGGTGAATATGGATTTTCCGCCCTTTTGGAGATAGACGGCCGCTATTTGCTTTTTGACACTGGCCATGCCGGAGCAATTTTTGAAAATGCCCGGCAATTGCATGTGGATCTAAATGCGGTTGAGGCGGTGGTCCTCAGCCACGGGCATTTTGATCACAGCGGGGCTTTACAGAAGTATCTTGAGCTCTACGGGCCTAAAAAGGTATATGTCCACTCCGGCGCCTTTGCCCGGCGGCCTCGGAAAACCAGGCATGGTTATGAAGAAATCGGCAGCCCCTGCAGCGAAGCGGAATTGATCAAGGCCGGAGCCCGGTTTGAATTTGTAGACAGCTTCACCGAGATATTTCCCGGAATATTTTTGAGCGGGTCCATACCCCGTTATACTGATTATGAAGACGTGGGAGGATTCGGCACCTTCAAGATCGAAATCGACGGTCAGATCAAGGATGATCTGATTGAAGACGACATGGCCTTGTATATCAGCCACCCCAGGGGAACCATAATTTTGAGCGGCTGTGCCCATGCCGGAGTGGTAAACACCATCCATTACGCCCGCGCGAAGCTGGCTGATTCCCGGGTGCTGGCCTATATCGGAGGGACCCACCTGATGGGCGCCGCCCCCGGCCGTTTGCAGAAAACCGCCGAAGCCCTGAGGAAGATAAAAGTAGAAAAACTCATCGTCGCGCACTGCACAGGCTTTGACGCGGCAGCCTACCTTCGCCAGGAACTGGGTGAGAGCCTGGTCAAGGGAGAAGCAGGCATGAAATTCATCTTTGAATAATATGGGAGGGCCGTTGTTTGAACGTCAATAAATATCGCGTGCGACCTGGTCAATTGAGGAAAATCTGCCAACCGTCAATGTTTAAATTTTCCAGTACCGCTGAATTGAAACCCTTGAAAAAGATCATCGGTCAGGAAAGAGCGGTGCGTTCACTCGATTTTGGACTGGATATGGAGATACCCGGCTATAATATTTATTTGTCAGGCCCGCTGGGAACCGGCAAAACCACCCTGGCTAAAAATATGCTTGAGGAAAAGGCGGCCGGCAAAGCGGTCCCGCCCGATTGGTGTTATGTCTACAACTTCACTTTTCCCGACAGCCCCAGGAAGCTTAAGCTGCCCCCGGGAAAAGGACGGGAATTCGCCCGGGACATGGCCACCCAGGTGGAAAAGATGATCAAGAGCATTGTCAAAGCCCTTGAAGGAGAGGATTTCGAGAATAAGAAATCCCGCATCCTGACCACCTTTTCAGAAGAAACCAGCGCCATGTACCTGGCTCTGGAAGAAGAAGCCCGCGCCAACGGATTTACCATATCACACAGCCAGACCGGGGTTAGCAGCATTCCGCTCAAGGACGGTGAAGCCCTCAGCCAGGAAGATTACATGGCTATGAGCGAGGACGAAAGGCAGGATTTGCGGCGCCGCAGCTTCCTGGTACAGGAGAGGCTGAACGAAGCCTTCCGCCTGTATAAAGAAATGGAAAGGGGAACCAAGGTCAGGATCAAGGTCCTGGAGCAGGAAACCATCCGTTCGGTAGCCAGTAGCTTTCTTTCCCGTCTTTTTGAAAAATACCGCCTTTTTGAAGAAATCATAAAACACCTGGAGGCCATGCAGCAAGACCTTCTGGATAACAGCGAATTGTTTGTCAAACAGGATGAAAACCCGGCGGCCGGATTTTTCCGCAGTTTCAGCCGGCGCCACGCCCTGCGCCGCTATGAAGTAAATCTGTTTGTCGATAATTCTCATCTGGAACGGGCCCCGGTGGTCTTTGAAAACAACCCCACCTATGCCAATCTCTTTGGGCAGATAGAATATGAAGGTGAATTCGGCGTACTGGCCACCGATTTCAGCAAGATAAAAGCCGGGTCCATACACAAGGCCAACGGCGGATACCTGGTCCTGAACGTGCTGGACGTTTTGAGAAATTACTATGTTTGGGACACCCTTAAAAGGGTTTTAAAAACCCGGGAGGCCCGGGTGGAGAGCGTTAGCCGCATGTACGGGATAAGCAATTCGGAAACGCTGCAGCCCGAGCCCGTTCCGATTGACATAAAGATCATCATGGTGGGCGAGGCTCTCTATTATTACCTGCTTTATTCCATGGACGAAGATTTCCCCAAAATATTCAAATTGAGAGCCGATTTCGATGTGGAAATGCCGCGCACCAGGAAGGGCATGACCGAGTATGCCCGCTTTATCGCTTCGGTTTGCGAACATCACAAACTGCGCCACCTTACCCCGCAAGCGGTGGCCCGGTTGATAGAATACGGCAGCCGCATGGCCGGGGACCAGGAAAAGCTTTCCACGCATTTTAATAAGCTGCTGGATTTGATCTGTGAAGCCAACAACCTGGCCGCCCGGGAACAGACGCCTCTGGTTGAAGCTGACCAGCTCCAGCAAGCAATCAGGGAAAAACGCTATCGCGAGTCTCTATATGAAGAGAAGCTTCAGGAATACATCAACCGCGACATTTTAATGATCAACACCGCCGGTTTTAAAGCCGGAGAACTCAATGGACTGGCCGTTTATGAAATGGGAGGCTATTCGTTTGGCAAACCGGTTCGAATAACGGCCAAGGCCTTTATGGGTGAAAAAGGTCTTACCAACATTGAGCGTGAAATACGCTTGAGCGGCAGTATACACAGCAAAGGGGTTCTGACCCTGTCAGGTTACCTGGGAGCGCAATACGCCCAGGATAAGCCCTTGTCGCTTTCGGCCAGTCTTACCTTTGAACAGAGCTATCAGGGAGTGGAGGGCGACAGCGCCTCAAGCGCCGAACTCTACGCGCTGCTCTCTGCTATAGCAGGCATCGAACTTGACCAGGGCATAGCTGTAACCGGATCGGTGAATCAGAACGGTGAGGTCCAAGCGGTGGGCGGAGTCAACCAGAAGATAGAAGGCTTTTTTGAAGTCTGCCGCCAACGTGGTCTTAATGGGAAACAGGGAGTTATCATACCCCGGCCAAATGTTTCCCAATTGATGTTGGATGAGGAAGTCGTTGCGGCAATCGAAGCCAGACAGTTTAACGTCTGGGCGGTCGAGCATATCGATCAGGGCATAGAAATATTAAGCGGTAAAGAAGCCGGCCAAAGGGGAAAGGACGGACGTTTTCCCGCCGGCAGCCTGCACTATTTAATAGACAAAAAATTGGAAGAATGGAACAGACTGGGCAGAAGACGGCTGGATGAAAAGGATGGGGACCGCCGCGTCATCAAGCGGCTTGTGAGGAGGAGGGAGCATTGAAAAAATTTGGGATAATGGCTGTTTTGTTGATAACAGTAGCGGTATTGACGGCAGGCTGCAATGTCAACTATAAACAGCTGCTCAGCAGAGACCAAAAGGCTGAGGAAAAGCTGATCAGAGCCGAAATACATTTCGGGGAAAACGAGAAGGTAGTGGGATACATTAAAAACCTGGGCGTTGAAGAAAACGCCAAGGTATATGTGGGCGGATCATCCCTGAACTACCTTTATGATCAGCAGGGCAATATCGTGGGATCATATAATTATCTGCGTGTCGAATATATAATCATTTTGCCTGAAGAACAGAGGTAATTACCATATTAGTGTAGAATTGTTATGCGAATATCAACTAGAGGAGGATTTACAGTGAAGCTTCTGGAGAGATACGAGTTATTTGCCCGGAAAATAACCGTTCGGATGCGGCTAATCATTACTTTTACCCTGCTGCTGGCTGGAGTCACCGGCTTAATGGGGTACTACGCGACATCGGTAATGTCCAGCAAAATTGAAACCACCGCTGAACAGTCACTGCAGGCCCAGTTAGCCTTGAGCAAAGCGGTAATTGACTTGAACTATCCTGGCAACTGGAAGCTTGTAGAGGGGAAGCTTCGCAAGGGAGAGGTTATCATTGACGACAACTTCGCAGTGGTTGACTCGCTCGGAAAAATGACCGGCAGCAATGTAACTATCTTCCGTGGCGATACCCGGGTGTCCACCAATGTAACGAAAGACAATAAGCGAGCGGTCGGCACCCAGGCGGCGGCCGAAGTAATTCAAAGCGTTTTAAAAGACGGCCGATCCTTTAGCAGCCGGGTGCAGGTGGCCGATGTGGACAACTACACCTGCTATGAACCCATTAAAGACGAAACCGGTCAAATTGTGGGTATGGTGTTTGTAGGCGTTCCCTGCGCGCCTTACGACGCCCTGGTGAGCAACTTCCGGACCAGCATGTTTGCCTATTCGGGAATAGCCATCGCCCTCGGCCTGTTCCTTGCCATCCTGATAGCCTACACGGTATACAAACCGTTGGGCCGTTTGACCGTAGCGGTAGAGAGGGTGAGCGAAGGCGATTTGAGCTATAAACTGCCCAAGAACGCCAATGACGAACCGGGCCAGCTGGCTGAGAACGTCAACACCATGATCGATAAAATATCCGGGTTGGTCAGCAAGACCAAGAGCCTTACTTCCAATGTCAGCGAATCAAGTGTCAATCTCGCCAAGCGCTGTGAGATGAGCACCGGCTTGATGGAAGACATGACCGTGAAAGCCATGGAGATGAGGGAGACCGCGGGGCAGCAGGCCCAATTAAGCGAGCGCTCCCGGCTGGGTATGAGTGAGATGTCGCAGGCTATAAAACAGGTGGCAGGAAGCGCCGAAGAAGTCTTAAATTCCGCCATGACCGCCACCAGCAAGGCCCGAGAGGGCGAGAACCAGATCGAGCGGGCTATTGAGCAGATGAATGTCATCAGTCGAACCGTCAATTCCTCCTCCAAACTGGTGGAAGGCCTGGGCGCCAAGTCTACAGCTATAGGGCAGATTGTCGACCTTATTGGCGGCATAGCCAACCAGACCAATCTTCTGGCCTTGAACGCCGCTATTGAAGCGGCTCATGCCGGTGAGCAGGGCAAGGGCTTTGCGGTGGTGGCCGAAGAAGTACGGAAACTGGCGGAAGAATCAGGTGAGGCCGCTCAGCGTATCGCCGATTTGATAAAAGAGATCCAGGTGGAAGCCGAACACAGCATTAAAGCCATGCATGAAGGCACCAAAGAAGTCAACCATGGCACTGAAGTCGTTTCCAGCGCCGGGCATGCCTTCCGCAAGATCATCGAAGCGATCAGCCTGGTCAGCGAACAGATCCAGCAGATGACCGCTGCCAGTGAAGAAATGGCGGCCAGTATGGAATCGGCCGTACAGTCTATTCAGCAGGCCACTTCCAAGGCCGATGACAACTCTAAAACAGCCACCATGGTCAGCCAGTTGGCTCAGGAGCAGATGGCCGGCATCGAAGAAGTCACTGCTTCAGTGGAATACTTAAACGGCATAGTTGCCGAGCTTGAGAAAGCCGTCGCGGTATTTAAGATATAAAACCGCTGTCCCATAAGTGATATAATGACGCAAAGCTCTTAGTGGTCTGTAACATCTAAAGGTTTAGGTTATCCGCCGAGAAAAATTTTCGCAGGGGAAGGCGGGCGGCTCCTTGCCATCCTGGCACCGCCGCATTAGCCCGTCCGTGGGCGTCAAGGAAAGAGTAATACTGGACGTATTGCGATTGACGACAACGCAGCCCTGCGGAAATTTGGCCGGCGGGAGCCAAAGTTTTAGATGTTACAGACCACTATATTTAATGGGCTTTGCGTTTTTAATTTTTAATCAAGGAGAAGCAATGGGCGTCATAGTATTAAAAAAGAGCCAGGAAAAAAACGGCCCCGGTTTTCGACTGGGCCTTAAAAATTGCGATATCAGCCTGCAGGAATTGTTAAATCAGATGAACCGTTTTATAGAAGCAGGCGGCCTGCCCCGTCTGTGGCCGGAACAGATAAGGCAATGCGCAGGATGCCACCTGTGCTGCCACGAGCCGCTGCCGGTTACCAGTATCGATCTGTTCAATATCTGCCGGGCTCTCGAAATTGATTTTATTGAAGCCTTCAAATACCTGAACCTGGAAGTAGACGGCAAGGTGCTTGATATAACCCTTAAAAGGAGCAACGGCGCTTGTATTTTTCTCAACAAGCAGGGGCGCTGCCGCATTTATAATGACCGTCCCTTCCTCTGTCAGACCTATATCTGCTGCCATGTGCATGAAGCCGTGGAAGAGCTGCGCAGCCAGGTGGTCAACCAGGGGATGGATGAACTGGTCAGGCTGGCCATCCTGCGCTTTAAAAAGGAAGGAAAAGCCCTGCCGGTCAGCCGGGGCAAGACGAAAAGCATCAGCCTGACCGACTGGCCGAAGAACTGCTTCAGCGGCAAAAACACGTATGCCGAGCTGCTTCTGGAAAATGTATTATCTTCAGATTTAAAGAAAGTTCTGTTAGTATAAGGGTAACAAAGTGAAGTCGGGGAGGTTTTAATATGAATACAGTTGCAGCCCGTTGTTTGATGTGCGGCAAAGGCTATGATGTTCCCGAAGACCACAAGGATTTTAAAAAACTCAAAGAGCAGAACAAAGTCGAAGCCGTTTTTATCTGCGACTTCTGTAATAACCGGGTCAGACATGAATCCGAAGAGCAGCACAAGCCCAAGAAGCCCATGTAGGAGGATAAAAGAAAGTGATAGCCGAGTCGATTGTTGCAGGAGGCCGCCAACTGGCTTCCTTATTCTTTATTCCGGAAGAGTTTACCCACACCGTAATCATCTGCCATGGTTTTCGTGGCACCCGGGAAAACGGAGGGCGCATATATTCATTTGCCGAACGCCTCAACCGGATCGGCCTGGCGGTTGTGGCATTCGATTTCAGCGGCAGCGGCCGGAGCAGCGGAGCGTTTATCGACAATACCTTATCCAGCCAGGCCAGGGATCTGGAACTGGTTATTGATCATGTAGCCAAGCGTTTTTCCCGACCGCTTATTCTACTGGGCCGGAGTTTTGGCGGTTCTACCGTACTGGCCGGAGGGAGCGGCGACCAGCGGGTCGCGGCCTTTATCTTCTGGTCGACCCCGGTGCAGCTTGAGCAGACTTTCCGGGAGATGCTGCAAAACGATTACGATCTCCTGCTGGGCGGCCAGGTTATTACAGCCCAGGATGAGGGTGGAACGTTTCAGATCGGCCCGGAATTGGCAGCCGATTTTAGCCGCCATAACCTTGAAGAGTACGCAGCCCTGATTGGCCGTAGGCCGGCTTTGATCGTTCAGGGCGAAGCGGATCAGGTTGTGCCGGTAATAAACGGTCAATTATTAAAAGCACTTCTGCCGGGCAGCAGCCTTTTGCTGCTCCCGGAAGCCGATCACCGCTTTACTGAACACACCACCTGGCGCGAAACTGAAACTATCAAGTGGATCGAGCGGGAAGTGTTAAAGCGGGGTGAAGGGGGATAGACTTTTCCAGCGTTGACAGCGCTGCAGCTATCATTCGCAGCTATGGCATTTACAGTCCGCTGGCGGCCTTTCTGCTCTTCTTTTTTCAGGCGGCCCTTCCGGTAATACCGTATCCCATAGTAGCCGGAGCGGCCGGTATGGTCTTTGGCAGATTGGAGGGATTCATACTGGCCTACCTGGGGACTGTAAGCGGGGCCGTCGCCCTGTTTCTGCTGTCCCGCAGGCTTTCCGGCAACCGCATTTCCAATCGTATTATGGAAAGATACCATTTCGATTTCCGGGGGATGGACCAGCGCAAAGTGTTTGCCGTCTTGCTGGCTGCCCGGTTTATGCCGGTAATTCCCACTCCGGTCATCAACATCGGCTCAGCGATCAGCGGTGTGCCTTTTTCAACCTTTTTTCTGTCTTCCGCGGTGGGGAAAATTCTCTGGGCGGCGGTTTACGTCTGCCTGGGTCAATATTTTTTGGCATCTCACAATCTCAAAGGAACTATTGCCGTGGTCGGCTTGCTTATTCTTCTGGTCGCCCTGGGCACTGCCTATTTACGCAAAAGGATTCCCATTCACCGGATTGATAAAGAGTAAAAGCCAGCTTTTTCATTCACTTTGACAAAAAAAGCGTCCCATGCTAACATATTGAATGGTTTGGAAATACTTGCCGTTTTATAAAACTATCTCAACAAAGGACTTATTTAATGAATAAGAAAAGATTGATCAAGACAGGCCTCCTGTTGCTTGCCCTCGGCCTAGCCGGTTTTCTGGTCCTGACCGCTTTTACCATGTACAAGCAAAATCATGCCGTCGCGGTGCTGGAATATCATAACTTTGCCGAAGGTCCGGTGGGCATGGACGATCCCTGGACCGTTTCCCGGTCCGCTTTCAATGAGCAGATGGCTTATCTCAGCCAGAATTGCCGGGTGGTTTCGCTCAGGACCTTTTTGCAGGAAGTGGAACAGGATAAGGACATACCGGAAAACACTGTGGTGGTCACTTTCGACGACGGCTATCGCAGCAATTACCTGCTGGCTTTCCCGATAATAAAACAGTATCAGATTCCCGTCACCATTTTTATTGTGGGCGACTTTATTGAAAAAGGCCAGGTAGCGGATTACCCGGCCCTGCACTGGAGCGATATGAAAGAGATGGCCGACACCGGCCTGGTTGACATCCAGTCCCACACCTACGCATTGCATGAAATGATCACCGACGCCAGCGGAAATAAGGTCTCTTCCCTGATGAACTATACCACCCCCTCCGGAGCCAGAGAAACCGAAGCCGGGCATTACCAGCGAATTGAAAACGACCTGCTAAAATCCAGCCAGTACATTGAAAGCCATCTGGGCATCAAACCCGATATTCTATCCTGGCCGTTCGGCTCCTACGATAAAAAGGCCATGCAAGCGGCTAAACGGGCGGGCTTTCCCTACATGGTGTCGCGGGTGGCCTACAGCAACCCGCTCATAAACGTGGATGAAGTCAACCGCCTGGTGGTTTTCCCGAATATGGATATGAATGCTTTCCGAAACCTGGTCCAACCGCGCCAGGTGACCTATGGGGAGTCCCTTAAGCTGCAGTGGATAAGGATAAAATATCACGCCGACGCCTGCTTTAATGGATAAGATAAACATTTACGGCCCGGCTATATGCTTATATAATTGAAATAGAATTTCATAGATCATTCCTCCGGTGCCCGCAAGGGGTAAAAGGGAAGCAGGTGCGAGACCTGCGCGGACCCGCCACTGTAAGCGAAGAGTTCCGGGCTGATTAAAGCCACTGGGTAAACTGGGAAGGCAAGCCTGAAGCGTTTGATTCGCGAGCCAGGAAACCTGCCTGAGGCAATGTGTATTTTGAGAGTGACGGTAAAGTTCTCAAGCCTAAACGCTTGGGAACTTTATTTTTTTAACTCAAAATAAAAATAAGGAGGAGAATAGCATGGAGTTGTTAGAGAAAACCTTGAGCAGTATCGGTAAACCGGACCATCTATCGGCTGAAAGGGCCTCGCTGCGGCTGGACAGCCTCACCAAGCCGCCCGGAAGCCTGGGAATCCTGGAGAAGATAGCCATAAAGCTGGCTGCCATCCAGTGCCAAGCACTGCCCGAGCTGTCGCAAAAAGTAGTGATGGTGATGGCCGGCGATCACGGCGTGGTTGAGGAAGGGGTGAGCGCTTTCCCGCAGGAAGTCACCCCTCAGATGGTTTTGAACTTTCTATACGAAGGCGCTGCCATAAACGTGCTGTCTAAGCTGGCCGGAGCCAAAGTCGTGGTTACCGATGTCGGTATCAAGGGAGAGCCCATCAGGCACCCCAACCTGAAGCTCAGAAAGATCCGCCCGGGCACCAGGAATATGGCCCGGGAAGCGGCTATGACCAGGGAGGAAGCGGTGGCTGCCATTGAAGCGGGCATCGAACTGGTCAATGAGGAGATCAAAAAGGGAGCCACCCTCATCGGTACCGGCGAAATGGGGATAGGCAATACCACTCCGAGCAGCGCTATACTGGCGGCTTTCAGCGGTATGGATGTGGAAATACTGACCGGAAGGGGAACCGGGCTTAATGAAAGCAGCTTAAAAAAGAAAAAACAGGTTATAAAAAAGGCCCTGGAAATAAACCGGCCCGATCCCGATGATCCGCTGGATGTACTGGCCAAAGTGGGAGGTCTGGAAATTGCCGCCCTGACCGGAGTAGTTTTGGGGGCCGCCGCTCAGAGGATTCCGGTGGTTATTGACGGCTTTATCTCCAGTGCGGCCGCCCTGGTAGCCTATAAAATGAATGAAGAAAGCGTCAATTACATGTTTGCTTCCCACCTTTCCCAGGAGCCAGGGCACAGAGTAATCCTGGAACTGATGGGGCTGGCACCCATGCTGCACCTTGATCTACGCCTGGGTGAAGGGACCGGGGCGGTCCTGGCTTTTAACCTGTTTGACGCCTCGGTCAAAATAATCCATGAGATGGCCACTTTTGAGGAAGCCGGGGTCAGCAATAAGCAATAATAATTAGTGTATTCTAAATTCATAAAGTATAATATAAGCATTACCCGTCCCAGTAATATCCGCAGATCGGCCAGACAAGTACTATATACTATAGTAAACATAATTCCATATGAAAAGCGAACGGTCCCCCAGGGGGTTAAAGGGAATTGGGTGAAAATCCCAAGCGGTCCCGCCACTGTAACCAGCCGCCAAGCACATGATATCCACCGGGTTTTCCGGTAAGGGATATGGCGTGAGCTGGGAGCCAGGACACTGCCGTCGCTTGGCGAAACACCCCCTCGAGGAAGGCCGGTTTTCGTGAAAGCCGCACCGCAGAAGCTTCTACCTTTAGGGAGAGAAGCTTTTTATTTTGCCGGCGTGCAGTATTCCTTCGGGAAAGGAGGTCGCTATGCAATATCCTCGGCTTATCATGGCCGGTGTGCAGAGCGGAGTAGGTAAGACGACCTTGACTCTGGGCACTATTGCAGCTTTACACCGACGCGGTCTAAAAGTCCAACCCTTCAAAACCGGTCCGGATTATATCGATAGCGGCCTGCATTTCTGGGCGGCCGGGCGCCCTTCCTACAATCTGGATACCTGGATGTGCCCCCCGGATATGGTCAGGCAGGTTTTCTCCGCCCATGCTTCTCAAGCGGATATATCTGTCATTGAAGGGGTGATGGGACTGTTCGATGGAGCCCGGGTGGGCGGCCTGCAGGGAAGCAGCGCCGACCTGGCGCTTTTGCTGGAAGCGCCGGTTATCCTGGTGGTAAACGTGGAAGCCATGGCCCAGAGCTGTATAGCCCTGGTCAAAGGCTATCGCGATTATCATCCCCGGGTAAAGCTCGGGGGGGTCATCCTGAACCGGGCCTCGGCCTATCATCGCACCTATATCCAGCCGGCCATGGAACAAGAACTGGGTCTTCCCGTTCTGGGCTGCTTGGAGCCCAATAAAGAGATCCATATGCCGGAGCGCCACCTCGGGCTGCTGCCGGCTGATGAAAACCGGGAACTGGCAGGCCTCATACAGGGAATGGCCGATATGGTCGAAAAGCATCTCGACCTGGACCGGCTGCTTAAAATCGCCCGAACGGCGCCGGCAACGGATATAGTCGCGGAAAAGAACAGGGAACCCCGACGGGCTCGCCTGGGCGTTGCCCGTGATCAAGCATTCAGCTTTTATTACCAGGACAGTCTGGATTTTCTCGAAGAAAAAGGGGTTCAGCTGGTCTTTTTCAGCCCTATGAAGGATGAAGCCCTGCCCGAGGTGGATGGCCTGTATTTCGGCGGTGGATTCCCGGAAATGTTTATTGAACCCTTGAGCGTCAACCAGGCCATGATCAATGCTATTTCCAGGGCTCACCGGAGCGGTATGCCGGTGTACGCGGAATGCGGGGGATATATGTACCTGTGCCGCGAACTTGAGGATTGGTCAGGCCGGGTTTGGAAGGGGGCCGGTTTAGTTCCCGCCCGGATCAAGATGACGCGCCATCTCCAGGCCTTGGGTTATATTGAAGCCCGGGCGCTTAAGGATTCCCCCCTGGCTGCGGCCGGCGAAATATTGCGTGGGCACGAGTTTCATTATTCACGAATAGAAGCGATGGATAACGGTCCCAACGCCTTTGCCTTTTATGGAGGGAGGAATGCGGATGGCCGCCCGGAAGGCTATGCCGACGGGAACCTGCTCGCTTCTTATTTACATATTCAAATGCGCGCCCACCCCGCGGCCGTGGAACGATTTATTCAAGCCTGCGCCAGCTACCGCGAAAATGTAACCGGCGATCATATATCGAATTAGGGTTAACCGGGTCATAGGATTGTTCAAGGAGGTCCGCCTTTGAAAAAACTCCGTCATGGCTATTCGACCGGCACCTGCGCGGCCGCCGCCAGTAAAGCGGCTCTGCTTCGCCTGCTGGGCTGCGAAGACCTGCGGCAGGTCCAGCTTAGCCTGCCTTCGGGCCAGGATATAACCGTGCCGGTGGAGTCGGCGGAATTGATAGACCAGGAGGCCTGGGCGGCAGTCATCAAAGACGCCGGGGACGATCTGGACGCAACCCACGGCATGAAAATCATCTCCCGGCTCAACTGGAGTAAAACTCCGGGGGTCAGTATTACCGGCGGGGAAGGGGTGGGCCGGGTTACCAAGCCCGGCCTGGCCGTAGCGGTGGGAGAGCCGGCCATCAACCCGGGACCGCGCCGGATGATCCATGATGCGCTCAAAGACCTGCTGCCCGGGGACCGGGGAGTAGAAGTTGAAATATCTGCCCCGGAGGGGGAAAGGGTGGCGGAAAAGACGATGAACGCCCGCCTGGGTGTCATAGGCGGCATTTCCATATTGGGCACCAGCGGCCTGGTGCGTCCCATGTCCCGGGAGGCCTATATAGAATCCCTGCTCCCCCAGATCCCGCAGGCCCTGGCCCTGGGTTTTGGGACCCTGGTCTTGACGCCGGGCGGAATGGGCGAGCGGATGGCCGTGGAACGGGGCGTTCACCCGGACGCGATAGTACAGACCAGCAACTTCATAGGCGCCCTGCTGGATGAATGCGCCGGGCATAAGGTCGCTGAGCTGCTCCTATTCGGACATATCGGGAAGGTGATCAAAGTCGCCGGAGGGATCTTTAACACCCACAGCAAGGTGGCCGATGCCCGCCGGGAAATCTTAGCCGCCCACGCCGCGTTGCTGGGGGCTTCGCCGGCCATCATTCAAGATATAATGGAGCTCAACACGATTGAGGCCTCTATTGCTCTTATCAAAGAAAAAGGGCTGGAAAAGGTCTATCAAAACATTGCGGCTGCTGCCAGCCAGCGCTGCCAAAGCCGTCTGGGCGGCGGCGCCCGGGTGGGCACGGCCGTGTATTCCCTGGACGGGAGTATCCTGGGATGCGACGAATCAGCGATAGAAATGGGGAAGCGAATGGGATGGAACCTGTCATAAAAGTTGTAGGAACCGGCCCCGGCGACAGCCGCTATATAACTCCCCTGGCCTTAGAAGCCATTGGCGAGGCCCAGGTTCTGATCGGCGGGCGCAGCCAGCTGCAAAGCCTGGCTTCCCCTGACCAGCAGCAGTTTGTTATAGGAAATAATTTAGCCCGGGTGGTGGAGTTTATCAAGGCGCAGGGCGGGAAAAGGATTGTAGTCCTGGCTTCGGGAGACTCCGGCTTATACAGCATCGGGCACTACCTGGCCCGCCAGCTGGGTGACGAGCGCCTGGAGTTTATTCCCGGGATCAGCTCGGTTCAGCTGATGTTCGCCCGCTTGAAAAAGCCCTGGCAGGATGCCCGCATCCTGAGTCTGCACGGGCGCAGTATCGACAGCCTGGACCAGGTTCTGGCCGGGCCCGGTGTGGTGGCGGTGCTGACCGGCGGCGAGAATACCCCCCAGCGACTGGCCGCCCGTCTTTTGGAGCAGGGAGCGGGAAACCGACTGGTGGCCCTGGGCCAGAATCTATCCTATCCCGATGAACTGCTGGTTATTACCGAACTGGCCGCTCTGTTCAACGATCCTCGTGATTATTCCAATAGTGTGATGGTGATATTTGATGAAGCATGAATACTGCACTCCCGGCATCCCTGATGAAGAATTCCACCGCGAACCGGGTGTGCCGATGACCAAAAACGAAATCCGCATCCTGTCCCTGGCCCGGCTGCAGCTTTTTCCCGGGGCGGTTCTCTATGATATCGGAGCGGGCAGCGGGAGCATAAGCATTGAAGCCGGCCGGTCGATGCCGGATGTCCGGGTCTATGCCATTGAAAGGGAAGCCCGGGCCTTGGAGCTGATCCGGAAAAATGCGGCCAAGTTCGGGGTTGAACTCCAGCTCATTGAGGGAGCCGCTCCGCAAGCCCTGGAGCCTCTGCCGGCGGCGGATCGCATATTCATTGGGGGAAGCGGGGGCCATTTGGACGGCATCATCCAGGCCGGCGACCGCCGGCTTTTACCCGGGGGGCGCATGGTGGTCAATTCGGTCTCCCTGTTTAACGGCCCCAGGGCTTTCCAGCTCATGGAGCAGCTGGGCTACCAGGTGGAGGCCTTTCAGGTCAACATTGCCTTCAGCCGGAAAAAGGGCGGTGTCCTGCTCTGGGAAGCCCGCAACCCGGTGACCATCATTAGCGGACAGAAAGGGGATTTATAATATGGCCTGGGGCAGATTTTATGGAGTGGGCGTAGGACCGGGGGATCCGGAACTGCTCACCTTGAAAGCCAAGCGGGTGCTGGAAGAAGTCGATCTGCTGTTTTGCCCCCATTCCCGGAAAGGCAAGAGGAGCCTGGCCCTGTCCATCGTCTCCGGGACGGTGCAGAGAGACTGGGAGCTGGTGGAACTGATCCTGCCCATGACCAAAGAGCGCCGGGAATTGACGGAGTACTGGCACTCTGCCGCCCGGGAGGTCATCCGCTTTTTGGCGCAGGGGCGTTCGGGCGCTTTTATTACCCTGGGCGATCCTACTCTGTTCAGCACCTTTACTTACCTGATGGAAGAGATAAAGAAAGAGGCTCCGCAAATTGAGTTTGAGATCATTCCGGGCATAAGCGCCGTCAACTATGTGTCCTCCCGGGTCCAAACCGCCCTGGCCGAGGGTGAGGAAAAGCTGCTTATCGTTCCCGGTCCTTATAAAGAAAAAGAGCTTGCCGCCTATATGGATGAATTTGAAAACATCGTTTTAATGAAAGCCGGCTCCCAGTTGGAAAAGATTGCCTCGGCGGCAGCGGACCGCCCGCAGCGTTTTAAAACATTTCTGGCCAGCCGCTGCGGCTTCCCCGATGAATATATCAGCCGTGATCTGAGCAATGCTGATAAACCGGAGCTGGATTATTTGACTACGGTCATGTTAAAAAAGATTCCCGGAGGTGATGGACAGTGATCTGGTTTGTAGGCGCCGGGGCGGGAGATCCCGAACTAATAACCCTGAAAGGCTATCATCTTCTGCAAGAAGCCGATCTGGTTATCTATGCCGGTTCCCTGGTAAACCCGGCCTTGTTGAGCTACGCCAGGCCGGAGGCCCGGAAGGTAAACAGCGCGTCATTGGATTTGAACGAGATAGTAGAGCACATGGTTGACGCCTATCAAAAGGGAGAAAAGGTAGTGCGTTTGCATACCGGGGATCCCAGCCTGTATGGCGCCATTGGGGAGCAGATGGATAGGCTGGATGAACTGGGCATTCCTTACGGAGTGGTGCCGGGGGTTTCTGCCTTTTTAGCCGCGGCGGCCACTCTGAAACGTGAATACACCGTTCCTGACGGAACCCAAACCCTGATCATAACCCGTATGGAAGGCCGCACTGCGGTGCCGTCCAGTGAAGAGATGAAAAACCTGGCCGTCCACGGCAGTTCTATGGCCATTTTTTTATCGGTGGGCATGATCGACCAGGTGGTGGGGGAACTTCTAAACGGGTATCCTCCTGAAACCCCGGCCGTAGTTGTGGAAAAAGCCTCCTGGCCCGATGAAAGAAAAATTGTCGGCACCCTGTCCAACATTGCCGATTTGACCCGGGCGGCTGGCATAACCAAAACCGCCCTGATCCTGGTGGGGGATTTCCTGCGCCAGACCGGCCGATCAAAGCTGTATGACAAGGGATTTTCCCATGGCTTCCGTGCTTAAAGAGGACCAGGGGCTGGCCGTCTTCAGCCTGACGGAAGGCGGCGCCGGGTTGGGTTTGCGCCTGGTTGAAGCGCTGGGAGAAGGACAGGTCTTCCTGCCCGGACGCCTGAAGCGCATGGCCGCTCCGGTGGAAACGGTGGAGTATTTTGAAAGATGGGATGAAGCGTTTAGCCGGGCTTTTGCCAGTTATTCCCGGATAATATGCATCATGGCGGCCGGCATCGTGGTGCGCAGCCTGGCCCCGCTTATCAAGTCCAAGCAGCAGGACCCGGCGGTGGTGGTTCTGGATGAAAAGGGGCGCTACGCCGTCAGCCTTTTATCCGGCCACTGGGGAGGGGCCAACCGGCTGGCCCAAAAGGTGGCCGCAGTTTTAGGTGGACAAGCTGTGCTGACCACCGCCACCGATGTTCAGGGTCAGCCGGCCATAGATATGCTGGCCCGGGATATGAACGGCATTATCGATCCCTGGCATAGACTAAAGCTGTTCAACCGTCTCCTGGCCGAAAGGCAACGCATTTTCCTGTACAGCCCCTGGCCGGTGCGGGAGGATATCGCCGAGGCCTTTGCCTGGCGGGACTGGCCGGGGAATGGGGAAGATTACCAGGAACCCGCTTTGATCATTGACTATCGTAAACCGGCGGATGCCCAACGGCGTGAGCTAATCCACCTGCGTCCCCGCAATCTCTATCTGGGGATAGGCTGCCGCAAAGGGGTTTCATTGGAGCAGGTTAAAAAAGCCCTGGCCCGGGTTGAAGAAGTTTTCCGGCTGGACCTGGACTGTGCCGCCGGGCTGGCCACCATAGATCTGAAGAAGGACGAACCGGCCTTAAAAGAGCTGGCCGCGGAGATGAAGCTTGAACTGGCCAGCTTTACCAAGGATGAAATAGGAAGCCTGGACGGAACCTATCCCGGGTCCGACTGGGTGAAGCAAAAGGTAGGAGTTGACGGTGTATGCGAACCAGCAGCCATTCTGGCCAGCCAAACGGGGATAACCCTCATACCCAAACAGAAACTAGGTCCGGTGACCATCAGTGTGGCCATGGAAAGATCATGGTGGTGGGACTGGGACCGGGTGAAGCCAGGCAGTTGACCCCCCGGGCGGCCCGGGCTATTGAAGAGGCCCAGGTGGTAGTCGGATACAAGACCTACCTGGCCTTTATCAGAGAATTGATCAAGGGCAAAGAAATCATCAGCTCCGGCATGCGCAAAGAGGTCGACCGCGCCCGCATCGCCCTCATGAAAGCAGCCGCCGGCCAGGCTGTGGCAGTGGTCAGCAGCGGCGACCCGGGAGTCTACGGCATGGCCGGAATTATCCTGGAATTGGCCGGAGACCGGGTGGCGGTTGAAGTCATACCAGGGGTTACCGCGGCAACTTCCGCGGCGGCGGTTCTAGGCGCGCCGCTTATGCATGATTTTGCGGTCATCAGTTTGAGCGACCTGCTCACCCCCTGGGAGACGATAGCCAAACGTTTGGAAGCGGCGGCGGACAGCGATTTCGTAGTCGTTATCTACAATCCCCAAAGCCAGGGGCGCAGGAAGCAAATTGCGGCTGCCCGTGATATATTGTTCAAATACCGAAGTCAGGACACCCCGGTGGGCATCGTGCAAAATGCCGGTCGCCCGGAAGAAAAAAAGCGTATTACCACTCTGGCCGCCATGCTGGATGAAGAGATAAATATGCAGAGCACCGTGATTGTCGGTAATTCCCAAACTAAGATTAGGCACAGCCATATGATAACCCCGCGGGGTTATGTCTTATGATTATCGTTCTGGCCGGCACCAGTGAGGGGCGGGAGGCTGCCGCCCTGCTGCAAAACCGGGGCTGGCCGGTGTTGGCCACGGCCACCAGCCCGCTGGGCGCCGAATTGCTTCGCCTGGAAGGAATACGCCAGGTGTGGCAGGGAAGCTTTGATGATCATGCCCTGCCCGGCTTTATAGAGGAAAACCAGGCCTGGTGCCTGGTGGATGCCACCCATCCCTTTGCCCGGACGATAAGCCGGCAGGCTATGGAAGCCGCCCGGCAAACCGGGATTCCCTACCTGCGACTGGAGCGGGAAGCCGGCCTTATCCCGGAGCAGGGCGTAATCAAGATAGAGCAGCTTGAAGAACTCGATGCCCATATAAAACCGGGAATGACGGTTTTTTCAACCCTGGGCAGCAAGCACCTTCCCCAATTGCTGCCCCTGGTGGAGGGCAAGCAAGCCCGCCTGGTAGCCAGGGTGCTGCCCCTGGACTCTGTTTTGCAGGGTTTGGCCCGGCTGGGCTTTAAAGAGGAGCAGATTGTCGCCCTGCGGGGGCCCTTCAGTGAAGAAGAGAACCTGGCCCTGTTTAAGAGCCACCAGGCCGATTTGATAGTCAGCAAGGAGAGCGGGCCGGCAGGAGGCATTGAAGCCAAAATAACCGCGGCCCGGAAACTGGGCGTCCCGATAGCCGTCTGGGCCCGCCCGGCCATGCAGTATCCGGTCGTATTCCACTCAGCCGCCGGGCTTTTGGAATATATAGAGAAAAAATTTGGGAGGTGTTTGCCCATGACTGAAGGAGTAGTTATCATCGCTCACGGAAGCAAGAGAAAAGAAGCCAATGATGAAATCCGCAACATGGTGGCTTTGATCCAGGCCAAAGACCGGGACAAGTTATACCAGGCGGCTTTTCTGCAATTCGATCCGGCCGATTTGGGTCAGGCCATTGAACAGTTGTTGGAGCGGGATGTGCAAAAAGTGGTCATCATGCCTTATTTCCTGATTACCGGGAATCACATCAGCGTTGACATCCCCGAATTAATAAAAGCGGAGCAGCAAAAACATCCTTCCCTGGCGTTTTTGATCGCCAAACACCTCAACGGCCACCCGGGCATGGTGGATATCGTCCTGGACCGGATCCGGGAATGCATTCCCTTGAAGAAGGTGGACTGATGGACATTATATGGGAACCGCAGGCAATAGAAAAAAAGAGCATGGAGATCATAGAAACCTTTCTTTCCGGTTATTCCTGGTCACCTCTGGAGAAGGCCATTGTAAAACGGGTGATCCACACTACCGGTGATCCCGAGCTTGTTGCAGCCCTGCGCTTTCATCCCGATGGAGCGGCCAGCGGCCTCCAAGCCCTGCGGGCCGGGCGAAACCTCTATACTGATGTCAATATGCTCAAGAGCGGGGTGAATCAAGGCCGGCTGGAGAAAAACGGGGGAGAGGTGTTCTGTGCGATCAAGCATCCCCGGGTGGTGGAAGAAGCCAGGAAACACGGCATTACCAGGGCGGCGGCCGCCATGCGCCTGTTTGGCCGGGAGCTGGACGCTTGTGTAGTAGCCATCGGAAACGCGCCCACCGCTCTTTTTGAAGTCCTGAATTTGATTGAGCAGGGCATAGCCCGCCCGGCTCTTATTGTCGGCACTCCGGTCGGATTTGTGGGGGCGGCGGAATCCAAAGCGATGCTGGTTGAAAAGAGCCCGGTGCCTTATATAAGCCTGCTCGGCACCCGGGGGGGCAGTCCCATAGCGGCCAGCATTATCAATGCCCTGCTCTATTATGAAGGGAATTAGCAGCATGGCCGAAGGGATTATGATCATAGGCGGCAGCAGCAGCGGTAAAAGCCAGTATGCGGAAGAACTGGCCGAAGCTATGGGAAGAGAACTGGGCTTCCCGGTATATTACCTGGCTACCGCCCGGGTAATCGATGAGGAGTTCGCCGAAAGAGTCGAGCGTCATCGCCATAGAAGGCCGGCTGCCTGGGAAACGATTGAAGAACCGCTGAACCTGGCCGGAGCGCTGCGCGGCCTTGGCCCCAAAGGCGTCATATGCCTGGTGGACGGAGTGGGCACCTGGATGAGCAACCTGCTGATCGAGAACCCGGGCGACCAGGGGGTAGGGGATGCCGAAAAGGAAAAGCGATGCCTGGACCAAGTGCATGATTTCATTGCTGCCTGGCGATCCGTCGACGGCCTTGTCATCATGGTAGCCGATGAAGTGGGATGGGATCTGCAGCCTGAATATGAGCTGGGCCGGATTTTTGTCAATCTAAACGGCCGGGCCAACCAAATCCTGGCCCGGCATGCCCGGGAAGTTATTTTTATTGCATCAGGAATGCCTATATGTATGAAAGGCGGGATAAACGGATGAGGACGGCGCGTTGCATCATGCTGCAGGGGACTTCATCGCATGTAGGAAAAAGCCTGCTATGCGCGGCTCTTTGCCGGATATTTTTTCAAGACGGCTATCGCACCGCCCCGTTCAAAGCGCAAAATATGGCCTTAAATTCTACGGTGACGCCGGACGGGGGAGAGATAGGCAGAGCCCAGGGGGTGCAGGCGGAAGCGGCCGGGGTGGCCGCCAGCGTCTTGATGAATCCCATTCTGCTTAAACCCAAGCAGGATATGCAGGCGCAAGTGGTGGTGCTGGGAAGCCCCTACGCGGATATGTCGGCCCGCAATTACCGCCGTGATTTTCTTCCCGGCGCCGTAGCCGTGGTAAAGGACTGCATAGAAAAGCTCAAAAACCATTATGAGGTGCTGGTTATTGAAGGCGCAGGCAGTCCCGCCGAAGTAAACCTGAAAGACCGCGATATTGTAAACATGAAAACCGCTGAGCTGGCCGATTCGCCCGTTCTTTTGGTAGCGGACATAGACCGGGGCGGAGTTTTCGCCTCTCTGATAGGCACCCTCGAATTGCTGGACCCCGAAGAGCGGGAACGGGTCAAGGGATTCATCATCAATAAATTTCGCGGCGATATCGAACTGCTACAGCCGGGCCTCGATTTCCTGGTGGAAAAAACCGGGATACCGGTTCTGGGCGTGGTTCCTTACCTGCACGACCATGGAATTGACGAAGAAGATTCCGTGTCTCTGGCTGAACAGAAAGGCTGGGGCAACGTCGACGCCCCTATTCAGATAGCGGTATTGCAGTTGCCCCGTATTTCCAATTTTACTGATATAAACGCCTTCATCGGACTCCCCGATACCCGGGTGCGTTATGTTAAAAAGGGCGAAGCCATAGAGAAGGCGGATTTAGTCATCATACCCGGAACCAAAAACTCTATATTAGACCTTATATACCTTAAAGAAGAGGGCTACAGCCGTGAAATAGCAGACCTCGCAAGAAAAGGAGCCATGATTGCCGGCCTATGCGGCGGATATCAGATGCTGGGTGAAGAACTGCTCGATCCGCTGGGAACCGAGGCGGGCATAGGCTCGTTGGAAGGCCTGGGGCTCCTTCCGGTCAGCACTGTCTTTGAAGCGGAAAAAAGCACCCACCAGGTGGAAGGTGAAATTCTGGCTCAAGAAGGGTTTTGGAGCATCCTTCACGGGCAGAGAATTTCGGGCTACGAAATCCATATGGGGCAGTCCCGGGTAAGGCAAGAAGCTTCCCTGCTCGAAATCCAATCCCGTTCCGGCCAGCCGGTAAAAATCGGGGATGGAGCCATCGCGCCCGGCGGCCGGGTTTTTGGCACCTACCTGCATGGAATATTCGATAATGCAAATCTCATGCTGGCTTTGACGAACACCCTGCGCCATGACAAAGGCCTGCCGGAATTGAGGGTGGAGGACCTGCCCCTGTATAAACGGGAGCATAAATACGACCTCCTGGCTCAAACCGTACGCGGGGCTCTGGCCATGAACGATTTGTATCGGATCATGGGGCTGTAGGGGAGCAAGATATGGAATGGATAGTTCTGGCTGGAGTAGCCCTGGATATCATCATAGGAGATCCCCGCCGGCTACCCCACCCGGTGGTGGGAATCGGCCGGCTCATCCAAACCGGTGAGAAAGCGGTTCGCCGCCTGACCGGCCGTCCGGCAGGCTTGCGGCTGGGCGGACTGGTCCTGGCCCTGATAATCGTCTTGGGAACCTATGCTTTTTTCTGGGCTTTATTGAAAGGCGCCTTTTACTTGAACAACTACCTGGGCTGGGCCTTGAGCATTTTTGTCATGAGTCAAACCCTGGCCATCAACAGCCTCTATAAGCATGCCCGGTCGGTGGCCCAACCCTTAAAACAGGGCAATTTAGAAGAAGCCCGTCAGGCCCTCAGCATGATAGTGGGGCGCGACACCGCCCATTTGGAAGAAAGGGAAATCGTCCGGGGAACCGTGGAAACGGTCGCTGAAAACACCGTGGACGGGATTATCGCCCCTCTGTTTTACGGGTTTATCGGGGGACCGGCCCTGGCCATGGCTTATAAAGCGGTAAATACCCTGGATTCCATGATTGGCTATAAAAGCGAAAGGTATTTGCATTTGGGGTGGGCCGGAGCCCGCCTGGACGATGCGGCCAACTTTATCCCGGCCCGCTTGAGTGCGGTCCTGTTCCTGCTGCTGGCTCCTTTTACACCGGGAGGCGTAAAAGGGGTATGGCAGACGGTCTGGCGGGATTCGTCCCGGCACCCCAGCCCCAACAGCGGCATCCCGGAAGCAGCCACGGCCGGCGCTTTGCAGGTTCAGCTGGGAGGCTGCAATTACTACGCCGGAGTGCGCTCGGAACGTCCTTTTATCGGCCTGCCCGTAAGACCCTTAGAGCAGAAGCATATCGGGCACAGCCTGTTTTTAATGATCGCGGTATCGCTGCTGGGAACGGCCCTGGGCGTTTTGATACATAGAGTAATTTAGAATCGAGGTGCGCTGAAAAATGATCCAGATCTATACCGGAGACGGGAAAGGCAAGACCACCGCCGCCCTGGGCCTGGCTATGCGCTCGGCCGGACATGGGTTCAAAGTTAGAATCATTCAGTTTATGAAAGGCGGCACCTACAGCGGGGAACTCCTATCGCTTGCCAAATTGGGAGTGGAAATCTACCAGTTCGGGCGGACCTGCCCGCATGCGGCGGTGATTAAAAACGGGTTCATGGAATGCCAGAAATGCAATGAGTGCTGGATCGGCAAGAAGGAAATTACTGATCTGGACCGCCGTAAAATCAGTCTGGCCTGGCAGTTGGCCCGGGAGACTCTCAAGCAGGATTATCAACTGCTTATTCTGGATGAAATATGCAACGCTATCAAGTATAATCTCGTCTCCCTACAGGAAGTCCTGGCCTTTACCCGGGATCTTCCGGAAGGGATGGAATTGGTCCTGACCGGCCGCAACGCGCCGGTCGAATTGATGGAAAAAGCCCACCTGGTCAGTGAAATAAAGAAGATCAAACACCCCTTTGATGCCGGCATAGGGTCGCGTCGGGGAATAGAGTATTGAGCTAGCTGGTCAACTCGGGAGGTTGTCTAGGATGAAGTATCTGCGTCTGGCCATAAGTTTTTTAACCGTTTTCCCAGTCTACCGCAAGGTCGCCAGTGAAAAAGAGATGGCGGCTTCCCTGTATTGCTATCCCCTGGTCGGATTTTTGCTGGGCGGCCTCCTGGCCCTGGCTGCCTATGCGCAAATGCGCCTGTCGCTGGGCACGGCCGGAGACGTACTGATAGTCGTTATCTGGATCATTCTCACCGGGGGCCTTCATCTCGACGGACTCATGGACAGCGCGGACGGATTATTCAGCGGCCGGGACCGGGAGCGCAAGCTGGAAATAATGAAGGACAGCCGGGTGGGAGCTATGGGCGCCATAGCCCTGGCCGCCGTATTCCTGATGAAGGTCTCCTTCCTCGGTTTAATGCCGTATCCCCTCAAATACTGGGTTTTGCTGCTGGCGCCGGCCGCCGGCCGCGGCATGATGCTGCTGCCCATTGCCTATTATCCCTATGCCCGGCCGGGCCCGGGTCTGGGCCGGGCCTTCGGAAGTAAGGCCAGCCGCCTGGCCTGGCCTCTGGCCATGCTGCTTACCGGAGCGGCGGCCTTTCTTGGAACCGGCCCGGGGTTGCTGGCGGGAGGCCTATTGATTACCGCCTTGATCGGCATCGTGGTCGCCAGGGTGATATCAACGTCCCTGGGCGGGCACACCGGCGATACCTATGGCGCGCTTTGCGAGTTTACGGAGATGGTTTTTCTACTGGTGGTCGGAATAGGTCTTCATATATAAGAGGGTGGAGATAATAATATGTCTGCTGAAGGCAAAACACCCGCCCACGGCGGGGACGTATGGAAGGCTCAGGACAAATGGGGGATAGCCCCTCAGGCTATTTTGGATTTCAGCGCCAACATCAACCCCTTGGGGCCTTCGCCCCGGGCATTGAAGGCGATTGAAGAACAACTGCCGCTGATCCGCCACTACCCGGAGCCCGGGGCCATTAGCCTGAAAAACGAACTGGCCCGCTATCTGGGAGTGTTAAGCGAACAGGTGGTTCTGGGAAATGGCGGCTCGGAGCTGATCTACCTGGCGGCCCGCCTGTTTTACAAAGGGAGGGTTCTGCTGCTGGCCCCCTGCTTTTCTGAATATGGCCAGGGGCTGCCGGACGCGCATATACGACATTTTCCATTAAAAAGGGAAGAGGGCTTCAGACTGCCGGTCAAAGCATTTTGTATGGCTATAAAACCGGATGACTTGATTTTTATAGGCAATCCCAACAATCCCACCGGCAATCTTTTTGAACGTTCCGGGTTGATTGAAATTGTAGAACAGGGCGCCCGAATCGGGGCCAGGGTAGTAATTGACGAAGCCTTCCTGGACTTTGTCGGCGATCCCGGGCAGTCCCTGCGGGATCGAACGGGAGTGAATCAAAACCTGATCATGGTAAGTTCTTTAACCAAGTTTTTTGCCATTCCCGGGCTGCGTTTGGGGTATGCCGTTGTCCACCCGAGAACGGCCTTGTTAATGGAGAAGCTGCTGCCCGCCTGGCGCATCAATTCACTGGCCGCGGTTGCGGCCAGGGCTTCGCTGTCAGATCATTCCTATATAAATGAAACGATAGGCACTGTAAAAAGGGAAAGGGAGTTCCTGCAAAGAGAACTGCCCGGACTCGGTTTAACAGTCTATCCCGGGGTCAGTAATTTCCTGCTGCTGGAGATCCCGGCCGCCAAGACCTTAAGTGCCCGTATGATTCAGGAGTTGCTCGGGCCCGCAGGCATACTCATCCGTAACTGTGATAACTTTGAAAACCTCACTCCCGGCCATTTCCGTATCGCCGTGAAAAAACGCCCCGAAAATCTTCGCTTGTTGGAAGCCTTAAAGGAGGTGCTGGCTTGATTGTCATCATGGTCCGCCACGGCCAGACCGACTGGAACCATGAACAGAGGTATCAGGGACAGCGGGATATTCCCCTGAATGAAACCGGGCGGCGGCAGGCCCGGGAGCTCGCCCTGGCTTTACAGCATGAGGCGATTGACGCCATATACTGCAGCGATCTTATCCGGGCTAAAGAGACCGCCCAAATTATCGCCCGGCCGCTTGCTCTGGAGGTAATCCCCGACCCGCGCCTGAGAGAAATGTCTTTCGGACGGTGGGAAGGGCGGACGTTTTCTGAGATTTACCGCGATTACCCGGAGCAGTTTGAGGAGTGGTTCCGGCACACCAGCGATTATACGGTTCCCGGCGGGGAAAGTGTAAACCTGCTGCTGGAGCGCTTTCGGGCTCTCATGGAGGATATATCCCGGAAACACGCGGGAACGGTTTTGCTGGTTACCCATGGCGGAGTTATGCGCTCCTTCCTGTACAGCATCCTGGGTCAGGATCCCCGGGAGCTCTGGGAGAATGCCCTGGAACCCGGAACACTTGTAAAGCTGATGATAAATGGCGACGACATACAGATTCTGTTGAGATACACTCCACTAGCCTAGTTCATTTATTTGCAGCCGACTTATTGTATAATGGTATAATATTTATAATCAAATAGTGAATATACAGCAGGGAAGATGGTGCAAAGCCATCACGGTCCCGCCACTGTAAAGGGAAGCCGGCTTGCGGATGCCACTGAGAAATCGGGAAGGCGCAGGAAGGCGATGAACCTGAGTCAGGAAACCTGCGTATAGTGATGAGTTCTAAGCAAGTCCACGGTGTATGGGCTGAATTCGTAAATTTAGGCCCTGTACACCGGTACAGGGCTTTTTATCAGGAAAAGCGCTTGGAAACGAGTGAGGTGTTACAGACTACTAATATTTAAGCATAGAAAACCTGACGGCCAGGAGCGCATCTCAGCTCATGGTGATATAAACAGGTTATAAGGAGGAGTAAAAATGATATTTGCCATGCATATTGCCGAAGGCTTTTTACCTCTGGGCTGGGCGGCTTTCTGGTGGATCATATGCCTGCCTTTTCTATGGCTGGGACTGCGCTCGATAAGCAAGACCATTCAGCATGAGCCCCGGCTCAAAATCCTACTGGCTTTGACCGGCGCTTTCGTCTTCATCCTATCCGCATTAAAAATTCCTTCCGTTACCGGCAGTTGCTCGCATCCGACCGGGATCGGGTTATGCGCCATTCTCTTTGGCCCAACCATATCGACGGTGATTGGAGTAATCGTTCTGCTCTTTCAAGCCCTGCTGCTCGCCCATGGCGGTTTGACCACCCTGGGAGCCAATGCCACTTCCATGGCGATAGTCGGCCCCCTGGTTTCAGTGGGTCTTTACTGGCTGGTGTTAAAAATGAAAGGGCCCAACTGGCTGGCGGTATTCTGCGCGGCCGCTTTAGGGGACCTGGCCACCTATTGCATGACCGCCTTGCAGCTGGCGCTGGCTTTTCCTGATCCAGCCGGCGGTTTCATGGCTGCTCTGGCCAAATTCATGGGCATATTTTCGCTCACCCAGATCCCCCTGGCGATCAGCGAAGGGATTTTAACCGTAATCATCTTTACTTTACTCACGACCTACAGCAAAGAAGAATTATTCCAACTGGGGGTTTTAGTCAAGGGGGTGTCCGTAAATGACTGATCCGAGGCGTTTGTTTAGAACCAATCTAATCCTGATTTTGCTGGTTATTGTCATAGGAGCCATCCCGTTTTTCATTCATCCCCCGGGAGCGGAATTTGCCGGTGCTGATGATCAGGTATCCGCTGTGCTGGAGCAGGATCACCCCGATTACCTGGTGTGGTTTCACCCCCTTTGGGAGCCTCCCAGCGGGGAAATCGAAAGCCTTCTTTTTGCCCTGCAGGCAGCCATCGGAGCAGGAATAATGGGATACGTTCTGGGATATTGGAAGGGCAGCAAAAACCCTCGAAATGATTCAGCCCAGCCGATGAAACTGGAGAAGGACGCGGTATCTTGAACGGACTGCATTCATATGCCTACTTTAATCAATGGCGCACGATTCATCCCCGCGATAAACTGGCCTTTGCGCTGGTCAGTATGGTGCTCTGTGTTTTTTCACCTTTGATAATACCGCCCCTGCTGGCCCTGCTGATATGTACTTTTATCATTGTCGCCCAGGCTAAAATACCGGCCGGCATCTATTTAAAGTTTTTTACCGTTCCCCTGGGTTTCATAATAATAGGCGCGCTGAGCGTGGCCCTGAGCATCACCAGCGCTCCCTCCCTATTTCTATGGGATATAAGCGTCGGTCCCTATACTGTCGGCATGACCGGTCCAGGCCTGCACCATGCGATGCTGCTGACAGCCAAATCCAGCGGAGCGGTAGCCTGCCTTTTATTGCTGGCCCTGACCACCCCGATAGAAGACCTTGCCTGGCAGTTGGAACGCTGCCGAATTCCTTATTTATTCATAGAACTCATCACCCTGGTTTTTCGTTTCATCTTTGTCTTTTGGGAGCAGGCCTTGGGAATTCATACCGCTCAGGCGGCCCGCCTGGGTCATGTGGATGTTAAAACCGGTTTGCGTTCCCTGGCCTTCCTGGCCAGCAGCCTTTTTTTGAACGTCATCCATCGCTCCAACGCTTTGTATAACGGACTGGTATCCCGCAACTATTCGGACTCCCTGAGGGTCTTAAAAGAGGAACCGCCCGCAACTCCGACCATGACGGTCGTCGGGTTTCTGGCCGTTGACGCCCTGCTGCTGGGGCTGATTTTTTACCGGGGGAGTGGATTAATATGAACGCACTTTCGCTGGCCTGCCATCAGACCCCGATTCTCTCCCTGGATGGTGTAAGCTATACTTATCCTGACGGCACTCGGGCCCTGAACCAAATCAGCCTGGAAATCCCCCGGGGAAGCAAAATAGCGGTTTTGGGGGCCAACGGCGCGGGAAAATCCACCCTGTTCCTGCACTTGAACGGCATCCTTAAGCCCCAGCAGGGACAGATTTTGCTGGAAGGACGGCCCGTTAAATACAGCCGGTCATTTTTAGGTGAATTGCGCAGTCAGGTGGGGATTGTATTTCAAGACCCCGACAGTCAACTCTTTGCCATGAATGTATTTGAAGACATATCCTTCGGCCCCATGAATATGAAGCTTCCCAGGCCTGAGGTGAAGGACCGGGTAGAGAGAGCCATGGAAATCACCCGAATTACAAGCCTGAAAAACAAGCCCACCGGCCATTTGAGCTATGGGGAAAAGAAACGGGTGGCGATTGCCGGGGTCTTGGCTATGGAGCCGGCCGTCGTCATTCTGGATGAACCCACCGCCTTTTTAGATCCCCGCCTGGTGGACGAGATGGTGGTTTTGTTTGAAAAACTCCATAGTGCCGGCCAGACCTTGATCATGTCCACCCACGATATGGATCTGGCCTATCGCTGGGCGGATTATTGTTATGTGTTAAATCATGGTACGGTTGTCGCCCGGGGCCGACCGGAAGACATTTTTACCGCTCACAGCGTTTTAAAAGAAAACAACCTGCAGCAGCCCTGGGTTCTAAAGGTCTTTTCCGGGCTTCTGAGCAGCGGCTTGATAGGCGAGGGTCTGGAAGCGCCGCGCAATGAGGAACAGCTGTTTCATTATATAAAAAAGGCAGCTATCGCGCCTGTAACGGAAAACAGGCCGGATTGAATTTAGGGAGGGAAGAGCGTTATGGCTTATATGAAGACGGCACGGGTATTTTTACTGGTTCTGGCCTTGCTCCTGGCTTTGAGCGGATGCAAGGGGAATGTGCTTCCCCAGCCAACTCCAGGAATTACTGACGGCAGTGATTCCTTCCCGCTATCCTTAACGGATGCCCGAGGACGACAAGTTAATATTGACAGCCAACCCCATCGTTTGGTGTCACTGGTGCCAGGTTTTACTGAGACCGTCTTTGCCCTGGGCCTGGGAGACCGGTTGACGGGGGTGACCACGTACTGCGACTATCCGGCCGCAGCTCAAGAAAAGCCTAAGATCGGGGGTTTCTCCAACCCCAGCCTGGAAAAGATCGTGGAGGCCAGACCCGATCTGGTTTTGGCCACCGACATGCACGGCCAGCTGGTGGAACAACTCGAAGCGATGAATTTTAAAGTCCTGGTTTACAACCCGCATGATATCGACAGCCTTTTAAAAACGATTGCCGCCATTGGCACGGCCTGCGGAGAAGCTGAAAAAGCCCGGGCCCTGAATGCCAGCCTGACGCAGAGGATCGATGCGGTCAAGGTCAAACTGGCCGACCTGCCTTCTGAAAAGCGCCCCCTGGTTTTCTACGAAGTCTGGCATGAACCGCTTATGACCATCGGTCCCAACACCCTGATCAAAGAAATCATCAGCCTGTCCGGAGGCCGCTGCCTGACCGCAAGCGGGACCGGCGAGTACCCCAGCATCAGCGAAGAGTGGATTATTGAACAAAATCCGGACATTATGGTGCATTCCTACGGCGCGGGAATGGACAACACGCCCACCCCGGAGGTAATCCTGAACCGGAAAGGGTGGCAGGGAGTGAATTTCGTCAGGAACCAGCGCGTCATAGGCGTTGATTCCAATTTAATTACCCGGCCTGGACCCAGACTGGTTGATGCCATCGAACAGCTGGCCCGGGGATTTTACCCGGAAAGATTTAAATAAAAATAATGTAAGTGATGTGAAAATATGTACGGGTCAAGCAAGATAAACTACAGGCTTACTATCCTGGTCCTGACTGCCGCCCTAGGAGCTTTTATGATCTTGGGGGTGGCGATGGGTGCGGTATGGATAAAGCCGGGTGAAGTACTGACCATTTTATACCGTCACTGGGGCGACCCCGCTTCACTGGTTGGAAGCCTCTATACCCACGACCTCATCATATTTACCATCCGCCTGCCCCGGGTGCTGTTGGCCGCCCTGGTGGGAGCCGGATTGGCCCTCTCCGGGGCTGTCTTTCAAGGGCTGTTCCGCAATCCCATGGCCGATCCTTATGTCATCGGGGTTTCCTCGGGAGCTGCTCTGGGCGCGGTGACTGCCATTCTGGCCCAGAGGATGCTGAACCTCAGCCTGACCTACGGAGTGCCGGGATTCGCATTTATCCTGGCCATTCTCACTATCATGGTAGTATACCGTTTGGCGAAGAGCGGGGGCAAGGTGCCGGTAATGACTTTGCTGTTGGCCGGCATAGCGGTAAATTCGCTGCTTTCTGCCCTGGTTTCCCTGTGCATGTATTACAGCGGCAGTGATATGCATCAACTGGTCTTCTGGCTCATGGGCGGTTTTTCCGGCCGGGGCTGGAACCATCTGGCCATGTTCCTGCCCTATGCCGTACTGGGATCGTTGATCATATTGGTGTATACCCGTGAATTGAACGCTATGTTAATAGGAGAAGAACCCGCTCAGCACCTGGGCATAAATGTTGAACAGGTTAAATTCCGGCTCCTTATCGCAGCCGCTTTGCTGACCGGAGCCTGTGTATCGGTCAGTGGGCTGATTGCTTTCGTGGGGTTAATCGTGCCGCACATGGTAAGGCTTATAAGCGGTCCCGACCACCGGGTCCTCTTGCCGCTGGTGGTCATAACCGGTGCTATTTTTATGGTGGCGGCCGACATCACGGCCCGGGTATTGATAGCCCCGGAAGAGCTTCCGGTGGGGATAGTAACCGCCCTGGTAGGAGCGCCCTTTTTTATTTACCTGCTCAAACGGCAAAAACGAGCTCTATTTTAATATAATGTAAGCTATAATAACCCCGGTATGCGAGGAGGGTGCGCGTGCTGCTCAAGTTATTGGACGTAAGCTGCTCCTACGGCGCCTGGCCGGTGCTAAACGGCCTCAATTTCGCGGTAGGGCAGGGAGAAATAATGGGAATCGTAGGACCCAACGGCTCCGGTAAATCGACTCTGCTGCGGGCTATGAGCAGGGTCCTTCCTCCCCGCCAGGGCCAAGTGATGCTCCAGGACCGGGACCTGTATAAAATGGAAGCCCGGCAGGTAGCGAGCCAGGTCGCTTTTGTAGCTCAGGAAAGCGGGAATGAGTTTCCCTTTACGGTGGAAGATATGGTCATGATGGGCCGCATGCCCCACCTGAAACGGTTTCAAAGAGAAGGCCCTCGTGATCGGGAAGCAGTGGATAAAGCCCTGCATTTGACCCGCTCTTCCCATCTGGCCGGGCGACTGATTACCGAACTGAGCGGTGGCGAAAAGCAGCGGATCATTATCGCCCGGGCTTTGGCTCAGGAGCCCCGGGTTTTGTTTCTGGATGAGCCTACTTCCTTTCTCGATATCAACTATCAAATTGAGATGATGGAATTGTTGAACAAACTGCGCCGGGATCAGGGTCTTACGGTTGTAATGGTGGTGCACGATCTGAATCTCGCCTCGCATTACTGCGATTCCATCCTGATATTAAAGGAAGGAGCCATCTATGCGGCCGGACACCCGGCCCGGGTGCTGTCGTCTGATCTGATTCAAGAAGTATACGGCTGCCGGGTGCAGGTTGAATACCGCAGTCCCGACGCCCGGCCCACTATTGTTTTCAATACCGATCGCCGGCGCTTTTTTAAAGAAAATACCCGCTCCGTACATATCATTGGCGGGGGAGGCTCTTGCGGGCGCTTGTATAATTATTTAACCGAAAAGGGTTGGAGAGTGACAACCGGTGTACTCAATGTCGGTGATTCCGACTGGCACGATGCGGTGCGACTGAACCTTAAAATCGCTGAGACCGCTCCTTTCAACGAAATCGACCCGGCCAGCCTGGCATATAACCTAAAGCTTATGCAGGAAGCTGATTATGTCCTGCTTCCCCCCATACCATTCGGCTCGGGCAATCTGGCCAACCTGCAGTCGCTTCTGGAGCTGGCCCGGGATGGATGCCGGGTGATAGTAATTGATAGCCAGGCAATTGAGGATAGAGACTATACCGGAGGACGGGCTGCCAAGCTCTACACCAGTCTCGTGAAATATGCCTATTGCCAGGTCGCCAGCGAAAACGAGGCCCTGCTTATTATAGAAGGAGAAGCTCATGATGCAATCCAAAGCTAAACTGATTTTTATAACCGGCGGAGTACGCAGCGGCAAGAGCCGCTATGCCCAGAGGATAGCTGATTCCCTTAACGGACCACCGGTTTATTATATTGCCACCCTGGTTCCCGGTGATGAGGAGATGCGGGCCCGGGTGGCCGAGCACCGGCAGCGCCGGCCGGCTTCCTGGATAACCATTGAAGAAGACTGCGATCCTGCCCGGACGATAAAGGAGTATGATCAAGCTGGAGCGGTTTTTTTGATAGACTGCTTGACTATACTGGTCAACAATCTGATGTTTTCCGCCGGAGCACAACCAGAAGAGGGTGAGATTCTGGCCCGGGTCGAGGATCTGGCCAGAACCGCTTATGAGGCCGGGGCCACCGTCATCATTGTCAGCAATGAGGTGGGAGGCGGGATTGTCCCGGCTGATCCCATGTCCCGGGCATTTCGTGATACACTGGGCCGGGCCAACCAAATAGTCGCGCGAATGGCTGATGAAGTATATCTTTGTGTGGCCGGTCTGGCAGTTGAGTTGAAATCCGGCTCGGATCGCGGGCAATAAAAAGGCAGGAGGAAAAATTAAAAGAACAGGGAAGTTAAGATTTATCTAGAAAACATTTGTCCCTGAAGCAAAGCACGATCAGGGTCAACTGCAATTTGAAGGAGTGAGTTTGGTGGCAAGGTTCACAAGTATTGAACAAATGGCGGGTAAATACACCTTCCCCAGTGTCAAGCATCCCCAATGCCGCGAAGTTATGCAACCCGAATTCGTCGAATTTGTAGAAGGGGAGAGCATTACCTACCGATTCCCGGTTTTGGATATGTACGCCAATCCCCGCAATTCAATGCAGGGCGGTTTTATCGGCGCCGCCTTTGACAATACCTTTGGCGGCCTGGTTTATCTATCAACCGGCAAGCTGGAGATGGCCTCCATAGATATGTATTTAAACTACCACCGTCCCATCTTTGTCGGCGACTATTTATATATTAAAGCAATGCTTAAATCCAAGGGCCGAACCGTTGTTCATATGCTTGGGGAAGCCTGGGATGGGAAAAATCGTCTGGTAGCTACCGCTACAACTAATATAATGCTTCTAGGCAATCAATATGAACAACTGAAGTAAATAAACCCCTTTCGTATTTTCGCCTCTATGATCAGCCTTGCTTTACATAGCTCAACCCAAAGTATACCAACCATGGAATGGGCCAAAAAGAGCCTTGAAAACAAAGCTCTTTTTGGCTGCTGAATTTAAGTAATATCATATTTTATTGGATTTTACCCATAAGTGCATTTTATCGGCTTCCTTGATAAGGTCATCGCGCAGATCGGGATGAGCAATGTTGATCAGGGCCTCAGCTCTTTCCCAGGTGCTCTTGGCCTTGAGCATGGCCATGCCATATTCGGTAATAACATAAAAATTCATGCTTCTGGGAACAGTAACTGTGGCTCCGGGTGTAAGGATAGGTTTGATGCGTGATTGAAGATTGCCTTCCTTGTCTTCGAAAGTAGAAGTGAGGCAGATAAGGCCCTTCCCTCCTTTGGACTTATATGAGCCGTAAATAAAATCAAGTTGTCCGCCGGTTCCGGAAATATGCCTTACCCCCGATGACTCCGAAGCGACCTGACCATAGAGGTCCACTTCGATGGCATTGTTAATGCCAAGCACATTATCATTTTGGCAAATTATATCGGGGTCGTTGCTGTAATCAACCGGACAACTGGCCAGGATGGGATTATTATCCATAAAATCATAGAGTTTCTTGGTTCCCATGGCAAAGGTATAAACCATTTTGCCTTTATCTAATTGTTTGCGTAGACCGGTAATTCGCCCTGCTTCATACATATCAACAAATGAATCCACCAGCATTTCGGTATGAACGCCCAGGTCTTTTAAATCTGATTGGGCAATCATGGCACCTACCATATTGGGCATCGCGCCGATCCCCAGCTGCAGGCAGGCTCCGTCTTCAATTTGCTCCATTACCAGTTCCGCAATTTTTTTGTCGGTATCGGATACGGGCAGTTCAGGTAGTTGGATCAATGGTTTATTATCGCCCTCAACAAAATAGTCGATTTCGGAGACGTGCAAGGTCTCCCGAGAACCTCCCAGACACCTGGGCACCGCTTCATTCACTTCGGCGATTACTATTTTGGCCGCATCGCAGAAAGCATGAGTAATAGAATTGGATGTCCCGATGTTTACATAACCGTGTTTATCGGGAGGAGTAACTTTAATCATAGCCACATCGACGGGTACGTAGCCTCGATCATAAAAGCTGGGACCTTCATGATAGGTAAGCGAAATATAGTTGCAGAGATTCTTGTCATGCAGTTTCCGGCTGGCGCCGCTAAAGTGCCAGTCATTATAAACAAAGTGCTTTCTTTCCGGGTCGCTTAAAACAGTCTGCGCTGGAAATGGGCAGCATACAGTTCTTATAATTACGCCTTCCAATTCGTCTTTTCTTTTGGCTAAAGCAGCATCCAGAATGTGAGAATTCATCATAAATTCCCCGTAGTGAACTAGATCTCCTGATTTTACCACTTTTACCGCTTCATCCGCGCCAACCCGTTTGCGATTAAATTCCTCCATAAAGGTGCTCGTTGAAAAAGCCATGTATTATCCCCCTTATTCAATACGTTGCTTGCATAGTTTTGCTCCGGATTTTAATGTCCTAAAATACCAGTTACCGTAAGACAAATAAAATGTTAAACCACCCCCTTGGTTAGCAGAATTAAACAAAGGTAAATTGGAGGGTGTATAGGTGCTAATCTGTGCAATGCAATAAACATGCCACAATGAATCCTATGGGGTAAAAACCTACCTATACAATTTTTCTGTACAAGGGTAATTCTGTCTTATTGGTTGACATAAGGGGACCTTACAGATGAGCAAATGGGGGCTTTGTTACTTACCGTGGGCTGATAAATCAAGCAAAACAGGCGGCATAAATAAAGAAGTGTTTTTATAAATGCCTTATTTACATTGCGCGGCGTAGATATTGGAACGATTAATAATAAGATGCTATTTATATGGGGGAAAAGCTTAATTTATAGAAAGCGTCGTTGGCAAGTAAAAGGCTAACGACATAAGTTTTAACCGTACGTTTTTAAAAAATAGCCTTCGATTTGGCGAAATAATATTTAAGTCCCATTACTTACGTGTTTTTACCAATTTCCGAATCAGATCCAGGCCTGCTTGCCTTCGCTTTTGCGACTGAAGCTTTTTGATATGAAATTTATCTATACTGAAAGATTGGCAATGCCCATCCTACTCAGACATTTATACCTGATATTTTGCAGTAGGTATGGCAAACTTTGAGTAAAATAAAGTTTTTGGCATAGAGTTTGCAAATACTTATTATAATGTCGGTTTGATTTTTATTAGTTAACCATTAATATATTAAAATATAAATAATAAAGAGATTATATGCCTTAAAGTACTAAACACCCATAAACAACCAAAATCCCGACTCAACCTCGGGATGCCTTTGATAAGATATAGAAATATTTATAGGGGTTATAGAGAGATATAGGGGGGCATTATGAAAATCACTATCGACAATAAAACGGTTGAAGCAGTTCCCGGCGATACTATCCTGCGTATAGCGGAACAGGCAGGCATCCATATTCCCAATCTATGCCAAAAGGATGCCTGCGGCGGCAAAGACATATGCCGTCTCTGTATAGTGGAAATTAAGACATCCAACGGTACCCGCCTGGTGGAATCGTGCACTTATCCTGTCATGGAAGAAATAAAGGTGAGAACTACCTCGCCGCTCATTGAAGATATCAGGCGCAGCATGATAAGCCTTTTGGTAGGGCGGGGCGATCTTTCTCCGGGCAGCGTAGGGAAACTGATCACAGCTGCTCGCCAAAGCGGGCATGCCGATGTTTTCAATGATATGGTGTTTGATAACCAGTCAGAGGATATTCTGGCCAATATTGTTCAAAAGGGATTGGAAGAAAATCCCCACCTGGCTTATATCATTGTAAATAAGGAAGGCTATATTCGTGCCATTAATCAGAGCTATCTGGACATCATGGGCATAGAAATACTTGATGCACTGGGAAAGCCTATTCTCGATGTAGTACCCAATTCCCATCTTCTGGAAATACTTGAAACGGGGCGTACCGACCAGGCTGAATTGTGGATCATCAATGGGCACAACACCATAGTCAACCGGGTGCCGATCATCAAGGACGGAGAAATCATCGGGGCCATCGGCTATAGCTTGTTTTTGGATATGTCTTCAGCCCGGATATTTATGAATAAGATGCAGGAGCGGGAAAAGGAATTTAACAACTTCCTGCAGGGTTTGCTGGAGAACCCCTACCTGGCCTACGCCATTGTAGATAAGGAAGGCTATATAACCGCCATCAACCAGGCCTGTCTGGAACTCCTGGAGATGGAGAAGAAGGATGCTCTGGGTAAATATGTTTCGGATATTTTAACCAATTCCGAGCTTCCCCAGATATTGAGAACGGGAAGAATAGACCGGGTCGAGTTTTTTCAAGTCAACGGACACGACACCATTGTCAGTCGTATGCCCATAACCCAGGACGGAGAAATCATCGGGGCCATCGGCTATAGCCTTTTCCTGGATATGTCGGGAGCCAAACTCCTTTCCCGCAAATTGCTGGAGATGGAGAAACAGATTAAACACTATAAAGACGAAATAAGTGAGATATATAAAGCCAAATGGACTATTGATGATTTAACCGGCTCAAGTCCATCTTTTTCCTGGATCAAAAGCGTGGTGGAGCGCATGGCTTTCACCACCTCCACGGTGCTCATTACCGGGGAGAGCGGCACGGGCAAGGAACTGGTAGCCCAGGCTATTCATAATGCCAGCCGTCACAAATATGGACCATTTATCCGCATCAACTGCGTGGCACTGCCGGAAAACCTTCTGGAATCAGAGTTGTTTGGCTATGAGGAGGGGGCTTTCACCGGTGCCAAGAAGGGCGGTAAACCAGGCAAGTTCGAACTGGCCGGAGGAGGAACCATTTTTTTGGATGAAATTGGGGACATGCCTCTGACCATGCAGACTAAACTCCTCAGTGTTTTACAGGAAAAAGTGATTGAACGGGTGGGGGGGACCAAGCCTATTCCTGTTGATGTACGAGTCATCGCCGCAACCAACCGCGACCTGGAACAAATGGTAGCTGAAAACCTGTTCCGCGGCGATCTCTATTACCGGCTGAATGTGGTCAGGTTGGATATACCGCCTTTGTATGCTCGAATGGAGGACCTGCCTTTACTGGTGGAAACCCTGATAAATCGTATTAATGAGAAGTTGGGAACCAACATTAGCCATATCTCACCCCAGGGCCTGGAGCTTCTGCAAAACTACAACTGGCCGGGCAATGTCAGAGAACTGGAGAATTTGTTGGAAAGAGCGATTAATCTGGCCTTTATGAACCAGGAAACCAGTTTGGGAATGGTTCACTTTCCCTCTCTCATGAAATCCTCGCTGGTGGAAAGATCTCAAATGGAGTGCAAAGAACAGGGACTTGCAAAGACCCTGCAAAACCTGGAGAAGGAGTTAATCGTCCAGGCTCTGGCCAAAACCGGTGGGAATAAGAATCAATGTGCTAAAATTCTGGGCATACATATCTCGGCCTTATACCGGAAGCTTGAAAAGTACGGCTTGAGTTTGAATTGATGATGTTATTCGCAACCCAATGTTAATATTCAAGTTTTAACCAGAACATTGCCTTTGCATCTGGTTTAATCCTCTACTTTAATGCTATAGCATTAAATCCTGTCTGCTATCTATGCCTTATATTCTACAAAGGCGTCCTTCAACCTGGCATATCTTCAAGGCCATTTTCCCCAATCCGATTAGGAAATGGGCTGGCTCTTACTCAAACGGGGGTTATCCTGGTTTATCGCCTTGATCATCATGCGCTTTCGCTAAATTAATTCGCTTTTGCGAAAAATCACCGCAGCTTATGAAGGCTCCCGTGCCTCTTGTCTGAACGGGATTATTCTCTTTTTATCCTCCGTTTTCGCGAATCGTCCGCCCTTCCTTTCCAAATTGGGAAATCCCATTATTTAGCCATTATAGGCTAATTTTTTTCGCTTTTAAACACTTGGCATGAAGGTTGCAAATATATAAAGCAAGCATACAGATTGCCAATATTTACGGAAAGGGGTGTTATCAGAAAAATATCGCTTAATTATAGTCCCATGAAAATACTTTAAACAAACAATTAAGGGGGGTAACATTTTATGGAAATCAACAAAGTTGCGGTACTGGGTGCCGGAACTATGGGAACTGGTATTACCTGGACTTTTGCCACTGCTGGCAAGCAAGTCGTTGTATTCGATATAGTCCAGCCAGCGGTTGATAAATGCCTGACCACCATTAAAAAAGGCCTGGCCAAAGCAGAGGAAAAGGGCCAGATACCGGCGGGCAGCGCTGATGCAGCTATGGCCAATATTAAAGGCACCACCGTACTGGAAGACATCGCCGATGCCGATTTTGTTTTGGAATCAGTATTAGAGAAGATGCCCATCAAGAAAGACGTCTACGGCAAACTGGCCGCCATCCTGAAGGATGACGTGATCGTTGCCACCAACACCTCCGCACTATCAATAACTGAAATAGCCAACATCTACAAACGCCCTGACAAAGTTGTGGGAATGCATTTCTTCAATCCGGCCCAGGTTATGAAACTGATCGAAGTTATCGCTGCAGCCCAGACCTCTCAGGAGACGGTTGATGAAGTCATCGCCCTTTCCAAAGCCATCGGCAAAAAACCCATTCAGGTCAAGGAAGGCCCCGGATTTGTAGTAAACAGAATTCTGATCCCGGGCATCAATGAAGCAGCTTTCATATTTTACGAAGGTCTGGCCAGTGCGGCTGACATTGACACTGCCATGAAACTGGGCGCCGGCTGGCCTATGGGACCCCTGCAGTTAGCCGACCTGGTTGGCGTCGACATCGCTCTGGAAGTGGCCAACACCCTCTACGAAGAAACCGGAGACCCCAAATACCGGCCCGCTCCTCCCTTAAAGCAATATGAAAGAGCCGGCTGGCTGGGCATGAAGACCGGTAAGGGATTTTTTGACTACAAGAAATAAACCAGGGTGTACGCATGCCGAAATATGCAGCGATAGAGACGGGGTGAACTGATGGAATACCAAAATATAATACTCGAAAAAGAAGATAATATCGGCATACTCTATGTCAACCGGCCTAAAGCCATGAATGCACTGAATGTAGTAACAATTCAAGAAATAGGCCAGGCGATAGATGAAGTAAGAATGGATGATGAGATAAAAGTTCTGATTATTACAGGCTCAGGAGACAAGGCCTTTGTAGCCGGAGCAGATATAGTTGGTTTCATGGGTTTTTCACCTGCCCAGGCGCGGTATTACACTGACGAGGGAGAGCATATATTCCGCAAACTGGATGTCCTTGAAAAACCGGTTATCGCAGCGGTCAACGGTTTTGCCCTGGGCGGCGGTTGCGAACTGGCCATGGCCTGCGATATTCGCCTGGCCTCGGAAACAGCCGTATTTGGGCTGCCCGAGGTAAGTCTGGGAGTTATACCCGGTTACGGTGGCACCCAGAGGCTGCCGCGGCTGATCGGAGAAGGCCGGGCCAAGGAATTGACTTTAACGGCAGGGGTTATCGATGCCAATGAAGCCTACCGGGTTGGGCTGGTTAACCATGTCTATCCGACCGGGGAATTAATGGACCAGGCCCTTAAACTGGCCAAGAAGATAATGAAGAATGCCCCTCTATCGGTGGCTTATGCGAAACTGGCGATCGGTCAGGGTTTGCAGGGAGATCTGGACAGCGGCTTGAGAATCGAATCGAACTTTTTTGGCCTGTGCGTGGCCAGCGAGGACATGAAGGAAGGCACTCAGGCCTTTGTGGAAAAGAGAAAGCCACAGTTCAAGGGCCAATAAATCATCCTGATTGCTATCTTTGATTTAGTTATAAAACCGTCAAGTTCGGGTAGTAAACCGGGTCCGTATTCGGATGGGAAACTGTCTTTATATGAACGCCAACTTTAATATTTAAGGAGGATTTGGTAAATGAGCATAAATGAAGTTGTAATGGTCAGTGGTTGTAGAACTGCCATCGGTGACTACGGTGGATCTCTAAAACCTCTGCGGGCCAATGACCTCTCTAAAGTAGCCGCTGCCGAAGCAGTTAAGCGGGCTGGTTTGCAGCCTTCCCAAATCGATGAACTGGTTATGGGAATGGGCCTGATGCAGGGCAATGGCTCACTTCCTTCCCGCATCGTGGCCATGGGAATCGGCATGGACCATAGCTCGGGTGCCTGTACGGTTCAGCAGAACTGCGCCTCCGCCATGCGCGCAGTTGATATTGCGACCTCCAACCTCATGCTGGGAAGAACCGAGATTGCCCTGGTGGTGGGAGTCGAGAGTATGAGCAACGTTCCTTATCTGGTGCAGAACGCTCGCTGGGGTTACCGCATGGGTGACGGCAAAATTCAGGATGCCATGCTTTCCGATGGCCTGGTTTGCTCGCTGGCCGGCAGCCATATGGGTGGAACAGCCGATAATGTAGCCAGGAAATATGGCATTACTCGTGAGGAAGCCGATCAAGTAGCCCTGATCAGCCATACCCGGGCGGTGAGAGCAGTTGATGAAGGCCGCTTTAAACGGGAGATCGTACCTGTGGAAATTCCGGGTAAAAAAGGAAAGGTTACCATCTTCGATACCGATGAGCATCCCATCCGGGGAGCCAGCCTGGAAACCATGGGCAAACTGCCCGCCGTCTTTTCCAAGGATGGCGTCACTACCGCCGCCAATGCTTCGGGACTGAATGACGCTGCAGCGGCAGCTGTGTTTATGACCAGAAAGAAAGCTGATGAGCTTGGCATTAAACCGTTAATGAAGCTGATAAATATATGCGTGGCGGGAGTGGATCCCTATTATATGGGTGTCGGACCCGCGAAAGCCATCCCCAAGTGCCTGCAGCTGGCGGGAATGAAGTACAGCGATATCGATTACTGGGAAGTCAATGAAGCTTTTGCAGCTCAGGTTATCGGTGTCAAGAAGATGATGAAAGAAGAACAGGGCATTGATATGGATATGGGCACCGTGGAAAAAGATGGTAACATCAACAACAACGGCTCCGGAATCGCCCTGGGACACCCGGTGGGATGCACCGGCTTGCGCATTATCGTCAGCCTATACTATGAAATGGAAAGAATCGGATCTACAGTGGGCGGCGCCTCCCTCTGCGTGGGTGGCGGACCGGCTATGGCTTCTCTCTGGACCAGGAATGTTTAATTCCATAGATTAGTAAAACCCCTAGCCCCTTATATTATTTTTCTTTTATATACGTACACCTGGGAGATGGCAATCCGTCTCCCAGGTGGCATCCTTTTTTAAAATCCGCTAGCACTATTGTGCACAGAAGCATCTTTATTGCCTTAACAAGGCACAGGTCTTCTTAATTCTTGAAAGGAGCCCAATTATGTCATCTAATTTTGCATATCTAAACACCAGGGACTTTGAATTCATACTCCAGGAATGGCTTCCTACCGAGCAGATTTTTAATTATCCGCAATTTGCTGATTATTATTCCAAAGATGACGTTAAATCTGTTCTCGGCCCTATCTTAAAAATGTGTAAAGAAGTCGTGGAACCGACCAATGAAGACTGCGACAGCCATCCGGTCAAATTGGAAAACGGCAAGGTAACCCTGCCCCCCAGCGTGGGTCCCTTATTCAAGCAGTTGCAGACCGAAGGCTGGGGAACCAGCAATATCGACGAAGCGGAAGACGCTATGGTATTGCCCCATATTCTTCATGCCATGGTTTGGGAATTGCTGCAAGCCGCCAACCCGACTTTTGCCCCCTATATTGTTCTGACCAGTGGTGCTGCCGGGCTTATTCAGAGTTTTGGCTCAGAAGACGTTAAAAACCTGTTCCTGTCGAAAATGATGGATGGGACCTGGACGGGCAGCATGTGCTTAACCGAGGCTACGGCTGGTTCGGACGTGGGAGACATTCTATCCAAGGCCTATCCCACAGACGATCCGCGTATCTTCAAGATTAAAGGCAGCAAGATCTTTATTACCGGTGGTGACAACGATTTCACCGACAACGTCATTCATCTTTACCTGGCCCGGGTGGAAGGTGCCCGACCCGGAACCGCAGGGATCTCGTTATTTGTTGTGCCCAAACTGTGGGTCAACGAAGACGGCAGCCTGGAAGACAACGATGTTGTCACAACCGCCGTTGAACACAAACTGGGACAGCATGGCTCCTGTACCGCCGCCCTGGCCATGGGTGAAAACGACAACTGCCGCGGCTGGCTGCTGGGCAAGAACCCGCTGGAAAACGAAGGGGTCGGAGAAGGCATGGCCCAGATGTTCCAGATGATGAACATGGCGCGCATGGAAACCGGTCATATGGCCCTTTCCTGCCTGTCCAACGCCTACTACAACGCCCGCGATTATGCCAAGGAGAGAATTCAGGGCCGTCTGATGACCAATCCCAAGGCGGGGCGCACTACCATTATCAATCACGAAGACATTAAACGCTCCCTGTTGGCCGGCAAGGCTCATGTAGAAGCAATGCGCGCCATGCTTTACAAGACCTATTTCGCCTTCGATGTAAGGCATCATGATCCGGATCCTGAGAAGCAGGCTATGGCCAATGCTCTGATAGAAATCACCACCCCGCTCTGTAAAGCTTATCCCTCCGATGAAGCCTGGTGGCTGATTGGTGAGGCCATTCAAGTATATGGGGGATACGGCTATTGTGAGGAGTATCCGGTGGCTCAAATTGCCCGTGATGTAAAAATATACTCCATATGGGAGGGAACCAACTTTATTCAAGCCATGGACCTGGTGGGACGTAAATGGGGAATGAAGAAGGGTGCAGCTTTTGCGGCGTTTATCCAGGAAATGCGAGACTTCTGCAATACCAACGCCGACAATGCGGAATTCAAGAATGAGTTTGCCAACTTAAACGCGGCCCTGGATGCTTATGGCAAGATCCAAAAGACCATATTGGCCTATATGGGTGAAAAACAGATCGGTATGATGCCGTTCCATGCCCGCCGTATACTTACGGCCACGTCACAGCTCTATTGCGGAAGATTGATACTCGATCAAGCCTTGCTGGCCAGTGCCAAAGCCAGGGAAGCCGGTCCGGAGCATTTCGACTACAATTTCTATGCCGGCAAGGTGGCAGCGGCCCGGTATTACTTGATGAATGTAGTCCCCAACGTATGCATTGCCGCCGATATCGTTGCCTCAGGAGACAGATCGGTACTCGATGTAGCTGTTGAATCATTTGATTACTAACGGCTGCCCGAAGAAGTAGACCGCTTTTAATTAAAATAATTAGACAAAGGGGCACCGGACTGCAAAACCGGTGCCCCTTAAATGTATCCTTGAAACCAATTGAACAGCTATTGATAAAGCAAAACAATCGACTCCTTGAGTACTTGTTTAAACATCGAAGCTGAAACTGTTTTTCTATACAAAATATGATAAGATCAAATGGGTTTTACGAGAATAATTGGCTGGCAAATAATTAAAGCAGCCGATAATAGAGAGAATATAAGGGGACAACTGCATCTTCCAGTCTCGTCCCGGGCAAAGTCCGAAAGGAGTCTGGATAGTGAAAATCACTATTGACCAAAAATCAGTTGAAGCAACTCCCGGAGAAACTATTCTCCAGGCAGCTCAAAGAGCAGGTATTCGCATACCCAACCTGTGTCATTACGGCATCTGCCAGGGAAAAGGCTTGTGTCGCATCTGTATCGTAGAAATAAAAACGGGAAGTGAAACCCGGCTGGTGGAATCCTGCACCTATCCGGTTATGGATCAATTAGTAGTCCGAACTTCCTCGCCTTTTATATACGACATCCGCAGGAGCATGATCAATTTACTGGTTGGCAAAGGTGATTTAGAACCAGGAGACGTAGCCGGCATTATCGGTTCGTCTCAAGACAACCTCTGGCTTGATCTGCCGGAAAGCGTACTTTTTTATGATCATGAGAAGGGCAGGGACCAGGAACCCGACGTAATACGGGAAGGTCTCCTGTCCAACCCCTACCTGGCCTTCATAATTGTTGATAAAGACGGTTATATTCGCTCCATTAATGAAACCTGCCTGGATAGAATGGGAATAAAGCTGGAGGATGCCCTGGGTAAATATATTACTGATGTTGTTCCAAACAGTGAACTTCCTGAGATATTAAAGACCGGGCGGACGGACCGGGCGGAATTCTGGCCGATTAATGGACATGACACCATTGTCAACCGGGTGCCTCTGGTCAAAGACGGCAAAATAATCGGCGCCATAGCTTACAGTCTGTTTTTGGACATGTCGGGTGCCCGTTTTTTTATGGATAAGCTGCAGGAAAGGGAAAAGGAGTTCGACGACTTTCTGCAGGGGCTTCTCGAGAATCCATATCTCGCCTATATCATTGTAGATAAAAACGCCAGAATAACGGCTATCAATCAGGCTACGCTTGATATATTGGAATTGGATAAAAGCGATGCAATGGGGAAATATGTATTAGATGTACTTCCCAATTCGCTGCTTCATGAAATAGTAAAAACCGGACGGACGGACCGGGCCGAGTTCTGGCCTATCAAAGACCGGGATACGATTGTCAATCGGCTGCCGATTCTAAAGGACGGAAAGATTATAGGCGCGTTGGGTTACAGTCTCTTTCTTGATATTGCCGGGGCGCGGCTCTTTGCCGAAAAGCTGCAAAAGAGGGAGAAGGAATTTAATGACTTCCTGCAGGGGCTTTTGGAAAACCCGTATCTGGCTTATTATATCATTGACCAGAACTCAAAAATAACGGCTATCAACCAGGCATCCCTGGATATTCTGGAGATCGACAAACAAGATGCCATGGGAAAGAATATTCTTGAAGTAATCCCCAACTCTGAACTTCCTCAAATATTGGCAACGGGGCGTATTGACCGGGCTGAGTTCTGGACCATTAAAGATCACGATATGGTGGTCAACCGGATGCCCATCACCAAAGATGGCGAAATCATAGGTGCAATAGGGTACAGTATTTTTCTTGATAAAACCGGAGCTAAAATATTTTCGCAAAAACTCATAGAAATGGAAAAACAGCTAAGCCAATATAAAGAAGAAATTAAGGAAATCTACAGCGCCAAGTGGACATTGAACGATCTGATCGGAATCAGTCCATCCTTCTCGGGGGTCAGATCAATTGTAGAACGCCTTTCTTTTACAACTTCAACCGTATTGATTACCGGAGAAAGCGGAACTGGAAAAGAACTAGTCGCTCAGGCCATACATAACAGCAGTTTGCGCAAAACGGGACCTTTTATCCGCATTAATTGCGTGGCATTGCCCGAAAACCTTCTGGAATCGGAGTTATTCGGTTATGAAGAGGGAGCGTTTACCGGAGCCAAAAAGGGCGGCAAGCCTGGAAAATTTGAATTGGCCGCTGGTGGAACCATTTTCTTGGATGAAATCGGAGATATGCCGCTTACCATGCAAACCAAGCTGCTGGGAGTGCTGCAGGAAAAGGTAGTTGAGCGGGTGGGCGGGACCAAGCCCATACCGGTTGATGTTCGGGTTATTGCAGCCACCAACCAGGATCTGGCAACCATGGTCTCCGAGAATAAATTCCGAGGCGACCTTTATTATCGGCTCAATGTGATGAGGCTGGATCTGCCCCCGCTGCGAAACCGCATGGAAGATTTGCCCCTCCTGGTCAACAACCTTATCATTCGAATTAATCAGAAATTGGGTACCAATATTCAAAAGATCTCACCACAAGCCTTGGAGCTGCTTCAGAATTATTCCTGGCCAGGCAACGTAAGAGAGTTGGAGAATCTGCTGGAACAAGCGGTTAACCTGGCCTTTATGAACCAGGAACGATCTCTCGGGACCCTGCATTTCCCGTCGTTAATGGGTTCATCAATCATTGAGGTAACCCAGGTGGAATCCAATCAGCTGGGCCTTACCGATTTAGTGCAGAATCTGGAGAAGGAACTGATTGTCCAGGCCCTGGCCAAAACGGGCAACAACAAGTTCCAAACCGCCAAGATTTTAGGTTTGAACATATCCGCCCTGTACCGTAAATTGCATAAATACGGAATTGAGCATAACTTAAATAATGATGATAACTAGCTTTCGCAGTTGACAGAAGCATGGCTTCTTTGCGCCGACTGCGTTGCATAGTATCCTTTTATTCTGAAACAGCCTCTTACCAACGCTTCTTTCTTACCCCCACCTGGCAAAGAACTTCCCTGGAGACCGGTTGATTTTGCTATGGTCATCTCTATGAATACTCCGAATTTGACAAAAACCAACACGAAGGGATTTTGAGCTGCTTCCATAAATGCTCTAAAAACCCTCTATTATTTGCTGCCTTCGTTTTTGCATTGGTTGCTCTAATTTTTCATAACGACAATATTAAGACTAAAACCGTATTTTGGGGCGAAAGCCTTACATTAATAGTTTTGGCATAGGTTTTGCAAAATCATTTAATAAAGTTCTAAAAAGAGATTCACCAAAATCTAAATGGGGGGTGTTATTAAGGTCCTTAAAAGTAAAGCGGTTTAGAAGAGAAGCAGTTAAAGAAATAAGTCTAAGGGGGTTACAACTAATGGAAATTAATAAAATCGCGGTTTTGGGCGCAGGAACAATGGGAACCGGTATTGTCTGGACTTTTGCCACCGCTGGCAAACAGGTAGTTGTATTCGATATCTTTCAGCAGGCGGTTGACAAATGTCTGGCCACTATTAAAAAGGGTCTGGCTAAAGCGGAAGAAAAGGGTCAGATTCCGGCCGGCAGCACCGACGCAGCCATGGCCAATATCAAAGGCACCACCGTATTGGAAGACATCGCCGATGTCGATTTTGTTCTGGAAACCGTATTAGAGAAAATGCCCATCAAAAAGGATGTCTATGGCAAATTATCCGCCATTATTAAAGATGATATAATTGTAGCAACCAATACCTCCGCATTATCCATCACCGAAATAGCCAGCACCTACAAACGCCCCGACAAGGTAGTCGGAATGCATTTCTTCAACCCGGCTCAAATAATGAAATTGATCGAAGTGATAGCTGCAGCCCAGACCTCCCGGGAAACGGTTGACGAAGTGTTCGCCCTTGCCAAAGCCATCGGCAAAAAGCCCATTCAGGTAAAAGAAGGCCCTGGATTTGTGGTCAACCGGATTCTGGTGCCGGGCATCAACGAAGCGGCCTTCATATTCTACGAAGGCCTGGCCAATGCTGCCGACATCGACACAGCTATGAAGCTGGGTGCCGGCTGGCCGATGGGTCCCCTGCAGTTGGCCGACCTGGTAGGCATTGATATAGCTCTGGAAGTGGCCAACACCCTCTATGAAGAAACCGGAGATCCCAAATATCGGCCCGCTCCTCCTTTAAAACAGTATGAAAGAGCCGGCTGGCTGGGCATGAAGACCGGCAAGGGATTTTTTGACTACAAGAAATAGACAAGGCTGCACGCTAACACGTGCCTTGATAAAGGCGGGGTGAATAGATGGAATACCAGAATATTATATTGGAAAAAGACGGAAGTATAGGAATACTCTACATCAACCGGCCTAAAGCCATGAACGCATTGAATATTGCCACTATTCAGGAAATAGGTCAAGCAATAGATGAAGTCAAAATGGATAGTGAAATAAAAGCTCTTATTGTTACTGGATCCGGGGATAAGGCCTTTGTAGCCGGAGCAGATATCATCGGTTTCATGGGTTTGTCGCCTGAACAGACCCGGTATTATACCGATGAAGGAGAACAAATTTTTCGCAAACTTGATGCTCTGAGCAAACCGGTTATCGCAGCCGTTAATGGATTTGCCCTGGGCGGCGGCTGTGAACTGGCCATGGCCTGCGACATCCGCCTGGCCGCCGAGGGCGCCGTTTTTGGTCTGCCCGAAGTAAGCCTGGGAGTTATACCCGGCTACGGCGGCACCCAGCGACTGCCCCGGCTTATCGGTGAAGGGCGGGCCAAAGAATTGACCTTTACCGCTGGAGTTATTGACGCTACCGAAGCTTACCGGATTGGACTGGTCAACCATGTCTACCCGTTGGCTGAATTGATGGATGAGGCCAAGAAACTGGCCAAGAAGATAATGAAAAATGCCCCCCTGTCCGTGGGCTATGCCAAACTCGCTATCGGGCAGGGATTGCAGGGGGACCTGGACAGCGGCTTGAGAATCGAATCGAACTTCTTTGGCCTGTGCGTGGCTACCGAAGACATGAAAGAAGGCACCCAGGCCTTTGTGGAAAAGAGAAAACCCCAATTCAAGGGGCAATAGGCGTATTAACAGACGCCATGTAATTAAAGAAGATTAATATAGGGAGGTTTTTTAAAATGGAATTTAACGAAGTCGTAATGGTCAGCGGTTGTAGAACTCCGATAGGTAGATTCTTTGGCAGTTTGAAAGATGTCAGGGCCAACGAACTGTCCATGACAACCGGTGCCGAAGCTATAAAAAGAGCGGGTTTGGATCCCAAGCAAATCGACGAACTGGTCCTGGGCATGTGCATGCACCATGGCAACGGTTCCCTGCCTCCGCGTCAGGTAGCCATGGGAATCGGTATGACTCATGAAAGCGCAGCTTCCCAGGTAACCCAGAACTGTGCCGCCAGTATGAGAGCTACCGAAATTGCCGCCATGAGCCTGGCCCTGGGCAAGACCGAGATCGCTCTGGTAGTAGGAACCGAGAGCATGAGCAACATCCCCTACATCTCCCAAAATACCAGATCTGGAGCCAGACTCGGTGATGCCAAATTGCAGGACGCCCTGCTGTCTGATGGACTTATCGATAAACTGGCCGGCAGCCACATGGGCGGTACTGCTGACAATGTGGCCAAGAAGTGGGGCATTACCAGGGAAGAATGCGACCAGTTGGCTTTGATCAGCCACACCCGGGCAGCCAAAGCGGTTGGTGACGGCGTTTTCGACCGGGAATATGTTCCGGTAGAACTCAAGTCCAAAAAGGGCTCCAAGTTCTTTGATAAAGACGAGCATTTTATTCCTGGCGCCAGCCTGGAAGCAATGGCTAAACTGCCGCCGGCTTTTGGCAAAGACGGTGTGACCACTGCCGCCAACGCTTCCGGCATCAACGACGGTTCCGCCGCAATTGTGCTGATGACCGCGAAAAAAGCGAAAGAATTGGGAATTAAACCTTTAGCCAAGCTGCTCAGCATCTGCACCTATGGCGTAGATCCCTACTATATGGGTATCGGCCCGGCCTATGCTATTCCCAAAGCCCTTAAGATGGCGGGATTGAAATATGACAACGTTGATTACTGGGAAATCAATGAAGCCTTTGCCGCCCAGTTTATCGGTGTAGGAAAGATCATGAAAGAAGAATTTGGCATTGAGATGAATTCCGGCACCCTGGAAACACAGGGCAACATCAACCACAACGGTTCCGGTATCGCTCTGGGCCATCCGGTGGGCTGCACTGGCGCACGCCTCCAGGTCAGCCTCATTCATGAAATGGAAAGAATCGGAGCCACTATCGGCGGCGCCTCCACCTGCGTAGGCGGCGGACCGGCCATGGCTTGCATCTGGACCCGCGACGTCTAGGTTTTAAAACTGTACCCCTTTATATTAAGCTCTATATATTCTGCCTAAAGGAGATGGACTGCCATCTCCTTGGGGCCACCTTTTTGAGCTGTCAAAAAGCACCCCACAGAAATTACCGGTGCTGTTAGCGGGAAGCTCCCATTGAGGCAGATTGCAGCATGGGAGCTTCAGTTTTATAATAGAAAGCTAAGGAGTGATATAAGATGGCGTCCAATTTTGCTTATACCAACATTAGGGACTTTGAATTTATCGTTCAAGAATGGCTGCCCACCGAGCAAATATTTGCCTATCCGCAATTTTCCGATTACTATTCCAAAGACGATATAAAATCGGTTTTGGGACCGATCTTGAAGATGTGCAAGGAAGTGGTGGAAGCCACCAATGAAGACTGCGACAGCCACCCGGTCAAACTGGAAAATGGCCAAGTTACCCTGCCTCCCAGCGTAGGCCCCCTGTTCAAACAGCTGCAGACCGAGGGCTGGGGTACCAGCAACATCGATGAGTCGGAAGACGCCATGGTTCTGCCCCACCTTCTCCATTCCATGGTCTGGGAACTGCTGCAGGCGGCCAACCCGACTTTTGCACCCTATATCATCCTGACCAGTGGAGCAGCCGGCCTTATTCAGAGCTTTGGCTCCGAAGAAGTCAAAAACATGTTCCTGGGCAAGATGATGGACGGGACCTGGACCGGCAGCATGTGCCTGACCGAAGCCACGGCCGGTTCGGACGTAGGAGACATCCTTTCCAAGGCCTATCCCACCGACGACCCGCGCGTCTTCAAGATCAAGGGCAGCAAGATCTTTATAACCGGTGGCGACAACGATTTTACCGACAATGTCATCCACCTCTATTTGGCCCGGGTGGAAGGGGCCAAACCGGGGACTTCAGGAATTTCGCTGTTTGTTGTGCCCAAGATGTGGGTTAACGAAGACGGCAGCCTGGAAGACAACGATGTTATAACCACCGCGGTTGAGCACAAGATGGGCCAGCATGGTTCCTGCACCGCCGCCCTGGCCATGGGCGAGAGCAACAACTGCCGCGGCTGGCTGCTGGGCAAGAACCCGCTGGAAAACGACGGGGTAGGAGAAGGCATGGCCCAGATGTTCCAGATGATGAACATGGCCCGCATGGAAACCGGACACTGCGCTCTATCATGCATTGCCAACGCTTTTTACAATGCCCGCGACTATGCCAAGGAGAGGATTCAGGGGCGACTGATGACCAATCCCAAGGCTGGCCGTACCAGCATCATCAATCATGAAGACATCAAGCGTACCCTGTTAATGGGTAAGGCGCACGTAGAGGCTATGCGGGCCATGCTCTATAAAACCTATTTCGCCTTCGACGTTCGCCACCATGATCCGGATTCCGAAACACGGGCCAAGGCCAATGAACTGATCGAAATAACCACCCCCCTGTGCAAGGCCTATCCCTCGGATGAAGCCTGGTGGCTGATCGGGGAAGCCATTCAGGTATACGGAGGCTACGGCTACTGCGAAGAATACCCGGTAGCTCAGATCGCCCGCGATGTAAAGATCTACTCCATCTGGGAAGGAACCAACTTCATCCAGTCCATGGACCTGGTGGGCCGTAAATGGGGTATGAAGAAGGGCGCCGCCTTTGCCGCTTTCATCCAGGAGATGAGAGACTTCGCATCGGCCAATGCCGCCAACGCCGAATTTAAGAACGAGTTCGCCAGCTTGAATGCGGCCCTGGACGCCTATGCCAGGATTCAAAAGACCATGTTCACCTACATGGGCGAAAAGCAGATCAGCATGCTGCCGGTCCATGCCCGCCGCATATTGACCGCCACTTCACAGCTGTACTGCGGCCGCCTGATACTCGATCAGGCTCTGCTCGCGCAAAAGAAAGCGGCTGAAGTCGGCTCCGAGCACTTTGACTACAACTTCTACGCCGGCAAAGTGGCATCCGCCCGCTACTACTTGATGAACGTGGTTCCCAACGTGTGCATCGCAGCTGACATCGTTGCCTCCGGCGACAAGTCGGTGCTGGATGTTGCAGTCGAATCATTCGAATTTTAAACCAAAGCTCAGAACAGCCCTCTGTATCAAACAGGGGGCTGTTTTTGCAACACGGGCTAGTGGTTTATGCCGTAGGCCTTGATCTTTCGGTGAATAGTTCGCCGGTTGAAGCCCATATCCCGCGCGACCTGAGAGATATTGCCCTTATGTTTGTCGAGCAGTCGAATGATCTCCCGGCGTTCCACCTGGGCCAGCAGGTCCCTGGTCCCGGTGCTGCTTTCGTTATGGATTGCCTCTTTAATGGGAGCCGTCGTATAACCCGGTTCCGGGTCGGGTTGGGCAAATTCAGCGGGAAGGTGGCGGCGTTGCAGATTCCTGCTGTCAGCTACATGTACCATGCGTTCAATAACGTTTTGCAGCTCCCGCACATTGCCCGGCCAGGGATATTTTTCAAAATCGGCATAAATGCGAGGATCTATCTCTTCAATACTTTCATGGTCAAACCCGAAGGTGTTCTTCAGGAAATGCCTGAAGAGCACCGGTATATCCTGGGGGCGTTCTCTCAGAGGAGGAATTTTGATGGCCAGCACATGCAGGCGGTAATATAAATCCTGCCGGAAATTACCTTTCCTAACTTCCTCATACAGGTTCTTGTTGCTGGCGCAGATGATACGCACGTCAACCGGGATCAAACGGTTGCCGCCCACCCGGGTAATACTTTTCTCCTGTATTACCCGGAGCAGAGCGCTCTGTTCTTCCAGGGGCATATCGCCGATTTCATCGAGAAAAATGGTTCCTCCGGCGGCCAGTTCGAATTTGCCGGGATTCCCGCCCTTCTTGGCTCCGGTAAAAGCGCCTTCGGCGTAGCCAAACAGTTCGCTGGCGATCAGTTCACGGGGTATGGCGCCGCAGTTTAAGGCCACAAACGGCCCCTTGGCCACCCGGCTTTTATTGTGAATGGCCTGGGCAAACAGTTCCTTGCCGGTTCCGCTTTCGCCCTCTAAAAGCACATTGCTGTTTTTGGAGGCTGCCATCCGGGCGAGCTCTATGACCTGGGCCATCACCGAGCTCTGAAAGACAATATCCTCGAAGCGGAATTTGGCGGCGGCTCCCGTGAAACGGTTTATCAAGCGGTGGACTTCTTTGATGGGGCGCACAATAATAACGCCCCGCTGTATTTCTCCCTGTTCATTGTAGATGGGGGACCCGGAAGCCAGGAAATGAACATTCCCTTTTCGGGTGGTAATCATATATTCTTCGTCGCGAAAGGGCTGGCCCAAGTTCAGCATTCTCCATAAAGCCGATTTGTCTTTGTTATTGGCGCAGATGGGCAGAAACTCCAGGCTTTCTTTCAATATTTCCCGGGCGATCGGATTCATATCCTCCACATTGCCGCGGGGGTCGACGATCATGAGGCCGTCCGACATATTGGTTATGATATTGCGCAGTATGTTGTTGGTTATGGAGATATCCTGGTTGATTTTGTTGAGCTGCGCGGTTCTCAGCACCACCCGATCTTCCATATCTCTTTGCGATTTTTGCAGCTCGTCTTCAATCCGCTTGCGCTCACCGATATCCAGAGCGGCCGAAATGGTGGAGCAAACCCCGCCGGTTTCGATGTTGGTGTTCAATATCTCTATCCAATGCTGACGGCCGCTTTTATCGATTACGATGATTTCATAGCGGTCGGGAACCGATTCCTTTTTAATGCGCAGCCGGTTCCTTTCGATCATCATATCCTGGTATTCCGGATGAACCACGTCCCACCAGTTCATGCTGCGAAGTTCGGACATGGTATAGCCCAGAGTAGCCAGCGTGGCAGGATTAACGTAGGTAAAGCGGTTGCCCTGAATGGAAAACATATAAAGGGGCATGTTCTCCATAAAGCCCCGGTACATCATTTCATCACAATTCCTGATATTCTGCTCTTTCTCCAGGTAATCAATAAAACCATTCATATACACACCCCCAATGCCAGGTGGCTCCTGGCCATGGCACTAGTACACTGTTGGGCGACTGCTAAACTGGCGAAGGTGATTCTGGTGGAAATGCTATATAGGAAAATCTGATTTTTAGAAGTGAGTGTTAAAACTGTTGTATATTATTTATTCTATTCCAAAACCCACCTTTCTTACAAATGATTTGCCAATTAACTTCCTTCACTAAGCATTATATGAGCCATATAGGTCTCAGGTGAGACATCTCTTTCTCCCGGTGGGACATCCGAGTCGCACCTCAATTTATTACGAGGTGGATTTATCAAACGCTGATCAGTGTTATGAGCAATTATTTCTGGCATTGGATTTACCGGTTTTTGGGGGCATAAGATCAAAAAGCAGATTGCTTCCGCTTGGTCTATGCCTCCTTGGCATCTTTATTGCGATTATATATGGACAAAGAAAGGGGGTAGCTATAGATGAGTGTCAAGGAGGAGTATAAAAAAAGACTTAAAAATCCGCTGGAAGCAGTCCAACTGGTCAAAAACGGAGATCGGATCATCACGCCGCTTGCCAACGGCATACCCGTCGCGTTGCTCAAAGCGCTGAATGCCCGGGCTGATCTGGAAAACGCCAGCGTATACAGCGGCATTGAACTCTTTCCCCTGGAGCTTTACAAGCCGGATCACAACCAGGGTGTCAATGTAAACAGCGTATTCCTGGGCCCGGCGGTCCGGCCCGGGGTTGAACGCGGCTGGATTTCCAAGGTGCCGGGAAGATTGGGCCAGTGTCCGGAGATCATCCGGCGGCACCTGCCCATGGATGTGATGATGGCGGTGGTTTCGCCCATGGATGAACACGGCTTTTTCAGTATGGGGACCAATCCTGATTATTGTTATTCAGTAAGCAAAATGCCTGCCACCCGCCATATCATCCTGCAGGTCAGCGAAGCCATGCCCCGCACCTGGGGGGACAACCACATCCATATCAATGAAGTGTCTGCCGTTGTGGAGTTCACCCAGCCCCTGGTCGAGCTGCCCGATTTTCCCATGAGCCAGGAGGATGAGGCCATTGCTCACGCCATAGCCGAAATGATCGAAGACGGCTCCACCCTGCAGCTCGGCATAGGGGGCATTCCCAACGCAGTTGGCACCTTCCTGGCCGAAAAAAAGGACCTGGGGATCCACACCGAAATGTTCTCCGATGCCATGCTGGAACTGTATAAAGCCGGAGTGGTTAACGGGAGGCAAAAAACCCTTAAACCGGGCAAGTGGATCGGCTGTTTCGCGCTGGGCACCAACAAACTCTATCAATTCATCAATGACAATCCCATGACTGAACTGCATTCCAGTGAGTGGGTCAATGATCCCACGGTTATCGGTTTAAACCAGAAAGTGGTATCTATCAATACGGCTATGGAAGCCGATCTGAGCGGCCAGGTCAATGCCGAAGCGATCCGCCGGACGCAGTATTCGGGCATGGGCGGCTTTATCGACTTTATTGAAGGAGCCTGGCGTTCCAAGGGGGGCAAATCCTTTATTGCCATGCGTTCCTCCTATAAAGATAAGGAAGGAACCTTGCGATCGCGCATAGTCAACACCCTCTACCCCGGTGCGGTGGTTACCGGCAATAGATGCCAGGTTGAATATATTGTAACTGAATACGGCGTAGCCCTGCTCAAAGGCAAAAGCGTCAAAGAGCGGGCCAAGAGCCTTATCGCCATCGCCCATCCCAACTTCCGCGATGAATTGTGCTTCCAGGCCAAGCAGTTTAAATATATCGACTAGAAGCTTTACCCGGCATATTGTTTCGTTTAATAATTTCATTTCTTATGATTGGGGGTTTATGTTTGTGAAGAAAAAAATCGGTAAAGTCGCAATTTTAGGTTCCGGAACCATGGGAAGCGGAATCGCAGCGCACCTGGCCAATGCCGGCATTCCCAGCTGCCTGCTGGACATAGTTCCCCGGGAGATCTCCGAGCAGGAGCAAGCCCAGGGTATCACCACCGACAGCCCGGCCTTTAGAAACAAGATAGCCGAGGCCAACAAGGCCGCCCTTCTAAAAACCAAACCGGCCGCCTTGATGAGCAAGGACGATGCCGCCCTTATTACGGCCGGCAATATGGAAGACCATCTGGCCTGGCTGGGCGACTGCGACTGGGTGGTTGAAGTTGTGCCGGAAAACATCGCCATAAAAAAGTCGGTATTGAAGCAGATAGCTCCGCATATAAAACCGGGAACCATAGTCACCAGCAATACATCCAGTATCTCCATCAATGGAATCGTGGAGGATATGCCGCTGGAATTCAAACAGTACTGGATGGGAACCCACTTCTTTAATCCGGTACGGTACATGAAGCTTCTGGAATTGATTCCGGGCCGGGATACCTTGCCGGAGGTCGTGAGCTTTATGGCTGATTTCGGCGAGAGGGTTTTGGGCAAAGGCATCGTCTACGCCAAAGACACTCCAGCCTTCATTGCCAATCGCCTCGGCAACTGGGCGGGGCCTTCCTGCCTGAACCTGATGCTGGAACTGGATATGACGGTTCCTGAAGTCGACGCCATTACCGGAAGCGCCATCGGACGCCCCGGAATGGGCACCTGCGGTCTCTTTGACATGGTCGGGGTGGACATCGCCGTTCTATCCACCGCTGAAGTCAAGCACAATGTAAGCGTTCCGGAAGAAAAGGCCATGTACACCCTGCCGCCCTTCTGCCAGCACATGCTGGACAATAAAATGCTGGGGGCCAAAACCAGAGGCGGGTTTTATAAAAAGTTCGGCAAGGAAAAACGGGTGCTGGATGTCAATACCTTTGAATACGTTCCTATTCAAAAGCCTCAATTTGCCAGCCTGGACCTGGCGAAAAAGGCCAAAAGCCTCCCTGAAAAGCTGGAAGCCTTCTTTGAAGGCGACGATAAAGCCGCCCGGTATATCTGGAGGCATATCAGCAGGCTTTTCCTCTACGCGGCATCTAAAATCCCCGAAGTGTCTGACGACATTCTGAATATGGACCGGGCCCTGTGCTGGGGCTACAATCACAGCAAAGGCCCCTTTGAGCTGTGGAGCGGGCTGGATCTCGAAAAATACCTGGCTCGGATGGAAGCCGAGGGAGCCAGCATCCCCGGGTGGATTAAAGAAATGCTGGCGGCCGGGATCAAGTCCTTCTACAAGAGCGAAGCCGGAGTTGACTACTACTATTCCATAGCGGACCGGAAATATGTTCCCATTGAACACAAGCCGGAGCTTATCGTCTTAAAAGAGCTACGGGCCCAAAACAAGGTGGTCAAGGACAGCGAAGCGGGCACCCTTTATGACATCGGCGACAACATTCTATGCCTGGAGATGCACACCAAAACCTCTTCTATAAATCCCGACCTGATTGACTTTTTCCGGGAAGCCCAGGATGAGCTGGAAAAAAACTGGGACGGCCTGGTGGTAACCGGCTCGGGCAGCAATTTCTGCGTCGGGGCCGATCTGTCGGTGGTCGTAAAAATTGCCAGTGAACAGAAGTGGGAGCTGGCGGATCAAATTCTGGCCAAGAACCAGAACGTCTTCCGCCGCAACAAGTATTCCAAAAAGCCGGTGGTCATGGCCGTGCACGGCATGGTACTGGGCGGCGGCTGTGAAATGATGATCCAGGGTTCGGCCATTCAAGCGGCCGGGGAGAGCTATATCGGCCTGGTTGAAGTCGGTGTGGGCCTCATCCCGGCCGGGGGAGGCATCCGGGAAGCGGTGCTCAAAACCTATGAAAAGATAAAGGGAACCACGGCCGCGCCGGTGGATATGATCATGCCCTATTTCCAGAATATCGCCATGGCCAAAGTAGCCACCAGTGCCAAAGAGGCGGTGAAGCTGGGCTACCTTAAACCGACCGACGGAATCACCCTTAACAGCGATTACCTGCTCAGTGACGCCAAAAACCGGGTTTTAAATATGATTGCAGAAGGCTACCAGCCTCCCCGGCCGCAGAGCGTTCCGGCCTTCGGCCAGACCAACATGGCCCTGTTGAAAGTGGGCACCAGGATGATGCTGCAATCGGGGGTCATCAGCGAACATGACTGGAAGATCGCCTGCGGGATCTGCGACGTCATGTCCGGCGGATATCTGACCAGGGACACTCTGATGCCGGAAGAATATCTGGACGATCTGGAGCGGGAAGTCTTTTTGGACCTGGCCCGGCAGCCCAAAACCCAGGAACGGATCATGCACATGCTGAAGACCGGCAAGCCCCTGCGCAATTAGAGTCAGGCCGGCATGAATATGAGGGAGGTATTTAATGTGAGAGAAGCAGTAATCGTTTCCGGAGTCCGCACCGCGGGAGGCAAGTCTCCGCGGGGAACCTTGAGAGATACCAGGCCGGAGTTCCTGGGCAAAATCTGTATGGAGGAAGCTATAAAGAGGCTGGGGCCGGCTTTTTCATCCGCAATGATCGACGACGTGATCTGGGGCTGCTCAACCCCGGAACAATCCTGCGGTTTAAACACCGCCCGGGTGACCGCTCTTTATGCCGGTATTCCCAATAGCGTACCGGCCGTCACCGTCAACCGTTTTTGCTCTTCCGGTTTACAGGCCATAGCCTTTGCCGCGGAGGCCATCATCAGCAATCGTTGTGACGTGGTTCTAGCCGGCGGGGTTGAACATATGAGCCTGGTTCCGATGGGCGGAATCATCAGGCCCAACGCCGACATCGCCGCCGACCCGGCTATAGCCGATATATATACCAACATGGGCCAGACCGCGGAAAACGTGGCCCAAAGATTTGGGGTAAGCCGGGAAGAGCAGGATGCCTTCGCGGTGGCCAGCCACCAGAAAGCGGCCGCCGCCATGAAGTCGGGGGCCTTTAAAGATGAAATCGTACCGGTGCCGGTAAAAATGACCACCCTGGGCCCGGACCGGAAGCCGGTAAGCAAAGAGATAATATACGACTATGAAGAAGGCATCATCTCAGATGCCAGCCTGGAAAAGCTGGGCAAATTAAAACCCGCCTTTGTTCCAGGAGGAACGGTTACCGCCGGTAATTCATCCCAAACCACCGACGGGGCTTCGGCGGTTGTTCTGATGTCGGCCGACCGGGCCCGGGAACTGGATTTAAAGCCCCGGCTCAAATTCGTGGGTTACGCCGTGCACGGATGCCCGCCTGAAATCATGGGCGTGGGGCCGGTTTATGCCATCCCCAAGGCCCTTAAACGCGCTGGGCTGGAGCTTAAAGACATTGGCCTGATCGAGTTAAACGAAGCCTTTGCCGCCCAGTCCATTTACTGCCTGGGAGAACTGGGCATCAATCCCGACCTTGTCAATGTAAACGGCGGAGCCATCGCCCTGGGCCATCCCCTGGGATGCACCGGCTCCAAGCTGACCGTAACCTTGATGAATGAAATGGAAAGACGTCAGGTGAAATACGGGATGGTCAGCATGTGCATCGGTGGAGGCCAGGGCGCAGCCGGAATTTTCGAGCTGTTATAACAGGCTGGGAAAAGGGGGAAGTTACATGGCTACCAATTACATCTATTCCATAAGGGATCACCAGTTTATTCTGAAAGAATGGCTGGATATGGAGCGGGTTTTTGCCACCGAACGCTATAAAGACAGTTACGGCTCTGACGATATCGATTTTATTTTGAACAATGCCCGGCAGATAGCGCGCGAAGTCCTGGCGCCCTGCAATAACGACGGAGACGCCCTGCACGCCACCTTCCAGGAGGGCCGGGTGAAGGTTCCGGAGTCTTTTAAAAAGCCCTACTTTTTAGTTCAGGAAAAGGGCCTGGGATCGAGTAATAAGAATCATCAGGATGAATCGGCCCTGCCCGGCAGTATCTATTCCTGCTGCTGCGAATTGCTGGCCGCCGCCAACGCCGCCCTGGGGCCGTATTTTATGGCCACCAGCGGGGCGGCCGGCCTGATCCAGTCCTATGGCAGCGAGGAGGTAAAAAACCTGTTCCTGCCCAAAATGTTCAGCGGGCAGTGGACCGGGACCATGGATTTAACCGAGCCGGGAGGCGGCTCCGACGTGGGCGACATTCTGACCCGGGCTTACCCGACCGGGCAGCCCGGAGTCTACCGCATCGTGGGAACCAAGTGCTTTATAACCGGCGGGGAACAGGATATAACGGAAAATATCGTACATCTGACCCTGGCCCGCATTGAAGGCGCGGCTCCCGGCACCAGGGGCATCTCCCTTTTCGTGGTTCCCAAATTCTGGCCGGATGAAAAGGGTGCCAAGGGCGAGTTCAACGACGTGGTTTGCACCGGAATCGAACACAAAATGGGCTTGAAAGGCTCAGCCACCGCGGTTATCAACTTCGGCGAGGAGGGCCGCTGCCAGGGCTACCTCCTGGGAGACCCTCCCGGCGAGGACGGTACCGGGCAGGGCATGGCCCAGATGTTCGACATGATGAATGAAGAGCGGATCACTACCGGCCTGGCCGCCTTATCCGCTGCCACCCTGGCTTACAACAATGCCGCCCAATACGCCTCCCAGCGGGTTCAGGGCCGGCCGCTCAGCAATCCCCAGGCGGGGCGGGTGCCCATCATCAAACACGAAGACGTCAGGCGCATGCTCATGTTTCAAAAGTCGCATACCGAAGCCTTCCGGGCCTTGATCGTCTGGACCAACTACCTGATCGACATTGCCGCCCACAGCTCCGATACCGGGGAAGTGAAGCGGAGCAAAGAATTTATTGAGATCAATACGCCCCTTATCAAGGCCTACTGTTCTGATCAGGGCTTCCAGTGCATTTCCGAGGCTATGCAGGTCTACGGCGGCTATGGCTTTTCCGAGGAATATCCCATTGCCCAGTTGATGCGCGATTCACGCATTTACGGCATCTGGGAGGGCACCAACTACATTCAGGCCCTTGACCTGGTGGGCCGCAAATGGACTATGGCCAAAGGCCAGATTTTCGGCCAGTGGTTTATGGATATCATGGGTTTCCTGATGAAGCACCGTTCCGCACCGGGCTTGGAAAAGGAGTTTGAGCTGGTTCTGAAGGCCGCCCAGAATTACCTGGATATGCAAAAGTTAATCGGGATGTACGTTCAAAATGGTAAAATCGGCATGGCCGGGCTTTACGCCACCCGCATCCTGCACGCCACTGCCAAGGTGATCTGCGCCAAACTGCTCCTGGAACAGGCCTTGATCGCTCAGGAGAAGCTGGCCGCCATTGAACCCGGGCACCACGACTACGCCTACTACCAGGGCAAGATAGGTTCGGCCCGGTTCTATGTGCACAATATAGTGCCCGATGTTCAGACCCTTTTGGCAATCGTCAAGGATGGAGACGATTCAGCAGTTGAAATACCTGATGAAGCTTTTCTCATCAGGTAGGGGAGGGGATTAGCGGATGAGTAATGTTCTGCTGGACGTAAAAAACGGGGTGGCAACCGTCACCATCAACCGGCCCGAGCTTATGAACGCCCTGAACCTGGAAGTACTGGAGCAGATCAGCCGGGCCTTTGACGAGATAGCCGCCGATTCATCGCTCACTCTGGCCGTTTTAACCGGGGCCGGCAGCACGGCCTTCATGGCCGGAGCGGATATAAAGCTGTTTTTGAATATGGACCAGGCCATGGCTCAAGCCGGTTCTGAAATGGGGCAGATGGTCTGCGAGCAGATTGCCAGTTGCCCGGTCCCGGTAATCGCCGCCGTAAACGGTTTGGCTTTCGGCGGCGGGATGGAGTTCGCCCTGGCCTGCGATATTCGCCTGGCCTCGGATAACGCCATGTTTGGACAGCAGGAAGTGCTCTGGGGATGCTTCCCGGGCTGGGGCGGCACCCAGCGTCTGCCCCGGCTTATTGGCCGCAGCGACGCTATGAAAATGATACTGACCGGTGAGCCCATAAGCGCCGCCGAAGCATACCGTATCGGCCTGGTCAGCGCCGTATACCCGGCTGCCGAATTTCGCCAGCGGGTAGCGGAATTTACCAATAAAATTTTAAAAAACGGCTGCGACAATATCCGGTACGCTAAAAAAGCCGTTTCCTATGGGGCGCCCTATATTGATCAAGCCGGTTTATCTCTGGAAAACGAACTGTGGGGACGCTGTTTTGCCAGCGACGAGCCCCGAAGACGAGTCGAGAAGTTTTTGAATAAAAAGGAAAATCGAAAAGAATAAACGATAAACCATATCGCTGGATGCAGTCGTAAAGCTGGCCGGCCTCAATCTTGGCCGGTTTAATCCCCTCCTTTATCCGCCTACCTTGATATTATTGGCTTTAAGCCAATTTTTATCAAGGCTCATTTTTTTAAATAGGATACTTTGATCCGGGAAAGAATATAAGCGGGCCCACAAATTTTATCGAGGAGGTTAATGGAATGGTTGACGAACGGAGACTGGTTCAATCCTGCGTTTCTCACATCAACAACGCTAAATCTGACATTGAAAGCTTCACTAGAAGTGCTAGGGATCAGAAAATAAAGGATGAACTGGGTTTGGCCTACAACGCCCTGAACGACTGTATCAACCACTGTAACACGGCGCTGAAACAGCTTTAGTAAAGACTTTTCCTATAACCTTCCAAACAACAGGTCCTTCAACGGGCCTGTTGTTTTGTTATACGAGAACCCCCTCCCCGGCTAGGTGGGAGCCAAAAAAGGTTAAAGTTATGAGCGGGCAATAGAAAAACTTCCTTTGATAAAATAGTGGTGGTTTCAGAACAAATAAGGCATTTAATGGATATATACAAGTTGCCACACACTACATGGTGACAGGTTAAAAGCGCCGAAAAAAATCATTTTAGAAGATATTACAGAATATATGAGTTCAAAAATAGGAATCAATAGGTAACAGTTGATTTTTGTAGTAAACCATGTTTTTTCATCATGCGATATAAGGTGGTTCGTGAAACCCCCAGTGATGATGCAGCTGCTTTGCGATCACCGCTGTTGGCCTTCAGTGCGGAAATAACCATTGACTTTTCGATGTTACTTACCGAGGATTTAAGGTCTATATCCTGCTCTTTGAATTGTTTTTCGCCAAGGCTGTCATCAAAGAAAAGCAGGTTATCAGGGCTAAGTTCGGAAGTGCGGCAAAAATTCATGGCCGTTTCCAAAACATTTGCCAGTTCGCGGATATTTCCCGGCCAATGGTGCTGCATCAAAAGTTTCATGGCGTTTGGAGCGACTCTTGTTACGTTCTGGACTAACTTCTGATTTAATTGCTTAATGATGTGATTGGTGATCTCCGGAATGTCTTCTCTCCGCTCCCTTAATGGAGGAATATCGATGGACACGACATTAAGCCGATAAAATAGGTCCAGTCGGAATAAGCCCTCATTCACCATGGATTTTAATTCCCGGTTGGTAGCTGAAATCACCCGTACATTAATGGGAATGGTCTTTGTATCCCCAACCCTTTCGATTTCGCGCTCCTGCAAAACCCTCAGTAGCTTTGCCTGCATGGGTAAAGACATGTCGCCGATTTCATCCAGAAATATCGTACCATTATCCGCCAGTTCGAACTTACCCATTTTGCCGCCCTTCCTTGCTCCGGTAAAGGCGCCGTCAACATAACCAAAAAGTTCTGATTCCAACAGCGATTCGGGAATAGCGGCACAATTTATTTTTACAAAAGGGAAATCAGCTCGATCACTATGAGAATGTATAGCCTGAGCAAAAAGTTCTTTGCCGGTTCCGCTTTCACCGGTAATCAAAACCGATGACGGTGAAGAAGCAATGGTTAGGATCATGTTTTTCAAGGTCTGAATTCTGGGGCTCTTTCCCCGGATATTGTCTATGCCGATACTGGTGGAATGAGTTTTTTGAAATTCATCCTTATATGAATTGAGTTCAATGACAAACTGGTTGATATTAAACATGATGTCCCGGGCCTCTAAGCGCGAAATAATATTGATGTATTCCTCCGCTTCGAATATGTGCCTTCTAATGCAGTTCATGTCAAGGGAAATATATTGTCCAAAAGCGCCTATGACTTTACCGTCCTTATAAACCGGATGCCTTTGAGCAATTAATTTGGGATGGGGATAAAAATTCAACAGGTCCGGTTTACCTTTTTTCATGACCTCCAACAGTCCGGGATCAATATTGTATTCCTCCAATTTATGGCCTACAAGATGGTCTTTTTTAATTCTCACATAGGTTGAAAACATCTCGTTTACCCATTCTATGATCCCTTGTTTATTTACATAGATGTTGCCGGAATAGGGCATCTCAAGAACCTGGTTAAACAAATCGTATTTTGCGGTATATGATTCGATCTGTTCTTTCAGAGTACATATATAGTCATAATCATCAAAAAGCAAAACATAGCCAGGAAAATATTGATCCTTGATTAAAGAGAATATTGTGAGTTGATATGTAATTCCGTTTAGTTCAATTATTTGTTTGTTTTTAGATAAATTTTCCAGTTCATTAAAGGCGGGAACGGAGAAGATATCATTGATGCAAGTTCCGATCGGCAAATGAGGAGTCGAACCCTTCCTATCCCTGTTGCTCCAGGCGATGACACCTTTACTATCGATGAGTATCAGCGGCGGAAGCTTATAAAAGACCTTTTCAAAAATGAGATAGTTAAGATTGGTGCATTGAAAATTGCCCATGAAAATCTCCCCTCCCTTACCATTTCCACTTCTTCAATACTAAGATAAAAAATTACTGAATTCAAGTGCGAATGTTTCACTTGTGGTACGGGGCGTTTCACTAATGTAATGGACGAAAACACTCTTCTCTCAGTAGTAGGAGCCTCAAAAGCATTTTGTTCCAATTTCGAAACCATGTGCTTATGTGCACAAACAACAAATCTCGTATTTAAGTACTTTACGGTAATGGCACGATTTTTGCTTTATTCCTGTGAATAACAGTAGAAAAATTGTTAAGGAGGGAATTCAAGTTGACTGAAACACTGGGAAAAATAAGGATCATTGATTTAACCAGGTTGCTTCCAGGGCCTTTTTGCACCCAAATGTTGGGCGACCTGGGGGCGGAAGTGATAAAAATAGAGGCTCCCAGCGCGGGTGATTACATCCGGGATTATCCTCCCCTTGGGCAGAGTGATAGTGCTCTGTATTTATCCCTTAATAGAAATAAAAAAAGTCTTTCTTTAGACCTTAGCTCTAAGGAAGGACTGGAGGTATTCCTGAAAATGATTCCAGGCGCCGACGTGGTAATTGAGCAATTCCGACCGGGGGTTATGGAACGTTTAGGATTAAGTTATGAAAAGCTTCAGGTCATAAATCCCCGACTTATAATGTGCTCTATCTCCGGCTATGGGCAAACTGGGATTTATAAGGAAAAGGCTGGTCATGACATCAACTATTTAAGTGTTGCCGGCATTCTTGATCTTATCGGAAATAATAAAGGGGCACCGGTCATACCAGGTATTCAAATAGCGGATATAGGGGGGGGATCACTCTGGGCCGCTTTTAGCATCATGACTGCTTTGTTTATCAGAGAGAAAACCGGACGTGGTCAATATATCGACGTCTCGATGATGGACACCGTTTTCACCTACACATGTATGCTTGCGGGGGCTTATTTCATGGATCACAGAATTCCCCGAAGAGGAGAGGAATTGCTAAATGGTGGTTATGCCTGGTACAACGTATACAAAACTAGAGATGAGCGCTATATAGCATTAGGCATGCTAGAAGCCAAATTTTGGGAAATATTTTGCCAGGTTATTGGTAGGAAAAATTGGATCAAAAAGCAATTCGCACCCCTTCCTGTCCAAAGAGATATGATTGAAGAATTGGGGACGATCTTTGCCGGTCGTAAATGTGATGAGTGGATGGATATTCTAGGCCCCTTGGATATCTGCGTCAGCAGGATCAACAGTCTGGACGAAGCCATCAATGATATCCATTTGCGAGGTAGAGGGATGATTGCCGAGATGAGCCATCCTGTCGAGGGCAAGTTGTATACCTTGGGATTTCCGATCAAGTTTTCAGAATTGAACTGCAAGATCCGGTTGCCACCTCCGGCTTTAGGCCAGCACACGGTTGACCTCCTCCGAGAACACGGATATTCATTAGAAGAAATCAATGAGTTCAAAAATAAACAAATCATATAACTTTAAAAGTTGTTCAGAGAGGAAGAGTCCAAATACAGCCAATATGGGTTCGAGCACGTTTATCCCCAATAATAACAACATTTGCACACGGCCGTTGGATATTAAGGTTTTCCAGAAAACTATTGAAGTGGGTCGAACGTTCAGACTGAAGGAGGAGAAAAAATGGATTATCAAGAGATGTATAAGAGTAAATTAACCACCCCCGATGAAGCAGTGAAGCTGATTAAAGATGGCTGGGGAGTCGCGGTACCTGTTGCTGTTGGCCAGCCGCCAGTGCTAATTAATGCCCTGGCTCGCCGTGAAGCGGAATTTACCGAGCTGAATTTCTGGTCAGTGGTAGATGTTTATCCTACCGATATGCTGAAAATTGGAAGAAGCGATCGCATTGAACAGGATTATAGCTATTGTGTCGCTTCCCGTAAGGGGATTCAGCAAGGGCAGTATGTTTATACCCCGATTCGGCTAGGAGAGGGCCCTCGCATTCTTTCGCGAAGAGACTACCAGGTAGTGATGATGCAGGTGGCGCCTATGGACGAGTATGGATATTTCAGCATGGGCGTTTCCTGCGACTACATACACGGATTTATGAAAAAAGCGGAAGTGATCATCGTTCAAGTTAATGAAAATATGCCCCGTACTTTCGGTCGTAATTGTATTCATATCAGCAAGGTTAACGCCGTAGTAGAAGCGACCCATCCCTTGGCTGCTATGCCTTCCGTTCCTCCCAATGATAATGAAAAACTGATAGGAGAATATGTGGCGGAGCTGGTTGATGATGGTTCCACCATTCAGTTAGGCATAGGAGGGATCCCAAATGCTGCTGCTTTGGCTCTGGTGAACAAAAAAGATCTAGGTGTTCATACCGAAATGATTGCAGATGCCAACCGAGTGCTATGGGAAAAGGGAGTTATAACTAATTCATGTAAGACCTATATGCCTGATGTTATGGTGGCGACTTTTGCCATGGGATCTCAGGAATTGTATCAATGGCTGGATAATAACCCAGTGGCCCATTTTTATCCCACAGAATTAGTCAATGACCCACATATTATATCCCGACACGATAAAATGGTCTCTATCAATAGCACCTTGGAAATGGATCTGTCAGGCCAGGCTTGCTCGGAGTCTATCGGCCCCTTACAGTACACTCATACCGGTGGCCAGGCGGATTTTATCTATGGGGCCTGCCGTTCAAAGGGCGGAAAATCAATTATTGCTTTCGAATCAGTAGCCAATACCAAGGAAGGGCCGCAATCGAAAATCGTTCCCCACCTAAAATATGGCTCTTTTATCACCTCGCCGCGTTATGAAACCCATTATGTTGTGACCGAATATGGCATAGCTGATATCAAGTACCAAAATCTGTGGGAGAGAAGTAAGCGCCTAATCAGTATTGCCCATCCTGATTTTAGAGATTGGCTAAGGTTCGAGGCGAAAAGAGTAAATTTTATCTAATTCTGTCTGGTAACCCGACACTGGGAGATATGAAGGATCAAGTAATTCATTTTTAAAGGAGGATTTTATTGATGAGAGAAGCTGTAATTGTTAGCGGAGCCAGAACGGCAATCGGGGATATGTCTGGCAGCCTGAAAGGTTTTTCACCCCCTCAGCTGGCCGGCATAGCCGGAAAAGCCGCTATTGAGAAAGCCGGAATAGGTGTTGAAGATATTGATGAAGTAGTTGTGGGCCACTGCCTACAGGGTGGAGCAAAAGCCAATCCCGCTCGTCAAGTTCAACACATAGTTGGAATTCCCTGGGAATCGCCGGCTACCACTATTAATCAGCAGTGTGCTTCAGCTATGCGCGCTCTGGAGATAGCCTGTCAGAATATCATGGTCAATAAAACCAATACCGCTCTGGTCGGAGGAATGGAAAGCGCTAGCACCGCTCCTTATTACCTCCTAAAGGCCAGGCAGGGCTATCGCCTATTTCATGCCAATGATGGCCCTTTTGACAGCCTAATTCATGACGGTTTGAGTTGTGCCATAATGAACTATCACATGGGGATCACAGCCGAAAACCTGGCGGCGCGTTATCAAATAAGCCGCGAGGAACAGGACGACCTGGCCTTTATCAGCCACCAGAGGGCTGTCGCTGCTATTAAATTGGGCAAATTTAAAGATGAAATCGTACCAGTGGAAATTAAAACCAGGACCGGCGCGAAATTCTTTGATACCGACGAACACCCCCGAGGCGAGCTTACCAGGGAAAGTCTAGCCGCTCTTCCTGCGGTGTTCAAGAAAGATGGAACCGTTACAGCCGGAAATGCTTCCGGTTTAAGCGATGGGGGAGCTGCTGTCGTGGTAATGGCCAGAGATACAGCTGAGGCCAGGGGAATCAAACCCATGGCTAGAATAGCAGCTACCGTTTCCCATGGCTGCCATCCCGAGATCATGGGTTTGGGCCCGGTTTATGCCATTCCCAAAGCTCTGCAATATGCCGGATTGACGATGAAAGACGTAGACTATTTTGAAATCAATGAAGCATTTGCCGCCCAATGGCTTGCCTGCAACCGCGAATTGAAGATTGATCTGGATAAGGTTAATGCTAACGGGTCTGGAATCGGTCTCGGGCATCCAACTGGACAGACCGGAATACGCCTGGTGATAAGCTGTATGTACGAACTCATGAAAAGAGGCGGTAAAATTGGTTGTGCATCTCTTTGCGCGGGAGGCGGTCCTGGCATGGCCGTAGTTATAGAACTGCTATAAACTAAAGCATAAGTATGGTGTAGTTTTACCCGAGGCGCGTTTATTCGTGCGAAAAATACCGGCAATTGGGAAATTCATTTTGTGCAGTTAGTATATTTCCGGTTTTGTGTTTGGCTGGGGGAATGAGGTGAGATAATGCAGGTTGGTGAGGTTATAGTTTGGAAACGGACTTTTACCAAGGAAGAGGTACTCTTATTTGGGCAGCTTTCCGGGGATGAAGGAATCCACCATGTTAAACAGGACAAACACGGTCGCTTAATGGTACAGGGTTTGCTCACAGCTACTCTGCCCACCAAGATCGGTGGTGACCTAAATTTTATTGCTCAACAGATGGCGTTTAATTTTACTCGGCCAGTCTATTCTGGGGATACTATTCTTTGTGAAGTAACCTTAACCTCAATTGATCAGATTGAGGACCAAACTAATCTCTCCGCCCAATGGGTATGCCGAAATCAGAGAGATGAAGAAATTCTTACTGGCCACGCACGAGGCGTTATATTAGCCCCGGGTAGAGGAAAAAGAAGCTAACCTCATACCCATAGGATACAAACACTAAATGAGTCCGCAAAAACTGCTTTCTATATGAATAAGGAAGTAGTTTTTTTTATTTTCTGCTTAGAATTATGGCACAAGATACTAGTACTCTGTTAACTCTAATTCTTACATTACTCGTCGGTTAAATTTTCGCATGACTGCGTTGTCGTCAATCACAATACGGCCAGTATTACGCATTCCTTGACGCCCATGGACGGGCTAATGCGGCGGTGGCAGGATGCCATGGAGCCGCCCGCCTTGCCCTGCAAAAATTTCCCTCGACGATTTATACAAGAATTAGAGTTAACAGAATACTAGCATAAATCGATTAGCCAAGTATTATACGGAGATACCAATAAAAATGTTTCACAATGGTACAAAGTTTCATAAATAAACTAAAAAGACAAGTTGCGACTTGTGTTGTTTTGCCATGTTTTGTGGTGCCTTGAGTTCCATTTATGAAACCTGAAGGGTAATCTAAATATCTGCTCATCCGGGTTGGTTGCCCCGTAATACCGCGCTTTTTATTCCCCAATATGATGGCACATTTCTTGCGTAAGATAAGGTCATGCCATGGCCAGAGTTATCGTTTCGGATTAAGGAGTGTTTCACACTGCTATCACAGGAATTATTAAGTTAAAAGTAAGGAAGGGGTACCAGGCATGACAATAAACAAATATGAATTTGCTGGCAGATTGAAAATTGACGAACAAGGCCAAGTTCACATGATATCCAGTAATTTGCGTAATCGGTTTCAGATGAAAGCTAATCAGTGGATTGATATTTATTTTGTTATGGATTCCACGCGGGAAGATGAAGACTTTGAAGCCTTACTTGCATGCCTTATTCATGAGGGTGTCTTAATCAATATTGAGGACGCTTAATAAGCAGATTGATCAATATCCGAGGCAAAGCCCTGAAGGGCTTTTTAAAACCAAAGATTTAAGGGGGGGTAATAGAAAACATATTAGGGGAGGGAAACGTTTTTGTAAAGTTAATAAGTCTCGGATGGCTGCTGCAACTTTAAAATTTAAGAAAAGCACATGTTGCTTGGCGGAATAGTATGAACTATAGTGCCCTTGGTTAACGGCGGACGGTTTATGTAAATAGAATAATTATTAGGAAGAAGGTCGACAATAATGGCCATTACAAAAGTAGGGCTTTTATAACACACATAATCGAAAACTCATAATATAGGGGCAGTACCGCTATTTCGGCCGACTGCCCCCTAATATCTGTGGAATTTCAGACATACCAGTAATTTCTTGAATACTGGACCAGCATCCCTAAAATATACCTTGAGAAGTAAAGCTTTGGTTACAATACCGACGAAAAATTCATAAACCCAGTCCTCTACTAATGATCAACTTCATAACTTCGGAAGTCCCTGCATAAATGGTCTGCACTCTGGCGTCGGTAAACATTCTGGAAATCTCGTATTCCTTACAATAACCATAACCGCCGAATAATTGCAGACAGCGGGAGGCAGCCCGGTTTTCCATTTCGGAAAGCCAATATTTGGCCATACTAACTTCTTGAACAATATTTTTTCCAGCAATATGCTGCATGATCAAGGAGTCTACGAAACTTCTTCCCACTTGAATCTCAGCTGCAATTTCGGCCAGAGTAAATTGTGTATTCTGAAAACCAGCCAGGGGCTTTCCGAATATAGTACGGTCTTTTACATAATTCAGAGTCAATTCAAGGCATCTTTCCGCGGATGACTGTGACCCTAATGAACATATGAGCCTTTCCTGCTGCAGCTTATTCATCAAGCATTTAAAACCATTTCCTTCTCCACCTAACATATTACTGGCTGGCACCCGGCAATCCTCAAAAAATAGCTCAGCAGTATCCTGGGCGTGCAATCCTATTTTGTGAATTTGTTTTCCGCGTTCGAACCCGGGAGTGCCTCTTTCCACAACAAAAAGGGTGATACCATTGGGGCCAGCAGCCGGATCAGTTTTAGCAGCAACGACCACCAGATCAGCTAAAATTCCGTTTGAGATAAAAGTCTTAGAACCATTAATGATATAGGTATCGCCATTTTTTACGGCTCTCGTCCGTATAGCTGCAAGATCGGAGCCGGCGCCGGGCTCGGTCATGGCTACTGCTAGGATCGTGTTACCACTGACACAACCGGGAAGCCAGCGTTTCTTCTGTTCGTTTGTACCGTAGGTACCGATATAGGGAGCAACTATATCACTGTGCAAGGGGCTGAAGACCCCTCTGACCCCCTGCCGGTTTATTTCCTCGGCCACGATCACCGAGTAGAGAAAGTCGCCCCCGGGACCACCGTATTCTTCTTCAACCCAGGTGCAAAGATACCCATAATTCCCCATTTTCTTAAAGATTTTACGGGGTACAATCTCGTTGTCTTCCCATTCCTGATAATAAGGAACCAGCTCATTGGCAACAAATTTGCTAAAGGATTCTCTGAACATCCGATGCTCAGCTGTAAATGGTAACATGCGTTCCATAATAACTTTCACCTCATCTCTAAAGATACTTACTCTGCAGATAGGGTATCATCATCCAGCGCAGCAATTCTGAAACAGATATAATCCGCGTTCAACCTAGTAAATTAGCTGCTATGACTATGCGCTGAATCTGTGCAGTTCCTTCGAAGATCTGTAGAATCTTGGCATCACGCATCATTTTTTCCACCGGATATTCCCGTGAATACCCGTAACCTCCAAGAATCTGGACTGCGTTGGTGGTTACCTCCATGGCCGTATCTGCCCCGAAACATTTGGCGAAAGAAGCCTCAGTAGTATTCGGCAACCCCTGGTCAAGCAGCCAGGCCGCTTTTTGGACAAGGAGACGGGATGCTTCAATCTTCATGGCCATGTCTGCCAGCATAAATTGAATTGCTTGATAGGATGCGATGGGTTTCCCAAAGGTAATCCTTTCCTTTGCATAATCGCGGGCGAATTCAAACGCTCCCTGCGCGCAACCTACAGCCAGAGCGCCAACCAGGGGTCGTGATGCATCGAAGGTTTTCATGGCGATCTTAAAACCATCCCCTTCTTTTCCCAGCATCCACTTCTTATTTACTCTGACATTATCTAATACTACTTCAACGGTGTTTGAAGCTCTGATGCCCATCTTTTTCTCTTTTTTGCCGATGGCTAAACCTTCAAGTTCACTGTCAACAATAAAAAAGGCCATCGCTTTATGTCCCTGGTTCCTGTCCAGAGAGGCAAGAACAGTAAACTGACTGGCTACTCCACCATTGGTGATAAAACATTTTGTGCCATTCAGAATGTAATCATCGCCATCTTTTCTGGCCGTAGTAGCAATTCCCGCCACGTTGGAGCCTGCACCCGGTTCGGTTACGGCAAAAGATGCCATTTTTCCTGCTTCACATAATCGGGTAAACCACCAGTCTTTTTGCTCATCATTGCCACCTATCAACACTGGTTCCGAAGCCAGGCAATTCGTTAAAACCGCTAGTGCAATCCCGGTGCATCCCCGGCAGAGCTCCTCGGCAATCATGCTTTGGATAACGCTATCGTACGCAAAACCGTTATATTTTTCAGGTGCTACTATACAGTTCAGCCCCAATTCTTGCATTTTTTTAACCACCGGCCAGGGGTACTCTTCCGTTTCATCATATAAAGCTCTGACTGGGATCATTTCATTATCCACAAACTTACGGAGCATCTTTTGCAAAGCAATTTGCTCTTCATTAAAACTCATGTTAAAAGACATGTTTAACTTCCTCCCAAAATTTTTATAGTAAATTCAATTTTTTGGCTTGGAATGTCAATTCGTCGCGATAATTGGGGTGGGCAATGTTAATTAACGCTTTGGCTCTTTTATTGACTGGCTGTCCTTTTACTTTGGCTATTCCAAACTCGGTGATTACAATGTCTGTATCTACACGGGGAGTTGTTACTACCGCTCCCGGCTTCAACTGCCAGGTAATCCTGGATACAGGGCCTTGCGGGCTATTAGCCACAGATTCAAAAGCAAGAATAGACTTTCCACCTTTTGAGCGATAGGCCCCGTTGACAAAGTCAAGTTGCCCGCCTGGATGGGTATACTGCAGGGGGCCAAGTGACTCCGAACAGGCCTGCCCGGTTAAGTCAATTTCCAGAGCGCCGTTGATAGAAACCATATTATCGTTAAGCCCAATTACATACGGGTCATTCACGAATCCAACACTTAGAAACTCTATGCTTGGGTTGTTCTTGATCCAGTCATAAAGCTTTTGGGTTCCCATAGCAAAGGTAAATATGGAACGATCGGTCATAAAATTCTTCTTACGGTTGGTGATGACTCCTTTTTCCCAAAGAACGCGCATGGTATCGCAGGCCATTTCTGAATGGATCCCCAAATCCTTTTTGCTCTCCAGAGCTACAGCAACGGCATTGGGAATTCCCCCGATTCCCAACTGGATGGTAGCCCCGTCTTCCACCAATTCAGAACAGTATTGGCCGATGATTTGTTCATTGTTATTGGGTGCAATTTCCGGTAAGCAAAACAACTTTTGTTCTTCCTCGACGATAGCGTCAACCTGAGATATGTGGACAAAATTTTCTCCACAGGTGCGGGGTACCGTATTGCTGACCTGAACTAAAACTTTATCAGCAGTTCGGGAAGCCGCAAGGCCGTAATCGGCACCCAAGCCCATACAAAAATATCCATGCTCATCCATAGGTGCTACTAGATGTATGGTCGCGACAACTTTACGGTCACGGGACCATACCGTGGGAGCATCGAAAAAGCGTATAGGAGAATAATAAAAGCGCCCCTCTTGAACATCCTTACGATGTACTATAGGATATCCTAGGTCCACTTTAATACCCGAATTCGCTTCCAAATGCTTAATATCTGAGTCATAAACATCGACTACATAAAACAACTCTATATTTTCTACCTCGTGCTGCCTGCGGCACAATGCATTAACTAACGCTTTTGCATGACCTACGGCAACATTCCCTACCACCATCGAGTGATCTGGAATCAACTGTACAGCTTCATCCGCGGTCATAGATTTTTTTTTGTATTCCTCTCTAAAATCCATTAACTTTCCCCCTTTAGAATTGTGGCAATACCCATTCCACCACCGGTGCAAAGCGTAACCAGGCCGTAGGTACTTTTTCTTCTTTTCATCTCATACACTAAAGTTGTCGTTAATTTGGCCCCGGTGGCACCCAAAGGATGGCCTAAAGCGATCGCCCCACCATTTACATTCAGGCGTTGCCGTTCCCATTTAAGCGCTTTTTCGTCAGCCAGTATTTGGGCCGCAAAAGCTTCATTACACTCGATCAGATCCATGTCATCAATAGTTAGGCCTGCCCTTTTTAAGGCAAAGGTTACCGCTGGTATTGGGCCTTCAGGGAAAAATGCAGGTTCCACTCCGCCAACCGCGAAACTGACTATGGAAGCCATTGGCTTCATTCCTAATTCCCGTGCTTTATCCTCACTCATGAGTAACACAGCGGCTGCACCGTCATTCATTCCACAGGAATTACCGGCTGTAACGGTTCCATCTTTTTTGAAGGCAGGTTTCAATTTGGCCAGGGATTCCATGGTAGTATCCGGTTTGGGATGTTCATCTATTTCAAAAACTTTCGTTCCTTTGCGAATCGGCAACGAAACAATTTCTTCATTAAACACTCCATTCTTTATTGCAATTGCTGCCTTCTGCTGGCTTTCAAGTGCATACTGATCTTGTTCCTCCCTGGAAACACTGTATTTTTCGGCTACTAATTCTGCCGCCAACCCTGACGTAATTCCAAGCTCTTCATTACGAAGCGTTGCCGCCGCATCGTCAACCAAACGGGAATCTCCATATTTTAGACCCCATCTGGCATTGTATAGCGAGTAAGGATAATCACTCATATTCTCAACACCACCTGCCAGTACAACATCAGCCTGATCTGCACAAATCATCATATAGGCAAGGTTAATTGCTTGTAGACTGGAACCGCATTGGCGGTTTACCGTAAATCCGGGGACTTCCATAGGTAAACCTGCTTTTAAGGCAGCTTCACGGCCCACGTTGAGTAAAATAGCGGGAGAATTAACATTTCCAAAAATCACTTCGTTAATGATCCCTGGCTCAACACCGGTTCGTTTGATCACATCTTCGATTACAGCACCTCCCAGGTGATGAATCGGAAAACCAACTAACGACCCGCCAAATGTACCCACCGCAGTTCTACAAGCGCTTACAATTACAACCTTTTTCACAATTTTGCCCTCCTTCTTCTTTTGTGATGGAACAAGCGCCTCATGGCGCAGATACTCCTCCTTTGCAAACAAAGTTTCCAAATCATAAATTGAAATTACAAGACCAGCATTATTACCTATGAATTAGCAACAATCATGCCAGGATAATGTCAAAAGCAAACAACGATTTAAGGGGATTTGTAAATTTATTTAATGTAATCTAATTTCACATCTGAAACGGTTGAGTTTCAATTCAAGGTAAACAACATATTTGTGTTGTTTCAATTATGAAATGGTGTTTCGCGAAAGGGGATAAATGAAGCAGATTTAATCTTGTTGATATGGATTATTTCTTCTGTGCATATTTGTTCCCTTTAGTCATTTCTATGGTTTGCATTGCCTTTGGATTGATGAGGAAAAGCCTGATTATTCGGCGATGATTAAGGCGTGGCCCATTGTATATTCACTTCTGAAAACGATTGATTCTATTTAGAAACACATCAGATTTCTTGTAATCCCGAAATATCATTATCAATTAAAACAAGCAAAATCGGATTTATTAAATAAAAAATGTTGGATAAAGCAGGTATATCATGATAGCGTTTTGCCCTTTGATGCATAACGATGTTTCGTAAATGAAACATATAAGACGGTTTATCTATAGAACAATACGAATAAAATACCAGTTTATCAATGGTTTATAGATTGGCAAGTTGTTTGCAATTACACAATCACATTCCCACTTTTCAATTTTCGGTATTTCATAAGGGGGGGTGATTAAAGGTTAATAAATCTCAAATTGAAAAAATCAAGACCAGCATGATGATTAATCAAATCAATTTAAGAATGTAAGTATTGAGCAAAGGAGTATGGATATGGAACTTAAAAATAAAACAGCTATAGTTACCGGTGGTGCATCAGGGCTTGGGGAAGCTGTGGTGCGCAGATTCGTTAAGGCAGGCGCCAATGTCGTAATTTTAGACCTGAATGAAGAAAAAGGAACTGTAATTGTTTCTGAACTGGGACAGCAAGCAGCCTTTTTCAAAACAAACATTTCCCTGAAAGAGGATGTTGAAGCGGCATTAAAATTTGCTCTGGAAAAATTTGGCCGTATAGATATCGACGTGAACTGTGCTGCTATTGGAATAGCGCAAAAAACGGCTGATCTTAAAAAAGGTTCTCATGACCTGGAGCTTTTTAAAAGGGTCATAGATATCAACCTTATTGGAACATTTGATGTAATTCGCAATGCTGCTATGTTTATGATGCAAAATGAGCCCAACGCAGATGGAGAAAGAGGAGTAATTATCAATACGGCATCCGTAGCTGCGTTTGAAGGGCAAATCGGTCAAGTAGCTTATGCGGCGAGCAAGGCCGCCCTGGTTGGGATGACGCTTCCCATAGCTCGGGACCTTTCCGCCAGTGGCATCAGAGCAGCGACGATTGTTCCCGGTATCTTTGATACCCCGATGTTAGGGCAATTGCCTGATAACGTAAAGGATGCGCTGGGCAAGATGGTTCCGTTTCCTTCAAGGTTAGGCAAACCTGACGAATATGCCCTGTTGGCACAACAGATCGTGGAAAATCCGATGATTAACGGGGAATGTATTCGTTTAGACGGCGCTATTCGCATGCAGCCCAAATAGATAAAACGATAATGATTGGAGGTGGTAATTGTGTCCAATACGGAAAAGGATGTAGTAATCGTATCTTTTGCCCGAACTCCTTTTGACACTTTCGGCGGGGCTATGAAAAACGTTCCAAGTAGTGATTTGGCAAGCATGACAATTGCCGAATTAATAAAAAGGTCAGGTTTGCCATCGGAAGTTATTGATGAAGTTAACCTGGGTCAATGCGTTCTCGGCGAAGCATGGACCCAAACCGATATCATTGGCAGGCAGGCTCTGCTAAAGGCCGGTTTGCCTCCAGAGACAATTTCCAATAATATTAACCGCGCTTGTTGTTCCTCTACCAGCGCTTTGCAATTGTCCTGGAAAAACCTTGTGCTAGGTGAATCTCAAATAAGTATTGCCATTGGGGTTGACAATATGAGTCGGGCGCCATATTACCTGGCACCGGAACGCCGTTGGGATGGTCAACGCATTGGTGATATGAAGCTGGTGGATAAGCTATTTAACCTGGGGTATGCGGGATTTGGCGTTTTAGCCGTTGATGCTGGAGAAGTTGCCCTGGAGTACGGAGTAACGAGAGAGATGCAGGATGAATGGGCAGTACGCAGTCACAGGGCCTATGGCGAAGCCGATTCCAAGGGTTATTTCAAGGAAGAAATATTTCCTGTTGAGATAGCTCAAGGCACAAACAAAGCTCCGCTTGTATTGGACCGTGACCAACAGCCCCGTCCCCAAACAACCCTGGGAATCCTTGCTAAGCTTCCTACGGTTAACGGAAGTCCAACGATCACCGCCGGGAATGCTCCAGGCCTGAATGCTGGTGCAGCCGGAGTATTGGTAAGCACCCGCGGTAAGGCTAAGGAGTTAGGCTTAAAACCGCTGGCTACTGTATTAGGGGTGGCCAGCATAGCCAGAACCCCCAGAGAAATTGCGGTTGTTCCGGCGCCAGTCATTCAAAAGGGACTTGATATGACCGGTTTAAAACTATCTGATCTCAAACTCATTGAAATCAATGAAGCTTTTGCCGCCATGCCGCTGGTAGCCACAAAAATAATGGGGGAGGGTGATGAAGCGAAAGTCAACCTGCTACGCAGCCTAACCAATGTTAATGGTGGAGCTGTCGCTATTGGTCATCCCGTTGGAGCAAGCGGTTTAAGAATAACCATGACTCTTTTAGCGGAACTACGCAGGCGTGGCGGTGGCTATGGGGTGGCATCGATTTGTGGAGGCCTGGCCCAGGGCGACGCAGTAGTTCTTAAAGTCGATTAATGTTACAGAGCACTCTGATAACTTGGAATGATTAGGAAGGCTTTAAGGAGGCTTGGTTGTGGAGTATAAAACTTTACTATTTCAAAAAGAACAGGGAATTGGATTGGTAACCTTTAACCGACCAAAAGTTTTAAATGCGGTGAATGAAGAAGTCCTGCTGGAAATGATAAGTGTAATTGAAGAAATAGCCCGTGATGATGAAATTAAAGCAGTTATTTTAACTGGAAATGAAAAAGTGTTTGTGGCGGGAGGAGATATTTCCTTTATGTCACAAATCAGCCCGCTGGAGTGTGAACGGTTCATCGGTTTGGTTCACAAGGCCACGAACGATATTACCAACCTAACCAAGCCAGTGATAGCTGCAATGGCGGGATTTGTTCTAGGCGGCGGTTGTGAAATAGCTCTATCCTGCGACATTAGAATTGCCGCAGAAAACGCCCAGTTTGGCCTGCCGGAAACAAATATTGGTTTATTTCCGGCAGGTGGGGGAACTCAAAAGTTAACCCGGGTAGCAGGCCTTGGCTGGGCCAAGGATCTGGTCCTTACCGGTGATACTATCGATGCCGCTACAGCTCGGCAAATTGGGTTGGTAACCCGGGTAGTCCCGGTGGAAGAACTCCTACCGGAGGCAAAAAAGATTGCGGCTAAATTGTCGGCGAAATCACCTGTAACCATGCGAATCGCCAAGCAGTGCCTGAATATGTCGGTAAACACCGATCTTACATCGGGATTGTTCCATGAGCAGCGTGGATTTGCCTTTTTGTTTTCTGCTGAAGATCATCTTGAGGGAATGAAGGCTTTCATGGAGAAGCGCAACCCCAAATATAAAGGATGTTGAGCGGGGAGTTAAATAAGAGAACGCAGACCAATTCCAATCCAATAAAAGAATATGTGATAACCCTGTTGGTTTAAATGAAGGATTCATCCAAACTCCTTGTCGGGGGAAATTTATTAGATTTCCCCCATTTTTTATACCCAAATTATGAAGAGAGTGGGAAGGTACAAACATCAGCATTCATTCGGTCAATCACTCAATGAGTTTTCATGAGGAACTGATTAAGGGCATAAATGCATAATTAATACTTGATAAAATCTATAATATATATAATAATAATAGCTATAATAGTGTTTGGTTGTGAATAGTAGTTTTTGCTTGTAAATAGAAGCATTTAATTGCAAACAGTTATAAATAGTAAATTTTAATTTAATAATCATAAAAACAAATTCTTGCTATTGAGTGTTTAGATCTTATTGGCACTTATCCTCCGAGCCTGGTTGCCCAGGGGTTTGCTAGGGAAGCCAGGCCGATAGGGTATAACAGGAAACGACGATACCTTCTGTGATGAGAAGGAGAGGCGAGGTTCAGACATAATACAAAACCTTCCTGTGAAGGGAACTAGGTATGCTGAACCGAACCGTTTTGGACCGCTCAGAGTTTTTTAGCATTGGTGGGTTAGGGCAAATATCCGGGCAGGTTGGCATTCAGGTTGGCCGTGTCGGTTGAACCTTGAGCATTGGGTTCGTTGCACAGGGCTTGTATGCCAACTCCGGCCTTGCCCCATTGCTCAAGAGCAGCAATAGAAAGTACATAATCATCTAAAAAGTGTTTAAAAAATAATGAGATAAAGTCTCCGAGCTTTCTATCTAAAGCAATAGCCACGATAGCAAGCCATTGGGTTAGTCTGGAAACGGATTGGCCTCCCATTGTTGGAAAGGAGCCTAAATCTTGGCTAATGAAGATTGGCATGCCAAGGTTGTATGGGCGTAATTTCTGGTAATGGTTTTTTTACGCCCCCAGCCTTCGCTGGAGGCGTTTTTGCTTTTCCCGCTCGGTGCAATTATTGGTTGTTCGGTTCCAATTAGAAACAGATCAACAATTTAAGCAGAGAGGAGGGCACAACCTTGAAGAGGAGGAGAGCAGACGCTTCCCCTTGCGAGGTGAGAATTGGAAGGCGAAAACCAGGAAAGGCGGGGAGGCCTGGTGGCACGATAATGGACTAAATCACTTTTGTCCATTATCCACAAAAGCGATCAGGGGTTTATGCCTACCATCAACCAGATTGACACACAAATGCAACCAAGTACTCTGAAGAGTATTTGCAGATAGTAAGTAATTTAAAGGAGGTAGAGATTGGTGATGAAAGTTACTCGTCGTGGTTTTCTGAAAATTTCAGGTCTCTCCGCTGCCGTATTGGCATCCGGCTTGGGATTTGACCTGGAAGCAACTGCGGCCCAGGGGTATACTCTCAAGCTTGCAGGATGTACCAAGATACCTAGTATCTGCCACTTTTGTTCAGGTGGATGCAGTATGCTCCTGTATATCAAAGAAGGAAAACTGATCCACCTAGAAGGAGACCCGGATCACCCTACCAATGAAGGGACGCTTTGTCCCAAGGCAGCAAGCTTGGCGCAGGTAGCCTATTCCCCGGATCGTCCAAAACAGCCCATGTATCGCGCTCCAGGATCTGACAAATGGGAAAATATTACCTGGGAAGAGGCGATTGAGCGTATTGCCAAGAAAACCAAAGAAGTCCGGGACAAAACCTGGAAGAACACTGAGGAAATAAGCAATGCCAAAACCGGAGCCAAAGAAACGGTTATCGTAAACCGGGCTGAAGGCATTGGCTTTATTGGTTCGGCCGAGGTTGATAATGAAGAATCCTATCTCATTACGAAACTGAGCCGCCTGCTCGGCTCACCTTATCACGAACACCAGGCCCGTATCTGACACGGCCCCACGGTGGCTAGTTTGTCACCTTCATTTGGCCGCGGTGCAATGACTAATTCATGGTCGGATATGAAAAATTCCGAGGTCTTTTTGATTGCCGGAAGCAATTGCGCCGAAAATCATCCGATTGCTATGAAATGGATTAACCGCGCCCGGGAAGAGAAAGGCGCCAAGGTCATTGTTGTTGACCCCCGCTTTACGCGTACCGCCTCGCAGGCGGATATCTTCGCACAGATTCGTCCCGGAACCGATGTAGCTTATTTAGGTGCCATTATCAATTACATTATCGATAAAAAATTCTATGATGAATATTACGTTTTGAATCTCACCAATGCACTTTATAAGGTCAACAAGGCTTACAAATTTGAAGAGGGTATTTTTTCCGGTTTTAATGCCGAGAAAAAGAAATATGACACTGCCAGCTGGGGATACCAGCTCGATGCCGAGAATAAGCCAATAAAGGCTGCCAGCCTGGATGACCCGGATACCGTATTCTCCAAGCTCAAAGTGCACTTTTCCAGATATACCTTCGAGGTAGCGGAGCAAATTTCGGGGATCCCCGCTGCCAAAATCAAGGAAATCGCCGATACGCTCTGCCAGAGAAGACCGGGAAGCATTCTCTATGCCCTGGGTATGACCCAGCATACCACAGCGGTACAGGGTATTCGCTGCTATGCGATTATTCAGCTGCTGCTGGGCAGCATCGGCAAGGCCGGCGGTGCGATCAATGCGTTGCGTGGAGAACCGAATGTTCAAGGTTCCACCGATATGGCCAACCTTATCAGCAACCTGCCGGGGTATATACCTCATCCCACCAATGCGGAAAAAACCCTGCGAGATTATGCGGTAAAACATGGCGCTGCTCAACAAAAACCAATTGTTGCCTTGCTCAAAGCCTGGTTTGGCGCCAATGCCACCGCTGAAAACGACTATGGCTATGATTGGCTGCCCAAGACCAATCCCGCTAACAGTCCAACCTTTGTACAGATGTATGGCAAGATGGGAGAACAATTTAAAATTGTTTTTAGCTTTGGCTCCAACTCGCTGATTTCCATACCCGACTGCTCAATGGTGGGACCGGCTTTTGACCGGCTTGAAATGTTTGTCTGTGCTGACGTATTCGAGACGGAAACGGCTCAGTTCTGGCGTAGACCGGGGGTAAACCCCAAGGATGTTCAGACTGAGGTTATCTTCCTGCCCGCCGCTTTCGTCTATGAAAAGGCCGGCACTATGAGCAACTCCGGCCGCTGGATTCAGTGGAAAGATGCCGCGCTTAAGCCGCTTAATGAATCAAAACCCGACCTGGATATGCTGGATCACATTTTTAAGAAAGTCCGTGAGCTTTATGCCGGCAGCGCGGATCCCAAAGACGCTACGATTTTGAAGGCCCGCTGGGATTATGGCGACCATGAGCCAAGTCCACTAAAGGTACTACAGGAGCTCAGCGGCTATGATGAGACCACCGGACAGCTTCTTCCCACTATAGCTGATTACCTTAACGCTCCGATTGGCACGGTTTCCACCGGATGCTGGATCTATGCGGGTTGCACCGGAAATGGCAACTTGTGTGCTCGCCGGGATAATTCCGATCCGTCAGGTCTGGCCCTGTTCCGGGGCTGGAGTTTTGCCTGGCCGGGAAATATTCGCATCCTGTATAACCGGGCTTCTTGCGACGCCTATGGAAAACCTCTGGATCACAACCGTAAACTGATCTGGTGGGATGCCGCGGCAGGCGCCTGGGCCGGAAATGATGGCGCCGATGTGCCGGATAAGACCAAAGGGCCTGATACTCCTGAAGGGCAGATGGCGTTCCGCATGAATCCGGAAGGTGTGGGCCGACTATTCACAGCTAGCTATACAGGCGGTGTTCCTGCAACTCCCCCGGCAGACGGTTTGCCGGCTATTCCGACCCGTGGTGCGGGAATAACTGTGGATGGACCGTTCCCCGAATTCTATGAACCCATTGAAAGCCCGACCAGCAATATACTGCATCCAGTTGTATCTAACGTTCCTGTGGCGCCGGTTATCTCCACGAAAATCGGCTCACCCGGCGATTATCCTTATGTCCTCACCACCTATGGAGTTGTCGAGCACTTCTGCGCCGGAGGAATCACCCGCAACATTCCCTGGCTGAATGAGCTTATGCCCGAACCTTTTGCCGAAATCAGCAAAAACCTGGGTCATAAACTGGGCGTCAAAGAAGGAGACATGGTAGAGGTATCCTCGGCCCGCGGTAAAGTCATCGTACGTGCTTTAGTAACCGACCGTATTCAAACTCTAAAAATAAACGGAAAAGACACGGAAACCATTGGTATGCCATGGAGCTGGGGTTTTGCCAGCTTGAGTCCCGGCCCCAGCACGAATAATCTGACAATGGCTGCCCTGGACCCCGGCGCGGGGACTCCGGAGTATAAATGCTGTCTTGTCAACGTAAGGAGGGCATAACAATGACGACACCGAAAATGGTCTTTATCGACACTTCATTATGCACCGGTTGCAAAGCCTGTTCGGTGGCCTGTAAAGCCTGGAACGACCTTCCGGCCGAAAAGACCCAGTTGCTTACCAGCTATCAGGCGCAAGGAGATTTCACTCCCAATACCTGGACCTATGTCAGGTTCAGAGAAGAATACAAAGATAACAAAATGCATTGGAACATGATCAAACTCCAGTGTTTTCACTGCGCAGAACCTGCTTGTCTGAAGGCCTGCCCTTCCAAGGCCATCTACAAGACGGAATCGGGATATACTATCATTGACCAGGACAAATGCATTGGCTGCGGCTATTGTGCGCAAAACTGCCCCTGGAATATTCCCCGGACAGATTCAGCCAAGAATAAAACCTCCAAATGCACCGGTTGCGTCGACCGCGTCGAAAACGGCCTTCTGCCCGCCTGCGCTCATACCTGCCAGCCCGGGGCGATACATTTTGGAGAGCGTGATGCGATCATGGCCAAAGCCAAGGCTAGGCTTGCCGAACTTCAAAACCACAACCCCAAGGCCAACCTGTATGGCAATCAGTGGATGGGTGGAACCACTTACCTGTACCTGCTGCAAGACCGGCCTGATGCCTATGGACTGCATCCGAATCCTTCCACGCCAATCGCCTTGACCATTTGGAAAGACCTGGTTCATCCGCTTGGTGGAA
>Ga0228535_1000509_pt1 | contig 104503 bp, 98 predicted proteins | sample SJ1metagenome_FD_168457 | JGI IMG/M metagenome (GOLD analysis project Ga0228535, IMG submission 168457) | Enriched culture of PCE-dechlorinating microbial communities from Ithaca, New York, USA - SJ1 | ecosystem: Engineered > Modeled > Simulated communities (microbial... > Unclassified | place... | reverse complement strand
GTAGCATAACAAAACCCGCAAATTCCGTACATATGCGAAGCATATTCAGAAATTTGCGGGTATCACGGCACCTCGTGCCGTGTAATCCTTATTTTATTTCAGTGTCCTCTTGACGGGTAGCAGTTCAGTTCGAGCCGATGCTTTTTTATAAATCTTTTTAAACGTCTAGAACTTCCGGAGCGACTTCCCCTAGATATTTCTTAAACCAATTCATCATATAATCCAAACGAGTCAACCGGTTGGCCGGCTTTCCGCTACGAGACAACTCATGGTTCTCGCCTTTAAAGATGACCATTTCAGTTTCGACTCCTAAGCGTTTCAATGCTACATAGAATTGCTCTGCCTGTTCTAAAGGGCACCGGAAATCCTGATCACTGTGAATGAAGAGTAACGGAGTTTTTACCTTCGGTGCATAGCGAATCGGAGAACGCTCCATAAGTAGATCTTCGCTATCCCAAATATCAGCCCCGCCCATGCCTCGTTTATCATGGGTCCAGCCGTTATCCGCTGTTCCGTACTTGCTCAACATGTTCGACATACTTCTCTGAGTAACGGCTGCTTTAAAGAGTTCCGTATGCCCAACCAACCAGTTAGTAAAGTATCCCCCTTGGCTTCCACCGGTTACTCCCATTCTTGTGGCATCGACCCAAGGCAATTTGCTGACTTCTTCCGCCATGAATAGTAAATCATCGGCATCGACTCCACACCAATCCCCAATAATCGCTTTTGCAAACTCTTCCCCATAACCGGTCGAACCTCTGGGGTTGCCGTAGAAAACTCCGTATCCCAAGCCTGCCAATACTTGGAATTCGTGGAAGAAGCTATTGCCATAGGCGGTATTAGGTCCACCGTGGATTTCCATGACCAGAGGATATTGCTGTCCTTCTTCATATCCAAATGGCTTTAATAACCATCCTTCCAGTACAGTGCCATCGGAATGATTAAAATGAATCACTTCCGCTTTCGACACCCATCGGTCAGCAAATAATGCTTCATTGACTGCAGTTATCGGATGAAAGACCTCTGCAACTTTCAGATCGGCTAACCATAAGTCTGCGGGAGTTTCCGGAGTGGTCTTATTCAAAACACAAACGCCTCTGGCTTCATGAAAACTAAAAACTGCCATGTCCCCTTCGCCGTAAAGAACCTCGATTTCACCCGTTTCTAAAGTGAGTTGATACAGGTAAGCATTACCGCCATTGGTTGCCGTAAAAAGCACATACTTGCCGCAGGTTGCTACGCTCGGACCACTGGTACCGCTGTCCATGCGCACATCGGAGCCTGCTGCTGTACCCACCATATAAGGAAAATCAGGAGTCAGCAGCGTATGCTTCCCTTGAAGAGTAACACTCCAGATTTCAGCCTGGGCACCGGGAATCGGTCCTTTGTGATGCCCGGCATAGACCAAACCTTTGCTGTCTTTGTGCCAAGAAATGCCTTGGAATGCAACTTTTTGTTCGGTCAAGTTGGTTAAATTACCATCACTCAGCGATAACAGCCACAAATCATTGATCGTGTCTTGCTCTTCACCGGTGCGATTAGAAGAAAAAGCCAACCATTTACCGTCGGGAGAAGGATGCGGTTCTCCGCAATGAAAGTCCCCGTTGGTCAGTCGGTCCATTTTACCGGTTTCTACCTCAATGGACCAAATTTGATTCCAAAAACGGTCATAGTAGCCTACCCCATTCATTTTATAATGCAATCGGGTAACATGGGTGAAAGCGGCTCCTTCTCTGGGTTTATCTTCTTCCGGGGTCTCTTCTTTGCCCGAGATATAGATCTTCTTGCCGTCGTGTGCCCATTGGAAGGAACTGACTCCTTTAAACAGATCACTGATTTGACGTGCTTCTCCCCCTGCCGATGATAACACCCACACTTGATTGGTCCCGCTGCGATTCGAAATAAAGCCGATCTGCTTTCCATCGGGAGACCATTTGGGATTGTTGTCTCGAGTCGCAGGTTTTTGGCCATTGGTCAAAGGAAGCCGTTCTTCCCCCTTCTTGAGCCATAAGCTGGAACGATATCCGTTTTCTTTTTCTAAAATCTCGCTAATAACATAAACAACTTGTTCTCCATTGGGAGATACTGCAGCAGCACCCACCCCTTTAAAATTTGTTAAATCATTGACTCGAAATGGTTTCATTATTGAAATCTCCTTTTACTCTTTTAGCGAAACAAGGCACTGATAACAGTAATTGTCATCGGCAATACCATGGCCGCCACTAAAATCCATACTAAAATCTTCTTAACTCGATTATTCATCATCATCATCCTTTAGCGAATCAAATGTAAGCTTTTTTGTCTGCCATCTAAGAACCAAGCATGCTCATCACGGATCAAAATTGTCTGTTCTAAAGCCATGGTTACTTCTTGATCATCCCACTCCGGCACAGGGAATTTCACATTCAACTCAAGGGCATGACAAGTTGATTCATACAGAGGATAATCTCCTCTTCCCGGAACACCTTCTTGCATATCAAACAAGCCAATGGTTGTTCCTGCCCCATGCCCATGGTATCCGATGGGATGATTATAGATCCGTGGAACTAAGCCTTCGGCTATTGCGATTTCTCTGGAAGACTGCAAGATCTCGTTGCCGGTCCGACCGACTTTCATCTCTTGGCGAACGATATCTTGTAAGCGATTTGCTGCTTTTAAGGCGTCTTTCAGACCCTTGGGAGCATCTTTCTCGCCTCGGCGCAGAACATAAGCATTTTGTTGAGTATCAGTGTTCAAACGCAAATAGCCAAAGCCAACATCACAATGTAACAAATCCCCCGGCATGATGATGTCTTTCGAGGAAACACTTCCCAAACCAACCGCTCCCCGGCGTTGAATGGAAACACTGGGTTGGAACCATGGTTTTAACCCTAAATCCACAAAGCGTTGTCGGATCCACCAAACCACATCTTCCGCAGTGGTGATTCCCGGATGAACGACTCGAGAAGAAAAGGCCTCAGAAATTACCCCATGTGCGATCTGCATGATCCCTTCATAGGCTACGGTTTCCTCGTAAGTTCGTTCTTCAAGCCAACCCACTGCTAACCGCTCTGCGGATGCACAACGAGCAGCAAACGTCTCTCCTATGGCCGACATCATTTCCTCATATAAAGCATGAGATAGTCCATCTCCGAAAGCAAAGGTATGACCCACATTGATCCCGATTCGCTTTGGTTGCCGTTCTTCAAGCATGGCACGAAGATTCGTCCACTGATCCCCTAATTCTTGGTTCCAAACCGGTTGATACAAATCTCCGCCGATACCGGCTCTGGCTAAAACAAATCGTTGCACGGTCCCGTCTTCTTGTCGGTGGAATACCAATACGGTCAGTCTTCTGGCACTCATCCCCGGTTCGGGAATAAGCGAGATGAATACCGGATCTTCGTTATATTCCCTGCATGCCACGATCCACATGTCAAAATTTTCACGCTGCATAATTTTAGGTAATACTGTTTCCAGTCGTAAGGTTAACCAGCGATTGATCACTTCTGCTTGTTGTCTTAAGGGGAGAATTTTCCCAAACCAATCTCCATCAAAATTACCATTCTTGTGTTGTTCTGCTCGATAAGCCATAGTATCCCTCCTCTTTTAATTGACCTTAATTAATTCGCCAACATTTTGGAATCTACCTGCAATTTTTTTGAGTTTTATCACTAAATGACAATTTCTTTCGGCTAAGGCAATATTCGTTACGCGGAAGGATTTTAGGATTAAACTCGCGAAATGTTGTTCAGCGAATAGAATAGGAGGGATGAATTTGGCTAAACTAACGTTAACCTATGATCATTATTATACCTACTCCGAAATCGAAACTTTTTTTGACACTGCGGTGGCCGAGTATCCGACGCTGGCTGAAAAAATCAGCATTGGCAAAAGCCAAGAAGGTCGTGATATTTGGTGCCTCGTCCTTACCAACCAGGAAACCGGTCTTCACACCGATAAACCAGCGATTTATATCGATGGTAATATTCACGCAGGTGAAGTCACTGCTTCCCATGTTTGCTTACACACCATTTATGAATTATTGCATCTATATGGTCAAGATGCTCAAATCACACATCTACTCGACCAACGAACCTGGTACATGATTCCAAGAGTGAACCCCGATGGTGCTGAAGTCTACTTAAATTCTCCATTTATGCTTCGTTCTGTAACTCGATTGAATCCTGATTGGGAAGAGCGTATCGACGGCGCTCTTTATCCCGATGATTTGGACAACGATGGTTTAGTTCGTTTCATGCGCGTCAAAGATGCATTGGGGATATTCAAAGCATCCGAAAAAGACGCCCGTCTTTTGATTCCGCGCAATCCCGGAGATTTTGACGGCGACTTCTATAATCTTTACTTGGAAGGAACCATTCATAACTATAAGGGAGGTCCGATCACACCGGCTCCTGATCAATGGAACTTAGATATGAATCGAAACTTCCCATCCGGTTGGCAACCCACACAAAGAGGCGGTGGTGCTTTCCCGTTATCGGAGCCGGAAGCTTTGGCAATGGTAAAATTCATACAAGATCACCCCAATATCGGTGCTTTACAAGCCTACCACACCATGTCCGGAGCTATTTTACGTCCATCGGGCAACACTCCCGATAAAGCATTGCCCAAAGCAGATGTCATGGCTTATAAAGAATTAGGAAAAATCGGCGAAGAGCTTACCGGTTATCCTTGCATTTCCATTTTGGAAGGCTTTACCGGAGACCCGATTTATGGAGTTTTTGTAGACTGGTCCTACGAACATCGTGGTTTACTGGGATTCTCTACCGAACTTTGGGATCCGTTGCAGCAAGCTGGGAAAACTGGAAAGAAAAACTTCACTGAACGTAGTTTCAGTGAAGACGACGAATTACTGAAATTAAAATGGAACGACGAAGCCTTGAACGGCGAAGCTTTTATGCCGTGGACCCCCTTCCAACACCCACAACTGGGCGAAGTGGAAATCGGTGGCTGGCATCCTAAGTATTTTGCTCAAAACCCATGGCTTACCCGTCTCCAAGATGAATGTGAACGCAATCATGCTTTTAGCTTGAAACATGCAGCTGCTCTTCCAGAATTAATGATTGAGAAACTCGATATCCGAGCTGAAGAAGATCAGATCTATACCATTACGTTGGATCTGGCCAATCGCGGATGGTTACCAACCAACGTTACCACAAAAGCTCTACAGCTGAAAATGGTCAAAGACATTACCGCAGAGATTTCCGGTGATTTTGAAATCATAACCGGGAAGGAAAAAGAGAACCTCGGCCAACTTGACGGATTCATGTTTGCCCGTGAGGGATGGTATACCTTTGGCCGTGCCGGATATCAACGCAACATGCGTAAGCGTGTGGTTTGGACAGTTCGGAAAACCAAAGAAAAAGCCAAATTGATGATCAATATCCAATCAGATCGTGCCGGAAATCATAAGGTCGAACAGAAATTCTAGTAAAAAAATCCCGCTTGCGCGGGATTTTTTATTTTTAAGGTTTGAAGATTTCAAACAGAGGATCTAAGACATCGACCAACACCAGCTGATAAACATCCTTCTGAATACCGGAAGCCAAGGATTTCACATCTTTGGCACCATTGATCTGCTGATAATTCTGCTCAGTTTCGATCAGTAACGATCCTTTTTCTGTGTGTAACAACACCTGATACGATTTGAGATCGCGCCAGACAAAATACTCTTTGCTATTATAGATCGTCAAATGCAATCCTCGATCGATCTCTGCCAGAATCACATGTACTGCAGCAGGTAGATTCTTAAAATCGAATTCTTCCTCAAGTAACGCTTTCTCTGTCATGCTCGTTTCAGTAGCTAAAACTACTAATGGCCAGAAATCTTGGTTTTCTCCAATCTTTTCGATGTATTTTCGCTTCGCAAATTCAGCTAGATTCTGTTCATCTTCGATCATCGTAAATCGTGCTTCGTTCAAATCTGCTTTGGGATCTGTCAGTACCGTTCCATTTGCATCGAGCAGCTGCAGAAGATAATCACCTTCAAACTCGCTGTAATTCTCGATTTTAAAAACGAATGCGATTTGATTTTCAGCTGCAACTTGAATCTTGGTCTGCGCTACTGGTGCAATAGTCTCGCCTTGAGGAGTCAGCAAGTTGACCGTTTCCCCTTGTTCTGCTACAACAGAACGGTAAAAGTAGAGATCATCTCCTCGCAGGGTAATCCCTTGAAGATTTTTAGTGGAGGGATAATGAAACACCCATAAGCCCAACTTCTTGATCATAGAGTAGGATTCAATCACATTTTTGTCTTTCAAAAAGTAGGCATAAAAGTCATCCGATTTGTATTCCAAAATGATATCGGCGTTGCTCGGCTTTTTCATATCGGCAACCCCCTCGGTAGAAACAAAGAGTTGCCGGACGTGCGCACCATCCGTCACAATATAAACAAATGAAGAAATGGCAATAGCCAAAGCGGCAAAGACCAATAGTGCACGAATTGTGCTAAAAGTTGCCGGTTTAATCGCTTTATCTTCCAAGTTCAGTACCTCCGTAAATTAAAATTTTCTTTTCTTATGCATAACACTTGTCAGTTCGGACCAGCAGTGGTTTTATCCTTCTTTTTTAGAGAAAGACTACTGTACACTTCTCTTTTAGCATGATTTATGGTAAGATGAAATCAGTACCATAGAAGGAGGTTTTTCTATATGAACCTTGCATCAATGATCGATCATACCTTATTGAAACCGGAAGCTACCTCCACACAAATTGAAACATTATGCCAAGAAGCCTTGACCTTTGAGTTCGCCTCGGTGTGCGTCAACCCCATCTATGTGGAACTCGCTGCAAAAATGTTGAAAAACAGTCCTGTTAAAGTCTGTACTGTAATCGGCTTTCCCTTGGGCGCAACGCTCAGCGAAGCAAAAGCACAAGAAGCCCGCCTGGCTTTGGAACACGGGGCCGAAGAACTTGACATGGTCATGTCTATTGGCGCAGCAAAAGCAGGTCAATGGGCTTATGTCGAACAAGATATCGCTGCAGTTTGCCGGGTTGCAGGAAAAGCTATTGTCAAAGTCATCTTGGAAACCTGCTTACTGAATGAAGAAGAAATTGTTGAGTCTTGTCTATGCGCAAAACGAGCCGGTGCTCACTTTGTGAAAACGTCAACAGGATTCTCTACCGCCGGAGCAACGATCGAACACATTAGCTTAATGCGAAAAACGGTGGGTCCCGATTTCGGTGTCAAAGCTTCCGGAGGTATCCGAACATTTGAAGATGCTCAAAACATGATCAATGCCGGAGCCACCCGCATTGGCGCAAGTGCCGGACCCAAGATTTTATCCAATACAAATTCGAAAGCAAACCCTTAAAAGAAAAGATGAACAATTTTAGGATTGTTCATCTTTTTTAGCTTTTTGCTTAAATTTGCTTGATCTTCTCCATGGCATCTTCCATGGACAACTCACCCTTGCCTAATTGTTCTAAAATGGCGCGCCGACGAGCTGCTTTTTGATCTTCGCTGTCAGGACGGTCGACTGTGTATCCCAACGCTTCAATCACTGTATCCAATCGATTTCGAACCGTAGGGTATGAAACCCCTAACTCGCGTTCAACTTCTTTGATATTGCCCCGAGAACGGATAAAAACTTCGATAAATTCTTTCAACTCCGGACTTAGTTGGCAAAATTTACAAACATCAAAATCTCCTTCGATGGTAGTGCCACAATTATTGCAATGGAGTCGGGTTACCGATAGTGCCTCGTAACATACCGGACAACGTCCCAATACTTTCCTCTTCATAAAATCCATCCTTTCCGAAGTTCGCCTTGTATCTTCTTCCTAATTCTCTCTTTTTTTTCGTCATTTGTCAAGGAGCTTTTTAGAAATAAAGAATGTCCTATACAATCGTTCATTGTTCGTATTTTTGCTTTGACAAGGAGAAAAAAACGTGCTATAATGCTCTTGTAAAGCTAAATACACGAACATTAGCCGGGTTTAGCCCTATCGAACGTTCGCAATAAGGAGGAAAAGCAATATGAAAAAGGTTTGGTTAATTATGGGTAGTGACTCCGATTTACCCTTCATGAGTGGCGCAGCCAAGACTTTGGAAGATTTTAGTGTCCCTTACGAAATGACCATTGCTTCCGCACATCGATGCACAGATTTCGTTACCGACAAGGCAAAATCGTTGGTTGAGAATCAATTTGCAGTCGTTGTTGCAGCTGCCGGCATGGCAGCCCATCTTCCCGGTGTGATTGCCGGGAGCACTCCCCTACCGGTGATTGGAATCCCTCTAGCTTCCGGTCCCTTACAAGGAACCGATGCTTTACATTCAATCGTACAAATGCCTACAGGCGTTCCGGTGGCGACAGTTGCTATTAATGGCACCAAAAATGCAGCCCTCTTGGCGATTCAAATTCTTTCTCTTACCGATGAAGACCTTGCAACGCGTTTTGCCTCTTATAAAGCAAATTTAGCCAAAGAAGTGCTGAAAAAGAATGACCATCTGCAAAAAGTTGGCTACACGGCCTACCTACAAGAGAAAGGAATGGTTATCAAATGATTGACCGTTACTCCAGACCTAAAATGGCTTCTCTCTGGTCCAAAGAAAACCGTTTTCAAAAATGGCTTGATGTCGAAATTTTGGCAACGGAAGCTTGGGCAGAATTAGGCGTGGTTCCCCGTGAAGCAGCCGTCGCGTTGCGCAAAAATGCCAAATTTAATGTGCTAAGAATCGAAGAAATCGAAGAGCAAACCCGCCACGATGTCGTGGCTTTTACACGTTGTGTTGCCGAAAATTTAGGAGAAGAATCCAAATTCCTTCATTATGGATTAACCTCCACCGATGTTGTAGATACCGCACTCTCTGCTGTTTTGCAAGAAGCAGTTGGTATCATTCAAGAAGATTTAGACACGTTTGCTGAAGTATTGCGCAGCCAAGCCGTGCGTTATAAAGATACCGTTTGTATGGGGCGCACCCATGGTGTTCATGCTGAACCGACCACTTTCGGTTTGAAACTGGCACTCTGGTATAGTGAAACTCGTCGTAACATAGAACGCCTGGCTCATGCCAAAGAGGCTATATCTGTTGGCAAGATTTCAGGCGCCGTTGGAACCTACGCCAATGTCGATCCTTTCGTAGAACGCTACGTTTGTGAAGGAATGAAATTACGTCCCGCTTTAATTTCAACTCAGATTTTACAACGAGATCGTCATGCAGAGCTCATGACCACCTTAGCGATCATCGCTTCTTGTTTAGATAAATACGCCACTGAGATCCGGGCATTGCAAAAAACCGAGATCCGTGAAGTAGAAGAACCCTTCCGCAGCGGTCAAAAAGGGTCTTCCGCAATGCCTCATAAGAGAAATCCGGTCAACTGCGAACAAGTCAGTGGCTTAGCCCGAGTCGTTCGCGGAAATGCAATGGCTTCCTTGGAAAATATCCCGCTTTGGCATGAACGTGATATATCTCATTCTTCGGTTGAGCGCATCATTTTACCCGACACTACCATCCTCATGGATTATATTTTAGTGAAATTCACTGGAATCGTCAAAGATCTTTTTGTTTACCCCATTAATATGCAACGTAACATTGAGAAGAGCCGCGGCTTGATCCATAGTCAGCAAGTCTTATTGCGCCTCGTTGAAAAAGGTCTCTTACGCGAAACGGCCTATGATTTGGTTCAAAAGAATGCGATGCGGGCTTGGGAGGAAGAAAAGCCCTTCCGAGAATTGATCGGACAGGAACCGATGGTCATGGAAAAATTCACCCCTGAAGAACTGGATGATTGCTTCGATATTCGGCATCATTTGAAACATGTCAATGACATTTTCGCAAAATTGGGTTTGCTATAAGAGAAAGGGAGAAAAAGACATGAAATTTAAAGCTTCGCTCAATATTACCCTCCGCCCCAGCATTCTGGATCCTCAAGGTTCAGCCGTATTGAAATCTTTGAAATCACTCAATTATACCGCCATTGAATCCGTGCGCATTGGCAAATTCATGGAAGTTGTAGTGGAAGCCTCTAATGCTGACGCAGCAGAAAAATTGGTCAGAGATCTCTGCCAAGTCTTACTCACCAACCCGGTCATGGAGGATTATACCCTCACCCTAACGGAGGTTTAGCCATGAATTTCGCTGTCATACTATTTCCCGGCTCCAATTGTGAAGTCGATTGTGTTCATGTGATTAAGGAAGTTTTGCAGGAACCGGTCACTACTGTTTGGCATAAAGATACCGACCTTTCCCAATTTGACGCAGTGATCTTACCGGGTGGTTTCTCCTACGGAGACTACCTCCGCTGCGGAGCGATCGCTCGCTTTTCTCCGATCATGGATGCGGTCATCGCTCATGCTAAAGCAGGAAAACCCGTATTGGGTATTTGTAACGGTTTTCAGATTTTAACGGAATGTGGTCTGCTTCCGGGAGTTCTTCTGCGCAACCGAAGCCTGCAGTTTATTTGCGAAGATCGCTTTATTCGAGTTGAAAATAACCAAACTATGTATACTTCACTCTATTCAGAAAACCAAGTATTACGCATTCCCATAGCTCATGCAGAAGGCAATTATTATGCTGATCCCGAGACCATTGCAACCTTGGAAGCAGAAAACCGAGTTATCTTCCGTTATTGCGACGCCCAAGGCAACATAACTCCTGAAAGCAATCCCAATGGTTCCATCAACAATATTGCCGGTATCATCAATGAAGAAGGCAATGTTTTAGGGATGATGCCTCATCCGGAACGTTTATCAGAAGTCCTTTTGGGTGGAGACGATGGTCTGGCCCTTTTTCAATCCATGCTGAAAACCTGGAGGAACCAACTATGAAAACAACCAAAACACCATGGCAAGAGATGGGTTTATCGGACTCTGAATATGAAAAAGTCTTATCGATTTTGAAGAGAGAACCGTCCCTACCGGAACTTGGCATGTTTGCTGCCATGTGGAGTGAACATTGTTCCTATAAGAATTCCAAACCTGTTTTACGCCTCTTCCCTACGACCGGTAAACGTGTGCTGCAAGGCCCCGGTGAAAATGCAGGTGTAATCGACATTGGCGACGGTCAGGCGATTGCTTTCAAAGTTGAGAGTCATAATCATCCTTCGGCTATTGAACCTTTTCAAGGAGCCGCAACCGGAGTCGGCGGTATTATTCGCGATGTTTTCACCATGGGAGCTCGTCCCATTGCCTGCTTGAATTCTTTGCGTTTTGGTAATTTAGAGAATGCAAGAGTTCGTTACCTGCTTAACGGAGTAGTTGATGGCATTGCCGCCTATGGCAACTGCATGGGAATCCCCACCGTCGGTGGAGAAACCTGGTTTAACGACTCCTACAGTGGCAACCCCTTGGTCAATGCCATGTGTGTTGGCTTAATTGAGAATGGCAAGATTCATAAAGGCATTGCTAAAGGCAAAGGCAATCCGGTCATGGCCGTCGGTGCACGTACCGGACGTGACGGTATTCACGGAGCGACTTTTGCCAGTGAAGAGTTGAGTGAAGAATCCGAAAACAAACGCCCAGCCGTTCAGGTGGGTGATCCGTTTATGGAAAAACTGCTTTTAGAAGCCTGCTTAGAACTCATGGAAACCGATGCTGTCGTCGGAATCCAAGATATGGGAGCTGCCGGAATCACCTCCTCCAGTTGCGAAATGGCTGCTCGCGGGAATAGCGGTATCGATTATGATGTAGCTCTAGTACCTCAACGCGAACAGGGTATGACACCTTATGAAATATTACTGTCAGAATCACAAGAACGAATGTTGGTGGTGGTGGAAAAGGGCCGCGAGTCTGAAGTTACCGCCATCTTCGACAAATGGGGTTTAGAAGCCGCAGTCATCGGTCAAGTCACCGATGACGGTTATGTGACAGTCCGTGAACACGGAACGATCGTATGCCACATCCCTGCCAAAGCTTTAACCGACGAAGCACCAATCTACTATAAAGAGTCAAAGCGTCCGGCATACCTAGATGAAACTGAAAAGTTTGATCCTCTATCTTTACCGGAACCTTCTGACTATAACGAAGCCTTGAAAAACATGATGACCTCCCCTAATATTTGTTCAAAAGAATGGGTGTACCGTCATTATGATCATATGGTTCGCACCTCCACCGTGATTCGTCCCGGTAGTGATGCTGCTGTCTTGCGAATCAAGGGTACTCAAAAAGGATTAGCCATGTCTCTCGATTGCAACAGCCGATATGTCTATTTAAACCCCAGAGAAGGCGGAAAAATCGCTGTGGCAGAAGCAGCACGGAATGTGGTTTGCAGCGGAGCCGAACCCATGGCGATCACCAATTGTTTGAATTTTGGCAACCCGGAAAAGCCTGAAGTCTTTTACACCTTCCGTGAAGCTGTGGAAGGAATGGCTGAAAGTTGTCGCGCTCTGGAAACTCCTGTAACCGGTGGGAATGTCTCTTTCTATAACGAAAACCAACATGGGGCCGTCTACCCCACCCCCACCGTTGGTATGATGGGTTTACTCACCGATATCAGCCATGCAACGACCCTGTCCTTCAAAAACGAAGGCGACTCGATCTACCTGATCGGAATCAACAAGGATGAATTGGGTGCCAGCGAATATTTGAGTCATGTGCATCACCTCAACACTGGCAAGACCCCGATCTTAGATCTTGACTTGGAGAAATCAGTACAAGCACTGGTTCTAAAAGGCATTCGTAATGGGTTGATCAATGCTGCACACGACTGCTCCGAGGGCGGTTTAGCGGTTGCTCTGGCTGAAATGGCCATCACCGGTCATCTAGGAGCCAAGCTGGATTTAGAAGATTCTTTACGTAGCGATGTTTTACTTTTCGGTGAGAGCCAATCTCGGGTCTTAGTGACCATCCCCCACGAAAAACAAAATCTTTGGGAAGAGTGGATCAAAAACTGCACAACCCCAATCCAATACCTTGGTAAAGTTGAGGGGAAAACCCTTGAAATATCCCAGCAAAATCAATCAAAAATCAATATTTCTTGTGAAGAATTATATAGCCTTTGGAAGGAGGCGCTTCCTTGCACCCTGAGCAAACATTAAACAATCACGTCCCCGCAGATCGACCGGAAGAAGCCTGCGGAATCTTTGGAATTTGGGCTCCCGGGGCGCCGGTCGCCCTTCAAACCTACTATGGTTTGGTTTCTTTGCAGCACCGTGGTCAGGAAAGTGCAGGAATCGTTTTAGCGAACGAAGAGGGGCTTACCCTGCATAAAGGCATGGGTTTGGTCACCGATGTCTTTGAGCACAGTCCCCTTTTAAGCGAATCCGGATATGCCGCCATTGGGCATGTTCGCTACCCCACCAGTGGGGTTTCAACATTGCTGAATTCACAACCCTTGCTGATCCAATATAAAGGTGGCCAGTTAGCGTTAGCACATAACGGAAACTTGGTCAATTCCAACGAATTGCGCCAAGAGTTAGAGCTAAAAGGTTCGATTTTTCAATCGACAATCGACAGTGAGGTTTTTGCTCATTTAATTGCCCGCAGTAGTTTCGACGGCCTCGAAACCGCATTGACTGAAGCTGCGCAACGCATCCGAGGAGGCTATGCGATCCTTTTCTTGACTGCCGATAAAATGATCGCAATGCGTGATCCCAACGGCATTCGTCCCTTAGCTTTGGGAAAACTGGGCGACCATTATGTGGTAGCCAGTGAAAGTTGCGCTTTTGATACGATCAATGCCACTTTTATACGAGAAATTGAACCCGGAGAAGGTATCACGATTGATAACAATGGCTTGCGCAGTTTTCATGCAGCACCAGCCGGTCGTCACAACCTCTGTGCTTTTGAATACATCTATTTTGCCAGACCCGATACTACCATGTATGGCAGCAATATCCATGCAATACGAAAACTCTTGGGCAAACAGCTCGCCTCTGAAGCCCCGGTTGAGGCCGATTTGGTTACCGGTGTCCCAGACAGCAGTATCTCTGCCGCCATTGGGTATGCTGAAGCCAGTGGCATCCCCTACGAAATGGGCTTGATCAAAAATCGCTATATGGGCCGCACCTTCATTAAACCCACCCAAGAAATGCGCGAAACCGCTGTTCGTTTAAAATTGAACCCGGTGCGCAGCATCGTAGAAGGGAAAAGAGTAATTTTAGTTGATGATTCCATTGTTCGCGGGACAACTACCAGTCATATCATTAAGCTCTTGAAAGAAGTCGGCGCCAAGGAAGTTCATGTTAGAATATCCTCTCCTCCTTACCGTTTCCCCTGTTATTTCGGAATTGACACCTCGTCCAGAGGAGAACTCATTGCAGCAAACAATACGATTGATGAAACCCGTAAAATCATCGGGGCAGACAGCCTTTATTATTTGAAACAAAGCTCTCTGACCAAGATTTTGGCGGACAAAGGTATTCCCATTTGCGTAGGTTGCTTCGACGGAGACTACCCCGTTAAGATTCCTAACATGAACCTCTAAAGGAGATATAAGCATGGAAAAGAAAGAATCATTACGCTATGCCGATGCCGGTGTCGATGTTGATGCCGGTAATCGTGCGGTTGAATTGATGAAAGAAAAAGTTCGTTCCACTTTTCGTCCCGAAGTCATGGGGGATCTGGGAGGCTTTGCCGGTTGCTTTCGCTTACCCAAACGAGCGATACAAAACCCGGTTTTAGTCTCCGGAACCGATGGTGTTGGTACTAAACTCAAGTTAGCCTTTGAAACTGGTATTCACCATACAGTCGGTCAAGATCTGGTTGCTATGTGTGTCAATGATATCTTAGTCCAAGGAGCAGAGCCCCTGTTCTTCTTGGACTATTTCGCATGCGGAAAAGTAGAACCGGAGCAAGTGGCGACTGTGGTCGGAGGTATTGCCGACGGATGTCGTTTAGCCGGTTGTGCCCTGATTGGCGGAGAAACCGCAGAAATGCCGGGCTTTTATTCAGTAGGAGAATACGATTTAGCTGGTTTCGCGGTCGGTTTGGCTGACGAAGAAAAGCTGATCGACGGACGGACCATTCAGGCTGGCGACTGGATCTTAGGGTTACCCTCCAGTGGTGTTCATTCCAACGGGTTTTCTTTGGTTCGTAGAATAGCACAAAAAACCGGAATCCAATGGAATCAACCTTCTCCGTGGGAAGAAAAGACCTGGGGACAGGCTTTTTTAGAACCAACTCGTATTTATGTAAAAACCATTTTAGCCTTACTAGAACAATTTGCCATTGAAGGCATGGTCCATATAACCGGTGGTGGCTTCCAGGAGAATATCCCCCGAGTGCTGCCGGCTGATCTAGATGCAGTGATCTATAAAAACGCTTGGCTTGTTCCTCCTGTTTTCCAATGGCTTCAAGAACAAGGCAATGTAGAAGATCATGAAATGTACCGCACCTTTAACATGGGGATCGGCTTCATGCTGTTTGTCCAGCCAGAAGTGGCACCGTTGATCATGCAGGAGCTAGAATCCATGGGAGAAACGGTTTATCACATTGGGCATGTGGAAAAAGGAGAAAAAAAGGTGAAGTTCATGGAGGCTCCCCTCTCATGAGACACTTAAAAATCGCCGCTCTCGCTTCAGGTTCCGGCAGTAATTTGCAGAGCATTCTCGATGCGATCGAAGAAGGCACGTTGAACGCCGAAGTTAGTGTCGTCATCGCCAGCAAACCTCAAATTCCGGTATTGGATCGTGCAGCGCGCTATGGCATTCCGGTCATTGTAATCGCCCGCAAACATTATAAAGAGGACATCGAGAGTTTTAGCCTTGCGATTGAGCAAGCCTTAGAACCCTATGGGGTTGACTTAGTAGTGTTGTGTGGCTTCTTATCGTTTTTAAGTGAGCGATTTTGCAAACTTTTTGCAGGAAGGCTCTTCAATATTCATCCGTCTCTTCTACCGGCTTTTGGTGGTCAAGGGGCTTACGGCATCAGAGTGCACCGCATGGTTTTAGCCCATGGAGCAAAAGTCAGCGGTTGTACCGTGTTTATTGTCGATCAAGGTCATGATACAGGCCCGATCATTGTTCAAAAATGCGTTCCTGTCATGGAAGATGACACCGAAGAAACTCTTGCTGCTCGTGTTATGGAAGCGGAGCGACAAGCTTACCCTGAGGCGATTCGGCTGTTCGGCGAAGCAAGATTGCAAATCGTCGATAACCGGGTTCGAATATGCAGAAAGGACTGAGTTCAAATGGCGATCAAACGAGCTTTGTTAAGTGTATCCGACAAGAGAGGATTAGTCGAATTAGCAAAAGTGTTGCATGCTAAGGGAGTCGAGCTGGTCTCAACCGGTGGAACTGCGAAAGCAATGGAAGCTGCCGGCATCCCGGTACGACCAATCGATGACTTGACCGGTTTTCCTGAAATGATGGACGGACGAGTCAAAACTCTGCATCCAAAAGTGCACGGAGGACTCTTAAATCGGAGAAACCTACCGGAAGACCGGGAAGCCATGGCGAAACACGGTATCGTCGACATTGATTTGGTCATTGTCAACCTGTATCCCTTTGTAGAAACCGTATTAAAGCCCCAAGTAACTTGGGCAGATGCCATTGAGAATATTGACATCGGGGGACCTTCCATGGTGCGCAGTGCTGCAAAAAATCATGCTTTCGTTACTGTGGTCGTTGATCCCGATGATTATCCTACACTGATCCATGCTCTTGAAACGCAAGGTGAGCCGGATCTTGCAGAACGGAAAAAATATGCTTTGAAAGCATATCGACATACGGCCGCCTATGATAGCGCCATTGCCGAATGGATGGGAGACCACTTAGAGGAGGGGTTCCTCAGCTTCCCCAAAGAAATCAGCTTTGCCGGAGTTTTGCAACAATCATTGCGCTATGGTGAGAATCCGCACCAACAAGCCGCTGTCTATAAACAACCATTATTCCGCGGCGTCAGTTTGTTACAAGCAGAGCAATTACAAGGAAAAGAATTATCCTTTAATAACCTCAATGATGGTAATGCAGCCTTGGAAATGGTTCTCGATTTCAACAGAGGTCCCGCAGCCATTGCTGTCAAGCATACCAATCCCTGTGGAGCTGCCTATGGTGCTACTTTGGCAGAAGCCTTCCAACGCTGTTACAATGCAGATCCTGTTTCCATCTATGGAGGCATTGTTGCTTTGAATCGCGTGGTCGACTCTGAAACCGCTCGGCTATTGGCCAAAATCTTTTTGGAAGTGATTATTGCTCCCGACTTCGATCAAGAAGCTCGTCAGATTCTTGCCAAAAAGCCCAACCTCCGACTTTTAGTCTTAGGTAATTTGGACGAACTTGAGAAAAAGACGAACTATCAACTCAAACATATTCGAGGCGGGTTATTGTTGCAAACCGCCGATCAGATTCCGGTAGATGCTTCTGCCTGGCAAATTGCGGCAGGCCCCAACCCCGATCAACAACAGTTGCTCGATGCAGAGTTCGCATGGACCTTAGTCAAACATGTCAAATCCAATGCCATTGTTCTTGTTAAAGACGGCGCCTCTTTGGGAATCGGTGCCGGGCAAATGAATCGGATCGATTCAACACGCCACGCCGTACGGCAAGCAGGAGAGCAAGCGAAGGGAGCAATTTTAGCTTCCGATGCCTTCTTCCCCTTTACCGACAGTATTGAAGCAGCCGCCGAAGTTGGCATTTCGTTGATCGTTGAACCGGCAGGCGCACAACGCCAGCAAGAAGTCTTGGACGCTGCCACAAAAGCTGGTATTACCATTATGCTCAGCAAGGAACGGCATTTCAAACATTAGGAGGTCGCTATGAGAGTTCTCGTCATTGGAAGTGGCGGCAGAGAGCATGCCTTATGCTGGAAAATCGCTGCCTCTCCCCTCTGCAGTAAACTTTACTGTGCCCCCGGTAACGATGGCATTGCTCAAGTTGCCGAACTTCTTCCCATTGCAGTGAATCAACAAGAAGCGCTTAGTGATGCAGCCAAACGACTGGAGATCGATTTGGTGGTCATCGGACCCGATGATTGTTTAGCAGCTGGTTTAAGTGATTATTTACGAAATCAAGGCTTGACAGTTTTTGGCCCCTCTCAGGTTGCTGCTCAATTGGAATGGTCAAAAGCATTTGCCAAGTCTTTTATGCAACGTCACCAGCTTCCTACTGCTGCATGGCAAGCATTTCAAAACCCCACGGAAGCGAAAGCTTATCTTAAAAATGTTTCCTTCCCCATTGTGATTAAAGCCAGTGGCTTAGCGTTAGGAAAAGGAGTCGTCATCGCTGCTGATTTGGCAGAAGCCGAAGCCGCTGTTGAAGAGATGATGACGGAACACCGCTTTGGCTCAGCGGGTGAAACCGTTGTAATCGAAGAGTTCCTCCAAGGACGAGAGTTTTCTTTGTTGGCTTTCTGCGATGGTAAAATCGCCCGAATCATGCCACCGGTTGAGGATCACAAGCAAATATATGACGGCGATCTTGGCCCCAATACCGGAGGGATGGGTACGGTCAGTCCCTTACCATTCTTGTCACAACATGATGCAGAAGTGATACAAAACGAAATCCTCCAACCTGTGATTGATGCGATGAAATCGGAAGGAAATCCCTTTCAAGGTGTTCTATTTACCGGGTTTATGTTGACCAACACCGGCCCGAAAATTCTGGAATTTAACGCCCGATTCGGGGATCCCGAAACTCAACCCTTAATGCTGTTATTGGATTCCGATCTCCTAGAAATCATGCTTTCCTGTTGCAAAGGGACTCTACACCAGCAGGAGATCTGCTGGAAGAGCCAAGCAGCAGCCTGTGTGATCCTCGCTTCCCCGGGATATCCAAATGCCTACCCGAAAGGCCTACCGATTTTGGGTCTGGATCAACTTCCACCTGAAATTGTTGTTTTCCATGCTGGTACTAAACAAACACAGGGAAAATGGCTTACTAACGGTGGCAGAGTCTTAGGGGTATCAGTTACCTCATCAACAACGGAGAATGCTTTAAAAAGCATTTATGAAGCCATAGAATCGATTTCGTTTCAAGGAATGCAATATCGTAAAGATATCGGACAAAGAAAGGAGTTTAGAAGATGAGTTGGAAAAGCGAATTAGAACACATCGGTCCTGCTTTAGAACAATTAGCCCATAAGGGTGGTGCTTTCCTTACTGTAGGTCAAGGAGATAGATTGAATACCATGACCATTGGCTGGGGGGCTATTGGCTATATCTGGAACAAACCCTTCTTTATTGCCGCAGTTAGGATTTGCCGGTACACGCATGAATTCTTAGTAGAAAACCCCGAATTTACTGTCTCGATCCCCCTTAACGATGACTTCAAAAAAGCTCTGTCCTTTTGCGGAACCCGTTCGGGCAAAGAGGTCGATAAATTCAAACAGATGAACCTGGAAACCTTACCCGGTCATACTCTGGCAACACCGGTAATTAAAGGTGCTTTCTTCCAAGTGGAGTGTATCTCCCGTTGGCAGCAAGAAGTTTCGGAGGCAGATCTCTCCCCTGAAATTCGTCAACGTTTTTATGCCGATGGCATCCGAGAACAGCGACATGTCCTCTATTTTGGAGAAATCACCGATCTGTATCGAACTGAATAACACCTGAGGCGTTAACCTCGGTCATCGAAAGACGACCGAGGTATTTATTTATATTGTTGCAGGGATTATTTACCTATTTGCCGAAAAGAGCATCACTACATAAAGGGAGGATTTATCATGGAATATGTTTTTGGAGGACTGGTATTGGTTGTTGCTCTGTTTGGTGTGGCTACCTATAATGGTTTCGTTGGCCTGAGGCACAAAATTGAAGAGGCTGAAGCCACCATGGATGTCTACCTAAAGAAGCGTTCCGAACTGATTCCCAACTTAGTAGAAACCGTCAAGGGTTATGCTTCCCATGAGAAAGAAACACTGGATCAAGTTATGAAAACCCGAGCTCAAGCTATGCAAGCAACCGGTCGAGAAGAAAAACAAACTCAAGAAGCCGCTTTAGCAGGTTCCATCCGTTCCATATTTGCCTTATCTGAAAACTACCCCGAACTCAAGGCCGATGCCGGATTCCGGCAATTGTCGGATCAACTGATGAGCTTAGAAAACGAAATATCTCAATCTCGTAAATATTTCAATGCAGTCGTCAAGAGTTTCAACAGCAAAATCGGCATGTTCCCGGGAAATGTAATGGCCGGTTTGATGAATTTACAACCCTACGAATACTTTATGATCGATCCACAAGACAGAGATTCCGTACAAGTCAAATTTTAAGACTATGAAAAAACGACATATACTCGTCCTTATACTCCTTTTGCTGAGCTTCAGCTTTGCAGTAGCGGAAGCGCGAGAGGGGTTCACCATCGAACACTATGACATCGTCCTTGATGTTCGTGATGACCATTCGATTCTGATTACGGAAACTCTTGATGTGGCGTTCCAGGAAACGTTACACGGGATTTACCGTACTATTCCTTTGCGTACTCATTTCGACACATGGGCAAGAATCAATGAGATCAAACTGCTCAGCGGACATCTTTTTGCTACCTCACGAGAAGGAAGTGACTATAAAATCAGGATCGGCGATCCTAACGCATGGTCACGAGCAAACGAACTCTACGTAGTTCAGTACAGGTTTCATTTAGGTGACGACCTACAAGAGGATTTTGATGAACTCTATTACAACCTAATCGGAACCGATTGGAATACGAGTATCGAGGGGATCACCTTCAAAATCAATATGCCGCATCCCTTTGACGTGGCTTCCCTATCCTTTACCTATGGTTTGAGCTTCAGTCAAGAAACTGCAGCGGTTGAATATGTTGTAGATGGTCAGACGATCACAGGTAGCTTAAATCGTGCTTTAGGCCCCTATGAAGGACTAACTGTAGCCTTACCACTGCCCCAAGGCTACTTTTCTACTATGCCGAAAAATACTGATTACGTTGGATTGATCGATCTATTTGCACCACTCGTATATGCGCTGGTCACCGTTTTGGGAGGACTTCTTTGGTTCAGAAAAGGTCGTAATCCAGAAGTAATACCGACGGTGGAGTTTTATCCTCCTCCCGAACTCACTTCTGCAGATATCGGTTATATTTTTGACAATCAGGTTGATACTCATGATATTACTTCTTTGATTCTTTATTGGGCTTCCAAAGGCTACTTAGCCGTTGAAGAAACCATGGAAAAAGTCTTTCTAATTCAACGCAGCAGCTTCTCCTTCGTCAAACTGCGCGAACTCAACGAAACCGCGAAGCCCTATGAAAAGAAGATGTTCCGAGACTTATTCGATGTCTATGGCGATGGCGAACGGGTTACCGATGAAAGCTTAAAGAACAAATTTTACAAGACCATTGAAGAATCAAAGCGTCTTTTACTCTATGGCTTTACGCGTAAAGAAGAAAACCGTGTTTACAGCCGTTGGATTCCTTTCACTAAGGCACTCTTGATTTTGTTGGCTATGATCAGTGGCTTTTTAGCTCATTTTGCTTTAGCTTCGACTTTATTCGATGATCCTCCGGCGGATTTGGCAATGATTGCTCTTGTTGTAATGCCAATCACCCTGATGCTTACCTTTGGTGGACTTTATATGTTTACTAGAGCCCGTCGAGGAGGAGGTCGAGGAGCCTATTTCCTAGCCTTTATTTTATTGGGATTACTCGCTGCTTTGATGATTCTCTTTGCCGGATTTGCTTGGACAGCCAATCGCTTTTTACCGGTAATTTTGGGTTTTATCAGCTTCTTGGCGTTAATGATTGCCTTTTTCAATGCAGATCAACGCACTGAATTAGGAAATCGAACCATGTCTCGCCTCTTAGGCTTCCGCACTTTTCTAATGGATGCAGAAAAAGATCGGATCGAAATGTTGGCGAATGATAACCCTGAGTATTTCTACGATGTTTTACCTTATGCTATGGTTTTGGGTGTCTCTGAAACCTGGGCCAAAAAGTTTGAGCATTTGACCCTGACCCCTCCCACCTGGTACGTGACCAATCGTCCCTATGGAAACTTTAACTCGCTTCTCTTCTACCACAACTTCAATAATAGCATGGCTAGTTTTAACGCTTCCATGACCTCTATGCCGAATCAGCGTGGAGGTGGAAGCTTTGGCGGAGGCTTTAGCGGAGGCGGTTCTGGAGGTGGAGGAGGCGGGGGTTGGTAATTCAATTGTTACATAAGTTACAAAAAGCTGCCCTTGGGCAGCTTTTTTGTAATCACAATGTAACTCTAAAAGAGCAGGAACTTTTCTACCAAAAATGGAAATTAGTGATAAATTTCCGAAAGATGTGATAAAATGCAAATAAAAAAGACGATTCGCTTGGTAGCAATCGATTTAGATGATACATTGCTCAATCATGAAAAAGAGATTCCACAAGAGAATTTAGATGCTTTGATCGAGGCACAAAACCAAGGAATCATCATCGGTTTGGTCGGGACGCATGTATGCGGCAACAACACGTTATGCGCAAGCATTGGGATTAGATGTCCCCATTGTTACCTACCAAGGGGGGCTAATCCGCACCGGATTGTCTCATCAAACTCTATTTGAGGCCCCCCTCACTGTTGCCTCAACTCTAGAGGTCAGCCGTATCCTGGAAAATCACAAGGGAATGTTGAATGCCGCTATCGACGATATTTTTTTTGCCGATTCCGAAAGCGTGATTGCTGAGCGTTACAGAAATTTTCACCGAATGCCGGTACAGGTTGTTGGTGCCTTTAGCCAATGGCTGCCCCAGCAAACGAAACAGCCTTTAGGTCCGATATACAAACTCATTTACCAAGATGATGCGACTCGTATACCCCTTGCTATGGAAGATTTGAAACGCCTAGGGGACCAAATTCAAGTTACTCGCAGTTATCCTCACATCTTGGAAATCGGTCCTAAAGGGATCCACAAAGGTTTTGCTATCCAATGGTTGGCAAATCATTATCAAGTCAAGCAAGAAGAAATCATGGTTATTGGCGATGGTGGAAACGACATTGACATGTTCCGTGTGGCCGGATTCTCAGTTTGTATGGGAAACGGGCAAGAAGCAGCCAAAGCAGCAGCACATTACATAGGATTGCCAAATGATCAAAATGGCGTAGCCGACGCACTCTATCGGTTTGTTTTGAGAAAGGATACGTAGATGGATTTTCCTGTATATAAAAAAGAATACGACTTCAGCTATGCATTGGGGGGCTTCCCCTGCTTAGAGTTATTGCAAAAAAAGCCGATTTTAGTTGAGCATGTACTGATCCATACAAGCTTTCTGAAAAGACCGGCGGCTGAAAAAATCATACAGCTTTGTGAGGACCATGCCATCCCATGGAGTCATCAAGATAAAGTCTTTCGCCGACTCAGTCCTAAGGAGAATTGTTTTGTCATTGCTCGTTTTCGGAAAGAAGAGTCGATTTTAGATGAAACTGCTCCACATCTAATACTGGTTCAACCATCCGATATGGGAAACTTAGGAAGCATCTTGCGTTCGGCTTTAGGTTTTCGTTTTTTGAACATAGCCATTGTCACACCCGCAGCCGATGTTTTTGATCCGAAAGTCGTCAGAGGCTCCATGGGTGCACTCTTTTCCTTAAAAGTTCAACGCTTTACAGAATTCAGTACCTATCGGAATAATTTTGCTAAACATCGGTGCTACCCTTTCATGCTCAAGGGTGCAACTCCCTTAGATGCGTTTCAATGGCCCGAGAAAACCCAACCGGCTTTTATTTTTGGAAACGAGTCAACCGGCCTACCGGAAGAATACCTTAGTATTGGCACTCCTCTTGTGATCCCACACAGTGCGGAGATCGATTCACTCAATCTTTCGATCGCTGTTTCAATAGGATTATATCAAGCAGATCGTCTGCGAAAAATACATTAATAAAGGAGAACATAAAATGATGCATAGCCTGGCAACCAAGCGATTGGTGCTTAACCCATTGGAGGAAAAAGATTGGACCTTTATCTTATCTCTCTTTTCCCTACCCATTGTCCATCAGTTTGAGCAAGGAGAACTACCATCCGAAACGAAGATCCGTGAACAGTTTGATCGTGCTCTAGCAAAATCGAATTTACTTCCGAAAGATGGAGGAATTTGGTTCATTATTCAAACGACCGATCATCAACCCATCGGTCAAGTCAAATTGACCTGTAACTGGACTGAAGTCCAGGAATGGGAACTCGGCTATGCCCTATTACCCGAACATTGGGGAAAAGGGTATGCCTGCGAGGCAGCAGAAGCTGTCTTAAACTGGGCTTTTTCTGAACTGAAAGTCCATAAAGTTATTGCCATTATCAATGCCGAAAATACAAGAAGTGTGGCCTTGGCACGCAAAATCGGCATGATCGAAGAGGGCCATATGCGAGAGGCTCGAAAAATCCAAGGTCAGTATTACGATGAAAAGGTCTTTGCCATGCTTGCATCCGATCTTGCTCGCTCGAGATCCGAATAATCTTTCATCGTGATTTGATTTCGAAAGGAGATCAAATTTGCGTAATTTTTCTAAAATATTGACCCTGCTAAAACCGTACTGGTTTCTATATTTATTTGTGATCATCGCTTTAGTAGCAGGAAATTTGCTTAAACTAGTTCCTCCCTTGATCATCCGTGAGTTGATCGATGAAGGGATCCCTTCCGGAAATCTCTCTTATATCCGAACTCTGCTCTTGATTTATGTGGGGATTTGGGCCCTAAGAGGGATCGCCGCATTCACCCAATGGTATGGATCCGAGACGGTCGGACAAAAAATCGCCCAAAACTTACGTCAGAATATTCATAACAAGTTACAACAATTGTCGATTTCATGGTTTGCCAAGACGCAGACTGGATCTGTTTTATCGAAGATGACCGAAGATGTCGACATTGTTCAACAATTTGTCTGTTGGTCCTTTTTAGAACTAAGCTCCAACGTGATCACGCTGATCGGAACCTCCGCTTTCCTACTTTATTTAAGTCCGACACTAGCTATGAAAACTTTGATCACCCTACCGATCTTGTTCTTGCTGATTTATCGTTTCAATAAAGTGGTCCGTCCGGCTTGGGAAGCTGTTCGTAACCAAATGGACACCTTGACTTCTGCTCTGCAGGAAAACATATCCGGTGTTCGCGTAGTTAAGGCTTTCGCTCGCGAAAATCATGAAATCAAGAAATTCGATGTTCAAAATAGCACCTATCAAGATAAAAACATGACCCGAGCCCAATTGGAAGCACGCTATAATCCTCTCATGGAACTGACTTCAGCGCTGGGTATCATGCTGTTTCTTTTCTTTGGGGGCTTGGAGTATCGAGCAGGTCAGATTTCCATGGGAGACTTGCTTTCTTTCAATATGTACTTGTGGGAATTCATGTGGCCGATTCGAATGTTAGGATTCCTAATCAATATGTTAGGCCGTGCATTGGCGGCAGCGCCCCGTGTTTTTGACATTATGGATATGGAAGTAAAAATCCAAGATTCTCCCACTCCCGTACCGGTTGAGAACATTCAAGGCCATCTCAAGTTCGAAGGAGTTAGCTTCCATTTTGATGATGATCCCGACACGAATGTTTTATGCAATATCAATTTAGATATTCAACCCGGCGAACGCATTGCCATTGTCGGTGGTACCGGTTCTGGTAAAACAACCCTAATCAATCTGATTCCGCGATTTCATGATGTCACCGCTGGTAGGATCCTCCTCGACGGCCACGACATTCGTGAGTATCGATTAGAAGATTTACGACGTAATATTGGCATGGTTTTACAGGAAACCTTCCTGTTTTCTACTTCCATTGGCGACAATATTGCCTATGGTTCGCCTAAGGCTACTGTCGAAGCCGTGAAGGAAGCTGCCCGTATCAGTCAGGTCGCTGATTTTGTCGACACTCTACCACATGGGTATCATACCATGGTGGGAGAACGTGGGATTGGCTTATCGGGAGGACAGAAACAACGCGTTGCCTTAGCCAGAGCGGTATTACTCAACCCCAAAATTTTGGTATTAGATGAAGCGACCTCCAGTGTAGATATAGAAACCGAAGAGAGGATCCAAATGGCTTTGGAATCCGTCATGGAGGGTCGGACCACGATCATCATTGCCAAACGTCTTTCAACCATTCAGAATGCCGATCGAGTTGTAATATTGGAAGGTGGCACCATTGCCGAAATTGGTAGTCATCAAGAGCTGATTGCTCACGACGGCATTTATAAACGACTCTTTGAACAGCAAATAACCAAGCGCGTCAGCCATGACATTCAGGAAGGAGGCGACGCAAATGGCAGATCTTAATGAAACTACAGCAGTACAGAATCTATTCGATGTGGAAGAGGAACAACAAGATACCGAGCAAAAACCCTTTGATCGTAAACTTTTCCAACGCATGCTACGCTATATTCTCCCTTACAAATCGATTGCACTTTTAGCAGCATTCTTTGTATCTATGAGAACCCTGATGAGCGTATTAGAACCTTTAGTGGTCCGCAGCGCGATCGACAAAGGAATTGAAGTGTTCGACTTTCAGTATTTGATCCTTATGACCTTTGTCTATTTACTCTTATCTCTAATCAGTTGGTTTTCGAATCGCAGGCAGAATCTTTTGATCAATCAAACCGGCCAAAACGTTCTCTATGATTTACGAGGAGAACTCTTCAGACATATTCAAAAACTCTCATTCAATTTTTACGACAGTCGCCCGGTCGGGAAGATCATTGCCCGATTGACCACCGATGTCAATCGTATCGCTGAATTGATCAATGGTGGCTTGATCAACATCTTGAGCCAAGGTCTCATGTTGATCGTTCTTGTGATCATGATGCTCCTCCTTGATCTACAACTAGCCTTAATCTCTATGGCATTAGTTCCTTTCATCGCCATAGTCGTCTACTTTGAACAAGGTCCTTTACGAGGATTATGGATGAAACACCGCAGGATTGGCTCGTCGATCACAGCACATCTCAACGAGAGCATCACTGGCATGCAAGTCATTCAGGCATTCTCGCGTGAAAAAATCAACAGCAAGAAATTTGAAGTCCTCAATGAACGCTATAAGAAATCGTATTTGAAAGCTGTTTTGCTGGAAATCTTGGCGTGGCCTTTAGTCGATATCACTTGCGCCGTTGCTACCGCTTTTGTCTTTTACTTTGGTGCCAAGCGGATCATGGAAGGAACCATGAGTTACGGTACTCTTTATGCTTTCTATACCTACCAAAACAAGTTTTGGGCTCCCCTTTCGACCATTTCCAGATTCTACAGTCAGCTCTTATCGGCTAACGCTTCAGCAGAACGCGTCTTTGAATTCTTAGATTTCAAGCCTTTGGTTGCCGATGCCGAGAACGCCCAAACCTTGGACAACATCGTTGGCGAGGTCGAATTCCGTAATGTCAGCTTTGCTTATCAGAACAATCGAACAGTATTGCACGATGTCTCCTTCCGGATTCCCGCCGGAACGACCGTGGCTTTAGTGGGTCCTACCGGAGCCGGTAAATCAACCATTATCAATCTGATTTCCCGCTTCTATGACCCGATTGCCGGTCAAGTACTAATCGATGGACAGGATATCAAAGAAGTCACCTTAGAATCCTTGCGAAGCCAACTGGGGATCGTGCTCCAGGATTCCTTCATCTTTTCCGGTACGATCGGAGAAAATATCCGCTATGGGAAACTGAATGCTCCTATCGAAGATGTTATTGCAGCCTCAAAGGCATCGAATGCTCACGAATTTATCCGTAAAATTGAAGATACCTACGATGCTGTCACTGAGGAACGCGGAAACACTCTCTCTACAGGCCAACGTCAATTGATCGCTTTTGCCCGTGCCATCCTTGCTGACCCACGCATCTTGATCTTAGACGAAGCCACATCCAGCATCGATACGGAAACAGAAATGTTGATCCAAGATGCTTTAAAAACCATCCTCAAAGACCGAACCTCTTTCATTATCGCGCACCGTTTATCAACCATTCGTAATGCTGATCTGATCATGGTGATCGATCAAGGAAGAATTATGGAAATGGGTAGTCACGATGAGCTCTTGCAGCATCCCACCGGATTGTACAGACGTCTCTATGAGACTCAATACGCACAGCAGGAGAAAATGTTGAGAGATTATATTGCCTAAGGATGGTGAAGATTCATGTCGCTTTCCCTACTGATCCCGCAATGGTGCCCTCATGTGAGAGGGCACCATCTATACATCGTTACCGATCAGGCGCACTTGAGTTTGAGCCAAACTCTTCTAGAACATAGCCGTATGCACATTCGAGGCGGGCAGATCATCAATCTTGATCAGACTCCCATTACTTCAGTAGATCAAATTCCTTGTAAACACGAGAATGATTTGTTAGTGGTGATGGTATCGGTTGATACTTTTATGGGCGGAGCCAACAAGCTCTTCCCCTCTTTCCGCACACCACAAGGTTGGTCTGCCTATTCCATGATGATCCGACCCGGTATCAGTAAATCCTCGCTCGAAGCCGGTCTAGCGACTTCACTCACAGAAATTACAAATCTTGAAAACAAGCTACACACCTCAGCAGAAAACAAACGCTTGCGAATCACCAATTCTTCCGGGACTGATTTGATCGTTCATACAAGAGATTTTAAAGCATTACCGTATCAATGTACTCCGGAAAGTCGACACGCTTACCTCCCACCTGCAGAGATTTATACTCCTCTCTGGGAAGACTTTTCAGAAGGAATCATTGCTGTTGATCTGACTGTAGGAGAGCTCCGTTACGAGGGTAGATTATTACACGCCTTTGGTCTTGTAGAAAAACCGCTACTGATCGAAGTCTCTGCTGGGCAGATCCAGAAATTTTCAGGACACCCATTCGCTGAAATCTTAACGAAGGAATTTTCTTCGTGGAACGAGAATACTAGACATGTTGTGGAATTGGGTTTTGGTTTATCATCCCTACTGCCAACCGGTTTGATCGGTGTCGATGAAAGTATATTGAACACCTGCCATTTTGGTATTGGAGATAATCGCTTTTACGGCGGAACCATGGCTGCCCCCCTACACTGGGATGTCGTCATCAAAAAACCCTTGTGGAATGATGTTTAATTGCGTCTATTCCCTGCTCTCGGGCTGTGTAACCCCCACCCCCACACAGCCCGAGAGCTTCCGTGTTCTATTAGCCTGATCAACCTTGGGAGGAACTGCAAATGAGTCACTTTTTTGCTTATTTGAGCCGCATGAAATTTATCAATCGTTGGAACACGATGCGTAACACGAAAGAAGAAAATATCCAGGAGCATTCCCTGCAAGTGGCAATGATTGCGCATGCCATTGCCTTGATTAAAAACAAGTACTATGAAGGGTGTCTTAACCCGGAGCGAATCGCTTTACTCGCAATCTACCATGAAGCAAGTGAAGTCATTACCGGAGATATGGCCACACCTATTAAATACTATAATCCCGAAATCCGTGATGCTTATAAACGCTTAGAAAAAATGGCCTGTGAAAGGTTATACAATATGGTCCCGCGCGAGTTCAAAGAAGATTACGCTAGTTTGCTATTTCCCACACCCGAGGACCAAGATTCTCTTCGCATTGTCAAATATGCCGACAAAATCTCTGCCTATCTAAAATGCGTTGAGGAACTCAAAGCCGGCAATCTGGAGTTTTCCAAAGCCAAAGAAAGCATTTGGAATGATCTACAGCGGATCCCGGCTCCGGAGTTACACTACTTCTTAGAACACTTTGTTCCCAGTTTTAGCCTGAGCTTAGACGAGTTGAATGTATAAAAAAAGCGCCGGGAGTTATCTCCCGGCGTTTTCAATTGCAACTAAAATCCAAATGGTGCCAATAACCGTTTCAAATCTTCTGTTTTTGATTCATCTAAGGGCAACAAGGGTGGTCGGGGATCTCCGCCAACCAGGCCAATCATATCCATTACTTTTTTCAGACCGGAAATACCATATTTCGAAGTCACAGCTGCGTTGATTTCCATAAGATTTTTTTGCATTTCAACCGCACGCTTATGATCTCCCTGATTTACAGCTTCAGCCAATTCTGCACAATAATCTGGAAGAACATTGGCTACCGCTAGTGTTCCGCCAACCCCGCCTAAAGCTAGAGTAGCGTATAAGAAGCTACCTGAACCGGCAAAAACACTGAAATCTGCCGGGGTTTGACGAATGATATTAGTGATTTGAACAATGTCTCCACCGGAATCTTTAACACCAACAATATTGGGATGCTTGGCTAATCGGGCAACTAAGCCGACAGACATATTGATTCCCGCATTACGTGGCATATTGTAGAGCATGACCGGGACTTTGACGGCATCTGCAATTGCTTGAAAATGAACCGCTAACACATCATCAGTATAACTGCCCTTGTAGTACCAAGGGGTAACGACCAGCGCTGCGTCAGCTCCAGCGGCCGCACACTCGTTTGACAAGACAATGGTTTCTTCGGTTGATTCACAGCCGGTTCCGGCGATGATCTTCTTGTCTGCTACTAAGTGTTTGCGAACAAAAGCGACTAATTGAGTTTTCTCTTCATGGGACAAAAGAGCAAATTCTCCGTTCGAACCCAAGACAACCAACCCGGCCAGTTTTGTTTTGTTGTAAAAAGCAATATTCTGCTTCAAACCTTCCCAATTGATTGTTCCATTGAGAAATGGAGTAGCAATGGGTGCATAAATTCCTGTGAAGTGGTTCATGATGTCACCTATCTTTCTATACTGCTGTAAGTTGATCTAAATCGCGTAAAATGCCACTCAACTCGGTCTTCGATGGAGCATCGCATTCTAAGACCAATTCCAAACGTCTTAGGATCTTCTCAAAGCCATCGAGTGTTTCTGCATTATGTCCTTCTTCGCCTACGGCTCCCATGACATAATTCAGGTAATTCATCAAGCGCGACCAAACTTTCGATAATCGCAGGTCGGCGGTTTCCAAGGTTGAAATCCGTGCCAAAACAGAACGTCGAATCGCCATAAGGGTCTTCGTGTCTGCTTGATCCCACGAATCATGGGTTGCCTGACGTATCAAATGACGCAATCCTTGTAAGTCCATCATTAGTCCATTGCGGTTAGAACGAACCACTTGCTTCATTCTTTGTCTTTGTACAATAATTCCTGTCAACAGTGAGGAAGTGAAAAAGACTCCAGCGACAAGTAGTACGATTTTGACAATAAAAGATCGTCGTTCCAGCTTTTCCTCTACAATTTCCTGAATCATCTTCAGTTGCTCAGCCCATGAAGGGTCTTTGCTTTGCTGCATGTGATTCCCCTCCTTTTGTTATCTTATTCCCATTATACCGCAATTTTGCAAAAATGAAAAGGTTTAATTTTCATAGGACTACTGGTCAAACCTTTAGAAATATGCTATAATGTTAAAAAATAATGAGGAGGATGTATCATGAGTATTGCTAAACGTTTAGAAGAATTAGGGTTAGAGATCCCGGTTGCAGCCAAGCCGGTTGCGGCCTATGTACCTGCCATACGAGTGGGAAACTATGTCTATACCTCCGGTCAACTGCCTGTTGTTGCCGGAAAGCTTCAATATGTCGGTAAAGCCGGCTCCGATGTTTCTCAGGAAGACGCCTATGCCGCTGCAAAGATCTGTGCTCTAAATTGCCTTGCTGCTGTTAATACGGTTGCAAACATTGAAGACATTGAACAAATCGTAAAAGTTCTCGGCTTTGTTGCCAGCCCACAGGGATTCAATGCCCAACCGGCCATTGTCAATGGTGCTTCTGAATTACTGGTCAAGATTTTTGACGATAAGGGTAAACATGCTCGCTCCGCAGTCGGCGTTGCCGAACTCCCCTTAAATGCTCCTGTAGAAGTGGAAATGATCGTTAAATTAAAAGATTAGACCTTGTTTTATAAAACCCCGAATTCGTCAGAATGACGAATTCGGGGTTTTTATTCGTTTTAGAAGCCCGGCCAATCCAATAAACTTTGTAAATATATGTCGGCAACCTTTTTGATTTTGGGTGCCTCCTCTTCTGCCGAAGGATCAAAGACGGCAACCACAAAAAAACCGGCAGCTTTGGCTGTTTCAACAGCGTGAAGAGAATCCTCAAAAACCATTGTTCCTTGCAAGGAGGTCTGCATCATTGCTAAAGCCTGATGAAAAATCTGCGGATGTTCTTTGCTAAATCCGGTCTCGTCACAGGTCAATAAGTGGCTCATGAAGTCGCTTAAACCCAGTCTTTGAATGGCCGCTTCGGCTAAAGGTCTATGATTGGCAGTAGCGATGCACATTCGAGTTTCCTGAGCTTTGAAATGATGCAGTAAGGCTAATGCTCCCTCTTTCAGAGGAATGTGAAACTGATACGATTCATGGGCTAATGCTTGGATCTCTGCTACGATTTGCTCCATCGGTTCATCAATACCATATTCTTCTTGAAAATGCTTAATGGTCTGATTCATACTCATTTTCTTAAGAATCGAAGCCAATTCCGATTTCGGTTGTTTACCCTTTGACTTTAAGTACAACTGATCGACAGTGGTCCACATTCCCATGGAATCAATCAATGTTCCATCTAAGTCAAATATGACGCCTTCCGGTTTGAACATTGTTGTCTCCTCTCTTTCGTGTTTTAGTGTAAATAGCGGAGCCACTGAAGTCTTGGTTTCTTTTCCAGCCATAAAACCAAAGCAGCAAATCCAACTGAACAACCATAAACATAGATGAATTTTAATAAACTGTTGCTAAAAACCCCTGTAAGATTCATTAGTTTGATAATAGCTGGTATCATGATTACAAAGATGCCATGACTGCAATAAACAATGATACTTGCCTCGCGAAACCATTGATAAATCGGACGAGGTTTCAAAGAAACTTCTTTCAACCATAACAAAAGAAAAATCGCTGCCGGAATCGAAAAAAAGTAAAAATTATAATCCCTTTGAATCTGAAAATGGCGTAATATTTGGGATTCGATCAGCATTCCGGCAAAGGCGAGCCAAAATATATTCCTGGAGATCGTTGGCCGAACTTTCACTGGGTTCCAAGCCAGCCATGCTCCGATTGCCAAGAACAGGGTGGCGAAAAAAACTCCGTTTCGTGTCGTGTAAAACATTGAGATATATTGATTCATCCATACACGAACCACCGGGACATAAGCAGTAATACCATAATAGGCATCCCCCGGAGAACCGAGAAAAAACAAAATCACACCTAGGATGACGACCCATATTGGACGAAGCCGTTTGAGCAGAAGATATACAAAAACCATGCCTAGCATTAGAGCCGGAAAATACCAGAGATGGTACTGATTAAATGGCTGAACGATGTGATAAAGAAAATCTTTTACACCGCTAAAATCCCAAGATCCCTCTTGCCAAATCGTAAACGAAGCTCGTCCGGTACTGGTGACAAGGAATGGATACGCAGCTGTCAAAAAAAAACTTCTGGTCAATTGAAAAACCCCTGCTTTAACACCGTGGATGAAATAGCCTAAGGCTATTAATCCGTTGATCAGAAGGGTCCAGAAGAAATACATGACGCCGATTCTTTCCACATAGCGCCAGAGGCTTCTGGCACTCTGGGCTCCTTTTAAAATGTCCGGTTGCATTCTACTAAAAAACAAGAACGCAGACGTCAAAAAGAAAAATGGAACAACAACACGTGCGATACCTTGGATCAACAAGAAGTCTCCGGCTGTCGTAAAGGACCCGAAAGGGTACATATGGGCGGCCACAACAATAAAGGCAAAAACAAATTTTGCAATATCAACCGCATAGTACTGTGTTCGGGGGGCCTTGGTGGGAGAAGGTTGCTGTGTCTCCATGATCTACCACCTTCCTCCCAAGATAACCTTAGCGTCTTATTATACTCAACGTCTCTCAATTAATCAAGATGTTAGCATTAAAATTCCAATTCTTGCAACCAATTTTGAAGCTGTAAATCTGAAGGCATTTGCCAATCGCCACGTGGTGACAAGCTGAATCCCGTTACACGTGCTCCATCGGCAGATGGAGACCGCTTAAATTGCTGACTTAGAAAGCGTCGATAAAATGTTTTTAACCACTGTAGCAATTTAGCAGAAGAATATTCCGGAAAAGATCTCTCTGCTAAAAACAAAAGATCTTTGGGTGGTAGGCTACAGACTGCCATGTAGTACAGATAAAAATCATGTATTTCATATGGGCCTAAGGTGTCTTCGGTTTTTTGATGAAATTCGTTCCCTTGACTCGGTAATAGCTCTGGGCTAACCGGTGTTTGCAAGATATCTTCTAAGGTTTTGCTCAAGGTCGAATTGGATGAGTTTTTTGCATACCAAGAAACCACTTCGCGAATCATGGTCTTGGTTAGCGAATGGTTGGGGTTATACATACTCATCTGATCGCCATTATAAGTACACCAGCCAAGTGCGATCTCCGATAAATCCCCTGTGCCAATCACTAACCCATTGACTTGATTAGCGATATCCATGAGGATTTGAGTCCGTTCCCGAGCTTGCGTATTTTCAAAGGTTACATCGTGAAGATCAGTGGGATGACCGATATCTCTGAAGTGTTGTTCACAAGCAGCGACAATACTGACCTCTCGCTGTGTAACCTGAAGCGATTGCATGAGGCTTAAAGCATTGGTATAGGTCCGGTCGCTGGTTCCGAAACCGGGCATGGTTACAGCCAGAACCTGACTACTTGCTTTTCCCAAAGCTTTATACGCTTCGGTAGCCACCAGTAACGATAAGGTTGAATCGAGACCTCCCGATACTCCCAGCACAGCATAGTTGCTCTTTGTATGTTTGAGTCTTCTTGCCAAAGCACTGACCTGTAAGCGGAAGAGTTCACTGCAATAGGTACGAAGATCTTCAGCAGAGCTTGGAAGCCAAGGGTTTTTTGCAACCGGGTAATCCAATTCCCCAACCAACGAAGTATGGGTAAAGCGAGGCAATTCAAGACAACGATTCGTACCAACGGAAAGATTCACTTGAGATCTAATCAGAGAACGATTTTTTATTTGCATCAACCGAATTTTCAAATAGTGGGCATCCGATTTCAGAAATTCCTCTGTTACACCAAATTTGGTTTCCGTAAGGGTGGTTCCGTTTTCGCATAGGATGCGATACCCATCGTAAACCATATCTCCACTGGATTCCCCTTTACCGGGTGATGCATACGCCCATATGGAAGGATGGGCCCTACTGACTTGTTCTAAATACGCCTTGGTTTTTAGTGCCCTGTCCGCAGTGGCTTCCCGATGATCCGCCCACAAATAAATGGAGGCCGTTGAAGAATCAGACTTAGGGATGGCGGAATAGAATCCTTCTGCTCCTTGCATGATTTGCAAGATCAGTCCCGTCTTCTCCTCACACAGAAGCTGATTTCCCACCGGAACCTGCCATGGTCCAAAATCGACCAGGCACTCATCGTCTGAAGCCCACGCTGAAAAGGCCCTTGCTTCTGAATCGAGAATTCTTTGAGGCTGTAGAGACCAGACTCTTCCTTGTCCAATCACGGCTTGACAAGCATATATTCGCTGATTCCAAACCCAAGGAAAGCCAATATTGGCCATACATTGCCAAGCTTGACTGGCTTTTGCCAGGTCAATGATTTGTTCTTTAGCTTCACGGAGAATCTTCTCTTGAAAAAACAAATCACCCATACTGACACCGGTTAGAATCATGGATGGAAATAAAACCCAATGACAACCTTTTTGATGTGCTTCATGCAAAACTGCTTCGATTTTGCATCGGTTCTCACGAGCATCCCCCAGTGAAATTTCAATTTCCGGAAGAGCAATGCTGATAAACCCTAATTCTGTTGTTTCGATCATGATATCACACTCCATATAAACCCTCTTGAGAGATATACTCCCATACACGTGGATGAACGAGACCCTTTGGGAACACTCCCGCTTTGATTTGCATTCGCACTTCAGATGCGCTCATTGGTAGCAATGGAAAATGAATTAGAAAGCGGAGTTGCTCCTGATATTCTCTGAAAAAAATTTGATTCTTAAGATCATGATCCACCGGATATCCCGGCCGTGGGACGATCCAAATATTGAACTCTTGCAGTAGCTTTTTTGCCTCGATCCACTTAGGCAAGGTCATAAAATGATCGGCTCCCACCAGAAAAGCCAACGGCTCTTCCCCAACCTGCTTTTGCAAAGCAGACAAAGTGTGGTACGATCCTTTCGCTAAATCCCCATAACATTCAATGTCAGAGAGGCACATCTGTGGTTCTGCCTCCAGAAGTCGTTCACACATGGCTAATCGATGGTGACAAGAAATCAGATCAGGCTTACCATAATCATCACCAACCGGAATCCATACCACCTTCGATACCCCAGGTTCCTTCAGAACCAGTTTTGCTAATTGAAAATGAGCCAGAGTAGGGGGATTGAAAGAGCCTCCAAAAACAATAATCACGACAATCCTCCTTAAAAAGGGCCGTTTCAAGAAGAAACGACCCGCTTATTTGTAGCTCAGACCGGTATTCTCATTAGATCTCTTTTCTGAAAATCTCAACGGCTTTGTCAGCTGAAACCTGGACGCCTTGATCTGCAAGTGCTTCAGCCATGAGAAGAAGTGCTTTTTCCAGCATAGCAGTTGTTGTATTACCCATATGACCCAATCGGAATGCTTTCCCTGCTAATCCGGCTAAAGCTCCGGCGATAACCATACCCTTTTCAGCTAAATAGTTGCGGAAAGCTGCATCTTGCACTCCCTCAGGATACACAACACAGGTTAGGGTCGGTGCAGCATGATCCTCTTGTGCCAATGCTTTCATACCATAGGAAGCAAGGGCCTTGCGCATAGCACGGGCGGTTTTGGCGTGGCGTTGGTAGCGAGCATCCAAGCCTTCTGCCATCACTAATTTCATACCCACTTCATAGGCATTGACCATGTTCACTGCTGGTGTAGCGAAATATTTAGAAGGGTTCTCCATGACCGGTTGCCACATTTTCAGATCTGTATAGTATGCAGGAATGCTTACCATGGCTTCGCGCGCTGCTAATGCTTTGGGGCTGAATGCCAGAATTGCAATACCCGGTGGGACTCCGATTGCTTTTTGACTTCCGGTCAAAACAACATCGATACGATATTCCGGATTATCGGCATACTGCTTCGCCATGTTTTCTTCAACTGCTGCCGTAGCGCAGACGCCATCTAAAATGAGCAGAGCTCCGCTTGCTTTGATCAACGGAACCAACATTTCTAAGTCCGCCATGACCCCGGTAGAAGTATCTACATGCGTAACTGTGACTGCTTTATAGGTTTTAGCAGCAAGCATTTCACGTAGCTTTGATAAACACACATGTTCTCCCCAGGTTGCTTGCAATGTATCTACTTCAATACCAAAAGCTTTGCCCAATTGAACGTAACGATCGCCAAAATAGCCATGCGATAAAACTAAAATTCGTTCACCGGGTTTAACGGTATTGACCAAAGCCATTTCCATGGCTAAGGTGCCGGTACCACAGATCACAAAGACTTGGCCGTCTTGACAGTGGAACATCTCTTTGGTCATAGCGATAGCATTTTTGTAGTTGGCTACGAAGCGCGGATCGGTGTGAGAATAGGTCTCTCCCGCTAACGCATCATACACTTCATCGGAAACAGGCGTAGGTCCGGGAATCAATAGCATTTCTTTGTTCTTGGTCATTGACATCAAATTCATCCTCCTAAAATTTATTAACCTCAGAGTTTTTCCTCTGTATTACCCAAGGGATCGGTCTGTTTTGGGTAAGTATCTTCGATCACGATAGTGCTGATATGTTCGAGTTACAGTTAAAGCGTCTGATTCATTTCTAAGATACGCTAAGAGCAAATCGCATGTCAGTTGTAATTCATTGAGAAACCATTTGCCCCCCGGCCGTTGAAACTCCAAGTATTCCAACTGAGCTTGCTCCCGTAAAACGATTTCCAGCCATTGTGCCCTTTGTTTAGGGTCTTCTGGGTTCTCAACCGCCACTGCAAGATCATGACATAAAGCTGCAGCAGATCCGCTTCGTTCATGGAAATAGATTTCATCAAGCCAGGCATGGCCTTCTTCCTCTCGGTTGCTCTCTTGACACCAGGCTTTGGCTGCAAAGGTCACTAATGGATAAAGCAAAAAAATCAGTGTAGGGGTTACCCCAACTTGCGGAAGTAAGCCATATGATATTCCTTTATCTGTTTGGTTTTGATATCGCTGCATCCATTCTTGAAATTGACTTTGGCCTAAAGGGCCGAAGCCGGTGAACACTTTACTCTCGGCAAGCGGAAGAAAGAAAACCTCATCCGGCATTTTCTGTATCACCGGATGATGGTGCCAGATTACAACGACTCCGCGCTTTACACCATACTGTTGTAATTCAAACTTTTGCCAATCATGAAACAGTTCCCTCGATGCTTCATCTGCTAAAAAAATATCGAGTCGATTCAGTTTGAGCGCTGCTAAAAAACGGATCATTTCTTCGAAAGTCTCTTTACGCGGTACCCCTCCATTGAGAAGATTGACGTATACACCGCGCAAATCATGGTCCGGGTAATCGGTGATATAACAGGTGGGGACGGTTCTACCGCTGAACAATAAAATCTGCAGTAGGGTTTGAATCCCGTAAACAACCCCTACAGAACTCTTCGCTTCGATCTGAATAGATTGCTCCGAAATCTCTAAACGATACCCTTGTTCATGTCGAAAACGAGTAGCTTCGGATTGAAGAGACAGATGAAACCCAGTCGGTGGTTGTGTTGCACAGGAGATTTCCACTGAAATTCCCAGCTGTTCTTCTACTTGTTGAACAAATTCTTGCAGAACTTCACTAAAATAAAACAAATCATCCTTGTCCAGCCAGAGGATAAAAGGAGAAGGTAATTGTACATCGGGTTTGTGCCATCGAACTTTTCTGGGGATCGGTGTCAGGGGTGGTGTGATTTTTGGATATCGCGGCAAACAGATTTCCTCCTTTACAGGACATTCTTTTTATATTTCTATAAGCCAAGAGTTCTTCCCTTCTTACCATGAAATCCGACGTATTATCTTGTAATGCAACTTATTGAAAAACAGGCGCAGTTTTAAAAAAAACTACGCCTGTCAAAAATATACCTATACGCTGTAATTGGGGGCTTCACGAGTGATCGTCACATCATGAGGATGGCTCTCTTTGAGTCCTGCCGAAGTGATTCTCACAAATTGAGCGCTTTGACGCAAGTCGGACAAGGTTCTGCAACCACAGTAGCCCATACCTGCACGAATACCGCCCACCATTTGGAACAAGGTCTCGGAAACGGGTCCTTTAAAGGGCACGCGACCTTCAATGCCTTCCGGTACCAGTTTTTTGGCTTCTTCTTGGAAATATCTTGCCTTGGAGCCTTCTGCCATTGCACCTAAAGAACCCATGCCTCGATACAACTTATAGCTTCTACCCTGATAAATGATGGTCTCCCCCGGAGATTCTTCGGTTCCGGCGAGTAGATTACCAACCATGACGACATGAGCACCCGCTGCTAAGGCTTTGATCATATCTCCGGAGTATTTAATTCCACCGTCAGCAATGATCGCGACTCCCGATCCTGCAGCTGCTTCAGCACAATTCGCTACGGCTGTGATTTGAGGAACTCCGACACCAGCGACAACTCTTGTTGTACAAATCGAACCAGGTCCAATTCCCACCTTCACTGCATCGGCACCGGCTTCAATCAAAGCAAGCGTTCCGGCAGCGGTCGCTACATTGCCTGCAATAATGTCCACATGGGGATAACTACGTTTCATTTCTCTGACTTTTTCAATAACTCCCAAACTGTGCCCATGGGCGCTGTCTAAGACTAAAGCATCGACACCGGCTTGAACCAAACGTTCGGCTCGCATCATACTGTCTTTGTTGATGCTGACGGCAGCAGCGACTACCAAACGACCTCGAGAATCTCGGGCACTATTGGGATATTGTCTGGATTTCTCAATATCCTTGATCGTGATTAATCCTTTGAGGTTCATTTGGTCATCCACCAAAGGTAATTTTTCGATCTTGTATTGCTGCATGATTTTCTTTGCTTCAATCAAACTAATGCCTGCTTTGGCCGTGATCAGGTGTTCTGTCGTCATGACCTCGCCAATTTGAACCTCATAGGTATCTAAAAAGCGAATATCGCGATTAGTTAAGATCCCGACTAACTTCGTGCCGGAAACGATAGGCACACCGGAGATTCGGTATCGTTCCATGAGTTCCAGGGCTTCATAAACGGTATTATCGGGAGATAAAAAGAAAGGGTCGGTAATAACTCCGTGTTCACTGCGTTTGACCTTCATGACTTCCTGAGCTTGACGATCGATATCCATGTTGGCATGAATGACCCCAATACCGCCTTCGCGAGCCATGGCAATGGCCATGCGACTTTCGGTAACCGTGTCCATACCGGCACTCATGATCGGTAGTCCCAGTTTGATTCGACGGGTCAATTGACTGCTGACAATCGTCTCCCTAGGTAGAACATCGGAATAGGCCGGAACCAATAACACATCATCAAAGGTCAAGCCTTCTCCAAGTAAACGATCTTGAAATGACATTTCAATCCCTCTCTTCTTTCTGTAAATTTTTAAAATGATATCACAATATCGCAGTAAAAGCAACCCTTTTTTTTAAAAAACAAGAGCATCTTGAAGAAATAATTCCTCAAGACACTCTTTGGTTTTTTTTAAGCTTCTTGTTGGTCCAACCAATGATCAGCGCTGACCGCTGCTATGGCACCGTCGGCAACTGCAGTCACAACTTGACGTAAGTTTTTCACTCGTAGATCTCCGGCTGCAAAGACTCCCGGAATAGAAGTTGCAAGGTTCGTTTCATTAGCTACAATATAACCGTTATCGAGCTCGACTTGACCTTGCACTAGTTCGGTTTGCGGTGCATAGCCCACATAGACAAAAACACCGGCTGCAGGCAGAAAAACCTCTTCGTTGGTTTCTCGATTGATCAATTGTAATCCAGTCATTTTTTCTTCACCCAAAACCTCTTTCACGACATAGGGTGTCATGAAAGAAACCTTAGCTTCTTTTTCAATGCGGTCTTGGATGACTTGCGTAGCGCGGAATTCATTTCGGCGATGAACAATGGTAACCTTTGAAGCAAAACGGGTCAAGAACATGGTTTCTTCTAAAGCAGAATCTCCACCACCAACCACCGCGATCTCTTTGCCTCGATAAAAGGCTCCGTCACAGGTTGCACAGTAGGATACACCTTTACCGGTAAATTCGATTTCACCGGGGGCTTCCAAATGTTTGGGTTGAGCACCCATAGCCAAAATGACGGCTTTCGCTTCCAACTCGTCACCATTGCGGAACAATATTTTCTTTGGGTTTGCTTTTAAATCTACAGATTTGACCTCTTGGATCAGCAACTTCGCCCCAAAAGAAGTAGCTTGCTCGCTCATAACTTCGGAGAGTCCGGGACCATCGATACTCTTGACACCGGGGTAATTTTCTATATGAAATGTTTGGAAGGCTTGTCCACCCGGATAGTACTTTTCAATGATTACGGTTTCCCTACCAGCTCTGCTTGCGTACAAAGCAGCGGCCATACCAGCAGGACCTGCTCCAATAATGACGATATCGGTTGTTGTTTTCATCTTATTCACCCTTTTGATTTTGTTGGTTACGATAATCTTCGATCGCTACTTTTAAGGCATCGGCAGCCAAATTAGAACAATGCATTTTCACAGGAGGAAGACCCCCTAATTCTTTTGCAACATCGGCATTGGTGATATGCAACGCTTCATCCAAGGTCTTACCTTTGACTAACTCGGTCAGCATAGAAGTTGTAGCAACGGCCGCACCGCAACCATAGGTTTGGAATTTTACATCCATGATAACGTCATTTTCTATGCTCAAATAAATGCGCATAATGTCACCACAGGTGGCGTTTCCTACTTCACCTACACCACTGGCGTTGGGAATCTGACCCATATTTCTTGGCTTTTGAAAGTGATCGAGAACTTTTTCGGTATATTGCATTGTATTCTTCCTTCCTCTATTTCTTTTCTATAAGATTGCCGGGCCAAATCGGAGACATCTGGCGTAAACGTTGAACGACATCCGGTAAAACTTGCAACACATAATCAATTTCATCATCGGTGTTTTGACGCCCTAAGGTCAAGCGTAAAGAACCATGGGCTGTGGGGTGATCCAATCCAATATTCAGAAGCACATGCGAAGGTTCTAAACTACCGGAAGTGCAAGCGGAACCGCTGGAAGCACAAATCCCCAATAAGTCTAAGGAAAGTAAAATCGACTCTCCTTCAATGTAAGCAATGCTGACATTGACATTCCCTGGCAATCGCTCAGTCGGATGTCCGTTTAAGCGAACGTCGGGGATCTTCAGTAATCCTTGGATGAGCTTATTACGTAATGCTTGTTCTTTTTGGGCTTCTTCTTGCATACACTCCAGAGCGATTTCAATGGCTTTACCCATCCCGACTATACCGGGTACATTTTCAGTTCCGGGTCGTAATCCTCGTTCTTGGGCTCCGCCGTGAAGTTGTTGCTTGATCCGTACCCCTCGTCGTATATAGATAGCTCCTACCCCTTTTGGTCCATAGAATTTATGGGCTGCCATGGACAAAAGATCGATGTTCATCTCTTTTACATCTATGGGAACATGTCCTACGGTTTGAACAGCATCCACATGGAAATAAACGCCTCGTTGACGTGTGATCGCTCCGATTTCAGCAATGGGTTGTATCGTGCCGATTTCATTATTAGCATGCATGATACTGACTAAGATGGTATCGGGACGAATGGCTGCATCCACATCTTTCGGGTTGACTCTACCATATTCATCTACGGGTAAGGTCGTTACATCGAATCCTTGTTCTTTTAACCATAAGAAGGTATCGTAAATGGCGTGATGCTCGATGCCAGTGGTAATGACATGCTTGCCTTTTTTCTGCTTCAAGGCTTCGGTGACTCCAAAAACAGCCATGTTATCGGCTTCAGTTCCACCTGCAGTAAAATAGATTTCTCCCGGTTTGGCACCGATTGCTTGTGCAACTTTTTCGCGGGACGCTTCTACCAGTTTCCTGGCAGCTTGACCCACTTGATGAAAACTGGAAGCATTTCCATAGACTTCTGTTAAAGTCGGAAGCATAGCTTCCAACACGCGTGGATCGACCGGTGTTGTTGCGGCGTGATCCAGGTAGATAACCTTCATTGAATTCATCCTCTCTTGATCTTTATAAGTATTTCCCTTGTTGAAGATCCTTTAAATTCATTCCTTCTAAAATCCGGTCCATACCGTCTTGCAATCTTCTCCAGACCACTTGCACAATGCAAGGTTCTTCTTTAAAACTACACGATGGTTGCCCGTCCTCTTTCCCTAGACATTCACATTGGAAAATCGGTCCTTCCAAAACTTCCAAAATCTCGCGAACGGTAATTTCTGCAGGATCTCTGGAAAGTAAATAACCACCGTAGGCTCCGCGGATACTCTGCACTAACTCCGCTTTTTTCAGATCCATAAAGATTTGTTCTAAATATTGCTCTGAAATCTGTTCCAAAGCAGCGATTTGCCGCAAGGATACCGGTGTTGCATCATCAATACCTGCTAAAACAACCATGGCGCGCAAACCATATTCACTGCGCGTCGAGAACTTCATGCCTCCACCACCTTAATTCCTATTAAGCTACTCGGCTTTATCTATATCCTACCTCCTTACTAGGGATTTGTCAAGATAGGATTTCAAAAGTTTTGGTTTTTTATGACAGGTGGTTTAATATCAAGAAGAGCCTTTGCATAAATGCGAAGGCTCTTTAAAAAACTATGGGCTTCTGTAAATCGATCGATAACCAAGATTTTCGTCGCACTCAACAACTTGGTCCAAGTCTTCCTGATCGAACCATAAGTGGGAATCTCCGGTTTGAAACTTAACACAGACTCCGCACGAAGCAGAAAGATTTCTCGGCACAGGCATCATCTGCGACGCGATTTCTTGCTTTTTTAAGAATTGATGAAATTTCAAAGCCCCGTAGTGCGTGTGAAATGTTGCTATGAAGTCCATTCTATTGTCTTGAAATTAAAATTGAAAAATGGTTATCAACGGTTTTTGCCACTCCGTTGAGCCCCTCTTTGTGAGCAAAGCGCACTATATTTTCAACAGCAACTTGCTGATCGACAAGAATCGTTACCGGTAACTCTTGTTGAATCGCTTTTTTGGTCACCAAAACCGGTTCCGGACAAGAAAGTCCACGTGCATCAATCGTTTTCATTTTAAGACCTCCTATAGGTGTTTAAGAGTGCAATGATGAGAGTCGAGATCAATCCAATACCGACAGCAATCTTTCCAGCCATGGTCGGACCTGCAGGAGAACTGGCTAACCCGAAATTATGACAGATGGCTGCACCGACCAATAAGCCCATGATTGTGATCGCGGAGTCTGAGTTTCCTCCCCCGGCCAAGATCAATTGCCGTAAAGGGCACCCTCCTAAGAGTGCTGAACCGAATCCTACCAATGCCATGCCTAAGAAATTCCAAGTGAAATTTTGGAATGCCACCGGTTGATTGACCCACCCCAGATGAAAGCTGCCATTGAGCAGATTTGCTAGAGTAGCTACTACCAAAATACTCAGAAAGCCAGTTAAAAGATGGAAGTCACGGAACAAGACGACGTCTCGAATTCCTCCGACCATACACAACCTTGTTTTATGAGCAACTGCTCCTATAATCAAACCCACTCCGAGCGCTAATAGCCAAGGAGCGGCCATAGAACCGGGACCGGTTTCACTGCGTGCAAAGAGCAAAGGTGTGACCAGCGAGAGAACGAAGAGTCCAACCAAGACTATGGTGATCATAGAGCCTTCTAAGCTGCTTTGCTGGTAGGTTCTCTTGAGCGAAAAACCCTTTTGTAAGAAAAAAACACCTAAGAGGATTCCAGCTGTAAATCCAAACAGTCCGACTACGGCATTAAGATCTCCTCCAGCCAACCTCAGAACCAAGCGTAAAGGACAGCCCAAGAACATAAGGGCACCGATCATAACAAAGATCCCCAAAACAAAACGGGTAACCGGAGAGGATCCTCCTTGCGCATGATATTCTTTGTTTGCTACCGCCATGATGAAAGCACCCAAAACCAAACCAACGATTTCCGGACGCATGTACTGTACGACTCCTGCCTGATGAAGTTTCATACTTCCAGCAATGTCTCGAATAAAGCAAGCAATGCATAAACCCATATTAGCCGGATTTCCGAAACGGACCAACAAAACAGCAAATGCACCGAACAAGGCTCCGGAAAATATCATCCAGAGCTTCTGTGTCTTCTCCATGTAAACTCAACCCTTCTGTGAAATTTTGAACACCCCCATTATATAAGAGTTCACAAATAAATCAAATTCTATTATCTGATTCTGTTTTTTACTATATAGTTTTTAACTATATTTACTGGATTTTTCGATGCCGATACGCTATAATAGGTCAATGAGTAGGAGGGGTTTTTCAATGCATAGAATCAATTTTGACAACGCCAGTACTGCTTTTCCCAAGGCTCCCGGTGTTGCAGAGGCGGTTTTTCAATTTATGAGCGGTGAGGCTTATAATATCAATCGCGGCACATATGCAGAAAGCTATGATGTCGCTTTTCGCGTTTTAGACACAAGGGAAAAACTGGCTAAACTCTTTCACGCTCCTCATAGCAAGAACGTCATCTTTACCCCCGGTGTGACCTATTCCTTGAACATGGTCTTAAAGGGGACTTTCCATTCGGGAGATCATTTGCTTTGTTCTTCCATGGAACATAATGCCTTGATGCGTCCTTTAGTACAATTAGAAAAACAAGGGATATCGTTTGACGCGGTTTCCTGCTTGTTCAATGGCTCTTTGATTCCTGAGGATATGGAAGCCAAGATTCGTTCCAACACAAAAGCGATTGTAGTCACAGCTGCATCGAATGTCTGTGGTACCTTCCTTCCTTTACAAGCCCTTACGGAGATCTGTCAACGACATGGGCTGCTCTTTATTCTGGATGCTGCACAAATGGCAGGTCCCTTTGATATCGATTTTCAGAAATTGAATCTCGATGTACTGGCTTTTCCCGGTCACAAAGGCTTACGCGGACCGCAAGGCATTGGTGGCATGATTTTATCGGACCGTATTGCGAAAATTATGGATCCTCTGATCAGCGGTGGAACCGGCAGCACCTCTCACTCCGAAGAAATGCCTCCCTTTCTCCCCGATCGCTTTGAAGCAGGTACTATGAATTTACCCGGAATCATCGGCTTGCATGCTGCATTAGAGCATTTATTGAAACAACCCCTCAGGAGCATTGCAGATCACGAGCTGGCTTTGACCGGACAATTTTTAGAAGGTCTTAAGAAAAACACAAAAGTTCGGGTCATTGGTAGAACCGATTGTATTGAAAGAGCGCCGGTTGTATCGATCGACACCCCAGAACGAGATCCTGCAGAAATTGCATTCCAGTTGGAAAATGAATTTGGTATCATGACCCGAGTAGGGTTGCATTGCGCACCGAGAGCCCACATGACCTTAGGCACATACCCGCAAGGCACGATTCGCTTTTCTTTTGGCCCAGAGAATACTCCGGAAGAGGTTGATTATTGCTTACAAGCTTTATCTATTTTGCTGGAACAACCAAGGAGAAACGCCGATGAACTTTAAACAAATCGAGGTCTTCTTGCACGTCATGCGCTTAAAAAGCTTTTCCAAAGCCGCTGAAACCTTATACCTTTCCCAACCCACAGTCAGCGCCCATATTAAATCCTTAGAAGAAGAGTTGGGTGCCCAGTTATTCATTCGGTCTACCAAAGAAATCACACCTACCCGTGCAGGGCGTAGCTTTCATCCTTTTGCCCAGGAAATGATTACATTGCATGAAAAAGCGATACAGGATTTGCAAAAACTGACTACCGAAGTCAAGGGAATGTTGACCATTGCTTGTTCTACAGTACCGTCGCAATATCTAATGCCACAGATCCTACCTCAACTCACGGCAAAATACCCCCAGGTGTTCTTTACAATCAAGCAATATGACAGTCATGATGTGATTCAAAAGGTGCTAGATATGGAGGCTGATGTTGGTATATGCGGTAGCAAAAAGGAGCGTGTACCTTGCGTATTTCTTCCCATTGCTTCTGATCCTCTGGTAGTTGTTACACCCAACACTCCATATTTTAAGAAATTCAAACAGACACTTCCGGTAGAAGAATTAAGAAAAGCTACATTTATTCTGCGAGAAGAAGGATCCGGAACCCGTAAGGAGTCGGAGCAATATTTATTGAGTATTGGTTTGGAACCCAATCAGCTGCAATCCTCGGTTCAACTGCACAGCACTGAGAGCATCTTGCAAGGGGTACGCAACGGATTAGGGGTTTCCATTGTTTCAAAAAGAGCCGCGAAGGATTTTGAAGCGATGAATTATCTGCTGACTTTTGAGATGCATTCCGATTCTTTAAATCGCATGCTTTACTTGGTTTATCATAAAAACCAACCTCTTTCACCGGCAACCGAAGCCTTCATTGAGACCGTCACCGAGTGTTGTAAAAACGAAACATAATAAAACGGCTTCGTCATTTTCTTGACGAAGCCGTTTTATTATGTTCATTTACACTTTTTTATAACGATCAAACAGTTTTTGGAATCCATCCATGGGTTCGATCACATGATATACATGCTCGTCCTCAGGAAATGCTCCTGTTTTAACATCTTGAATATAACTCTTGAAGGCTTGGGTTTCTACTTCGGCAACATTAGCATATCGTTTGACAAATTTCGGCGTAAATGCTTGGAACAAACCTAGCATATCGCCACAAATCAAAAGTTGACCATGTGCAGGACCGGCCCCAATGCTATACACAGGAATACTCAACCGCTCGCAAAGGAAAGCAGTGACTTCCGGCGGAACCGCTTCCACCAAAATCGAAAAGGCTCCGGCTTCTTCTACTGCTAACGCGTCTTCAATCACAGCTTGGGCACTTTGCACCGTGCGACCTTGTGCTTTAAATCCACCCAGTTGACCGGAACTCTGCGGAGTTAATCCAATATGTCCCATAACGGCAATTCCGGCATCGGCAATGGCACGAATCTTGTCTTTAACTCGAATTCCACCTTCCAGTTTCACAGCATCGACTTGTGCTTCTTTCAAGAATCGACAAGCGTTGTAGACCGCATCGGGAACCGAGATTTGATAAGAACCAAAGGGCATATCCCCAATCACCATGGTGTTCGGAGCTCCACGGCGTACTGCTTTACAGTGAGAAATGCAATCTTCCATGGTCACAGGGTTGGTGCCATCGAGACCCAAGACGATCATCCCCAGGGAATCCCCGACTAAGATCATATCCATACCGGCTTGTTCCGCAAACGAAGCCATTGGGAAATCATAAGCCGTCACCCAGGCTACCTGATCCTTCTTCTCTTTCATCTTCACCAAATCAAGAACTGTTTTTTTCTTTGCCATTGTTATACCCTCCTTAACATTTTTCAAAAAAGGCTGCTAATCGTTGTGCAGCGATTTGCAGATTTTCCATGGAGTTAGCGGTAGACATCCGTAAATAACCTTTACCATAGGAACCAAAGGAGCCTCCGTCCAGGCATGCTACCCCGGCTTCGTTCAAAATACGATCTGCCAATACCCCACTGTCGATTCCAGTCGCTGTAATTTTGGGAAAGACGTAGAAAGCGGCATTCGGTATCACACATTGAACACCTTTCATCTGATTGAGTTGATCTGCTAACCAGACCGAGCGCTTGGCAAATTCATGTTTCATATGTTCTACTTCTGCTTGCGGACCACGAAGCGCCGCCACCCCAGCTTCCTGGGTAAACGCAGCTGTGCAACCATTGGAATTGACCATTAGGCGGGAATAAGCCTCCGCTAAACGCGGATTCATAACGCCGTATCCTAAGCGCCAGCCTGTCATGGCATAGGTTTTCGAGAAACCATCTAACAGAATCGTGCGCTCTTTCATACCGGGCACGGTTGCCGGTGAAAACACTTCTTCTTCTTGATCAAAAACCAAACGATCATAAATTTCATCAGATAATATGTAGGCGTCAGAATAATCTCGGATCAGTTCCGTTATGCGTTGCATGACAGCGTTTGAGGTTCTTCTTCCGGTGGGGTTATTCGGATTATTGAGAATGACCAACTTTGTCTTTGGTGTCAAAAGCGATAATAGCTGGTCCGGGTCCGGGTCGAATTGGTTCTCTGAAGAAAGAATCAAATCCTTTACGGTCCCACCGCAAAAGTGGACACAAGAGGCATAGGTTGGAAATCCCGGATTTGGCACGATCACTTCGTCTCCAGGTTCCACTAAAGCCAACATAGTATAAAAAATAATCGGCTTTGCCCCTGGAGTTACAACCACTTCGTTGGCATTCGTATGCACCTTTTTATGTTGCAAACAATACTCGGTAATCGCTTCTCTTAAGGCAAGCGTACCTTGGGAAGCAGTGTAACCAGTCTTACCTTGAGAAATCGCCTGAAAAGCAACTATACTGATATGTTGAGGAGTAGGAAAATTCGGTTGTCCGATTTCTAAGTGAATGACTGAACGACCTTCCGCTTCCAAGGCGTTGGCTTGGGCTAAAACCTTGTAAGCCCCTTCTCCTTGCAACTGAGACATACGTTGAGCAAATAGATTCATGGCAATACCTCGTTTCTTTCTGCAAAAAAATGACTCTTACCGGGGATGATCAGATCGATATTTGCCTTATGAGCTTGACTGTGTTGTAGCGGACGGGGAATTTTGTACTGTCTCTTATCTTTGATGAAATTGGCTCCGGTTTGCTTAAAATGGAAGGGTACTCCCTGCTGTATACAAACGTTCCGAATTGATAAAATCCATTCATAATCACACGGTCTCGCCTCCGGACCGGACTCTCCGCCTGCAACCACCAGATCTATGGCGGGTGAAACATATTTCTCCAAGCTAACAGGTCCCAACAAAGGTTCGCAGATGATGCTCCGAAACGCAATGGGTGCAGCCAAAAAAATGGGCAGGCGTTGATCCGCTCGCGTTTGATTTTCAGTAGTACAGCCTATGCCGACATTGACATATCCATTGCCCCAATCATCGGGTATACAGGCTGAAAAGCGCTCAATGCGTTTAGTTATAAAAAAGAAACGCAAATCCGGACGCTGTCGAATCATCTTCCAGGCTTCTTTTCGCCATTCATCTGCTTCGGGCAAGAAAAAATCGGAGGTAAAGCACGTATATACGAGTTCACCAGAAGGAATTTTATAGTCTCCGGAGCGATTACGCCGTATCGGGAGATCGAAACTTTGAGTCCGATGGATTTCAGAGCTGTCCACCCCATGACGCGCATCGCTACGATATACATAACAATGCTGACACCCTTCACTGATTTTGTGACATCCATGCCACAGATTCCAGGAAGCCAACCTTGTCACCTCCTCCTAGAGATCCCAGTCAGTCTATAATTGCAGTTCCCAGATTTGAAACCCTTGACCTTCCAATAATTGATACCCTTTTTTAATAAGGATTGGCACACTGGGATCCTTCTCATGCGCCCAAACCAAAATCCCCTGATGCTCTTCCTTGCGTAAATATCCTTCTAAATCGTCCCAAACTTGTTCGATATCTGCAGAAGAGGAAGTAATCACACCTTGCACCAAATATCCTTTTCCATGTAGTTCTTCTTCATCGCCAAAAAAGACATCGGCATAGGCAACGGTTTTCTGACCTTGAACATACTTCATGAAATGTGGTTCGTCCCAGGGGACCGCTTCTTCCTGCAGGCTTAGCGTTAGTTGCGGAGGAAAGAAATTGAAAGCAAACAGAAACCCTCCGTTTTCTCGAGTCACTTCTGAAGCTTCTTGGAGTTCGATAAAATACGTTAGGTCCGAAACCTCAGCCGGTAGCCACTCCCCCTGGGCTTGACCCGTTTGCAGAGGGAAATTCTGTTTGAGATAAGCACGATAATAACAGGTCATCTCGAATCCGGCTTTTGCAGTCACGTGTTGTGAAATATGGTTATCGCCGTCGATACCGCATCGAGCGACCTTGAAACCCCTTTCTCTGGCATACTTTACACTTTCTTTTGACATTGCTTGTCCGATCCCTTTTCCTTGAAAGCGAGGATCGATACGAATCCCTTGAAACCAACAGGTTGTAGCATCGGAATATGCAATGTAGGTCGTTCCAACGGGTTGTTGGTCCCAAAGAGCGACCAAGGTCATACCCTTTTCCGGATGAGCGATCCACTCCGGCCAAAGATCCTTCACGTAATCATCTTCATCGGCAGCCAAGGGTAAAAAAACTTGGATCGTCGGCCAATGAGACATCGTTCCCAATACAATTTCTAGCATAAATTAGCCCCTTCATCTTCGACTTCTTCATCTTCAATTTCTTCATTCTCTATCTCTTCCCACTCCAGAACACCGTTCCAACCAAGTTCTATAGCAATCTCTCGCAATTTTCGTAAGCGATGATTCAACGCTGATTTGCTGATTTCCAATTTTGATCCTAACTCTTTTAGTGTCAAATCACCATATTCCAAGCGTCCTTCCGCAGCTTCCAGCAAGGCTGGGGTCAATTTAGCAAATCCACCCTGCCTGCGTAACCAAAGAAGATATGCCTTTTGCTCCATGACAGCTTCCAAGGTTCGGTCCAAATTAGCCATTTCACAATTGGTGGTTCGGTTAATTGAGTTTCGGGTTTCTTTTAACACTCGGGTGTTTTCATAATTCAACATCGAATTGATCGCACCGATCATGGTTAGGAAATCCGAGATGTGATTGCTGTCTTTTAAATAAATCACCTGATTCCCTTTGCGTTCTACGATATGCGGATTCAACTCGTGATGATCTAAAAGGGAGCAGATTTGCACGGCGTGTTCCGGCCAGTGGGTAATCATTTCCAGATGATACGTTTTCTTCATGGGATCACTAATCGATCCGGAAGCCAAAAACACTCCACGTAAATAGGCATGCTTACAACAATCCCACTGCAATAACTGCTCCGGAATGTCGTGATTCAAGCCTAAATTGCCTTCTTTGCCTATTTTTAACAACAATTTTTCAGTGTCTTCTTTCCCGTGAACTGCCACTAAAAAACTGTTCTTCTTGCCTAGCCTAGTTTCTTTCCTGGTGTAGATTTGAGCCGGCACTTTCATTTTTTCGTGAATCAGCCGATAAATACGATTCGCAGTCCTGGCACTCTGTGTTGCCATGTGCAACGACAATCCCTGACTGGAAAGATTTAAGCTACCAATCGTATCAATGATCGCTGCTAACTCGGCTTTATAACAACAGGCGCGAAAGTCCCAGCGACTCACCAATTCTTCTTTAACTTGAGACGCAAATGACATCTCGCTCACCTGCCTTTATCGGATTCTTTTTCCTTTTTTATAAACTTGTGCCACGTGATCCATGGCAAAATGATACGGTAGATATTCAATGGAAGGAGCATCCATCACAACAAAATCTGCGAATTTTCCTGCCTCAATACTGCCGATCTCATGACCTAAACCAATAGCATGAGCGGCGTTCAGCGTTGCTGCCATAATCGCCTCGGCCGGTGTCAGCTTTAAATAAAGACAAGCCAACGACAATACAAATTGCATATTCTCGGTCGGAGAAGATCCTGGATTTGCATCGGTCGATAAAGCAATTGCCATGCCATGATCCAACATCGCACGCGCTCTGGCGTATTTGCCTTTGGCAAGATTAAAGGAGGTCGCCGGCAAACAAACTCCGATCACCCCGGCTTCTGCCATTTTGATCATCTGTTCATCTTCTGTTTCCAATAGATGGTCTGCAGAGATTGCGTTGACTTCAGCTGCAATGTGAGAACCACCACTGACTTCTAATTCGTCAGCGTGAATTTTAGGTACCAATCCGTATGCCTTGCCTTGCTCTAAAACCATTTGAGATTGTTCGGGAGTAAACACTCCTGTTTCACAAAACACATCACAGAACTTGGCAATTCCCTGAAGGGCAACAGCAGGGATCATTTCATCGACCACCAGATCAACATAGGCTTGCGGGTTGTGACGATACTCCGGAGGAGTTGCATGCGCACCCATAAAGGTGGCTACTAAATCAATGGGTTGTTCCTTTTGCAATTCCCCAATCACTTCTAACTGCAGCAACTCGGTTTCGGTATCTAAGCCATAGCCGCTTTTGATTTCCACCGTGGTAATGCCACCCCGCATCATGGCTTGCAGGCGTTTTAGTGTTTCCTTCTTTAAGGTTTCTTTCCCTGCGGCTCTGGTTTTTTGGACCGTATCTAAAATTCCACCACCTTGACGCAAGATCTCTAAGTAGGGTACTCCCTGCTGCTTCAAAGCCCATTCGTGGGCTCGGTTGCCGGCATACACCAAATGGGTATGCGGATCAACGAATCCGGGCAATAACAGCTTCCCTTCCAAATCGATGACTTCGGTTTGAGCGGTTTTTAAAGCAAGGATATCCTCTTCAGGACCCACTTGGACAATCCGCCCCCCTTTTACAGCAACAGCCCAGTATCTCTGTAAACCGATTTCTTGCATAGCTTTTCCACGTACTGCTTGTGTGCCGTGCCCGGCATTGGTGACCATTTCAGCACTATTTTTCAGAATCAAGTCCATGAGTCCAACCTCTCTTCCAATGACTTAGAAGCGATAAACGCGTTTTTCCAAGATCTGTTCGGGTTTATAGTTTTCTACCTGTAAATACCATACCGCTGCTTCCATAAGTGCCTCCATGGGCAGTAAGCCAATAATCTCACTGCCGACCACTCGCACACCATAGCGTTCAGCTTCACGTTTAACAAACTCAAAGGCATGGTAAACAGAAGTTTTTTTATAATCCACCAGATTCATCGAGACCTGAACGATCTTACGATCTTCCAAGGCGACCCCTAGTGCTTTGACATGCATAAATCCGCCGGAAGACCCTCTGATTTTTTTGGCAATGGCGTTGGCAATTTCCAAATCGTCGGTTCCTAAGTTGACATTGAAAGCCACCAAAGGTTTTCTTGCACCGACCGCTGTACATCCGGCAGTGGGATGAATGACTTGCGGACCAAAATCAGGTTTGCGCTCCGGTAAATGGATCTCTTCCCGAATACCTTCAAATTGGCCGCGACGAACATCGGCCAGGTTTTTTCGTTCCGGTCTGGTAGCAGCATTCTCGTAAAGAAAAACAGGAATATTGAGTTCGTTTGCAATGCGTTCGCCCAGTTGATTCGCCAACTTCACACATTCCTTCATGGTCATTCCGGAAACCGGAACAAAAGGAATCACATCGGTGGCTCCCATACGCGGATGTTCCCCTTGATGTTTGGTCAAATCGATAAGCTCCGCTGCTTTTTTACAGGCAAGAAAGGCCGCTTCTACCGCTGCTTCCGGGGTTCCGGTAAAGGTGACCACGACTCGATTATGGGAAGCATCGGCTTCGACATCCAATAATTCACAGCCCTCTGTCTTGCGGATCTCGGCAACGATTGCTTCAATCACTTCCGGATTTCGTCCTTCTGAAAAATTGGGAATGCATTCTACGATCTTAGCCATTAAAATATCCTCCTTATAGTCCTTCACGAATCAGGGCTACCGCTAAATCAATATCTTGATACATGACACGATCTTCATCCAACATAGCAACTCGGCTACGCAATTTACGATACGTCGGCTCCGTTCCCTTGCCCAATCTCTTAGGACCTCTTAAGTCAATGCCTTGGCAAGCTGCCAGCAGTTCCATTGCTAAAACATAGGTGCCATGTTCTACGATTTGAGCCGCTTTGCGCGCTGCAATGGTGCCCATGGAGACGTGGTCTTCTTGATTCGCAGAACTGGGAATCGAATCCACACTAGCCGGATGAGCTAAGATTTTATTTTCAGAAACCAATGCTGCTGCTGAATATTGTACAATCATAAAGCCAGAGTTTACTCCGCCCCGGGTTGTTAAAAAAGCCGGTAGCCCGTTGGATAACGCGGGATTGACCAGTCTTTCCAGACGACGTTCTGCGATATTGGCTAATTCCGAAAAGGCGATCCCTAAGAAATCCAAGGCTAAGGCAATGGGTTCGCCATGAAAATTCCCTCCCGAGATGGCTTCTTCGGTGTCCAAAAAGATCAGAGGGTTATCGGTAACCCCATTGATCTCTCGTTCAACAACTTGCTTAGCATAGGCCAAAGCTTCTTTAATGGGACCATGAACCTGAGCAATGCATCGCAGTGCATAGGCATCTTGGACCCGCGGATGGTCTTTAGGAGCTGTATACTCGGAACCTTCCAACAAGTGCAACATGTTGGCGGCCGTTGCGATTTGCCCGGGGTGGTTGCGGATCTGATGAATGCGCGGATCAAAGGCACTTGGCATGCCGTTTAATGCCTCCATAGTCAAAGCAGCGATGATATCGGCCGCTTTAACTAACTTTTCTCCGTCGGCAATAACTAAAGCAGCAACTGCTGTCATACACTGCGTTCCATTATTCAGAGCTAATCCTTCTTTGGCTTCCAAAACCACAGGCTTTAAGCCGGCTGCTTGTAAAGCCTCTTGTCCGGAAATGCGTTTCCCCAAGTAAAAGGCTTCGCCGAGTCCTAAAAGTGGCAAAATCATATGAGAAAGAGGGGCTAAATCACCGCTGGAGCCCAGACTACCCTTTTCGGGTACAACCGGATGAACACCGGCATTTAACGCATCGAGCAAAGCTTGGATCGTCGAAAGACGAATGCCGGAGTAACCTCGACTGAGCGAATAAGCACGCAATAACATCATCGCGCGGACTGTTTCTTCGGGCAATGGATTCCCTACGCCGACTGCATGACTGACAATCAGATTATGTTGTAAGGCACGTGTATCTTCTGGCCCAATGGTGACGGTTGCGAATTTACCGAATCCGGTGGTAATACCATAGACGACTCTTTTTTCTTCGATCATTTTTTCGACTAACTGTCTGGATTGGTTGATTTTCTCTTTTAATTCCTCTGACAAAACCACTTTTGCACCGTTTCGGGAAACTTGAACGACTTCAAGAAGACTCAACCCCTGCGGTTTGAGCACAATTATCGTATTTTCTTCCAACATCCCATATCTCCTATCACTTCTTATGGATTCTTTTTTTGAAGTTTCTCTTTACTGCCATCGGGCATTTCAATATACACATTTTCAAGTTGGGCTTCTAAATTGCTCTTGAAGTCTCGAATAAACTCTGCCCGTAAGTCTTTTTGCTCTAGTGCTTCTTCGGGAGTTAATCCAACTTCTTTAGCTTTTTTCGCCAGTTGATTGATGCGATCGATTTTTTCTTGTTTCATATAATACTCCTCCTAAAATAATGTCAACTGATCTGTTTCGGTCAAGTCATCCAGACAACCATGCTTGCGCAAGACTTCAATGACTGTTTTATTGGCACGGCCGCGTATGCTCAAATCTTCAATCGAAGTAAAGGCGCCACCCTTGCGTGCTTCGACCAAGGCTTCTGCTGCATTGGATCCGATCCCCTGTAAAGCTGAGAAGGGGGGCAATAATTTATTCCCTTCAAGGATCAACCAATCATTGGCTGCTGAACGATATAGATCCACTTTAGCAAACCCGATGCCTCGATGCATGGCTTCCAAAGCCAGCTCAAAATGCGTTTGCAGTGTTTTTTCATTGGCCGTTGCTTCATTGCCTTTACGACGAATATTCTGAATCTCACTGCGAACTGCCGGTAATCCCTGAGAAATCAAATCGGCATCAAAGTTGCCCGCAGCACGAACTGTGAAGTAGGTGGCATAAAAGGCTAAGGGATGATGCATTTTAAACCAAGCAATTCGAAAGCCCGATAAAACGTAAGCCGCTGCATGAGCTTTGGGGAATAAGTATTTGATCTTCTTACAAGATGTGATATACCACTCCGGCACTCCATGGGAGCGCATTAACTCCTCTTCTTCCGGTTTGATCCCTCGACCTTTTCGCACCGATTCCATGATTTGAAAGGCTGCTTGGTCTTCGATTCCTTTAGCCATTAAGTAGAGCAGGATCGCATCTCGGGTAGAGATTGCTTCCGACAAAGGCACATTCTGCTGAACGATCAACTCTCTGGCATTACCGGCCCAAACATCGGTTCCATGAGAGAAACCCGAAAGTCGGATCAAATCGGAGAAATAACGCGGTTTGGCATCGATCAACATCTGTCGGGTAAAGGGTGTTCCAAACTCAGGTACTCCAAAGGTACCAGTATCGGAATCGATATCTTCCGGCCGAATCTGCAAGGGCTCGGTTGAGACAAACAGTTTCATTGTCTGAGGATCATCCAACGGAACATTTCGAACATCGAGACCGGTCAATTCCTGTAATCTGCGTAAAATGGTAGGGTCGTCGTGCCCCAGTAGGTCTAATTTGAGAAGATTATCATGAATCGCCTGGTAGGTAAAATGTGTTGTGATCACCTCGGAACCGTCTTTTCCCGGGGGGTGCTGTACGGCTGTAAAATCATGAATATCCATATTATTGGGAACGACCATCAAGCCTCCCGGATGCTGACCTGTTGTTCTCTTAACTCCGGTACAGCCAAGGGTAAGGCGGTTGATCTCAGCCTTCCTCAGCTGAGCTCCGGTTTTTTCCACATATTTCATGACAAAACCAAAGGCTGTTTTATCGGCAACGGTGGAAATGGTACCGGCTCTGAACACATATTCTTTGCCGAATAATTCTTCGGTGTATTTATGAGCCTGCGACTGATATTCACCGGAAAAATTGAGATCGATATCCGGTATCTTGTCGCCTTTAAAGCCCATGAAGACTTCAAAACGAATATTGAAACCATCTTTGATCAAGGGATTTCCACATTTGGGGCACAATTGATCCGGCATGTCTGCTCCACAGTCGAATTCTTTATCGTGACTAAAATCCGAATAACTACATTCGGGACAACGATAATGTGCCGACAAAGGGTTAACTTCGGTGATTCCGGTCAGAGTCGCTACTAAAGAAGAGCCAACGGAACCCCGGGAGCCCACTAAATAGCCATCTTCCATGGACTTTTTCACCAATTTATGAGCAATATAGTAATTAACGGCATAGCCATAGCCTATTATGCATTTGAGCTCCCACTCAATACGTGTCAATACATTTTTCGGTAAAGGATCTCCGTACATTTTGCGGGCTGTTTCATAGGTCAACCGAGTTAACTCTTCTTCGGCTCCTGGGATGATCGGTGGATATAACTTGTCTAAGAGGGGGCTGAATGCTTCGATTTGGTCTGCGATCCGATTCGGGTTGGTGACCACCACTTCATAGGCTTCTTCGGCAGGCCAATCCGTAAACTCCGCTAACATTTCATCGGTATTACGTAAATGTAGCAACGGTTTTGACTCGTCTGCTTCATAGTCCTGACCGGCTTGGAGAATATCTCGGTAGATCACATCTTCAGGTTCCAAGAAGTGCACATCTCCGGTAGCAACGACAGGCTTCCCTAATTCTCTGCCTATTTTGAACAGACATCGGTTGATTTCTCGCAATGCTTCTTCATTAGGCACCTTGCCGTTTTCAATAGCAAATCGATTATGACCAATCGGCATGACTTCTAAATAGTCATAAAATTGTGCTAACTCTTTCGCTTGCAGGTAGGCTTTCTCAAAATTGCCCTCGTAGCCATCGATCAGGGTATTGTACACCTCTCCGTAGGCGCAAGCTGATCCTAAAATCAATTCCGCACGAGCTGCTTGTAAATCTGCTCGTAAAACGCGTGGCCTCTTGTAAAAGTTTTCTAAGTGCGCTTTGCTGGTCAATTTGTAAAGCTGTTTCAAGCCCACTTTATTCTTGGTCAAAACCACACAATGTCGGTATCTCTTATCCTCTTCATGTTCGATTAGGTAAATTTCGCAGCCATATAGAACTTTCATTCCCAGGTTTTTTGCTGCCGCGGCAGCTTCAGGGTACGCTTGTAACACACCATGGTCAGTAATAGCAATGGCAGTGTGCCCCATATCGTGAGCTCGTTTTACCAAAGCTCCTGCATCACACAAGGCATCCATACTGCTCATGTTGGTATGGGCGTGGAGCTCGATTCTTTTGACTTCACTGGTATCTTTGCGGTTTTTGGGAGGTGCTTCTGCTTCATTGATCGCATCTGCGTTGAGCGTGCATTCGTTATCTTCGAATCTGTCTACAGCGGCTTTGCCCGAAACAAGCACCCACTGTCCTACTTTTAAGTCATCCATGCGATGAACAACCGGTGCGCGATTACGATTACCATACCCATTATTGTTTTGTTGTGCAGAATTACCGGTATCACGTATCATGGCCTTAACAGTCAAGGAATCCGTGCCGTCATACAGGTCGAATTTATATAAGATCTGTCCGTTCCGAAGGTTCTGACGATCTAATCTAAAAATTTCACCTCGAATGATCTGTGTCTGCGGAGATTCCATGACATTCTTGATTGGGATTGTTTCTCCGTTAATACTTTTACCTAAAAAATGATGACTCTTTGGCCCCGCTTTTCGAATCGCTTGCTTGCTTTCCTGCTTGATTTTCTCAACTTGAGCCATGACTTCTTCGTCTCGTTTTCTGCGGAAATCTTCTTCCAGTTCTTCATCGGTTTTTTCTATTTCAATCGGCTGCCACTCCGTTTCAATTTCAGCTTCAGGCTGTTCAAAAGCGAAGGGGGATTCCTGCGGTTCGTTTTCCCACATCGGAGAAACGGAGTCCAGTTGTCCAGCCAAGGGATCCTCAAATTCAATGCTAATTCTAGCGGGTTCTTGCCAACTTACCGTTAAGGACCAACGTTGATCGATCACTTTTTGTAAATTGGTTGTACAAACTGCTCTTTCTTCAGGAGATATGTTTCCTTCCAAAACCAAGTGCCAAAGGCGTGCGTTGACATCGACATACAACCGTTCAATACTGCATTCCTCAGGCATGGCGTTGGTCAATTGTTGACAAAAGCGTTCCAACTCTCGATCCTTTTCACTCATCGGTTCGCCCCCTTTTCCTTGAATTTTGGGGCAAGGCTGTCTGCAAGAGACAGCCTCGGCACCAACTTCCCAGCTTTTTATACTCGATCAATGGTGAGAACTTCCAGATTGGCATCTTGACAAGCTAAGAGGACGCGTTCCATGTCGCCGTCAAACTTAACGATCACGCGCATGTTCAAATCTTCCGGATCTTGACCCGGCAGAACCGGAATCGGTAAAAGACCTTCAATATTTGCTCCCGCTCGCAACAATTGACGGGTTAGCCGAGCCAATTCTCCTCTTTCGTTTTGAATGGCGACGGTGATACGATTTCCTTTACTATAAAGCCCGGCTGCAGACATAAAGATCTGCATCAAACGATTGACCGGAATGATTCCTAAAAACTGATCCCGAGTATCTTCTTGCAAAACCGGTAAAAACATGATGCGTTGTTGGGTCAACAATCTGGCAGCAACTTCAACGACATCTCCGCCATTGACAAAGGCAAACTCCGTCTTCATGACGTCTCGAACCAAAGCTTCTTCTACATCTACATCTTTTTTGATATAAAGATGCTCGTAGATGTCGAATAACTCAATGATCCCCACGATTCTGCCGTAGTTGGAAACAGGAAGAGCACGATAGCCATAGAGTTCCATTCGTTTGATTGCGTTACTCAAACTGTAGTCTTCCGTAACCGCAATAACTTCTTTCCGATCGATCATAATGTCTTTACAATACATAACGAACCTCCTTATATTTTTGTTTTTAGACCTGCATAGTTTGCCATTTGCCCAGGCGATACCGCCAAAGGACTAAAAAGAACCGAACAAATAAATCAATGGTCATCGCCCACCAAACACCCATGATGCCGAAGCCCAGTTGAATCCCCAAAATGTAGGATAAAGGAATGCGCAGTAACCACATTCCGATTGCTTGAATGTACATGACCCATTTGGTGTCTCCGGCACCTCGTAATACTCCATTGATCACCCCTCCCATTTCAAGAGGAATTTGAGCAAAGCCCATCAGCATTAAATACTTTGCCCCTAAACTGATGACCTCCAGATCATTGGTCAATAATGACATAATGAAGCGTCCGCCGAAAATCAACAGGAAGGAAGCGAAGACAAAGAAAGCCATGGACACATTGAAGATCTCCTGAATATACCTTCTGGCTAAATTTAGATTCTTAGCTCCTAAACTTTGACTGACAAAAGCCGTAGCAGCAATTCCTAACCCGGCAGCCGGCATGTAGGAAATCCCCTCCGCCTGCATGCCAAGATTATGGGCAGCCAAGGCAATGGTACCAAAAGTCACGATGACACTGGTCATCACAATGGAAGCAACTTGCCAAAACAAATCACCTGCTGAGCTTGGAACACCAATTCGCATGATTCGTTTGACATCAGGAAAATGCAACGGTGCTATATCTTCTTTGCGGAGCTGTAAGCCGGAAAAAGGAGAGAAAATTGCCGATAATGCTAATATCGCCCCGGTTCCTTGACCAAACAAAGCGGCAACGGCAGCTCCTCGAATTCCCATTGCAGGGAACCCTAAGTTCCCATAAATAAACAACCAGCAGCCTAAAACATTGATCAAATTGACCACCAATGAAATCAGCATCGGTGTCTTGGTGTTACCTACTCCGCGCATGATTCCAGCACTGATTTGAATCATTGCAACTAACGGTAAAGAAAACAGGGCGATCTCCAGGTAGGCCATACAAGCTGTAAGTAATTCTTCACCTACATTCATTAGATTCAAAAAAGGTTTGGCGAAGATGAAACTCAAAATCGTCATGATACTAATCAGAATGACCGCACTGAGTAATCCTTGAAAGGCGATCTTACGCGCTTCCGCCATTTCTCTGGCGCCATAACAGCGAGCTACTAAAACAGTGACCCCTGTAGAAATACCAAAGAAGAGTGCCCAACTGATTTGAGTGACACGGGAAGATAAGCCAATGGCCGCAATTGCAGTTGCTCCGATTCTTCCCACCATGGCACTGGCTACCATACCGACCATCATCTGTAAAATCGAATCGATGGTCACTGGCCAGATCATTTTAAATATATTCTGTCTCAACTCTTTGGGACTCGGCTCACCGGGCAAAGCCGGTATGGATAAAAAACGCTCCAAGGGTTGAACCCTCCGTTCTATTGAATGTTATAGATCCGACATTTGATAAAGCTCTGCAAAAGCAGCTGCCATTGGGTAAGGCTCTCGTTTATAATCCAGTAAATTCTTTTCAAATGCATCGAAGAACCGATACAATTTATCTGCTTTTGCTCCTTCTCCCATGTGGCCGATCCGCCAAACTTTACCGGCTAAACTTCCCCAGCTTCCACCGATCATGACCCCATACTTCTTCCAAAGTTTGGTTCGAAATGCTTCATCGGGTAATCCCTCCGGAACCATGAAAGCCGTTACAGTTACGGCGCGACAATTTTCGTTGGGCATGATCTCGAAGCCTGCTCGGGTCAAGGTTTGACGTACTGCGGCAGCGATCCGTTGGTGTCTAATGTAGAGATCTTCTCCCTCTTCTAAGACGCGATTCACTGCTTCATCCAAAGCGTACAAATCAGAAACCGGTTGGGTATAGGGGAACTCTTTAAAATGAGTCAGCCAACCATTTTTCCAGATTATCAAGTTCAAGTAGAAACCACCGTAGGCTACTTTGCGATCTCTCATGACTTGCCATGCTCTCTCGGAGATCGACATAATCGTCAATCCGGGAGGTGCAGACAAAGCCTTTTGACTTCCTCCTATGAGAATGTCGATTTTCCATTCGTCAACCTTGATTTTTTCACCAGCCATGGAAGCCACCGCATCAACAATAGATAATACTCCGCGGCGGTGACAGACTTTGGCCAATTCTTCAATGGGATTCAACATGCCGGAAGGGGTATCGCAGTGAACCATGGTCACCACTTTGACTTCCGGATGTTGGTCAAGAGCCCTCTCCAAATCTTCTGCGGTGATTGCTTCGTTATAGTCCTTACTTAGAAAGACAACCTTACCTTGACAGCCAGTCACAAAGTCTGCGAAACCTCTGCCAAAAAAGCCATTGTCCAACACCATAACGGTGTCTCCAGGTTCAACAACATTGACAACAGCGGCTTCGAGCCCGAGAATACCTTCTCCGTTCAACACCAAAACATCTTCTTGTGTGTGCAGAACTTTTTGGATTTTTGTAGACAATTGACGGTAAAAATCAAAGAACTGGGGATCCAAATCCGGATTAACAATGGGTTTCGCCATTGCCATGCGAACAGCTTCGGATACTTCTACAGGCCCCGGGGTCAAGATTACTTTTTCCATAGTTCTGCTCCTCCCTCCAAAATATCGACGACGGCTTGTGAAAACACTTTCATTCCAACCCGTAAAACCTCTTCATTGACATCAAAGCGGTTATGGTGGATCGGATGTACTTTTTCATCATCTCGAATCCCTAATCTGAAATAGACTCCGGGAATATCCTGCATGAAATAGGAGAAATCTTCAGCTCCCATAGAGGGTTCTAACTTTGTCAAAACTTGCTCGTTACCTAGAATTTTCTGAGCACTTTCTACTAAGAAATCAGTAACTTTATCGTCGCTAATCGTAATATCATAAGCATCGGTAAAGCGAACCTCATGTTGTGCACCGTAAAAACTACATATTGCAGCAACTTGCTCTTCGATCCATTTTTTGCACTGGGTTCGAGTTGCCTTATTTAAGGTTCGTAGGGTTCCATCCATGACAACTTTTTCAGCGATGACGTTGCCACGGACTCCGCCAACCATTTTTCCGATTGTCAAGACAACCGGATCCAACGGATTGGAAAGCCTGCTGACAATGTGCTGCAAGCCATTGATCACCTGGGCAGCAATGGCTATAGCATCAATGCAAAGATGCGGTTGAGCTCCATGTCCACCCCTACCGGTAATGGTAATCACAAAGGAGTCGGGTGCTGCCATGATTGGACCGGACTGAGCGGCAATTTTTCCTGCCGGAACATCGTGCCAAACATGAGCACCGAAAATTACATCGACTTTGGGATTCTCCAGAACGCCTTCTTTGATCATCGGCAGAGCTCCACCGGGACCTTCTTCAGCCGGCTGAAAAATCAACTTGACATTGCCCCTTAACGAGGACCGCAACCTAGATAAAACCATAGCGGTTCCCAACAAAGTAGCAGTATGTGCATCGTGACCACAAGCGTGCATGATTCCCTCGTTCTGAGAACGATACGGCACATCGTTCAATTCCCGTATGGGAAGTGCATCCATATCGGCACGTATTGCTACTGTAGGTCCTTCTACTTTCCCTCTCAAGAGGCCAACCACACCTGTCCCGGCAATCCCGGACTGAACTTCCCAGCCATATTCTTTCAGTGTTTTTTCAACTAAAGCAGCTGTTTGAAATTCTTGAAACCCCAACTCGGGGTTTTGGTGGATTTGACGACGCAATGAAACCGTTATTGGATAAAACTCTTCGACGAGCTGATCAATCTTTGAAACCAACTTGTTACTCCTCCTCTATTTGTCCTTTTTACTTCGTACCCATTGTTCTTTCGACAATTCACTTGTGTTTTCCTTGTAGACGAGAGCGAGGATTCTTTCATAATGGATTGTAAAAAAAGGTGTTTTGGTTTGAAAAAAGAATTGAATCAACATAATCTACTCAAGGAGGTTTTACGATGCAGAGTTTCTATGATGTTATTGTGGTAGGAGGGGGCGGAGCCGCCTTATGTGCCGCTTTGTCTGCCAAAGAAGAAGGTGCCAGCGTACTTCTGGTCAGTAAGACTGCAATCGGCAAAGCCAATTGTACCGCTTTTGCAGGAGGGGGGTTCAGTTTCGCCGGGCCCGGAACTTCTTGGAAAGAGCATCAAATGAAGACTATGGAGACAGGGCGCTGGATGAATGATCCCGATCTTGTTGATTCCTTCTGCAAAGACGGACCGTTATCGGTGCTTAACCTCCAACGCTTTAATATGAAAAGTTACGTACGCTCCGGTGGCTGTTCAGTCTCCCCCTATGCTCCTAACAGTCGTGTGGGAGGCATGGGGATGACCTTACCGCTCTTAGAAGCTTGTAAGGAAATGGGCGTAGATCTACTCCCTGCACATATGGTACATGGTCTGCAAATGCAAAATGGCCGTGCCAGCGCTGTAGAACTGACAAGCTTGATTACCGGTAAAAGCCATGTGATCTCTTGCCAAGCCATAGTTATCGCAACCGGAGGCGGCGGACGCGTTTATGGTCGCACCAACAATCCGGTAACCACGACCGGTGACGGATATCACATGTTGTATGAACTGGGATTGGCGTTCCGAGATATGGAATTTGTGCAATTTTATCCCATGGGCTTAGCGGAAGAAGCTTTGCCCATGTGGTTCATAGACCTTGGCATTATCGATCAAGTTCCTCTGACCGATGAAAATGGAGCCGAGTTTCTACTGGATCTGTTACACAGTTGGGGGATCGCAACCGGGCGCGAGGGAAACCTTTATGCAAGAGACCGAACCTCCATTGCCATCGCTGAAAAATGGGATCAAGGAAAGCCTCCACTTCTCCATTTAGAGAAAATGCCTGCAGAAAAATGGCAACAACGATATTACAAAGAATTGCTGATGCTGAATCGCGATCATTTTGATTTTACCAAACAGCCGATCCGTGTTCGTCCCCTGGTTCATTATATGAGTGGCGGTGTGCAAATCGATCCGCTGAGCCAAACCGAGATCCCCGGTATCTTTGCTTGCGGCGAGGTTACCGGTGGCGTGGACGGGGCAAATCGAATCGGAGGCAATGCCTTGACCAATATCAGTCACTTTGGGCAAATCGCCGGCAAGGGAGCTGCACGTTATGCAAAAGAGGCAACTCGCACCCCTTCTGCTCAACCGATTTCTTCCTTACCTAAGAATCAAGGAAAAGAAAATCTGCTCGATCTGAAAACCGAGCTACATTGGGTAATGGATAACCTGGTTGGGCCGTTGCGCAATGGTGAAGGCTTGCTCAAAGCAAAAACCACGGTAGAAGAGTTGAAAGAGCGCAGCCAAAATATCTCCTGGCAAACCCCCAAAGAATTACAAAACCGCTTGGAATTGGATTCCATGTTGACCACTGCTCGGTTGATCATCAACGGCGCACTTCAACGCCAAGAATCCAGAGGTGTTCATTTCAGAAAAGACTACCCCTCAGAGAGAACTGAACTGAATCAACCAATTTGGCAAAGGAAATAGACTCATATGAAAACAGAGTTGCCTTTTTATTGAGGCAACTCTGTTTTGATTTCCAATTCGATGGAACGACGAAACCAACCGTATTTATACTCTACAATGATTATGGTCGTGTGCTGCGGGGCGATTTGTCCTCGCAAATTGAGATGTAGAATCGCATCCTGCGAAGCTTTCGCAAAAGGTAGAATCCGCTTATCCCCGGCTTCACTTTCTACCGACCATGCTCCGGGAGCCCAGGTAAAGGCATCTCCTTCCAGACGAACATCCGAGATACTAATCACATAATTTCCCGTGTTTCTCAAACGAAGATCATACTCTAATGATTCTGTCGTTCCTAAAATCAACGGAAAATCCAAGTTCATTAGCGGTTGATCATGCCAGTATTGTAGCCAGTAGACAGCTCCTAAGTAGATACCCGAACCAATCGTCAACAAAGCTAGAATCACGAACCATATACGAAACCATATTCTTTCAGATTTACTCAAGAACGTCCCTCCAGGTTAATTCACCGTGCGACCACTCCAGTTTTTCACAACGGCTTCTTTGAGATTTTCAGATTCTTTCAAACTTAACAAACCGGCGGCTTCTAACTCATTGATCCCTTCCAAAGCTTTCATCCAGTAATCGGGATCTTCCAACAAGTTCTGGTCCTCGATGATACGTTGCAGTTTGGCAGGGCCTTGAGCTCGGTTAAGAAAATTCTCTAGCCCGGCAGCCATTGCTTCCCAGGCTTTATCACGCACGGCATAAGGAATGTTTAAACGTCCAAGCAGGTTTGTAAAGAAACCACTGATTTGATTCTTGCTTTTTAGTCGTCCCGGAGCGATCACATAATAATGATGATTAAACGGGGTCCCGGCCTTCGCAACAACGAAAGGAAGTTCCAAATAGACTTCATCCGGTAAATTACTGCCAATCACAAAGCTTCTTTGTAATAATTCCTTACTGGAAGCCTGAATCTTTAACTGCTCTTCTTGAAGAGTTCTTGTCAAAGATTGCTCTAATGATTGTTGCTGTTGCACCTTGGTACGCCATTGCAACTCTGCTTCCTTGAGCTGTTCTTGTAAGACTTCTAAGGGTCTTCTTGCCAAATACGATTGAGCCGATAATTCGTCGCTCCAACCTGTTTGATACTGGGTTTGCAATTCGCTAATCCGTGCAAACTCCTCACGCTTGACTTTTAGTTGCTCTTCAAAAAAACCGACCATGGAGCTTCCTACTGTTTTATAACGCTGAACTTGTGCTTGGATTTGGCTGATTTCTTGTTCCAAACCATTCATTCTCTGTTTGATTTCATGGTCTTGATTGGCCATTCCGTGGTATTCCTGATTCAAATCGCTGATCCTTCGATCTACTTGCGGTTTCATAGCCTCGATTTCTTCTCTTAATAGCAGTAAAGCTTTGTCTCTTTGGCGAACCAATTGCTCGGTTCTCTCCGTGGATTTTTCCTTGATGCATTGAATGAGCTGATCCAGTTTTAAATCTTCTGCACGAAGATTCTGCACCCAGGCTTCAAACATTTCCTTTTCTTGTTGAACCGAGCTACCACTCCCCTCTAAAAGGGAGGTTCCCCATTCACTGGTTTCCAAATGACGCTCTTTTCCCAACATCACCGGCAGTCCGATCACTTCGGTTACTAAGCTGCTACAATAGGGTTGCGGCATGGGAGTAGCAAGGGCTTCTGCAACATGAATTAAGTCTGCTTCATAGGATTCTCCAGGGTTGATTTGCAATTCTTCTAACTTCAGAACTCGATCCGGAGGGACTTGAAAACGGATCTCTTCTCCTTGCACTCCGATCAAATCAAACAAATAAGCACGATCCTGGTCATAAACTCTTTTTAATAGGATCGGCCATCGCACTTGAGCTATGGCCAGCAAGGCTTCCCCTTCTTGACGTTCTCGAGGAAGTGTGTTGTCAAAAACCCGACTGTGGGCGATGCAAGTCACAATAGCTTTCTCAATATTGGCAGAAACTTCTTGCTCTTTGGCATCAATTAAAAACGGGAATATTTGTTTCATTGAGAACCCTCCTTTGTTTTACTAAAATTTTCCTGATGAACTTTCAAAACTCCTTCCGGTTTCATCACAACATTGTAATATGGATAAGGAATTTCAACGCCTTCTGCATCAAAACGTTCTTTCACGCTTTTATTGAGATCGCATATCATGACATAACCCTTAGCGAAGTCTTCACTCCAGAGACCGGCACGAATCTGTATTGATGAATCCCCCAGAGCGGTCACTCGGGCTGTCACCGATTTAGTTCCTTTCGCAATATCCAAAGCCGTTCTGGTGTCTAAAAAATGGGGGTGATTTAGTATTTCATCTTCAACAATGGCAATGGCAAGATTTAAATCCGCTGTATAACTGACACTGATCCCGAAAAAATTCATTCTGCGATTATCTTTGTAATTGGAGTTTTCCAAAATCGAGCTGTTGATCGTAGAATTGGGAATAATGACTCGGCTATTCTCAATGGTTCGAATCACAGTATGCCTTAAGGAGATATCTTCCACAAATCCCACAATGTTCTTGTCGGGAAGCGAAATCCGATCATTGATCACGAAAGGCTTAAAGAAGATGATAAATGCTCCACTAACAATGTTGGTCAAGGCCTCTTGGGAGGCGAAACCAACTACAACTGCAATTACTCCGGAACCGGCTAAAAAAGATGTTGCAATGCTTGACAAAGCCGGGACTTCTCGAACCACAGCAAAGACAGCAAACGTATATAGAGCAACGTGAAAGATTTTTTTAGCAATCAGGACTTGGCCCTCTTTGATTTTTGGTGTTTTAGCTAATCGCTGAAATGCTTTATTTCCCACAAAGCGCATGATCAAAACACCGATCAAGATCACTCCAATATTCAAAGCAAAGACGGCTAAAGAATGTTTGAAAATTTCATTGATCCAGGTCATGCTTTTTGCTCTCCTTTTTTGGCTTGTTCAAAGCGCTCTATCCATTCGGTGGTTCTCGTGAGTCTATCTTGCTCTTCCAGAAGACTTTGCTGTAATCGCAACCCTAACGCCTCACCGGTTTCCATGAAATCCTGGGCTTGAATCTGAGTTTGGTAGCGATAAAAAGGGATGGTAGCGATTATTAATTCCAGAAGCTCCCAAATTTCGTTTAAATGATCAACATCGCCATCTCGATTCGGTAATGCCTTCCCGTGGATATCTGCTCTTTTCATCCAATAGAGTTTATTGAGATGGGAGTGGAAATCTTCAATTATACTAAAATCAGCGGCTAAGTCATTGAGAAAGCTAATCAAATCTTGGGGTTTTTCGCTATTAGGTAACAGCATATGATGTTTGATCAGAAACAAGGCTGACCGTTTCACAGGCTTTGAAATCGCCCATTGTGTCATCACCTCATCAGCAAGGGAGGTGCTTTTTTCATCATGGCCATGGTCACTGGGTTGTTTGCTCTTTTCATGGTAGGCGCGAATTCCCGGTAGACCCTTAGCGCAATCATGGAATAAGGCGGCCAGTTTCAAATCCTCACTTTGGTTCTTCGATTCTAAGTGTTCTGTAAAAGCTAAAACCGCTAAAGAGTGTTCCCAAGCGTTCAAATGGTGGTATTTTGGATTTTGCTGCGCACTTGGCAGGTGTCCCATTTGGGGTATGACGATCTGCAATAACCCCAATTCCTCTATTAAACGCAATCCTGATGACAAGCAATTTGCTTTGCACATCTTCTGTAATTCTTTCCCAATTCGGTTTTTGGGAACAGAGATCAAAAGATCTTTGTGACTAGACATCGCATTTTTGGTTTCAATTTCCAGAGCAAACCCAAGCCGGGCTGCAAAACCAATACCGCGTATGATTCTGACAGGATCTTCACGAAATCGTAAGGCAGGATCTCCTACTGTCCGAATCAATTTCTGTTCAAGGTCAGCTTTGCCACCAAAAGGATCAAGAATTCGTCCCTGTTGATCCATCGCCATGGCATTGATCGTAAAATCCCTTCGAGAAGCATCTTCTGCAAAACTTACGACTCCATGGACCCGTGGTTTGCCGGGGATTTCATATTGTTCACCGCGAAAAGTGGCAACTTCAATACCGTCGATTAGTACTACCCCAAATTGCTTCCCGACCGTTTGAACTTCAGCATCTGAAAAAAGCCCTACCAAAATATCTGGTGAAGCTGAAGTTGTTAAGTCAATATCTAAGTTCTCGATTCCAAGCAAATAGTCTCGAACAGCTCCTCCAACTTTATAACACTCGAATCCATGATCCTGCAAGCGAGTCATGATTTGCTCTACCTTCAGTGTTCTCGCCTCCTATTCCATACTTATCCTAAAAAATTCAAGAGGGCGTTGGATTATTCCTGCAAATTTACGGATGAAAAAGAAAACAGCAACCCCCTATACTCAGATACGAGGGTTGCTTAAAATCTGCCTACTCAAATTTATCAGTGAGCTGAACCGATAAGATCTGCAAGTTTGATGACACCCTTTTGCTCACACCAAGCTTTGATACCTTCAGCGACTGTGTCGATCACATCGGGTTGTACAAAGTTTGCTGTGCCTAAAGCGATCATAGTTGATCCGGCCATGATGAACTTCAAAGCGTCTTGCCAATCCATGATTCCACCCATACCGATGATCGGAACATCCACAGCTTGATACACTTGATATACCATACGTAATGCAATGGGGCGTACCGCAGGACCCGATAACCCACCAAAGGTGTTGGCTAATATAGGTTTGCCTGTTCGTAAATCAATATCCATGGCAAGAATCGTATTGATCAGAGAAATCGCATCTGCTCCTTCACTCTCAACAGCCTTGGCCATTTCACCAATATCGGTCACATTTGGAGAAAGTTTGACAATAAGCGGAAGATTAGTCGCTTTTCTCGCTGAACGGACTGCCGCAGTAGCAGTTGCGATTCTTGTGCCAAAAGCCATTCCGCCTTCTTTAACATTAGGGCATGAGATATTCACTTCAAGCGCGGAAATTCCGGAAACACTTTGTAACCTAGCTGACAATTCGCCGTATTCTTCAACTGTCTTGCCGTTGATATTGACAATAATCGGTGTTTGCAGTTGCCTAAGTCTGGGCATCTCTTCGCTTATGAAGGCTTCCATGCCAGGATTCATCAGGCCAACCGAGTTAATCAAACCAGCCGGGGTTTCAATTAGGCGCTGACCGGGGTTTCCAAGTCTAGGTTCCGGCGTTATACCTTTGACTGTAAGCGCACCCAGGTTCTGAAAATTGATAAAGGGAGCATATTCCTGTCCAAAACCAAACGTACCTGAAGCGGTGGTAAGTGGGGTTCTGAACGTTTGGCCGAAGAGGTTGACCGACAAATCAAGGTTATTCATCAAAGATCACCTCGCTTGCTGCAATAACCGGTCCTTCTTGGCACATTAAAGCATACCGCCAACCTCCGCCCGGATTTCTGACTTTTACTGTGCAACCCAAACAAGCACCTAGTCCACAAGCCATATGGGCTTCCAGTGATAACCATAGAGGGATCTCTGTTCCCTGCAATTCTTGTTTCAAAGCTTTCAGCATAGGCATCGGTCCGCAGGCATAAATTGTCTTCACTTTACTTTGTTCTAACGCACCTTTAAGACCCTTAGTAATATATCCTGCATGGCCACAAGAGCCATCTTCAGTGGCTGTATAGACTTGCACTCCCAGAGAAGTAAAAGCCGTTAATACCTCAAAATCATCGGAAGTCCGCGCACCAAAATACAGACTACAGGGATGACCTAATGCTCTCAGCTCTTTTGCCAATGCTAACAATGGAGCTATGCCGATACCACCGGCAATCAAGGCGACACAATGCGCTGACGGGACTGATACTTCAGGAAATGGGAATTCTTTACCTAAAGGAGCTAAAATTTCCACCGAATCTCCCTGGACCAACTGGTTTAAAAGCTCGGTTCCCCTTCCGACCACCTGGTACAACACACTAAACCTGCCGGTCTTTTTATTGATGCTGTGAATGCTCATAGGTCTTCGCAAAAGAGGGTCGCGTAGACTTTTGAGTCTAATGTTCAAAAATTGGCCGGGTTTCATTCTAATACAGCATTCGGCCGCATTGAATTCAATGCGAAAATAGTTTTTCCCCGTTTGAACATGTTCATGCACCGTAACGGTTTGATTAAGAATCTGTTCGTTCATGGAGGTACTCCTGTAAGCTGGTGGGCTTTAAAGCCTCGGTATTCTGCAAGTAATTTAAACAGCGCCAGTATGCCAAAAGGGTATCTAGCGACGTAAAGTAACGACAGCCGTTCTCAACAGCGGCTCTGCGGATCATAAATCCATCACGTTCCGGTAGTTTACCTAAGGTGACCGTATTGATAACAAAATCTACCTTCCCTTGCGATATCACATCCAACACGGTGGGAGAAGTTCCACCAATTTTGCTGACTGCTTCCACTTTCACCCCAGCTTGACGCAAGGCTTCGGCCGTTTTACTGGTAGCGAATACTTTATATCCGTTACGCCAGAATTGTTTGATCAAAGGGATCGCTTCTTTTTTATCGCGATCAGCAACCGTAGCTAATAATACTTTTTGCGTTGACGGCTTCCAACCGGCTGCCCAGAAGGCTCTTGCCAAAGCTTCATCTTTGTTCTGCCCCATTCCAATGACTTCACCGGTGCTCTTCATTTCGGGACCTAAGCCAATCTCTACACCTCTTAATTTCGCCCAGCTAAAGACCGGAGCTTTGGCAGCATAGAAATCGGTTGCCGGCCAGAGACCATCGGTATATCCTTGGGCTTCTAAATTCTCGCCTAAAGCGATTTTGGTAGCAATTTGCACCATGGGTAAATTGGCTACTTTCGATAAAAACGGCACCGTCCTGCTGGCGCGAGGATTGACCTCAATAACATATAGTTTTTCACCCTGATGCACAAATTGAACATTGATCAAACCCTTGACTTGCAAGGCAATCGCCATCTTTTTGGTGGCCTCACAAATCTCCTCAATGACCCATGGATCAATGTGAGTCCAAGGATACACTGCAATTGAATCTCCGGAGTGAACACCGGCCCGTTCAACATGTTCCATGATACCGGCAATCAGAACCTGTTCTCCATCTGCTATGGCATCGACTTCTAATTCCTGTCCCAAAATGTACCGGTCAATCAACACCGGATGATCCGGCGAGATCCGTACTGCCTCGGTCAAATAACCTTCCAGTTCGTTGACCGAATAGCATATCTCCATGCCTCGTCCCCCCAGAACATAGGAAGGACGAACCAAAACAGGATATCCTAATGTTTCTACAGCAGCTAGTGCTTCTTTATAAGATCGAACGGCTTTTCCGGCCGGGCGTGCTAGATTTAATCCTTCCAACATCGCATCAAAGCGTTCTCTGTCTTCAGCCAAGTCAATCGCTTCGGGTTGTGACCCCAATATTGGGATCCCTGCATTCGCGATCCCTTTTGCCAGATTGATCGCGGTTTGCCCGCCAAACTGAACAAAGACACCTTTCGCTTGTTCTTTTTTAAGGATCTCCAAAACTTCTTCTTCCATGAGCGGTTCAAAGTAGAGTCGATCAGAAACGTTGAAATCCGTCGAAACAGTTTCGGGATTATTGTTGATCATAATCGATTGGTAGCCGGCTTTATTTAAGGCTTGTAGAGCATGAACCGAACAATAATCAAATTCCACACCTTGGCCGATCCGAATCGGACCTGACCCTATAACAACGGCTTTCTTCCCTTCTAACGGGGCTGCTTCGTCTTCTTGTTCAAAGGTACCATAAAAGTATGGGGTATCGGACTCAAACTCCCCGGCACAGGTATCTACCAGTTTAAAAGTGCGATGGATGCCAAAGCGCTCCAATTGTAATTCTACTTCAGACACCGACAAGCCACTCCAATAGGCGACTTCAGTATTGGCAAATCCTAACCGCTTCGCTTCAATTAGTAAAGCTTCGTTCATGGTTTCTGATTTCAATCGTTGTTCCATGGCCGGGATCCGATTCAACTGCTCCAAGAACCAGGGATCGATCATGGTCAGTTCGTATAATTGTTGAATCGGGACCCCACGTCGCAAAGCGGTAAGCAAGTGGAACAAGCGCAAATCATCGCCATAGTGGATCCGTTCTAAAAGGAAATCCGTCTCCAGTTTTTCACTTTCGGGTGCTCTGACCGCAGAATAACCTTGTTCCATGGAACGCACTGCTTTTTGCATTGCTTCCGGAAGATTCCGGCCAATTGCCATGACTTCACCGGTGGATTTCATTTGAGTGTTCAATTGGCGGTTTGCAACTCTGAATTTATCAAACGGCCATCGGGGAACTTTGGCTACGATATAATCGATGACCGGCTCAAAACAAGCACTGGTGCGACCTGTGACCGGGTTGACAATCTCATCTAACGTGTATCCTAAAGCTATTAGGCTAGCGATACGGGCAATGGGGTAACCGGTCGCTTTAGAGGCTAAGGCAGACGAGCGACTAACCCGTGGATTGACTTCAATTACATAATATTGCTGACTTTGTGGGTCCAAAGCAAACTGGACATTACAGCCGCCTTCAATCCCTAAATGACGAATAATATTGAGTGCTGCTGTTCTCATCATCTGATAATCGCTGTCGTTCAAGGTTTGGGTAGGTGCCACAACAATGGAATCACCGGTATGAATGCCCAAAGGATCCAAGTTTTCCATGGAGCAAATGGCAATGCAATTGTTATTGGCATCGCGCATAACTTCGAATTCGATTTCTTTCCAACCCTTTAAGGATCTTTCGATCAGGCATTGTTGAATCGGACTCATCTTCAAACCGATCGGTAGCAACTCACGTAATTCTGCTTCGTTATCACAGAAACCACCACCGGTACCACCCAATGTAAAGGCCGGACGAACCACAAGGGGATATCCAATCTCTTCTGCTAAAGGAATCGCCGATTCTAGATCAGTAACTGTAAAGCTATTTAAAACCGGTTCGTTGATGCTTTCCATAGCATTTTTAAACAATTGACGGTCTTCACTGCGCTCAATGGAATCTAAGGGTGTGCCTAACAGTTCTACATTGAACTTTTGCAGTATCCCTTTTTGCCCCAATGTCAGTGCCATATTCAATCCAATTTGGCCACCTAAGGTAGGTAAGATGCCATCGGGACGCTCTTTTTCGATGATTTTTGTTACGATTTCAGGGGTTATGGGTTCTAAGTATGTTTGATACGCCATTTCCTTATCGGTCATGATCGTCGCCGGATTCGAGTTGACTAAGATGACTTGAACCCCTTCATCTTGCAACACGCGGCAAGCTTGGGTTCCGGCATAGTCGAATTCGGCTGCCTGACCAATCACAATAGGACCGGAACCGATGACTAAAATCTTCTTCAGATACGATTTTTTTGGCATGCTTACACCTTACTTTCTTGGAAAAATCGAACAAAATCCCGGAAATAGTGCGCGGAATCTTGCGGACCGGGGGAACCTTCCGGATGATACTGCACGGAGAGTAAGGGTAGACGTTTATGACGCAACCCTTCTACCGTATTGTCATTGATTTGCACATGGGTCACTTCTAATTCAGTTTGTGCCACACTTTCCCACTCCACGGCATAGCCATGATTCTGTGAGGTCATGCGCACTTGATTGCGTGCTAAATCTTTGACCGGATGATTACCGCCACGGTGACCAAAGGGCAACTTATAGGTCTTTGCCCCCATTGCTAAAGCTATGATCTGATGCCCCAAACAAATACCGACCATCGGCACCTTTCCTGCCAGCTCTTGCACGGTTTTAACGGCATCTACACGCAGTTCGGGAGCTCCGGGGCCATTGGATAATAACAATCCCTCCGGCTTAACTGACAAAATCTCTTCCGCAGTGGCATTGGGTGGAAAAATACTGATCCTGCATCCTAACCCTTTGAGCATACGAATGATATTGTTCTTGGCACCAAAGTCCATGACAGCCACATGGGTTCCTTCTCCAGAAATTTCATGGGCAACTTTACAGGCAACCTCTACGACATAATCGGGTTGTGGCATATTGCTTAATACCTTTAAAGCTTCTTCTTTGGTATAGGAGTCCGGCACTATGATGCCGTTCATGACACCACTGCTTCGTAAAACGCGCACCAAAGCCCGTGTATCCAATTCGGAAATCGCAGTCACATGATGTTGGGTCAAAAAATCTTCCAACGTCCCTTCCGATAAATAATGATTGGGAGCAGCACAGAATTCTCTGACGATCAAGCCTTTCGCCCAGACTTGCTCGGATTCTCCACTGCTTTCATTGACACCATAATTTCCCTGGATCGGATACGTCATCGTGATCATTTGTCCGGCATAGGAGGGATCAGTGATCGTTTCCCAATAACCGGTCATACCGGTCGTGAAAACAACTTCCCCCATCGCCGGCTGACAGGCTCCTGAAAGTTTGCCCGCAAATTCCATACCGTTGGCTAAGATCAATTTTCCGTTCATCAAATTCGCTCTTCCCTTCTGTATCGAACTTGTCCTTCGACCAAAGTGCAAATCGGCCACCCTTTTAACGACCAACCGGTATAGGGTGTATTTTTGCCCTTCGATCGAAACGTTTTCGGGTCGACAATACGCTCTTCCTCGAGATCCAAAATCGTGATATTCGCAAGCGCTCCCTTTGCTATGGTTCGAGTAGGGAGACCGTAAACCGAGGCGGGTCCTTGTGATAATGCTTGAATCGCTTCATTTAGTGAAAGCTCGCCACGGCTAACCAAACGATCTAAAACCAAAGCTACAGCCGTTTCTAAACCGGAAATCCCAAAAGCTGCATAATCAAATTCCATACGCTTGTCATCAAGGTGATGCGGTGCATGATCTGTAACAATTGCCGAAATGACTCCCTCACGCACCCCTTGAACTAGCGCTTTACGATCTGTTTCTGAACGTAATGGCGGATTGATTTTGGTATTGGTATCGTAATTACTTTGTTCTACGATCTCGTCAGTCAAGATCAAATGATGCACGGTCACTTCGCCGGTGGCTTGAATGCCCTCTTCTTGGGCTTGTTGCAGCAAGCGCACTGAATTCGCGGTTGAGAGGTGACAAAGGTGGATTTTTCCGCTGACCAATTTAGCAAGTTGCAGATCGCGATATGCCATAATCTCCTCCGCTGCCGAAGGGATCCCTTTTAGCCCTAAACGGGTCGAAACCGCACCGTGATGCATCACTCTGCCTTCGCTCAAATATGGGTCTTCTAAGTGACTGGCTACGGGTAAGTTAAACATGGAACTGTATTCCAAAGCATTACGCATCACTTCGCCATTGATCACCGGCTTGCCATCATCGGAGACTCCAACTGCTCCGCAAGCTCGCAATTCCCCCATCTCCGTTAATTCCTCACCCTGTTCTCCTTTGGTAATGGATGCTAACGGATACACTTTCGCTGCTCCCACTTGCTCGGCGCGACGTTGGATAAATTCAACTAAACTGCGGTTATCACAGATTGGTTTGGTATTGGGCATGCAACAAACGGCAGTGAACCCTCCGGCAATCGCGGCTTTTGCACCGCTTTCAATATCTTCTTTATATTCCAGACCCGGTTCGCGCAAATGAACATGGGCATCGATAAAACCCGGAGCAATGATCTTGCCACGGCAGTCGATCAACTCCGCCGCTTGATCCTCAATATTCAAAGCAACTTCAACAATGCGGTCATCCTCGATCAGAACATCGGAAACCCGATCCAGTTTCAAGGCAGGGTCTACTACCCTTCCGCCTTTTAAGAGTATTTTAGTCATGGTTCTCACCTCCTGCCAAGAGAAATAGGAGTGCCATACGAATGGCGACACCATTGGTAACCTGTTCTTCGATGGTCGATTGAGTCGAGTCTGCTACCGAAGTAGAAATTTCTACACCTCGATTCATCGGCCCCGGATGCATCACCAGCGCGTTTGGTTTGGCACGTTGTAAACGTTGTGAATCCAGTCCCCAAAAACTGTGATACTCGCGCACACTGGGAAATAAGCCTTTCTTTTGCCGTTCTAACTGCAAGCGCAAGACATTGATCACATCGGCATTCTCTAAAGCAGCATCGGTGTCATACGTAACATTCACACCCCAGGACTTTGCCTCAATGGGCATTAGTGTTTTGGGGCCGCACAAGGTCACTTCTGCACCGAATTTTTTCATAGCATAAATATTTGAACGTGCAACGCGACTGTGGGCAACATCCCCTAAAATCACACATTTTTTACCTTCTAAAGAGCCAGATTTATCGAGCATGGTATAAAGATCCAGTAACCCTTGGGTGGGATGCTCATGCATACCGTCGCCGGCATTAATGACGCTGCAGGTTAAATGCTGAGCAATAAAATGGGGAGCGCCTGAAGCACCATGGCGCATAACCAAGATGTCGGTGCCCAGTTGCTGGATGGTTCGTGCGGTATCACGCAAGGTTTCCCCTTTGACCACACTGGAGGTGCTGGTAGTAACATTGATGACATCGGCACCCAAATATTTCCCCGCCAATTCAAAGGAGCTGCGGGTACGGGTCGAAGGTTCATAAAAGAGATTGACGACTACTTTCCCTCGTAATTGATTGGTTTTTTTGATCGGTTGCTCAATAATCCGCTTCATTTTTTTCGCTTCATCTAAAATCAAAGAAATTTGTTCGCGACTCATCTGTTCCAAACCCAGAACATCCTTACCGATTACGCTCATTGTACCATCATCCTTTCTGCGATACATCTATGGAGTTTAAAAAAGTGCAACAAAAAACGCCTATCCCTTGGTAAAAAAGGATAGACGCATCGTATAAACATCATGTTTCCCCCTCACCTTGCTCGTCTCACAGGACTGAACTTAAAGGATTTAGCTGGATACTCCTTGTAGTATAAAGGACTGAATTGTCCTTGTCAAGCATAAATTTCGAGTAGAAACCTAAGGGAATAATGGATTCACGCTTGACAAAAATTTGTGCTTCCCTTACAATAATTAGTGATAACTATTCTCAAAAACAAGGAGGAACGACAATGGAATTGAAAGGTTCAAAGACCGAACAAAATTTACAAACTGCGTTTGCAGGCGAATCCATGGCGACCAACAAGTATTCCTACTATGCTTCTCAAGCCAAAAAAGATGGCTTCGTCCAAATCTCCGAAATCTTTGCCGAAACATCCGGCAACGAACGCGAACATGCCAAACTGTGGTTCAAATTACTGCATAATGGTGGCGTTCCCGATACTCTAACCAACTTAAAAGATGCTGCCGCCGGCGAAAATTATGAATGGACCGATATGTACGCCGGTTTTGCAAAGACCGCCAAAGAAGAAGGCTTTGCAAAAATTGCTTACTTGTTTGAAGGCGTTGCCAATATTGAAAAGCACCACGAAGAACGCTATTTAAAATTAGCAAAGAATATTGAAGATGCAAGCGTCTTTAAAAAGAATGAAGTCGTAGCTTGGCATTGCATCAACTGTGGCCACATTGTCAATGCAGTCAATGCACCTGCATTATGTCCGGTATGTGATCATCCTCAGGCTTTCTTCAAAGTTCACTCTGCCAATTACTAAAATCGTTTCGTTTGATCGCCACCCATTGATTTCAATGGGTGGCTTTTACTTGCCTTTTTCGCACTTCCCCGTTATACTGAAGAAGCTACTCTCACGAAAGGAGGTAACGCATGAAGTCTAAAATTCTGCGGGTCATATTGGCAACACCGCTTCTGGCAGCGGTTCTGATCTTTTCAATCAATCTGCTCGTGACCTCGAGTGGTAAAAATACTATTGTAACTCAAGAAGAACTCCTCGGTACCCAAGCAGACTGCATTTTGATTTTCGGTGCCGGAGTGCTCTCCAACGGAACCCCTTCTCCAATGCTGCGAGATCGATTGCTTACCGGAATCGCCTGTTACCATGCCGGCTTAGCCCCGAAAATTGTGGTCAGCGGTGACCATGGGGAGGATTTCTACGACGAAGTCAATATCATGAAAAACTTTTGCATCCAGCATGGAGTTCCCTCGGAAGATATCTTCATGGATCATGCCGGTTTTTCAACCTATGAAAGTGTTTATCGAATTCGCGATATTTTCCAGGCTCAACAAGTCATTCTGGTAACACAAAAATATCATTTGTATCGAGCTCTCTATGTTGCCAACCGTTTCGGATTGGATGCTTACGGTGTATCGGCTGATTTACAAGAATATGCCGGACAATCGTATTACGATAGCAGAGAATTGGTAGCACGAATCAAAGACTTTGCTTATACCATAGTCTTCCCAAAACCCACCTTTTTGGGGGAACCCATATCTCTCCTTGGAAATGGTGATATCACCAATGACAAAGCCCCGAACCACTAACGGAAAACAACGCTTTCCGTAGTGGTTTTTTTGTTGCCTTGAAACATTTTGTGACTTTTCGTCATTATTCCAATTTGGTCATTTCGACAATTGGACTTATGCCGCTTATGATCAGGAAATACACAGGGATAATTGGACTACTAATTGTGAAACATTGCACGATATGAGATAATCATGTGATATATTTCACCATTGGGTTAATTATATTATCTTCTTAATGAAATTTCAAAATTACCAGTAAAATAGTACTGATTTAAAGCTCATATTTGACAAATTAAACCTATGTGTTATACTTCCGTCAGAATGATTGGTGAAAAAAAGCACAATTTTGATTCACAAAAGGAGGATATTTTCAATGGCTTGTTCTAGCCTTCAGTCCAAATTTCAAGAATTGGATCATTATATTGACAACTTATCCATTTCCGATAAAGGCTCTGCCTTGATTCCGGTTCTTCACAAAGCACAAACGATTTTCGGTTATCTCCCCCAAGATGTCCAGGCTCATATTGCGGAACGTTTAGACGTTTCTACTGCAAAAGTCTATGGTGTGGTCAGCTTTTATACCTTCTTTACCATGGAACCCCGCGGGAAGTTCAACATCAGCGTCTGCTTGGGAACTGCTTGCTTTGTTGGTGGAGCCGATGCCGTGCTGAAAGAATTTGAAAAAGTTCTTCAGATCAAAAGTGGTGAAACCACACCGGATTTCAAATTTTCCATCATCCCGGTTCGCTGCGTAGGCGCTTGCAGCTTAGCTCCGATCGTTATGATCAACGACAAAGTGTATCCCAGGGTGAAGGTCAGCGAAGTAGCTCATATTCTTGCAGAGTATGAAGAGTAGGAGGAAGTAGCATGGAACGAATATTAACTTTTGATCAATTAAAACAATTCTATGAGTCCGTTAGATACCAGACCAATATGCGCTTACATCCTCTGAATCAAGCACCTGATTTTGTGCAATTACCGGAAGCGTATCGTAAAGAAAGTAAAATGCGTCATGTTATGGTCTGTGCCGATACCGGCTGTGCTGCTTCACATTCCGTTGGCATAGCCGATAAACTCGAGCAAGCAATTGCACGCTACGGCTTACAAGATCAAGTGATTGTGGTAAAAACCGGTTGTTTTGGTTTGTGTTCCCAAGGCCCGATCGCGGTCATTCATCCTGAACGGATTATGTACACACAACTTAAAGCCGAACATGTCGAAGAAATCGTGCGTGATCATTTGCGCGACGGTCATTACGTTGAACACCTCTTATTGGGTGCCCGCGAGGGTGCTCCGACTACACAATACGATAACGTTGATTTTTTCAGAAACCAAGTCCGCATCGCCACCCGAAACTGCGGTGTAATCAATCCCGCTAGTCTGGAAGAATATATTTCACAAAAAGGCTACTTAGCCTTAGGAAAATGCATTCACGAAATGACACCCGACCAAGTCGTGGAAACCGTGAAACAATCCGGTTTGCGCGGTCGAGGCGGGGCAGGATTTCCCACCGGTCTAAAATGGGGCTTTACTGCCATTGAAAAAGAAGATCAAAAGTATGTCTGCTGTAACGCCGACGAAGGCGACCCCGGTGCATTTATGGATCGTTCTGTCCTTGAAGGGGATCCCCATTCTGTATTAGAAGCCATGGCTATTGCTGGTTATGCAATTGGTGCAAACATGGGTTTCATCTATATTCGTGCGGAATACCCTAGTGCAATCCGTCGCCTGCTCTCCTCTATTGAACAAGCCAAAGCAGCCGGCTTATTGGGAGCCAATATCATGGGAAGTACCTTCTCTTTTGATATTGAACTCCGATTAGGTGCCGGAGCCTTTGTTTGCGGTGAGGAAACCGCACTAATCGCTTCTGTGGAAGGAAATCGAGGCGAGCCTCGCAATAAACCACCTTACCCTGCTTCCAAAGGAATCTACGGCAAACCCACTGTCATCAATAATGTTGAAACCTTAGCAAATATTTGCCCGATCATCCTTAACGGACCCGAATGGTTCCGTTCAATTGGCACCGAAAGAAGTCCCGGTACCAAGGTTTTTGCCCTGGCCGGAAAAGTAAACAACGTTGGGCTCATTGAGGTTCCCATGGGTACTACCCTACGGGAAATTATATATGAGATCGGCGGGGGTATCGTTGACAACAAACAACTTAAGGCAGTGCAAACAGGCGGTCCCTCCGGTGGTTGCATTCCAGCTCGCTACCTCGATACCCCAATCGATTACGAATCCCTCCAGGTCATAGGTACCATGATGGGTTCCGGTGGTATGATCGTTTTAGATGAAACCGCTTGTATGGTCAATATTGCCAAGTTTTACTTGGAGTTCACAGTAGAAGAATCCTGTGGCAAATGCACTCCCTGTCGCTATGGCAACCACTATCTCCTCGATATCATGAACAAAATCACCAGCGGTAAAGGGGAACGTGAGGATTTAGATCGCCTTTTCAATTTGGGCGAAACCATTAAGCAAGCTTCTCTTTGTGGCTTAGGACAATCTTCACCGAATCCGGTTTTAAGTACAATGCGTTATTTCCGCGATGAGTACTTAGCCCATATCGACGAAAAACGTTGTCCTGCCGGTGTTTGCAGCGATTTACTTCAATACCATATCGTGCCGGAGCTCTGTATCGGTTGTACGATTTGTGCTAAGAACTGCCCTGTGCAATGCATCAGCGGAAGCCTTCGCGAACCTCATGTGATCAATCAAGAAGCTTGCATCAAATGCGGCGTCTGCTTTACCAAATGCCCTAAGAAGGCAATCATCAGAAAGTAGGAGGTTTCACCCTATGTCAACGGTCAATCTGAGTATCAATGGCTTGCCTGTTTCTGTGGAAGCCGGCACCACCATTTTGGATGCAGCAAAAACAGTGGGTATCAAGATTCCCTCCTTATGCTATCTGCATTTACCCGATGTCGATGTTGTTTGTAAAAGTTCTTCCTGTCGTGTATGTTTGGTTGAAATCGAAGGACGCCGCAATTTAGCACCTTCTTGCTCGACCACAGTCGTAGAAGGCATGATCGTCAAAGCCGATACTGCTCGTGCTGTAGATGCTCGAAAAACCATGTTAGAACTGATGCTTTCGAATCATCCTCACAATTGTTTATTCTGCAAACGGCGCGAATCCTGTGAACTCAAGGCGTTATCGGCAGAAATGGGAATCGATGAACTTCCCTTTCAGGCTCCGGTGCCGGAAGCAGATCTCGACACCTCGAACTTCTCCATTATTCGAGACACCTCAAAATGTATTTTATGCCGTCGTTGTGAGACTGTTTGTACCGAAGTTCAAACGATGGGCATTTACTCGGGCGTAAACCGAGGGTTCGATACTCGTATCGACACAGCGTTCCATACTCCTATGATGAGTACGGCTTGCACCTTCTGTGGACAATGCGTAGCTATTTGCCCCACAGCAGCTCTGACCGAAGTCGACAATACTCCTGCCGTCTTCAAAGCTTTACGTGATCCAAAGAAAACAGTCATCGTTCAGACCGCTCCTGCGGTTCGTGTGGCTTTGGGTGAAGAATTGGGCTACCCAGTCGGCACCAATGTAACCGGAAAAATGGTCACCGCTTTGCGACGTTTAGGCTTTGACAAAGTTGTTGACACCGACTTTACTGCCGACTTGACGATTATTGAAGAAGCTACTGAACTGATTCATCGCATCCAGAACAACGGCGTATTACCCATGATGACCAGCTGTTGTCCGGCTTGGATCAAATTTTTAGAACATAAATTCCCGCATCTATTACCCCATTTATCGACTTGCAAATCTCCTCATGAGATGTTGGGAGCAGTAATCAAGGCGTTCTATGCTGAAAAGTTAAACGTCAAACTTGATGATCTCATCGTAGTCTCTGTCATGCCTTGTTTGGCGAAGAAATACGAGAACAATCGTCCCGAGCTAAGCGATGGAAAATATCCCGATGTCGACATCGTAATTTCTACCCGCGAATTGGGAGCCATGATCAAACATTCCGGCCTACAATTCAAGAGTTTGCCGGACGCTGATTTCGACCGACCCTTTGGCGAAAGTTCCGGTGCCTCCGTCATCTTTGGTACGACCGGTGGCGTAATGGAAGCTGCTTTACGTACTGCTTATGAAACCCTCACCGGCAGAACATTGGATCATGTTGAATTCGAAGAAGTGCGTGGCTTTGAAGGGATCCGATCCGGTAGTGTTATGATCGGTGATTTAGAAGTTAAAGTAGCCATTGCTCATACCCTCAGAAATGCTCGTAAGCTCATGGAAGAGGTCGAAAATGGCACTGCTGATTATCATTTCATTGAAGTTATGGCTTGTCCGGGTGGATGCATTGGTGGAGGTGGTCAACCTTATCATCATGGAGAAATGGACACCTTGCGCAAACGGGCTGCTGCTCTCTACAGCGCAGATGAAGCCAAAGTCATCCGTCGTTCTCATGAGAATCCCGATATCACGCGGTTGTATCAAGACTTCCTAGGAGAACCGAATGGACATCTAGCTCACGAATTGTTACATACCCACTACGTCAAAAGAAGTAAACACTAAAACAAACACCGTCGAGTTTTCACTCGACGGTGTATTTCTTATCCACGTATTGCTAAAAACAAAGTTGAGGGGGAATCCTCCTGCCACGTCGTCCCTTCTACACTTCCATAGAAATCTACTACCACAAATCCGGCGTCTTGCAACATTTTCTGAATTTGCAGTCGTCGTATTGGATAAACCACGATTTCTTGCTTGGTCAACTCCTTTGCATCAATGCGTAATAAGGATAATTCAGTCTGCATGCTGAGATACCCATCATTACGTAAGCGGAGTTTGCGTTGCACTCGAATACCGGTATCTTCATTGACCAAATCCGGTAACTCACGAACTTTATAATCTAAGAGCATATCATAGTTGAACAGTTGCATAACCAACCGCCCGCCTTTATTCAGCAAGGTAGCAGCCTGCTTGAAAAAAGCTTGATATTCACTTTCGTCTTTTAAAACGGAGGAAGCGTTGTTTAGACAAAGGATCACATGATAACTACCGGGTTTACCGGGTAATTCCAATAACGGTGCCGACTCAAATTGTAAGGCTCTTGGTACTTTATCTTTCATGGAATACGCTTTCGCGTTCCTGAGTAAAGCTTGTTCGCTTTCCACTGCGGTTACAACCGAGCCCGATACTGCTAAAGCATGCGCTAACTCTCCCCCACCGCATGCGGCATCCAAAACATGGGCAGATGAAAGATTGCCTATTTCATTGGTCAGAAAACTAACCATTCCCAAGGAAGGTTGCACCAAAGTAGCATAATAATCGATGAATCCATACATAATATCGGACATCTGTATCCCTCCAATGGTTTACTGATTCTTAAGAATCTTCCTTGCCAAGGATAAGAATTCCTCCTTCAAGTAGAAAGAATTCTCTTTTCGGTAGATCAGTGAATTGCAACGGGCGGAGGGTAAGAATTTTTCTTGCTGAATGATGCGCAATCTCCCTCGCTCAATCGCTTGGCTGACAGCCCGTACCGGCAGTAACGTATAACCTAATCCGGCTGCTGCCATTTCACGAAGCGCTTCTATACTATCCATTTCCATAACGTTTTCCGGAACAAAACCGTGCTGAGCAAAAAATTGATCAATATAGGTGCGAAAGCCTGTTCCTCTGGCAAAGATCAACCAAGGGCCTAAGGCTAATTCCGCTAAACTGTGAGGATGCAGTTCCGGCGAAGCCACAATCGCCATGGTATCATAAAAAAGCGGTTCTACCGTGAGTCGTGCGTGGATCACTTCTGAACTGACCAGACCAACATGAGCGGTTCCGTCTTCGACCATGCGCACAGTTTCTGTTGTTTTTCCGGAGTAAACCGTCAATTGTGCCTTTGGAAATTGTTTGCGATACATTGCCAAGACTCGTGGCAACAAATAGGTCATGGTCACGCTCCCGGCTACCACGACCAAGCGTCCTTGATAAGGGTCAATCGCCTGTGCAGCTTCCGCTTTCAATTCTTGAACTTGACTGACGATTCTTTGAGCACGTGGTAAGATCATCTCTCCAAAGGGTGTAAGCTGAAGTTGCCTACCTTTTCTCACAAAAAGCTGCCCGCCCAGTTCTCCCTCTAATTGCTGGATTTGCTTACTGACAGCGGGTTGGCTGAAACCAAGTAAATCTCCGGTTCGTGTCATATTCAACGTTTCAGCAGTTCTGCAAAAAACCAAGAGTTGCTGTACTTCCATTACCACCACCCCTTTCAAGTATTCCTTATGGTTATGATTCAATAGAAGATTATCATTTCCCTGCTATGGCTTGGTTATTGTATAATCTTTTTGTTGGATATTTATCCCAAAGATGGAAAGGCGTGATTTTTTTGTCAGTCAGAGCAATCGTTGGAGCACAATGGGGAGACGAGGGCAAGGGTAAAATTGTCGATCTTTTGGCACAAGAGGCCGATATCGTAGTTCGATTTCAGGGAGGGGCGAATGCGGGACACACCGTAGTCAATTCGTATGGCAAGTTTGCTTTACATCTGATTCCCTGTGGAATCTTTAATCCCAAAGTCACCAACATTATTGGTACCGGTACCGTCGTAGACCCGGCTGGCTTAGTTACCGAAATTTCACAATTACATCAAGCCGGTATTTCTACAAAGCAGTTGAAGATATCAAATCGTGCTCATTTATCGATTCCTCTTTACGGTTATTTAGACCGTTTGTTGGAATTGGCCCGTGGTAACTCTGCTCAAGGATCCACCCTAAGAGGGATCGCACCGGCATATGCTGCAAAAAGTTTACGGGTTGGCTTGCAAATGGGCAGCATGCTCAACCGAGAACGTTTTATGCAATCTCTGCGTGACATTTTGGTCAGTGGCAATCAACTGATTGAAGCGGTCTTCAAAGAGAAAGCAATCGACATTGATGCAACTTTAATTGAATTTGAAGAATACATACGAGTCTTATCGCCGTATATCTGTGATACGCTTCCAATTTTACACCAAGCTGCCAAAGAAGATAAAAATATACTCTTGGAAGGTCAATTAGGGGTGATGCGCGATCTCGATTGGGGAATTTATCCTTATAGCACCTCTTCCAACCCCACTTCCGGTGGAGCTGCTTCCGGCAGCGGTTTACCTCCGCATCTAATCAGTAGAGTAACCGGTATAGTAAAGGCTTTCTCAACAGCCGTAGGCGCCGGCCCTTTCCCTACTGAACTCAAAGATGAAGTAGGTTCGTACTTACGCGACTTTGGCGAAGAATTTGGTGCCACAACCGGTAGACCACGGCGTTGCGGTTGGCTTGACTTAAATGCTCTCCGTTATGCTGCCCAACTCAATGGGTTCACCGATGTCGCTATTACAAAATTAGATACTTTGGATCAATTAGAGCATCTCAAAGTTTGTACGCATTATCGACTCGATGGTCAAATCGTGGAAGGAATGCCCTTAGCAGAAGACTTAGAACGTGTGGAACCGGTCTACGTTGAAATGCCCGGCTGGAACTGTTCTACCCAGCAAGTGAGAAGTTGGCAAGATCTACCCAAAGAAACCAAAGCCTATGTAGAATTGATCGAAGAAGCCTGTGGGGTCAAAGCCTCTTGGCTTTCGGTTGGTCCCTCGCGAGAAGCCACCTTCCGTCGTAGTTAAAAAAGAAGCTTGAATTTAGTTTCATTTCAAGGTATACTTAAAGTATCAACTACAAGGAGGTTTTTCCATGGCCTACATGTCTTTTTCTCTCACGCCACAAGGCACCTTGATTCAAATGGAAGGCAAAGCCGACCAACTCGTCAACAAAGAAAACTTTGGCCCAACCGATCACTTCTTTGCCGGGATCGGCGCCTGAATGTATGCTGGAATTGCGTCTTACGGACGTAAATTCGAGCTTCCGGTGGAAGCTATTACCATGACCCTAGATACTACAAAAAACGAAACCACTCGTTTGATCAACAAGATGGATTTCCAAGTCAAATTCCCCGAAGGGTTCCCTCCTCAACATCTGCAATCGATCTTGAAAAACATGAACGCTTGTTATGTTAAAAAACATTTGTATGATCCTCCTGAAGTCACAGTGACGGTCATAGAATAACAGATCAATAAAAACCCCACCCTATACTTTTGAACGAATCAAGAGCATTGGGTGGGGTTTTTTATCTCTCATTATTTAAACAACCGGATGATCAAGAAACTAATGGTTGCGGTTGCCCCGCTCAAAAAAGTTCCCCAGATCAAATCGATGATTGTGATCATAATCGGCCAATCGCGTATCGTAGCCAAATTGGTCAGATCATAGGTAGCATAAGTGACAAAGCCAAAGAACATACCGGTAAACAAAGCAACCTGCCAACTCTGCTTTGCTAAAGCCGGATTGATTACAAAAAACAACATACCCACAATAAAAATGGCGTAGAAGATGAAGGCAGCTGCAAAATTGGTTTTCGGCGCCATGAGGTAGCCTAATTTTTCAGCATACAAGTTTTTAGCTACAAACCCCAACCAAATCAGATCGATGACTAAAAAAACGCCAAAGGAAATGAAGAAATTGCGGAAATCCGCACCACTGATCGAACTCATGGTCACACCTTCTCTTTGCTTACTTTTTGGGGAACCAGGGGATGAAGACAGGGGTTTTCTCGGCATATTCTTTGAATCCGGGGCGTTTCATCATAGAACGTTCTAACATTGGCACTCCGGAAACAAAGACCAATAAATACGTGATCACTGCAGGACTGATAATCACCCAAAACGGAGCTCCGGAAGCGCGAGATAGTACATAAATCCCCCACCACATCACGGACTCCCCAAAATAGTTGGGATGACGTGTATATTTCCATAGACCTTCGGTCATGATTTTACCCTTATTTTCAGGATTTTCCTTAAAGGCTTCCAACTGCCAATCACCTACTGCTTCAAAATAGAAGCCGATCACCCAAATAAGACCTCCCAGCCCGGTCAAAGATGGATTCCATAGATTCGCGTCTGTTCCGGCAAATATGATGCCGAGAGCGACGACTAACATAAAGAATGCTTGAGTCATGTAAACTTGCAGAAAAGCTCGAGGAACAACCATACTTCCCCATTCTTTACGCCATTGCGCATAGCGGAAATCTTCGGGCTTCCCCCAGTTGCGACGAATGATATGATAAAACAAACGCAATCCCCAAATGGATACCATGAGGGTCATCACCGTTACCGGAATCGGCACCGGCCTGCGGGTCAACCAAGCATACCAAGAAATAATCACAAAACCGATCCCCCAACCGATATCAACAATGGAATTATTCTTGATCACGGTACCTACGATAAAGAAGAGGATAAAGTATATAAAAATCAGTGCAACAACATCCATGCCTTCAACTCCTTAAACTTTTATAAAACAAACCGCAACACTGCCCGGACCGGAATGAATAGCAACCACCGAGGAGATTTCTGTGATAAATGCCGGTTCTTTCCCGATCTTGCTGCGTAAAAGATCTTTATATTCCAATGCCAATGCCAGATTATCCGCATGAACAATACAGTAATCTTCGATACCACCGCTTTGAAGTGCTTCATCCACCAGTTTCATGATTCGAGAGGTGATCCCCTTTTGACTGAATGCAGCACCAAAGGCGATTCCTTTGCCGGCTTCATCGATCGACATGATCGGACGAACTCCTAACATATTCCCGATTTTGCCAACCGTATTGGGAACCCTTCCCCCCTTCGCTGCAAATTCCAGCGTATTCAAACAGACGTATATTTTGCTTTTGGCAATGCGTTCTTGAACAAGAGTTGCGATTTGATCATGGTCCAACCCCTGACTTCGCGCTTCCACAGCAGCTTTAACAATCAATCCTTGCGCACCGCTGTTGAGCAGACTGTCAATGACTGTAATCCTCTTCCCCATTGCCTGTAACCGGTTCGCTTCTTTCTCCAAAGCTGCATGCGTACCGCTCATCTTGGAAGAAACCGTGATCACAATCAGGCTCTCGAATTGATCTGCAGCCCATTGCAGATATTGGCTGATTCTTCCCGGTTCGGGTTGTGAACTGGTAGGGTGATGTGCGGTAGTTTTCATGCGCTGGAAAAGCTGTTGTAAGCGAATGGTGGTTTTATCTAGATAAATCAGGTCGTCCAGCAACAACCCCAAAGGCAAAACCGGAATTTGTTGTGCCAAAACTAATTCACCGGAAAGATCAGCTATGGAATCCGTTAAAATCCCGATCGGTGATATTCTCTGATTGATGATTCGATTTTGCAGTTCCATATCATCAACAATCTGATCAATGATCCTTCCCCATTTGCGCAATCTTTCCACAACCAATTCCGGTGTATTGGTATGGATATGAATTTTTAGTTTTCGTTCCATGGTTGTAACAAGTAGGGAATCGCCAAATTCACGCAAATCAGCTTTGACCCGATCTACAAAGCCGGAGTCCGACATTCCTGTTTCAATCTCCACTGTTATGGTCGTGCAGTAACGAAACAAGATCTTTTCGACCTGATGATGATCAACATTTTCAACCACCAATTCGTCCTCTACCGGTTGGCTCACATGCAACGATTCACTGGCAAGAAAGCGATTGATCCCTTGAACGAAGAACAAGAAGCCTGCCGCACCAGAATCGACAACATTGTTCTTCCGTAATAATTCCAATTGCTCCTTGGTGTGCTCCAACGACTGGGCTACGATTTGTTGGGAGTCCCGTAAAAATTCCAGGAACCCCTGATAATGCTGATGATTCTGAACCAGGAAAGTAGCCCAATCTTTGATGACACTGATGATCGTTCCCTCTACCGGTTGATCAATAGCTTGGTACATCCCTTTTACAGCTCGATTCGCAATTAAGGCAAAATCAGATAACCCTATTTTCTCAAAAGGTCCGGCTTCAACCGCCATGGCATTGACATAGGCAGCAAAAATGATCCCTGAATTTCCCCTAGCATTGGCCAAGCCGGTTTGCGAAATTTCATGCAGCATGCTATTAAAAGCCGTCTTGCGACTGGTTTTATCGACCATGGCCCGTAAAGTAACCACTAAATTGCTACCGGTATCGCCGTCGGCAACCGGAAAAACATTGATTGAATTCAAGTATTTACGATGCTCATGAATTTCTTCGGCCCCATATTTAAACCAACCGTATAAATCGGTTCCGGTAATAAATTGTCTGTTCATTTTACACCCCACAATGAAAATTTGTAACGATTTCTTAGTAGGAATAGTTCTCCATAGCAATTAAAATTCCTTTACCAAGGGAGAAACTTTAGAAAAAAACAACTTGAAAAATTTGTTATTTTCTGGTATTCTCTATTTGTTCATTTTTTCGTTAACTTTGTACGAAAGGGGTACTGTATGGATAAGATCATTCAAGTTGAACAACTTTATAAAAATTACGGCAACTTACAAGCCGTCAAGGGAATCAGTTTTTACGTGGAGCGGGGTAAACTTTTTGCCTTTTTGGGTCCGAACGGAGCAGGAAAATCGACCACTATTGATATCCTATGCACTCTTTTAAAACCGGATCAAGGAGAAGTCCTAATCGATGGTATCGCCTTAGGTCAAAATAATGATGCTATTCGCAAACAAATTGGTGTCGTCTTCCAAGAAAGCCTCTTAGACCCTCAATTAAGTGTTTTGGAAAACCTCCAAACCAGAGGACGCTTCTATGGTTTACAGGGAGATACCCTTCAAAAAGCGGTCGACCGGGCACTTTCTATTGTCGAAGCGCATGAATTTGCCAAGCAAGCGTATGGCAATTGTTCCGGAGGTCAACGACGTAGGGCTGATATAGCCAGAGCCTTGATCCATACTCCCAAAATTCTTTTTCTTGACGAGCCGACCACCGGCTTAGACCCCAAAACCAAAGAAAACGTGTGGCAAACCATTGAAAATCTGCAAAAACAAAGTGGTATGACGGTCTTTCTTACAACCCATTATATGGAAGAGGCGGCCAAGGCTGATTATATCGTTCTGCTGCAAAAAGGGGAAATCGCTGCCAAAGGCACTCCTTACGATCTTCAAGATCGCTATAGCTCCGACACGATGCGCCTCAAAGCCCGACACCCGGGAAAGATCGAACAAATCTTGGCAGAAAACCAACTCTCTTTTGAGCTCAGAAACGGAATTTACATCGTGCCCTTGACCGATACTCTGCTTGCGATTCCACTGGTTCAAGCCATGCAAAATGATTTGGAGAGCTTTGAAGTGGTTCATGGCTCCATGGAGGATGTCTTCCTAAACATCATCGGAGGGGAGTGGGAGCATGCTTAACCTAGCCGTTCGAAATCTCAAGATTTTCTTCCGTCAGAAAAGTGCCGTCTTTTTCTCATTATTAGGTGTTTTCATTGTCATGGGTCTGTATCTTCTCTTCCTAGGAGATGCTTATGTTGGCAACAGCACCTTACCCGGCATGAAATCGCTAATGGACCACTGGCTGATTGCCGGTATCGTTTCCATTACTTCCATAACGACCACGATGGGTGCTTTTGAAATCATGGTCATCGATCGAGCCAATCACCGCGACAAAGACTTTTTTGCAGCTCCTATGTCACGAAGGACCATTGTCGGCGGTTATATTCTATGTGCCTTTCTCGTAGGTTTAATCATGACCTTAACCTCTTTTGTGTTAGGTGAACTCTACATTTTGACACAAGGGGGACAATTGCTTTCGTTCACAGCAATTCTGCAAATGCTAGGCGTGATTCTTCTTTCTACCATGATGTCCAGTTCTTTTATTTTCTTCTTGGTTAGCTTTTTCTCCAGCATCAGTGCTTTTTCTACCGCTTCAACCGTGTTAGGTACCATGGTAGGTTTTCTGACCGGTATTTATGTACCCATTGGCAATATGCCTGCATCGGTGCAATGGTTGATCAAAAGCTTTCCTGTGGCCCATGCTGGTGCCTTAATGCGTCAGATCATGATGAGAGACGCCACTGCTTTTACTTTTGCCGGTGTCCCTTTGGAACATCTTGCCGGCTTTGAAGAATTTATCGGTGTCTATTTTGTCTATGGGGAATGGAAGAGCACTCCAGCTCTTCATCTCGCTGTCATGGCTGTTTCAGCAGTTCTCTTCTTTGTTTTAGCAACTTGGAATGTTTCCAGAAAGTATAAATAACTCTTAGCCTTTTAACAGCTGTTTAAACATATCTACTGCTGTTGGAATGATATCATCGGGGAAGTCATATTCTTGACTGTGTAAAGTCGGATGCGCTTCGCCATTACCGACATAGAATATGGCTCCTTTGGTTTTCTTGGTAAAATAGCCAAAATCTTCGGAACCGCGTGAAGCTTGGGGCAGCTCAATACAATTCAAGCCTAACCTTGCTGCAGCATTTCGAACCTTGTCAGCACTTTCGGTGTGATTATAGGTCTCTGGAAAAACATCGTGTTCTTGCCATTCAAAGGTGAGTTGTTCTTTCTGTGCTTGTTTTATCGCTAAGGCTACGAGCAGTTCTTGCAATGTCTCCATTTCTTCTTCCTTTTCAGCACGGATCGTCATCAACAACTCTCCTCTGCCGGGTGAAACACCAAACGCTCTTTCTCCCACATCTACATGGACTACAGTGCAAAAAGCCGGTTTTGCAAACGGATGTTCCTTCAAAAGTATGGGAATGCTACGAATGACTTCAGCAATGGTAAACACCGGATTTCTCCCCAATTCAGGAGTGCTGGCATGGGTTGTAGCCCCGGTAAAAGTGAAGATCAATCCCTTCGAAGCAAAATGACTTACCCCGTTACGAATCCCAATAGCGTGCTTCGGTAAGCCACTTACATTGTGATAAGCAAAGATTTCCTTGATCTTCAAGGCTTCGATCACCTCTGCACAGACCATGGCACCGGCACCGATCTCCTCTGCATGTTGAAAAATAAAGACCACTGACCGATCAGCACCCAACTGATCGATTTCCCAAGCAAAAGCAGCTAAGACTGCTGCATGCCCGTCATGACCACACTGATGTGCTACACCGGGATTTATTGATTTATAGGAGACAGAGGATCGTTCTTCAACAGCTACTGCATCGTAATCCGCACGAAAGGCAATTGTTGGTTTTGCTGATTCCGCATGATACAAAGCATAAAACCATGACCCTTGGTCCACCACTTGAAGTTTGGTATGTTCTTTCAAGAAATGGATCAGTCTCTTTTTTGTTTCAACTTCTCTTAAAGAGAGCTCCGGATGTTGATGTAACTCCCGACGCAGGCTAACGATTGCTTTCAGATTGTCTTCATTCATTGTACCATCTCCTTTGTTTTATTGTATTCTAACTCACCCATTGAAACCCTTCCAAATTGCGAACACCGTACATAAAAAAAGAAGAAGCCTAATGACTTGCTTCTTCTTCTATGATCAATAAAGGAAATTCACACTTAAGTCCAAAGCTTTAACACTGTGGGTCAGTGCTCCTATGGAGATGAGATCGACTCCGGTTTGCGCTACAGCTCGTAAGTCTTTTCTACCCATGTTTCCGGAAGCTTCTGTTAACGCCCTGCCCTTGATCCAGTCTACTGCCTCTTTCATTTGGTCCAAGCTCATATTATCGAGCAAAAGAATGTCCGCACCTGAATCAATCGCTTCTTTGACCTGTTCAAAGTTCTCTACTTCTACTTCGATTTTCATTGTGTGAGGACTCTTGAACCGTGCCGAAGTTACCGCTGCGGTGATCCCACCGGCTGCTCGGATGTGATTATCTTTGATCAAAATGCCGTCTGCCAAATTAAACCGATGATTAAAACCTCCACCAATGCGCACCGCATATTTTTCAAAAAAGCGCAGACCCGGGGTTGTTTTTCGAGTATCAATGATTTTGCAGGGTAATCCTTCAATTTGCTTGACTGCAGATTTAGTGGCAGTCGCGACGCCCGACAATCTCTGCAATAAGTTTAGGGCAACCCGTTCACCGGTCAGCAAACTACGTGCCGGTCCTTGTAATTCCGCCAAAACTTGTCCCGGTTCCACCGAAGCTCCTTCTTCAACCAAAAGCTTTACATTAATACTTTCATCGAGGAGGAAGAAAACACGTTTGAACAATGGAAGGCCGCACAAAACCCCTTCGTCTTTGGCTAACAGATGAGCCTGCACCCAACAGTCATCGGGAACTGTAGTGTTGGTCGTTAAGTCACCCTGGCCAATATCCTCTTGTAAAACTTGCCAGAGAAAGGTATCAATGAATCGATTCATCTTTAATAGAGTCATGATCTAGTCCTCGTTTCTTCCTTTAGCCAAGATTCATCATTCTGGTAACAGAATGGGTAGCCTTTTCCAAAATGTGTTTGTCGATTTCAATAATGAAACGATTCTTTTCTAGTGAAGCTTCGATTGAAACCAACGAGGTGCGTTTCATACTAGGGCAAATCATTCCCGAATGAACCGGGTAAAATTCCTTTAAGGGGGATCGATTTTGCATTTGATGTATGATTCCCATTTCCGTACCAATAATAAACGACTTCGCTTTGGAAGTTCGAGCAAATTCGATCATTTGTGATGTACTACCAATAAAATCAGCCGCATCACAGATTTCAGGCTTGCATTCAGGATGCACTAAAAACAATGCATTCGGGTGTTCGCTTTTCGCTTCCTGGACATGATTTAAGGTCACATGATGATGCGTAGGACAAAAACCATTGCTGAAGAAAAACTCTTTATCGAGGCAATGCCGCGCTACATACTGGCCTAAATTTTGGTCCGGTACAAAGATGATCTTTCTCTCCGATAAAGACCGCACCACTCGAATGGCATTGGCTGAGGTGCAGCAAATATCGCTAACGGCTTTGACCTCGATCGAAGAATTCACATAACAAACTACTGCTGCATCGGGATGCGCCACTTTCAATGCAAGCACATCTTTGGCTGTCACCATGTTCGCCATGGGGCAACCGGCATTAGGATCCGGTATTAAAACTATTTTATCCGGATTCAAAATCTTGGCTGTCTCTGCCATGAAGCTAACACCGGCAAAAACAATGACGTCCGCCTTTGTGTCTCGAGCATGTTTGCTAAGTTCTAAGGAGTCACCAACAAAATCAGCAACATCCTGGACTTCCGGTGGTTGGTAGAGATGTGCCAAAATGACTGCATTCCGTTCTGATTTTATCTTGCGGATGTTTTTGGCGAGGATTCGATTTCGATTCATCTGCTCACACGCTCCTCTTGAAAACTCCCAGATTGAGGCGTTTCCACCAACAACCCTGCTTTGTGCAATTTACTTTCAATAGTATTCATCGTTTCTTCATCTGGAGTCTCCACCGTATGCAGGTGATTTCCATTGGTGACAGCTGAGAGCATTAGGGAACGGCTGGATTTGGCTCTTTCCAACCAAGTATCAACCATATCGATCGTCGACAGCATTAGGTTGCCTGTGATTTCTCCATAGATTGGATGTTCAACCATGACATCACGTACTTTACCGCCGTTTTTGACAATGATTTTCAGTTCTTGCTCAGCTTGGTCTAAGGTTTCATGATAACAATTCAAAACCTTAATGAATCTCTGTTTTGTTGTTTCTCGAATCAGAAGATATCCCGATGTCGTTGAAACCAAGGGTAATCCTCCTGCTCGCAAGATTGCAATATCTTGAACAATCACCTGGCGAGTAACCCCTAATAATTGTGCTAATTCACTTCCGGTTATCGGCTTATCTGAAGTTTGAAGATATTCTGTTATTTTTGATCTCCGCTGATTGGCATCCATCATCCTCATATTCCATCCTCTCTTTTTTCTGACTTCATTATAGTCATTGCCACTCCTCTTGTCAACAGATGTATATACAGGTGACAACTAAAGCTGAATAACGACAAAATCAGCAAATGAAGGAATATTGTTGAGAAAAACGGAACTAAACAATGGTAGCTAACGTCTGTATCTGTAGGAAGGAGAGATTTATATGATAATTAGAAAACGCGTTTGGCTTGTTCTGCTGCTAGTTGTTGTATTTTTAGCTGGCTGTCAACAACAACCAACCCCAAATACACCCGAAGACCCAGAGGGCCCCGAGGTTCCGGAGTTTGAATACACACTCATGGATGAAACCACCCCCATGGAAGAAGGGTTACCCGGCCTGCTCGATTATGTAAAAGACATACCGGGGTATTTGATCCACACAACCGAAACCACAAATTACCTGATCATCAACATGGGTGAAAAACCTACCGGAGGATTTGCTTTAGAAGTGGACTCGATTAACCTTGTGGGTGGTGAATTAGGGATCACTCTGAAGGAGATCTCACCCAAACCCGGTGATGCAGTCACCGAAGCATTGACATATCCGCAACTTGTGCTCCTCTTTAACGAAGAAGTCACCGCTGCTCGTATTGAGAGTGACCAGGAGACTGTTTATGAAGCCCTTGATATCACTTTGAAAACCGATAGCGGCCGTTACCAAGGCTTAAGCGAAGATTTTGAACTGCAAATCAAAATCAGTGGTGTACCCGACGAAATTCCCGCAAAAGTATTCGCTTTGACCCCCCTCCAAGAGGAGATCATTCCGCAAATGAAACTGCTAAAAGACTACGAAGTACTATTCTATTACGTAGAGCGAACAGATGAGCTACCGATCATTGTTGAACTCTCCCCTATGGGGAAATAGACGAAAAAATCCCCTTGCTTTACAAGCAAGGGGATTTTTTTGCGATTAATCGGGTATATGAATCGTTCCTTCTAAATAAAGAACCGCTTCTCCGGAAAGTTTGATTCGTTCTCCCATATTGGCACAGATGATTTTACCGCCTCTCAAGGAACGCTGATACGCTAAAAATTCAGTTTTCCCTAAAACTCTGCTCCAATAAGGAACCAAACTGCAATGTGCCGAACCGGTTACCGGGTCTTCATCTACACCCATTTTAGGAGCAAAATACCGAGAGACAAAATCTCCTTTATCTCCTTTAGCGGTTACGATTACCCCATGGGCATCCAGTTTTTTCAGCTCTTGAAAATCCGGCTGAAGTCGCAAGATGTCCTCTTCTTTTTCATAGACCACCAGATAATTATACCCTTTTTGTACTTCTATAGGTCTTTTACCTAATCCCTTGATCAAAGCTTCCGGAGCTGTGCTACGAGTAGTTTCTTTTGGTGGAAACAACATGGTCAAGAGTTTACCCTCTTTGAAAACCATAAGGATTCCTCCCTTGGTGAAGAAGGTTATGTTGGAACGTTTGGGTTCAATAAAACTCAAAATCACAAAAGCGGTCGCCAAGGTTGCGTGCCCGCAAAGCTCTACTTCTCCTTTTGGAGTAAACCATTTTAAATCATAATCGTCTCCTCGACGCACAAAAAAGGCAGTCTCCGATAAATTGTTTTCTGCAGCGATCTTCTGCATGGTTTCATCGGGTAACCACTGTTCCAAAGGGCATACTGCAGCCGGATTTCCCCGGAACAATTGATTGGTGAAAGCGTCGACTTGATAGATAGGAATCTTCAATCCATTCTCTCCTCCTTTGAAGTTTTTCTATGTATTAGGGTGGATTTTAACCATTGTTGATCTTACCATAGAATTTAGCACTTTTTCCCTTGCGCGTCAATAGATTTTTTCTTCATTAATCCAAATTAATTCGCAATCGTTCAAAAACCCACGATTCTCCGATAAAAAAAGAAGCTACCCTTATTTGGGCAGCCTCTGCTTTACCTTAAATATCCCCTCTGGGTGGTACGACACAGACAAATTTCAGATTGTCTTTACCAGCGTTTCTGATCTGATGGCTAGCATTATCGGGGACAACAATCGAATTACCAAAGCCTATGTTTTCTTCTTTTCCTTCTAAGTCGAGCACCCCTTGACCTTCTACCACAAACATATATTGTGGCCAAGGATGTTGATGTTTGGGTGTATAACCGCCCGGTTCGATCTCGAAGAATCGCATCACATAATCCGGCCACCCGTTCCAGGGACCGATCATGGATTTTTTGTGCACCGCACTGGCTCCGTTGCTGTCATACAGCACCTCTTTAACGTTTTGAATGTGATCTAGGGACATATGCTTTCTCCTCTCTCTATCTTCTTTTTTTAGGATTTCTCATAAGGGTTGGGAATGGCGGTAGCTGAAATATCGTATAAGCCTTCGTATGACTGGAAGGCTTTGATCTTCTTCTCACCCACCCGATTTTGCAGTTCTTCAAACGCCTTCTCGGCATCTTTTAGAATCTGCTTTTCATCACAAAGCAGCATTTTTCGATTCTCCATCATAACTTCACCATCAACAATAACTGTATCAACATCTTGGCCTTGCGCATGATACACTAAACGCTGCACCGGCATGATGCCAAAAGGTGCCAAGTGAGGTTGCTGGGTATTGACAATGATTACATCTGCTTTTTTGCCTTTTTCTAAAGAACCAATTTGATGATCCAGTCCAAAAGCTTTGGCGACCCGAATACTGCACATCTCCAAAACGCGTCCCGGAGGAGCTAAGAGGGTGTCATGTTCGTGAGCTCGATGTAGAACCTGGAAAATTTTCATATCGCGCCAAATGTCATAGCTACGATCAGGCGCTGTTCCGTCTGTAACGATCACGACTTCCCCGCCTGCTCTTAAGACTTCATAAACCGGACAGCGATTCTTTATGTTGGCTCTGGTGGTTGGGCCATGGAATAAAACGGCACCTGTTTCAGCAAAGATTTCAATCTCTCTCTCGCTTAAACCGGTTGAGTGGGTCAAGGACGTGGTAGGTCCCAAAATCTCCGGCGTTGTATCATAAACAAATTGTAATCCGCCCCCATAAACATGGGTATGCAAAGGCGTGTTATACTCTTTTGCAATCCGGCTCATGGCACGGTTTTTCCAAATGGCAAATTCACGGGTATCTCCGGCTACTTCACTAATCCCTAAATTTCCTGGGGCGACCACACAGATCTGTCGTTTGTGTTTTCCGTTCAAGTGTTTGACGCTGTATTCGGTGTTTTGCACCATTTGCTCGGGTGTAAATACTGTTTCGGTGGGTTTTCCGTTTTTCCAAACCCAGGGATTTTTCGGCCAGGGACCTTCGCAGGAACCAATGCCTGAAATCTGACGGATCCCCGTTTTCAAAGAACCTTCAAAATGCGCTTCCAGGTTTGGAATATGATCCGGCCTGGGGGTACTGCCAAGCATGGAAACACCGGTGGTGATCCCAAATTTCAATCGCTCAGCTGCGGCTAAAGCACCTTCAGCATACCAGAAAAACTCGTCAGTATAATGGAAATAGAGGTCTTCGGCCATTGAACCCCACCAGCCACCGGTTTTGGTATCGCTGCTTTCAGACATGGTTTTTAATAAGCAGTGACCGGCATGGCCATGACCATCGATCAACCCGGGCATAACAGCTAATCCGGTAGCATCGATCTCTTTTTTTGCAGAATATTCTATCGGCAAAGCCGACATCGGTCCAATTGCAACAATGGTTTCACCCTGAATCGCTACATAGCCGGGCTGATACACATGATGCTCGGCATCGACGGTAATAACGGTTCCGTTTTTGATCAAAATATCAAACATGGGTTCTCACTCCTTCTAGTTATAGAGTTTGAAGTTGGTCCAAAATCTCAAAGATCTCTTCACTCTCGGGAATATCTTGCATAGAATTACCGTAGTGAGCAAAGCGAAGGACCCCTTGCTTATCGATCAACATTTGAGCAGGCATCCGACCTAATTTTAGCAATTTGACTTCTTGACCATAAAGATTCAGAACCTGTTTTTGCTCGTCGGGTAAGCCAATGAAGGGGAGTTGGTTCTTCTCCCAGTAGTTTTTAAAAGCGGAGGCATTTTCGGGACCAAGCACAACAATGACGGTATCTCTTTTAGCAAATTGCTCGAATTCTTGACGCAACTGCGCCATATGCTTTTGGCAAAAGGGTCAGATAAATCCCCGGTTAAACACCACTAAGATATGTGACTTCCCTTGGTACTTCGAGAGTTCAAATAGTTCGCCGTTGAAATCGGGTAAAGAAAAGTTGGGGGCCTGCATGTTTACGTCTAATCTTGCCATACCATTCACTCCTAACTTTTTTCTGGTTCCTCGTTTTTTGCAACGATTTGATTCAAGGATGCACTGATCGGTTCACGGGTGAATTCTTGTCCGACCAGTTCCTGGATCACAATTTCACCTACGAAGAGGATTCTGCTTTCTTCTAAATGCCCAGCTACGGCTTGTTTATCATCGGATACAACAACGTGAACATGCGGCTGCCCCTCGGCAATAAATCCTTGGAGTGCGACCACCTCTAAAGGCACATCATTCCATTCCGGATATACGAAGACCGGAGGTTGACTGACATTGATCGCTGTTTTCAAGCGACAATGATCGAAACTGGCAATTCCGGAAGCAATATAGCCGTTTTTTAGATCAGCTTGATCGATCACTAAACGTAGACTCTCCATAACATAATCTCCCGGGTTTAGTCGAACTACTATGGTACGACCCGGTTTAGCTTGGTCATAAAATTTCATATGCAACACCTCCTTGTTTTAATTCAATAACTAACGTTTTTTCCCCTTCTTGTCGTAATAGCAACTTTCAAAATCCCCAAAATCGGCAGTAACCAAAGATAAATCGCCCAAGGAATGGCGGCATAAGATGCGCCCAATAAACTCAACGGTATCGCGCAAGCGGTGTTCCAAGGAATCAACCCGGCAATCGTGACCGTGGTGTTAGACATATCGAGCATCATTTGTGTATCCGACAAGTTTCTTCTCACATAGAGAGGTTTGATCAATTGTGCTTCTAAAATCAACGACAAGGTTTGATTACAAGCAATCGCCGAAACCGGTACGCTGGTCAAGGCCATCACTGGGAACACTCCAATGCTTTGCGCCCAAATCTCCAGCCTTTTCCAGAGATCCGAGAGCATGTTGGTACCTTTGAGGATACCGGAAAAAGTGGCTGAGATTAGTATAATTAGAATCGCGTTTTTCATACTCCACATACCGCCACCTTGAAACATTTTCAAAGCAATATTTTCGGTGGTGTAGCCGGTGAGCAATGCTTTAAGAATTGAAGACAAGGGTTGCTGTTGGATCCATGCAGCTAAAATAAACCCTATGCCAATACTTACCGCCATGGCATCTCGAATTTTTACCTTCAAAAAAGGAGCAACCAAGATGACAAACACCGGAAGCAACAACCACGGTGATAATGTCACCTGTTGCGCTATGCTTTGACTCATATTTTGAGAAGCTGCTTTCAACGGAAAAATCAAGCTTAAACCTGCGTATGTGGCGGTTACCACAGCCATGGGGAGAATGGTGTCCTTTAGCATATGTTTAACATTGTCATAAAGTTCCGTAGACGTGAGAAAAGCGACTAGATTGGCACAGCTGGAAGCCGGGCTGGCCCGATCACCAAAATAAGCTCCAGAAACTACCGCTCCGGCCGTGATCAGCGGACTTACTCCTCCTGCTTCGGCCAAGACCATGAGTACGACCCCGATCGTTCCGCAGGTACCAATACTAGTCCCAATCAGGTATGATACCGCCGAAGAAAGCAAAAAGGCTAACAAGATAAACGTTTTCGGGGCAATCAGTTGAATCCCATAGTAAACCAAGTAAGGTATGGTTCCGCTGATCCGCCAGATTCCGGTCATCGCACCAATCAGTAACAAAATGCGAATCACAATGAAACTATCGCGGATGCCTCTACCCATCATCGGTACGATTTCTTTGAGAGGATGCCCTTCCGATAGTGCTGCCACAAAAAACGCAACCGCTCCAGCTGACAAGCCAAAGAGAATGCTATAACCAAAAATCACACAAAAAAAGATCGCTCCAATTAGAACCGACAACGCAAATAGAAATGGCATAGACTTGTCGCCTACTTTCAAAAAAATAGCTTCTTCGTGGCATTATGGAATACTAATTGTTCATATTCTTCTAAGAATCCTTCTCTGTATCCAATTCTCACAAAATCCGTTTTTCTCTTGCCAATTCGCTACAAGACTCGTATAATGATGAGGACGGATTCATTCCGATTATCATTTTTTGAGGAGGAATCACCATGTTGTTAACCGATGTCTTTACCCCTTCTCGCTTTACATCTGAGGGCAGTATCATGCTCCGCGGTGTAAAAGTTCCTTATCACACCGTTTGCGAGGACAATGTGTTCTATGCCGACGATGGCAAACCCATGGCATCTATCTTCTCCTACTCCTACTTCAGGTCCGATGTCAAAGATGCGAAAACCCGCCCGGTGTTGTTTGGTTTTAACGGAGGTCCCGGTACTTCTTCCATGATGGTTCATGTCGGCTTCTTAAGCCCACGCCGTTTAAAATACACCGATGCCGATGCCGACACGATTCCTCTACCGCCGTATGAAGGCGTCGATAATGCACAATGCCTACTGGACATTGCCGATATCGTTGTCATTGACCCCGTTGGAACCGGTTTTGGCCGTTTACTCAACGAAGAATATAAAGCTAAATTCTGGGGTATCGAACCCGATGCAGAAGCTATTTTGACCTTTATCCAAATGTGGTTAGCCCGTTATAACCGTTGGCAGAGCCCCAAATACATGGTTGGCGAAAGCTATGGTTGTACCCGTGCAGCCACTGTAGCCGGTATGGGTTCCACCGTGGGTTCCGACCGTGCTTACAGTGTTGCTTTCGATGGCATTATTATGATCGGTAATACCGTTTCTCCCGGTAAATACTTCAGCGATAAAAAACCGGTCTACCCGGCGGTTTTAGCCTTCCCTACCTTAGCCGCAACCAACTGGTATCATAATCATCCTTCTGATCAAACAGTGGAAGAGTTCGTAGCTGAAGCCAAGAAATTTGCCGATACCGATTATCTATTGGCCTTATACCAAGGTGAAGCCCTTCAAGGCAAAGCCAGAGAGAATATCATCAAAAAAGTCATCTACTACACCGGCGTATCGCGTGAATATCTGGAGAAACGCGGCTTAGAAGTGGATGACGTGGAGTTCAGAGCCCAGGTCGCTCGCAAGAAAGGTAAGTATGTGTCTCGTTTAGACGGACGTATTACTCGCCCCTTGATTCAACCCGGTTTAGATGAAGCCCAATGGGGAATGCGCGACGATCCGGCAGAAGGCAAGTACAACCCCGCCTTCCAATCGGTGTTACAAGGTGAAGTCTTCCCAATGTTGAACATTCAATGGGATCGTAACTTTGTCAACTCTCACTCCCTCTATATGAGCTGGAACAACGATATCAAAGGCCGCAATACCTCCATGAGTTTGAGCACCGCCATGCGCCGCGTTCCCGGCATGCGAACCTTCTTTGTCAATGGCTGGTATGATATCTGTACTCAAATTGGAATTCTCTACTACACCTTAGACCACTCTGACTTCCCCAAAGAACGAATTTTTGTGAAAGGCTATAAAGCCGGTCACATGGCCTACTTAGGTGAAGAGAACATTCAAGAAATGACCGACGATATGTATACCTTCATGACCGGTGGAAATCCAACCAAAAAATAAACCGGTACAATCGAGTAGGAGGTCACTCATTAGTTGAGTGACCGTCCTCTCACACCACCGTGCGTACCGTTCGGTACACGGCGGTTCAAGCGTTTGAGTGCAGAGACTCGTATCGGTCGAGGATACTGAAGTATC
>Ga0228535_1000508_pt1 | contig 104732 bp, 83 predicted proteins | sample SJ1metagenome_FD_168457 | JGI IMG/M metagenome (GOLD analysis project Ga0228535, IMG submission 168457) | Enriched culture of PCE-dechlorinating microbial communities from Ithaca, New York, USA - SJ1 | ecosystem: Engineered > Modeled > Simulated communities (microbial... > Unclassified | place... | reverse complement strand
TGGGACCGACCTACGCCCGCAAGAACGGCCGCCACTACACCTATTACATCTGCCAGAAGGACAGCAAGCGGACCGTGAGCCGGTGCCCGCTCAAACGGATTCCCGCCGGGGACATCGAGCAGGCCGTAGTCGAGCAGTTAAGCGCGGTGTTCCGCACACCGACGCTGGTCGCCAAGACCTACTTCGCCGCCCGGGATATCGAGCAGGCAGAGCGGGAGCGCCTGTTCAAGCAGAAAGGCCAGCTCGAGATGGAGCTGTCGCAGGCGCGGGAGCAGGCACTTGAACTGATGAAGCCCGGCAACGATCAGCCGGGCAAGGCCGAGATGCTGACGACCGTCAACCGCCAGGCGGTCGAGCTCTCGAAACAACTGACCCATGTGAGCGAGCGATGCAGAGCCTACCAGGGGAACAGCATCACGGAACAGGATGTGTCGGAGGCCTTCCAGAATGTGGAGGGCTTCTGGGAAGACCTTTTCCCGGTGGAGCGGAATCGCCTCATTCGTCTCCTGGTGGACAAGGTGGAGATCCGCGAGACCGGAATCGACATGGAGCTGCGCACCAACGGGCTGACAACGCTCATCGCCGAGCTGGCCGGTCTGGCATGCGAAGTCACGGAGCGGAGGACAAACCGATGAAAATGAAGCCGACCATTACCGTTGCCGACAACGGCAACCTGCAGATCCACATTCCGATGCTGATCCGGCGCATGCGCGGCCGCAAGACGGTCATCGCTCCCCAGGCCCTGGATGGAGAAATCACCGGAGCGCAGGAACCGGTACAGTCCGCCGTCCTCCAGGCGCTGGGAAGGGCCTTTTCCTGGGCCGACATCCTCGAATCCGGCCAGATCAAGTCCATCAGCGAGCTTGCCCGTACCCTCGACGTCGATGGCTCGTATGTGGCCCGCATTCTCAAGCTGACGACCCTGGCCCCCGACATCGTCGAAGCCCTGATCAACGGCGAGGAACCCAACGGGCTCTCGCTGGCCAAACTGACCCAGACCTTCCCGGAGGACTGGGCCGAGCAGCGCCGCCAGTTCGGCTTTGGCACCGACTGACGACCGGACCGGAGACCGCCCCAGAGAGCCGACCATCAGCGTCGGCTTTTCTTCTTTAGGGGGCAGGAAGCCGGAGTTGACCACGCTTCTTTTCATGGCCGAGGCGGGCGATTTCGAAAAAAACGTCCGGTTGCGGCATCGAACGATGACCTAAGACAACCGCCCAAAATGGCAATCAGCCGCAAACCCATATCAATCAAGGATGTAGCTTTCCGGACGAGCTTCGGACTTGGTCCGGAGAAAACAGAGAATCAGGGGCCAAACAGAGAAAGAAAGGCGGGAGAATGGGGAGAATCGATGGTGCTAAGAGGTGCTTTGGAAAGATGTGAAACGGGCGCAAACCCTTTAGAAACAAGGGGAAAAAGAAAACCCGTCACCCCGGAGAATGACCCCAGAGAGACGGGTTTGTCTTTTCTAAATGGTGGAGGCGGCGGGAGTCGAACCCGCGTCCGAAAATATTCCACTGCAGTTTCTACGTGCGTATCCTCTGGTTTGATCTCGCCTCTCGAACCTCCCAGAGTCAGGATGTAAGAAAGGCCAGCCCGTAAGATTTCACCCCTTTACCCCCGGGCTTGGGTAAAGCGGCAATCCTGCCTGTTTGACGCCCTCATCCGATCCGGCAGGCGGAACCGGGAGAACGTTAGCCGACTTACGCGGCTAAGGCGTAATCGTAGTTGTCTGCGATTATATTTATCCTACCTGTTTAACGAGGCCTGTAGGAACCTCGGCACGCTTCTACAGCTTCAACTATCCCCGTCGAAACCGTGACGCCCCCAAATTTTGAAAGAACTGAAACATTTCGAAGAGAATATAGTGCCTTCTCGGGCCAAAGTCAAGGAATGCCTGGGTCGGCGGCCGGCAGGACTTTCGTAACGTACGCATGCCCAGAGGTTATTCCGAAGGAAGTGTCCGTGTCATTTCAAGCGAATGCGAGAAATGAAAATCCCGATCCAATTGAAATGAGTCGACTTGAGGATTTCTCCCTGCGGTCGAAATGACAGAAAAAGTGGGACGAAATGACAGGATAAGTGGGACGAAAAGTCAAAAAGACCGGAACGGCCAACACGTTGAATGCGGTGCAGCCGTTTAATCCCGCCGGCGGAAATGCCGTTCCATGTCACGCTGATCCTCACGCCTCTTCAGATCCTCCCGCTTGTCGTAGAGTTTCTTTCCGCGGCCGAGGCCGATCTCCACCTTGATTTTTCCGTTTTTGAAGTACATCTTGGTCGGGATGAGGGAAAAACCTTTCTCCTTCGCCCGGCCGTAGAGGCGCTTGATCTCTCTTTTATGCAGCAGGAGTTTTCGTGTCCGGAGGGGATCGTGATTGTAACGGTTGCCGAACGTATAGGGACTGATATGGAGGTCATGGAGGTACACTTCCCCGTCCCGGACCTGGGCGTAACTGTCCTTCAGGTTGGCCCGACCGTCGCGGAGGGACTTCACCTCGGTTCCCACCAGGACGATTCCCGCCTCGAAGGTATCCGAGATGTCATAGTTGATCCGCGCCATCTTGTTCTGGCAGACGATCTTGATGGATGAATCTTTCTTGGTCATATCCCGTTTTCCTGTGGGGTTTCCGAATTCCGGCGGCCCCGTGGAAAGCCTTCTTTCGTCATTCCAGTGTGTGCCGGCGGCGAAGAATCCCTCGTCACATCGGATGATCCTTCCTGGGAGTTTATCCTCGATCGCAGCGAAGGGCTCAGCACGACATCCGGCGTGTTCTTCGGCTTTTTGCGGCTCCGCCGAACCTGCCGCTCAAACGTATTTCTTGGGCAGATAATCCACTTTGACATGCCCCATCGCCCGGAAAAGGTTGTCCCGGACCTTCCGGTTGTCCTTTTCCATCTCGTTCAGCAGTTTTTTCACGTAAATCCGCTTCGATACGCCACTCGACGGGCAGGGATTCCTGAATACGGGCAAACCCCTCTCCGCGGCGTATTTTTTCACCAGGCCTTCACGGAGATAGCTCAACGGACGGATAATATGCATCTTTCCCCCGAAGATCGACTGGTTCGGCACCATCGTGCTGATCTCGCGGCCGTAGAACATGTTGATCAGGAGCGTCTCGATGATATCGTCCCGGTGATGCGCCAGGGCGACCTTGTTGCAGCCCTTTTCCGCGGCGATTTCGAAAATCCGTTTCCTCCGGAGCCGCGAACAGAGGAAGCAAGGGTTTTTCCTGTTATAATCGCTGTGAGCCAGGGGACCGATATCGGTTTTTTCCATAACGTGATCGTACCCGCCCTCCTGGAAATGCGCCTGCAGCGCCTCGTAACACCGGTAAGCCGGGTCGAATCCCATATCGATATTCACCGCGACCAGCGAAAAGGACGGCACAAAGATCATGGACGTATTGAGCAGGTCCAGGAGAACCATGCTGTCCGCCCCGCCGGAAACCCCGACGAGGACGCGATCGCCCTCCCCGATCATGCCGTAATCGATGACGGCCTTCTCCAGCCATTTTTTCAGGTGCAGATATAGTTTCGTTTTAACCGGTTTTTCCATTCGTTCCGTCGCAAGGTGGCTATCCTATCCGAGAACGGCCGTTATGGCAAGCCCCTTTCCAATAACGAATTGCCTCGGATAATCTTCCGGGGAAGGACGGTTTCTTCAAAAACGTCAGCCCTTTCTTTACAAATAGGCGTTATTTCTATCGACAAACCCATATTTCCTTGAATTTTTCTTCCGGTCTGTTGTAGATTCGACACAAATAAATCACCGTGGAGGCAATCATGACCGAAATCACCCATGTACACGCAAGAGAAATCATCGATTCCCGAGGGAACCCAACCGTCGAAGCCGAGGTCACCCTGTCGTCGGGCGTCATCGGAAGAGCCGCTGTCCCGTCGGGTGCATCCACGGGCGAGCATGAGATGCTGGAATTGAGGGACGGCGATCCCAAACGCTACCTGGGCCGGGGTGTCCAGAAAGCCGTTCATAACGTCACCCATGTGATCGGGCCGAAAATCACCGGCATGTGCTGTACGAAGCAGCGGGCAATCGACTACACGATGATCGCCCTCGACGGAACGGAAAACAAAAGTTCTCTCGGCGCCAATGCGATCCTGGGCGTATCCCTGGCCTGCGCCTGCGCGGCCGCCTCGGTGCTGGATATCCCCCTTTACCGTTACCTGGGCGGTGTCATCGCCAAGGACCTTCCCGTCCCCATGGCGAACATCTTAAACGGGGGCCAGCATGCCGACAACAACGTCGATATCCAGGAATTCATGATCATGCCCGTCGGGGCCAGGAGTTTCAGGGAAGGCCTGCGGATGATCGCCGAGACCTTCCACAACCTGAAGGCGGTCCTCAAAAACAAGGGATACAACACGGCCGTCGGCGACGAGGGAGGCTTCGCGCCCAACCTCAAATCGAACGGAGAAGCCCTTGACCTCATCTGCACGGCCATTCAGAAAGCCGGTTATACCCTGGGTGAAGATATCTGCATCGCATTGGACGCCGCCGCCAGTTCTTTCTACAAGGGGGGGAAATACGTCCTTGCGGCGGAAAAGAAACCGAAGAAATCCGCCAAGGAGCTGGTGGCCTTCTACGAGAATCTGGTTCTCAACTACCCGATCATTTCCATCGAAGACGGCCTGGCCGAAGATGACTGGGACGGATGGAAAATCATGACGGAATCCCTCGGGTCCAAGATCCAACTGGTGGGAGACGACCTGTTCGTCACGAACAAGCTCAGGCTGGAAAGGGGCATCTCCACCGGCGTGGCCAACTCCATCCTGATCAAGCTGAACCAGATCGGGACCTTGACGGAAACCCTGGAGACGATCCAGACTGCGAAAGAGGCGGGCTACACCACCATCATTTCCCACCGGTCCGGCGAAACGGAAGACACCTTCATGGCCGACGTGGCGGTGGGCGCCAACTGCGGCCAGATCAAAACGGGATCGCTTTCGAGAAGCGAACGCCTGGCGAAGTACAACCGGCTCCTGAGAATCGAAGAGGAACTGGGGGAATATGCCGTTTACCGCGGAAGGGCGCCTTTCTGCTGCCCGAAGAATCCATGAAGCTCATGGCGAAGCGTTAAAAACCGGTTTACTCAGTGCAGAAAGCGGAATATGCGCCGGCGGATCTCATCCAGGGACGCCGGCGAACCGGATAGCCGGTAAAATTTACGGGCCTCCTTTTCCGTCAGGGAAACGAGGCCCGTATCCGCAAGGAAACGTATCGCCCCCTGGAAATTCTGCTGGGAGAGGGATTCATATCGCCGGAGTTCGCCGTCTTTATGGAACTGCAGGCCGAGACGCCGGATTTCCTTCATCCATTCCTTTTCTTCCCTTTCCTCCTTTCCCGCCAATGAAACGCTTCGCGTCACCAGCCAGTAGGATTCGAGGTAGCTCCGCATGAGGCCCGCGAAGGCGTCCAGGGCCTCCTCTCCGTTTCCCCGCACGGTCACCGTCTGCGGCGCCTTTCCATCTTCAAAATCGATGTGCCCCCGATCGGCAAAGTAAACCAGCTCTTCCCTGATTTCATCTTCATCGTTCTTCTCTTCATCGAAAATAAATTCGTGGCGGAAGAGTTTCTTCAGGAAAACGTAATCTTCCAGGATGACACCCAGCGGCAGGGAATCTTCTTTCCGGGAAAGCACGGACAGGCTGAGGAAGCTCAGGGGAAGAAAATAGTGGATGATCATGTTCTTGTAGTAATCGATGAGGAGCCTCTTTTCCCCGGGCAGGGTGTAGATCGTCTCCCCCTGCCCGGACGGCGCTCTTCCGGCATCATCCACCGTAATCATCTGTTCGCGGAGAAAGATATCGAGCGCGCCGGAGACGGCCTTATCCGCCTCCTGAAACGTGGCGGCGAAAGGCACCCGGCGGCTGGCCAGGTACGTTCGAAACGTGTCCAGGACGGCTTTCCATCGATCGTGCCGGATCTCCCTGCGGTCCTGTGTCAAAAAGGCGGCGGCGACAAGCGCGCTGGGCGTCACGACGGAAACCCGGTTGATGGACAGGGCGATTTCATAGCTGATCTTCCGGTACAGGGCCTGGCGTTCCCGGTCCTCCATGGCATCCAGGACCAGACCCCGTTTTTCCATGTAGTCCTTGAAAATGATCGGTTCCCCGATGTTGACGTAAACCTGACCGTAGCGTTTCCGGATGACCTTCCTGTTTTTGATCACGTCGGACGTCCTTTCCCCCCTTTTCGGCATGCCCTCCAGTTCCTGGATATAAGATTTCTCTTCAATGACCCGGTCATACCCGATATAAACCGGGATGATACCAAGGTTTTTCATGCCCTCCTCCTGGTAGGCGCGGAGAATCATGGAGAGGAGCCCGTACTTGGGCATGACCATCTTTCCCGTTCGGCTCCTCCCCCCTTCGATGAAAAACTCGATGGGCATTTTTTCGGCCATCATGGCCTTGATATAACGTGAGAAGACTTCGCCATAGAGTTCGAGTCCCTTGAAGGACCGGCGGATGAAAAAAGCCCCGGATTTCCGGAAGATGTAGCCCACGGGCCAGAAGGAGAGGTTGATCCCTGCGGCAACAAAGGGAAGCTGGATATTTTCCTTGTAGAACACATACGACAGGAGAAGATAGTCGATGTGACTGCGATGACAGGGAACGACCACCAGGGGCATCTGCCGGGAAATTTCCCTGATTCCGGCCAGGCCTTTCCGGTCGACGATGACGCCGTCATAGATGTTTTTCCACAGCCAGGTCAGGAGTTTCTCCCAGAGTTCGATAAAGGTTTCACTGTAATCGGAGGCGATTTCATGGAGATAACGCCGGGACTCCTTCAGCAGAACCGGCAGGGGTTTCTTTTCCCTTTCTTCCAATGCCTTGAGGTAGCCGATGAAGGAGACGTCCTGCAGGATCCGTTCGATGAACTCGTGGCGGGACTTCAGGATAGGGCCCACCGTGGCCTCCCGCTCTTCGTCGATCCGGCCGATCAGCTCTCCCCTGAGCTGCCAGAGGAGCTCGTCTTGGGAAAGACGCTCATGCTCTGCGAGGTACGCCTTCAGGTTCAGCGCCTGCGCAGGAATCACCGCCAGCTTATTCGCGTATCTTAACAGGGCGATCATCCGGCGGACCGGTCCGACGTCGTCAAACTGCCCGAAGAGAATGTTGAAGAGGTTTTCGTCCTGCAGATCCCTTCTCCTGCCATAGGAAATCAGGACGGGAACGATGTAGACGGGGTCCGGCAGGTGCCGCTGAAGATGGATCAAGCCGATGAGGGCTTCTTCCACGGCCGGGTCATGAACCAGCCCGGAGCTGCCGAGCTGGAGAACGGCGCTTTCCCGGCGCGCGAGGATCGAAGCGGCTTCCTCTCCGTTAGGCGGTTGGGTCCCGTTGACGGATGCCGGCAAATCCGCGAAAGAAGCGTCCTCCCCCATCGACCAGAAGGGGACGGGTATATTTCCGCGCCGGGCGGCCTCGCGTATCAAAAGACGGTTCAACCGGCTCTTGTTCTTCAGCGCGTAAATGACCGGCCCTTCCAGGGACAGCCGTTTTACCGCTTCGACATGCTCCTCGGCAAGCCTGACCCGGCTTGAGATTTTCCGGATGAATCCGTCGAAATACGGACTGACATTAAGCCTCAGCGCACTTTTCTGAAAAACCCGGTCATCGGAGCGGTGATGTGGGAATGGATCGCAAGGGGGTATCATCTCTCTTCAGCCGACCTCCGTGCGGTACGAGAAGCCGTTCGACGTTATAACCAACCCGAAAACGCACATCAGGAGGAAGTAAACTCTCCCGGGAATCGTTCTTTCATGGTTTTCTCCACAAACTCCCGGATCTCGACCGCGGAATTGAACTCCATGGCCCGTTTCAACAACGCCTTGGATTCCTCGATGGTGGTCTCGCGGATAATCCTCTTGACACGCGGGATCAGGACAGGATTCATGCTCAGTTCATCCAGTTCCATGCCCAGCAGGATCATGGTGTACATGGGTTCGCCGGCCATTTCACCGCACATGGCCACACGGATCCCCGCACGGTGCCCCGCCTCGACCGTTTGCCGGATCATCCGCAGGACCGCGGGATGGAGGGGTTCGTAAAGATAGGTCACCCGTTCGTTGATCCGGTCGATCGCCAGGACATACTGGATCAGGTCGTTCGTACCGATGCTGAAGAAATCGACTTCCCTTGCCAGGGCATCGGCGACCACGACGGCCGACGGGACCTCGATCATCACGCCGATTTCAATATCTTCCCCGGCGGAAATACCCTGGGCCAGCAAATCGGCTTTCGCCTCACTGAAGATCCGCTTTGCCTGGTGGATTTCCTCGATACCGGAAATCATGGGAAACAGGACACGGACCTTGCCGTAAGCACTCGCCCGGATGATGGCGCGCAGCTGGGTTTTGAACATTTCGATTTCCTTGAGACAGAAACGGATGGCCCGCAGACCCATCTGGGGATTCATTTCCTTGGCCACCTTCGGCTTGGAAAAAAACTTGTCGCCCCCGAGGTCGAAGGTGCGGATGGTGGACCAGGCGATTCCCTGGGATTCCACGAGGTGACGGTATATCTGGAAGTGATCTTCCTCCGTGGGCAGCTGCTCCCGGTTGATGTAGATGAATTCGGTCCGGTAAAGGCCGATGCCTTCCGCCCCGTGAGAGACGGCCGACGGGATTTCCTCGACAAATTCGATATTGCCGCCGATCTCGACCTGCCGATGATCCCTGGTCGTCGCGGGCAAGATCGCGTCATGGAGGAATTCCTCGTGAAGCTCGAGAAAATGCCGCCGTTTTTCCACGTAGCGGTTCAGGATTTCAGGATCCGGGTGGACAATCACCAGCCCCGTGGCCCCGTCGATAATCACGTCGTCGTTGGTCCGGACCACCTTCGTGATGTATTCAAGCCCCACCACCGCCGGAATTTCAATGGACTGCGCGACGATCGCCGTATGGGACGTCCGCCCCCCCATATCGGTGGCGAAGCCCAGGACCTTGTGGATCATCATCTGGGCGGTATCCGCCGGTGACAGGTCCGTCGCGATGACGACGACCCCCTTGTTGATGTCGGCGATCACCTCGCGCTTTCCTCCCGAAAGATTCCGGATGACCAGTTGACCGACATACTGGATATCGCTGAATCTGCCCCGGAGATAATCATCTTCGACCTTGTCGAAAAGCTTCTTATACTTTTCGACGGTCATCCGCAGGGCCCATTCGGCATTGACCCGCATATCCCGGATATGATCGAGCGTATGGTTCAGAAACATCTTGTCCTTCAGGATCATGATGTGAACATCGATGATGTAGGAGGGCTCTTCCCCCCCCATATCCTGGAGCTTGTGCTTGATTTCCTGAAGCTGCTTTTCCGATTCCCGGAGGGCGTTTTCTAAACGGTCGATTTCCTTGGAAACAAGGGCATCATCCTGCAGCCTGTAGAACGTGATCTGGGGATCGAACTGATCGAAAATAAAGGCCTTCCCGATAACGATCCCGGGGGAAACGCCGATCCCCTTCAAAACGAGCGTTCGTTTGGTTTGATCCTCTTCGATCGCCATCACTCCTCTCCGAACTTCCCTTCAATGAGTTCCCGCAGCGCTTCCATGGCTGCATCCGCATCCGGCCCATCGGCCTTGACAAAAACGACGCTTCCTTTGGGACAGGCCAGGTTCAGGATGCCCAGGAGGCTTTTGCCGTTCACTTCCACACCCTCCCGTTCAAAATAGATGTCCGCCTGGTACACGCTTGACACGTTGACAATTTTCGCGGCCGCCCGGGCATGAAGACCGAGTTTATTCCTGATTTCAAAGCTTTCTATAATCAACATAGTATCCAGGAAACAAACAGGATGAGCCCAACGGAAGAATACAACAGGAATGTCTGGGAAATCCCGGCTTTTATCAATGCATGGCAGCCGAGAATAAAAAGAAGTCCCGCTGCGCTGAATACGATGTGATCGGAAGATTTCGCTTCCCATTCGTTCCCATAAGAAAACAGGACGAAAGCAGCCAGAAATCCCGCCGCCACGAGACCGATCAGACGAACCATACCCGTTAACCGGGGCAGATTCAGTGCACTGATGTAGCTGAAAGCGGCATTTCCCTCCCGGTATCCCTTCAAAAAGCTTTTTATCCTGATCCACAGGTGAAGGGGGTTAAAAAGGAGCAGGAACACCAGGGGGGTGAACAGGAAGCCCATAAAGGCCAGCAAAACACTGACCGTCGAACAGAGGGGCTTCAGGGCGCCGCTGAACAGGGGATCCCCCAAGGCCGCATAAGGGGCCATGAAAGTGTTCTTCAGCCGGACGACCGGCTCCATTTCACCGCCCTCGCAGCGGAGTTCCTCCCGCACCACCGAGGCGATGATCGCTCCCGAAAGATAGGGGTGAGTGTTGAACAACTGGAGATGTCTTTTCAGAAATTCTGCTTTTTTTAACCGGGTTAACTTGAGATGCTTCAGAAGGGGAATAACGGCGTAACAGAAGCCCAGGTTCTGCATCCTCGGATAATTCAGAGAAGACTGAATAAAGAGGGATCTGAAGAATATGTTCATCAGCATATTTTGAATCATTTCCAGTTACCCCCCCGCGCGTGTGACTAGCATGAATCCCCGGTGAAGTCAATTTATTCCCCTTCCGTAAAAACAGATTTTCCGCCTGGCGCATCAGAGGTGGAATTCGATGATCCGGTCTTCGGTGAAATCAATCAGTTTGAGATATTCTGGTGTTACACCGGACAGGGCATCGCGCGGCAGAAGGCCGATCAGTTCCGAATGCAGAACATCCACACCCCGGCTGCGGGCCATGGCATCGATAAAATCGAATACCGTCCTGATGGAAGTCTCCCAGAAATCGGTCAGGTTCATCGACACCTGCACGCAGTTTTTACTTTTCAGAAAAAGCCCGATCGCTTTTACCGCCGGGAAGCCGCCGTTCGATTCCCTGACGGAACAGGCGATCTCCCTGGCAAAAGCCGGGTCCGTGCTGTTCAGATTCACATTGAACGCAATCAGGGGAATTCTTGCGCCGACGGCAGTCGCCCCCCACCGGGCATGGAAAACCGGTTCCCCGGCATCGGGACGCCAGGCGGGGTTCTTGAACCTTTCCGCCAGGCCTTCATATCCTCCCCGCCTGACCGCAGGAAGCCGTTTCCGGTCGGCCTGAAGGGCCGCCTCGCCATAAAAGTAAACGGGAACCGCCGTTTTCGCCGCGAATCCCCGGCCGAAACGATGGGCAACGGCCACGGCATCGGACATCGACGCGTCACCCAGGGGGATGAAAGGAACGACATCGACCGCCCCGATCCGGGGATGGATCCCCTTGTGGAGGCGCATGTCGATCCGTGCCAAGGCCTCTTCGGAAACGGACATCGCCCCTTCGACGATCCGTTCCGGCGCACCGATGAAAGTCAGGACACAACGGTTATGATCCGCGTCGGCACTGACATCCAAAAGCTTGACACCGGAAGTCTTCCTCAAGGTCGCCGCCAGGGCTTCGACGGTCCCGAGATCTCTTCCCTCACTGAAATTGGGAACGCATTCGATGATCTTCATGATGGATTCAGGACACCTGGAAAAGCTTCATGTCAGGCAACTCCAGGCAGGTCAGCCTGCCGCCGTAAACGGCGCCCGTATCGATCCCGATTTTTTTCGCCGCCCGGAACGGTTCGGTTCTGGACAGGACCGTATGACCGAAAATAACCGTTTTGCCGAAATCGAAATCGCTCCGTATGAACTCGAACCGGATCCAGAGCAGATCGTCCGGATCCTGATTTGACAAGGGGATACCGGGGCGCAGTCCGGCATGGACGAAAATGAAATCGTCCGTTTCATAATCATGCCGGAGACGGCCGTAAAATTCTGCGTGGCCGGGTGGCAGGTCGGACAATTCCATTTTCCTCCGGCCGGTCATGCCATACGAAATAAGGGTCTCCACGCCGCCGTTGTAAAGAAACATCTCCCTCTTCCGGCCGGCCAGGTAATCGAGAAACATCTGTTCGTGATTCCCCATCAGGCACACCGTCGTGCAGCATTTTTTCTGCAGATCCAGGACATAATCGACGACGCCCTTCGAATCGGGACCCCGGTCGATATAATCGCCGATGAAAACAAGAACATCCTCCGGCCGGATCGGCAGCTTCCCGATCAGCCGTTCGAGATGCGAAAGACATCCATGAATGTCCCCGACGGCATATATCTTTCCCTGCGGCCGGTTTCCCATGAGTCGGACAATCCGTCATCCATTTTGTTCGAACAGGGCGTCGATAAACTCTTCGCTTTTGAAGCGCCTGAGATCCTCGATCCCCTCCCCGATCCCGATATAACGGATCGGAAGGTGGAGTTCGTGGGCGATGCGAATGATGACGCCTCCCTTGGACGTGCCGTCCAGTTTCGTTAAAACCAGGCCCGTCACGCCGATCTCTTCCGCGAACATTTTCGCCTGGGTCAGCGCGTTCTGTCCCGTCGTCGCATCCAGCACCAAAAGCACCTCGTGGGGCGCCCCCGGCAACTCCCGGGCCAGAATCCGCTTCATCTTCTTCAATTCCTCCATCAGGTTGACCTTGGTATGAAGCCGTCCCGCCGTATCGATGATCACCACATCGGCTTTCCCGGCCTGCGCGGCATGAACGGCATCGTAGACCACCGCCGACGGATCGGAATCCATTTTCTGTTTGATCAGGGGAACATTCGCCCGTTTACTCCATATTTCCAACTGTTCGATCGCCGCTGCACGAAAGGTATCCGCCGCAGCCAGCATGACCGGCATCCCCTTGCCCTGAAAGCGCATGGCCAGTTTGCCGATCGTCGTGGTTTTGCCCGTCCCGTTGACACCGACCACCATGATGACGAAAAGTTCGTTCTTGGGAATCAAAAGAGGGGCTTCGCTGCGCTTGAGAATATCAGCCATCGTATCCCGCAGCACTTTCCGCAGCAGATCGGCCTTGTCGAGATCCTTCCGTTTTACTTCCTCCTTCATCCGTTCGATCAACTCATAGGTGAAAGACGGGCCGACATCCGCTGCGATCAGGACTTCCTCCAGTTCCTCGAAAAGCTCGGGGCTGATCTTTTTTTCTCCCAGAATGACTTCGTCCACATTCTGGAGCAGAAACTTTCTCGTCTTGGACAGACCGTCTTTCAAGCGATCAAAAAATCCTTTGTTATCATTTCCGAAAAAACCCATGTCGACTCCTTTTCATGATTTACCGGAGAATTTATAACCCTGTTTAGGACTGGTTGTAAAGGGAGGATTGAAAATCAATTGAGGCTGACGGAAATGATGCCGGATATGCCCTGCTTCTGCATCGTTACTCCGAAGAGGCTGTCCGCCACTTCCATGGTCCGCTTGTTATGGGTCACCATCATCACCTGGGAACGCAGGGCCACGTCCTTGATCAGCCGGTTGAAAAGGGAAACGTTGGCGTCATCGAGTGCGGCGTCCACCTCGTCCAGGATGAGAAAAGGCGTCGGACGATAAAGCAGCAGGGAAAAGATGAGGGCGATCGCCGCGAGCGTTTTTTCACCGCCCGACAGCAGGCTGATGCTCTGGGCTTTCTTCCCGGGAATCTGGATGTCGATGTCCACACCGGTCTCCAGCAGGTCCTTCCCGTCGGTCAAGGTCAGTTCACCACGTCCGCCCGGAAAGATCCGGGCGAAGACGACCCGGAAACATTCGCTCACGGCGTTGAAAGTTTCCGCGAAGCGGTGCCTCGAAATCTGGTTGATCCTCGAAATGGTTTTCTGGAGACTCTCCAGCGACGTCACCAGGTCCGCCGACTGGCGGGACAGGAATTCGTGGCGTTCCTTGATTTCCTCGTACTCCGTCAGGGCCAGGAGATTGACCTCTCCGAAGGCATCGAGAATCCCCCGGTCCTTTTTAAGTTTTGCCACCAGATCTTCCACCTCCGAAGATGACAAAGACCGGAACGATTCCCTGTACGGATTCAGATCGATCTGGTATTTTTCTTCCACACCCTTTACCAGGTGTTCACGTTTCAGGTGGATTTCCTGCAGCTCGAGTTCCAGATCCCGAACGGATTTTTCCGTATCACCGAGATGCTTTTTAATTTTATCCACTTCCGCTTCCACCTCGCGCAGGGAACCCTCCCGTTCCCGCAAAGATTCCTGCCTGGCATGGAGCGCCTTTTCAAGAGCCTCCAACTCGCCATGGAGGACCTTGACGGCCTCTTCCTCTTCCTTGACCCCCGTCTCCGCCCGTGCGAGTTCGTGTTGCGCGTTTTCGATTTCTTTCCGCCGATTCTCCATCTCCGCGGTCAGGGTTTGACTATCCCGCCCCATCCTGGACAGGGTGCGGGCGTTCCCCTCCCGCTTTTCCCGCAGAGAGGCCAGATCGACGCGGTCTTTCGTCAGGGCCTCCTCTTTGGCTTCGAGTTCTTTTTTAATCACGTCCCAGTTCCCCTGAAGGGCGTTCATCTCCTCTTTCAGGAGAACTTCCTTCTGCTCCTGCCCCAAGAGAAGCCGCCGGGCTTCTTCCATCTCCTTTTCACCCCGGGAACACTCCTCCGTGCATTGCTCCAGATTGAAACAAACCGCCTGGATGCGATGTTCGATACGGTCCCGGTCGGCCCGGAATCGTTCGATATCCTTGTTTCTCCCCTGGACCAGGATGGCTGTCTTGTGAATCTCGGCCCGGAGTGACTCCAGATCTTCCTCCCATTCGAAAACGGCACGCTGGAGCTGTTTTTTCGTCTCCTTTTCCTCGGACAGGCGGAGCGTCAATTCCGACAATTCGCGCTCCAGTTCGGACATTTCTCTTTTGTTCCGGAGAAGGCTCGTCTCTTCGTCCCGGTCCCCCTTGCCGCCGGTCAACACTCCCTGCGGATGGATGATGTCGCCTTCCGGGGTGACAAAGGTTCCCCTGAAGCCGTTTTTCCGCCACAACTGAACGCCGTGGGAAAGATCGGGAATCATCAGGACATCACCAAGCAGGAATTCGGCGATCCCCTTGAACTCTTCCTCCACTTCGACCTTTTCGATCAGCCGGACGGCGTGCTTCAGGTGGTCGGCCTCGGAAAAGCCGTTGCCGTGATGCCGGAGTTCCATGGGGACGAAACTTCCTCTCCCCAGACTGGCGTTTTTCAGGTATTCGATGGCCTTGATCCCGTCCTCCTGGCTTTTCACGACCACATACTGAAGTTTTTCCCCCAGGACCGCCTCTACGGCCGTTTCATAATCCCTCGGCACATCGATATGATCGGCAATCAGGCCGATAAAACAATCCTGTTTCAGCAGGCCATCCTGCTGGGAGCCGTTGTTGGCTGTCATGATGGTTTTGACGGCGGGGTTGCACCAGGCGTAACCCTTCTGGAATTCCTGAAGAGAGGCAAGGCGGGCCGATTTCCGGCTCACCGCCTCCGTCAGCCCGGACAGGGTCTCGCCGGCTTCCCGCAACGCTTCCTTGTTCCGTTCCAATTCCTCCATGGCACGGTTCTTTCTTTCGGCAAGCGCCTCCTGACGCGCCTCGTTTTCGCCGGCGTCCTGTTCGATTCTTTCCAGGGTCGCCCCCAGTTCGGCCAGCCGCTTTTTCTGCTCCTCGAGTTCCCTTTTTTCCCTGGACTCGCGGCGCCGGCTGTCCTCGATCCCCCTGCCAAGGGTCAGTACGAGATTCTTCAGTTTGCCGATTTCCGTCATGGTTTCGTAATATTGACGTTTTTTTGCTTCCAGCGTCTCCTGCACGGACCGGCTCGCGTTTTTCGCCTCTTCCGTCTGTTTCTGCCGCATCGAAACACGGCCTTCGACCTCGGAAATCAGCCTCTCCCCCTCAGCCAAAAGACCTTCGAGGGTGTTTCTGTCCGCAGACGCTTCCCGAAGCCTCGTTTTCAGACCTTCCAGGTCGATCAGGCCCTTTTCCCTTCTTTTATGCAGATCGACAGTTTTCCCCCGTAAAAAAGCAATGCCCTGTTCCTTCACATCGACGGCGTTTTTCGCGCTGTAATAATCTTCCTGTGCTTTGGACAGGAGATCCGTCCCCTCACTGATCGCCAGGCGCAAGGCCTCCAGGCCGGACTGGGCTCCCGCAAGGGCCGTCCGGGCCGACTCCTCCCGCTCGCCAAGGAATTCCCGAAGCCGTTTTTTTTCGTCGTAAACCGCCGCCAGTTCGGAATCGCTCTGCAGCGTCAGGAGAATCTCCCCTTCCCTGATGTCCTGCTTGAGTTTTTTATACTGTTCCGCCTTCTTCGCCTGCCGGGATACGGCGTTGAGCTGACTCTTCACCTCCCGGATGATGTCCTGTATCCGCTGCAGATTCTGTTCCGTAGTCTCCATTTTCCGAAGGGCGGATTCTTTCCGGCTTTTATACTTCGAAATGCCCGCCGCCTCCTCGATGAACTGGCGCCTTTCTTCGGGCTTAGCCTCAACCAGGTGAGAAACGCTGTTCTGTTCGATGATGGAATAGGTCCGGGTTCCGACACCGGTTCCCATAAAGAATTCCTTGATATCCAGCAGGCGGCACGACGCACCGTTCATGGAATATTCGCTTTCGCCATCCCGGTGGACTTTTCTGGAAATCATCAGCTCGGGCATATCGGCGTAGACACCCGGGAAAGGGTGGTCGGAAGCCTCCATGAGCATGGAGACTTCGGCGAACCCGACCGGCTGCGAGTCGGCTGACCCGTTGAAAATGACATCGTCCATGGATTTGCCGCGCAGGGCCTTTACCCTCTGTTCGCCCAGAGCCCAGCGGATGGCGTCGATGACGTTGCTCTTGCCGCAGCCGTTGGGTCCCACGATGGCCGTAATGCCATCGGAAAAATTCAGGACGACCTTATCGCGAAACGATTTGAACCCGGTAATTTCAACCCGCTTTAATCTCATCAGCACACCCGACCCCGATTTTAACGCTTGCGGAATTTAACAGAATAATGCTTTGATGTAAAGAGAAAAATACCATGGAGTGTATTCACAAATTCATGACAGCACAATATATTGTGCCCGCTCCCGTTTTCCCGGTAAAAAAACGGCCCTATCTGTAAGGAGGTGAAAAATTTTAATGGTTCCCTGGAAAGTGGTTCATATTTCTTCCGGTCTGCTCCATGCCAATATCGTCCGGGGACGGCTGGAAAGCGAAGGCATCCGGACGCGGCTCTCCTACGAAGCGGCGGGGAAAATCTACGCGATTACCGTGGACGGCCTGGGAGAAGTCAGAATCCTGGTTCCGGAAGAAGACGCGGACAAAGCAAGGGAAATTCTCGCTCAATCTTTCCGCGAAGAAGACCTCGACTGGGAAGCCCCCCCCTGATGGATCCGGCGGGCTCCATCAGCGCAGCAGGCCGGCAAGCGGCGTTCGGCACTGCGGACAGGCGCCGTCCCGGATAAAAGTGTCCCGGACCAGGTAACCGAACCGGTCGATCAGCAATTGACCGCAGTGATGGCAGAAGGTTTTCTCTCCCGCATCACCGGGCACATTTCCGCTGTAGACGTAATGCAGGCCTTCCTCTTTGCCGATTTCCACGGCCCGGTGAATGGTTGAAACCGGCGTCGGATCAATGTCCTGGAGTTCATAGCAGGGATGAAACCGGCTGATATGCCAAGGGGTTTCCGGACCCAGGGAACGAATAAAGCCCGCCAGCTGCCTCAATTCGGACGGGTCGTCGTTAAGCGTCGGAATGACCAGTGTGGTAATCTCCACCCAGACACCCCGTTCCTTCAACCTCTTCAGAGTATCCAGCACCGGTTGGAGCGCCGCGCCGCACTGCTTTTTATAGAATTCTTCGGAAAAGGCCTTGAGATCGACATTGATCGCATCCAAAAAAGGAGCCGCAAAATCAACAACTTCTTCCGACATATACCCGTTGGAAACAAATACATTCCGGATGTTCTTTTCATGGGCCAGGCGGCAGCAGTCATAGGCGAATTCAAAATAAACGGTCGGTTCCGTGTAGGTATAGGCAATGGACTGGGAACCGGTCGTCAACGCGCGTTCCACAACTTCCTCCGGGGTGGTGTCCCGGCCGATGATCAGTTTCCTGCGGGCCGGTGCCTGGGATATCTCATGATTCTGGCAGAATGCGCAGCGGAAGTTGCATCCCGGCGTGGCGATGGAGTAGGATCTGGACCCAGGCAGGACATGGAAAAGGGGCTTCTTTTCAATGGGATCGACATTTTCGGCGATCAGTTTGCCGTAAACGAGACTGTATAATGTCCCGTCCCGGTTTTCTCTCACGCCGCAGACCCCCCGGGCGTCGGGTTTGATATGGCAATGATGACCGCAGAGACGGCATCGGACGCCCCTGTTTTCCAACCTCTCATAAAAAAGCGCTTCCCGCGGCATGATGACGTTCTCCCTTCCCCGCCCGTGCAGGAGGAAACCCCCTCCCGCGTTCTGCAAAAGCATGAACCGATGTCGTTCCGGCCCGCTACGGTCATTACCCCCCGATCGATGTCATCTCCTTCAGGCATTTTTTCATATGCCGTTCTTCACCGTTAATCTGATGCCCCACCGGCTTTTTCTCAACAGCCGCCCTGAGCAGCGCCTCCAGATCCCTGTTTGTACAGCCCGTCCGCAGGGGACCCCGCAAGTCGATTTCATCGTCGAGGAGCAGGCATGCCCGCAGATGGCCGTCGGCGGTCAGCCTCAGGCGGTTGCACGAATGACAGAAGTGGTGACTGACCGGGCTGATAAAACCGATTTTTCCTGCACCTCCCCTGATTTGGCACATATCCGCCGGCCCGTCGCTCTTCCCGCGGTCCCCTTCCAGGGGCTCCAATTCGTAGTGACGTCCGATTTCTTCCTTGATCAGATCGTTCGATAAAAATTTCCCCAGGTTTTCCATGCCGGCAAATCCCAGGGGCATCAGTTCGATAAACCGGATCTGATAGGGCTTGTCGAGGGTCAATTCGGCGAACTTGAGCACTTCATCGTCGTTGAATCCCTTGATCGCGACGATATTGATTTTGATCGGAGAAAAACCCATCTCGTGGACCTTCTGAATCCCCCTGAGAACCGCATGGATATCGCCGCCCCGTGTAATGCGGCTGTACTTTTCCGGATCAAGCGAATCAAGGCTGATATTGATCCGCCGTATGCCTGCCGCGGAAAGACGCTCCGCCGCTTCTTCGAGGAGGATGCCGTTGGTGGTCAGACTGATATCCTCGATCCCCTCGATCAGATTCAACGTCGCGATAAAATCGATCACCCCTCTGCGGACCAGGGGCTCCCCTCCCGTAATCCGCACCTTCTTGATCCCCATTTTTACGGCGATCATCACCACCCGGATGATTTCCTCGTAACGGAGAATATCGTCATGCCCGATCAGGGAAAACCCCTCTTTGGGCACGCAATATTGACACCTCAGGTTGCAGCGATCCGTAACGGATATTCTTAAATAGTTTATGTCCCTTTTATACTGATCGATCATCACTCGTCCCCATGGATATAACGTGCTTAATTGTCTGCAGGTATTTTTCCGTAACACACTTCAGGGATGTTGGCAAGTCACGAAAATTCCTGGAAAGACCCTGTGAAAGGCGGCTCCGGCAGCTGAATCTCCTTGACAGAGGATGCTTTCTCGATTAAACGAATTCTGAATGAATGACAGGAATGGAGCGGATCATGGCCAAAATGCCCATCACCCAAATCGGTTTCCAGAAACTCAAGAAAGAGCTCGAACAACTCAAGACGGTCGCCATACCCGAAAATATACGGGACATCGAGGAAGCAAGAGGACACGGTGATCTGTCGGAAAACGCCGAATATACGGCTGCCAAAGAGCGGCAGGCTTATCTGCACGGAAAAATCAGCGAGTTGGAACACAATCTCGCCATGTCCGAAGTCATTGATTTGCGCAATCTTTCCTGCGACAAGGCCGTTTTCGGATCGACTGTGGTGATCGAGGATGTCCAGTCCGGCGACAACGTCCGATATCGCCTGGTCGGTCCCCTCGAATCCAATGTAGACAAGAATCACATATCCGTGACTTCTCCCATCGGCAAGGCATTGATCGGCAAGAAAATCGGCAGTGAAATCAGTGTAACCACGCCGGGCGGCATTCGAAAAATCGAGATTATCGACATCTATGCGGAAGAAACGGAGTAGTCTTTCCTCTCAGGACTCCCCCCGTCATTGCTGACCTGCTTTTTCCCCGCAATTTTCAATCTTGTGCGGCATCCGTGGAGGATCTTGCCCGAGAATCCGGTCATTGAAGGATATTGTAACGCAGCCGTTTGCGGGTGATCAAAATAAAAAAAGCCGGGAACAACCCGGCTTTTTCACTTCCTTTATGCACGCTCCCGCGGATCAGCCTTTCTCAGCGACACTCAACCTGGTGATCGCTCTGTACAAAGCCGCCCGCAGATACTCATATTCCTCGTCGTCCTTCGATATCTTGGCAAGCTTAGATTCCGCATTTTCCTTCGCTCTCTGAGCTCTGGCCTTGTCGATCATATCGGATCTTTCCGCCGTTTCGATCAAAACCGTCACCTTCGTTCCGGTGACCTCGACATATCCCGAACTGACCGCGTAGTGAGTTTTCTTCGCCTCTTTCGTATAGTTCAACTCTCCTACATCAATCGAACTCAGAAGAGAAGCATGCCCCTTCAAGACCCCGAATTCTCCCTCACTTCCGGGGATGGTTACTTCTTCCACGTTACCGCTGAAAACCATCTTCTCAGGGGTAACGACTTCCAGCATTAATTCGTCAGCCATGGAACATCCTCCGGCCCTTTATTCTGCGAGCTTCTTTGCTTTTTCGATCGCTTCCTCAATCCCTCCGACCATGTAGAAAGCCTGCTCCGGCAGATCATCGTGCTTCCCTTCCAGGATCTCTTTGAATCCCCTGACCGTGTCCGCCACGGAGACGAATTTTCCTTCCGTTCCCGTAAACTGTGCGGCAACAAAGAACGGCTGAGAAAGGAATCTCTGGATCTTTCTCGCCCTGCTGACGGTCAACTTATCTTCTTCCGAAAGCTCGTCCATACCCAGAATAGCAATGATATCCTGGAGATCCTTATACTTCTGCAACGTCACCTGAACCTGGCGCGCAACCTGATAATGTTCCTCACCCAAAACATTCGGATCAAGGATCCGGGAGGTCGAATCAAGGGGGTCCACCGCGGGATAAATCCCCAGTTCAGCGATCGGCCGTGACAACACGACCGTTCCGTCGAGATGGGCAAACGTCGTCGCCGGCGCCGGGTCCGTCAGGTCGTCCGCGGGAACGTACACGCACTGGACGGCGGTAATCGATCCCTTATTCGTCGACGTGATCCGCTCCTGCAACTCGCCCAGGTCCGTCGCCAGGGTCGGCTGATAACCGACCGCCGAAGGCATACGGCCAAGAAGCGCCGACACTTCCGAACCCGCCTGGGTGAACCGGAAGATGTTATCGACGAACAACAGCACGTCCTGACCTTCCACATCCCGGAAATATTCAGCCGCCGCCAGCGCCGTAAGAGAAACGCGCGCGCGCGCTCCGGGGGGCTCCGTCATCTGGCCGTAGATCAACGCCGCCTGCTTGATAACGCCCGACTCCATCATCTCACGGTAAAGATCGTTCCCTTCACGGGTTCTCTCACCCACGCCCGCGAACACGGAAATACCACCGTGATGCATGGCGATGTTATGAATCATCTCCATCATAACGACGGTCTTGCCGACGCCCGCGCCGCCGAACATGCCCATCTTGCCTCCTCTGGGGAACGGCACCAGAAGATCGATCACCTTGACGCCCGTTTCAAGCACGTGCACCGATGTATCCTGCTCCAGAAATGTCGGAGCCGTCCTATGGATGGGCATGGAATTTTTTGCATTAACCGGCCCCAAGCCGTCAACGGGACGTCCGACCACGTTCAGAATCCTGCCAAGGCATTCCTGACCGACGGGAACTGTAATGGGAGCACCCAGATCTTTCGCCTTCATCCCCCTGACCATACCATCCGTGATGTCCATCGCGATGCACCGGACCACGTTATCCCCCAGATGCTGCGCGACTTCCACAATCAGGTTGTCCTCTTCATCATTGATGGCGGCATTCGTAATTGCGATTGCGTTCAAGATATTCGGGAGTTTTCCTTCCTCAAACGCCACATCCACTACAGGTCCGATGACCTGCACAACCGTTCCTATATTCATACCCATCTCCTTCACTAGACTTTAGAGAATTCTTGGTTCCCTTACCTTTTATCCCTTGGCCAGAGCCTCGGTACCACCCACGATATCCATCAGTTCCGCCGTAATCGCAGCCTGCCTCGCCTTGTTGTACTTCAGGGTCAACGACCCGATCAACTCCTCACAATTTCTCGTGGCATTATCCATGGCCGCCATCCGTGCACCGTTCTCTCCCGCCGATGTTTCGACCAGCGCCCGGTAAATCAGAACATGAACATACATGGGCAGCAGCCTTTCGAGCAAAACGTCATCATCCGGTTCATAGATGTAATCAATCCTTTTATCCGGATCGATTTCCTCATCCTGTCCTATCGTGGGCAGGGGGAACAACCTGACAACCATCGGCTTCTGGACGGACACATTGACAAATTGATTATAAACCAGATACAACTCGTCGTATTCTTCCTTGACGAAGTCCGGAATCAAGTCCTTGCCGATACTCCCGGCCAAACTCATATCGAACTTGCTGAACACATCGGTCCGCGCATTCATGATCGGCTGGCGTTTCCGGAAATAATCTCTGGCTTTTCTCCCGATGGGTACGATCGCAACATCCTTGCCTTCATCTCTTTTCGTCTTGACAAAACGCTCCGTCGCCTTGATCAGGTTATTGTTGAAACCACCGCACAATCCCCTGTCCGATGTCATGCAGATGACACGCAGCTTTTTCGCTTCACGAACGGCAAGCAAAGGATGTGAATTCGCATCGACACGCAGAGCCAAACTGCTCAATACATCCATGAATTTCGACGCATAGGGCCGGAAATTCTCCATTCTCAATTGCGCCGCCTTGAACTTCGACGCCGCGACCATATTCATCGCCTTCGTGATCTGCTTTGTCTTCTGAACAGCGCTGACTTTTCTTTTAATGTCCTTTAACGCGGCCATTAAACTAATCTCCCTTTTTTCGGTTGTACACTACTTGAACAGATCCTAACCAGCTACAAAGACGGAATCAAATTCCTTCAGCATATCCTTCATCTTCGCCTCGAGATCCGGGCTGATCACCATCTGCTTATCGATTTCATCCATGATCTGGGGATATTTACTCTTGGCGAAGGCAAGAACCTGGCTCTCGTAATCTTTAAGCTTCGCGACTTCGTACTTATCCAGGAACCCCCTCGTACCCGCGAAAAGAACCACAACTTCTTCCGCCAGGGACATCGGCTGGAACTGAGGCTGCTTGAGCAGTTCCACCAAGCGGACACCTCTTTCCAGCTGCATCTGCGTCGCCTTATCCAGATCGCTGCCGAACTGTGCAAAAGCAGCCAGCTCACGATACTGGGCCAGGTCGAGCTTCAGCGTACCCGCCACCTGCTTCATGGCCTTCACCTGAGCCGCGCCACCGACACGCGACACGGACAGACCGACGTTGATGGCAGGACGGATACCGGAGAAGAACAGGCTCGGCTCCAGATAAACCTGGCCGTCCGTAATGGAAATAACGTTGGTCGGAATGTAAGCCGAAACGTCGCCGGCCTGGGTCTCGATGATGGGTAACGCCGTCAGTGACCCGCTGCCGAGATCCTCGCTGACACGAGCCGCCCGCTCCAGAAGCCGCGAATGGTTGTAGAAAATGTCGCCCGGATAGGCTTCACGTCCGGGAGGACGCCGGAGAAGCAGAGAAATCTGCCGGTAGGCAACGGCCTGCTTGGAAAGATCGTCGTAGATGATCAGAGCATCTTCGCCTTTATCACGGAAGTACTCGCCGATACTGCAACCCGCGTAGGCGGCAATATACTGCAGCGTCGCCGGATCGCTCGCACAGGCGGAAACGACACAGGTATAGGGCATGGCGCCGTTCTTACGCAGATTTTCCACCACCTGGGCAACCGTCGATTTTTTCTGACCGATGGCGACATAGATACATTTTACTCCCGTATCCTTCTGGCGGATAATGGCATCGATACCAATGGCCGTTTTACCGATCTGACGGTCACCGATGATCAGCTCCCGCTGCCCGCGCCCGATAGGCGTCATGGCGTCGATCGCCTTGAGACCCGTGTACAGAGGCTGATTAACCGGCTGGCGCTGAATCACGCCGGGTGCAATCATTTCGATCCGGCGGAACTGCTTTGCATCAATCGGCCCCTTGCCGTCAATCGGTGCGCCCGTCGCATCGATAACACGCCCCAGAACCTCTTCCCCAACGGGAACCTGGGCAATCTTACCGGTTCTCTTGACAATGTCGCCTTCCTTGATATGGGTTACTTCACCCAGAATGGCAACACCGACGTTGTCCACTTCCAGGTTCAGAACCATTCCCAGAATACCACCGGGGAACTCCAGAAGCTCCATGGCCATCGCGTTCTGGACACCGTAAACACGGGCAATACCGTCACCGACGGACAGAACCGTTCCGGTCTCGCTGATGTCCAACTTTTTCTGATAATCCTTAATTTGCTTGGAAATAATCTGACTTATTTCCTCTGCCCTGATCGTATCCATGTTTTATATTCCCTCCCCTAAGAGATTCCTGATATTATTGAGCTGACTTTTGATACTCCCATCATACAGGGTATCGCCCACCTTCACGACCACCCCGCCCAGAAGGGAAGGATCCTCCTCCACTGTCATTTCCACCTGTTTTCCCGTCATCTCTTCCAGGCCCTTCATAAGTCCTTCAGACAGCTCGGAGGAAAGAGTAAAAGCGGTCTTCACATGAACCCGCACCTTCTTCAGCGCTTCGTCCATGAACTCACGGTAACAGCGGACAACGTCGGGGAGAATGCCTATTCGCTGTTTATCGGCCAGCAAATTCAAGAAATTTGCGGCAATACCCGATAACGAAATCTTCTCCAAGATCGTTTTAACCACTTCCTTCTTATCCTCGTTGTTGAAAATCGGATTCGACAGGAACTCTTTCAGATCGGCATTCTCCTCAACAATGGACGAGAACTTCAGCAATTCCACGTAGTACTCTTCGTACCGATTCTCCTCGGCAGCAATGTCGAAGAAAGCACGGGCATAACGCTTTGCAATAGTACTGCTTCCGCTCAATGTTTGATCACCACCTTATCTAAGTAGTCTTTTACCATGTTTTCATGATCCGCCGGTGTTATAGACCGCTTCAGAATTTCTTCCGCCATCTGCACCGACAACTGCACCGCCTCCGCCCGCAACTGGCTCTTGGCGTTGGTCAATTCCTGATCCATCCTCGTCTTGGTGTCTTCCTTCAGTTTCTCCGCGGCTTTCTTGGCATCTTCCAGGATCTTGTCCCGTTCGACCAGGCCCTGGGATTTGATCATGTCAACGATGCCGTCGATCTCGCCGGTCGCCTTCGTCAGCTTTTCCTCGTACTCGCGATATTTCTGTTCCGCCTCCGCCTTCGCCCGCCGGGCATCCTCAAGGGCGGCATTGATATCGGCACGCCGGCCGACAAAAAACTCCTTGATCTTGTTTGCCATCAACCAGTAGAGGAAGCCGATCAGGACGGCAAAGTTGAGCATCCTCCAGGCGAAATCCTTCCACATGCCTCCTTCTTCCTCGCCTCCCCCGGCGGCATAGACCGCGCTGACCGATAAAAGGAAGATCACCGCAAACAGCGCCAACTGAGAAAATCGAACCCAACACCTACCTGAATCGAACCGTTTCATCAAACATTCCTCCCTAGGACCTTCTCGGCAATCTCAACGGACAGCTCCTTCGCCTTGCCGTTCAGAAAAGACCTGGCACCGCCGACCTCCGCATCAAGCTTTCCGCGAAACCCCTCCATCATTCCCGGAACTTCTGATCTTACGGCTTCTATGATCTCTTTCGCCTTATCGGCCCCCTCCTTGAGGATCTCACCCTTCTCTTCAACGGCCTTCAATTTCGCCAACCGCATCTTTTCTTCATATTCGGCCATCTTACGCTCAATGGTGCTGTTAAGACTTTTAATTTCATTGTCTGAATCCTCAAAATTCTTCTGTCGCTTTTCGATAATCGCCAGAATCGGTTTGTAAAGCAGAAGATTCAATATGAACATCAGAGCGATGAAATTGACCATCTGGATCCACATTGTAGAATTAAGTTCGATCACAGCCTTACCTCACGAAAAAGTATTATTCCCCCCAGCCGGACATACCGCCGCTTCACCCTTCACAAAAAGCAAAAAAACCGAGGGGATAACACCACATCCACTCGGTCTTCACTTTCATGACACCTCTAAGACGAGATTTACAGAGCCTGCTCCTGCAACATACCAAAATGTTCCCGCTTGACCGTTCACCGACAACCTCGCTGACGCACCGTTCTTGAAAAAGCGGGGTTTACTAATCATAAGTACCGGGTATTGTCAAGCACTTTTTGGTCATGACAAGGAACGGGCCGGGTTCCCCCTTTGCGGAGAAACGACGGGGCCTTACATGAGGGAACGCGATCAGGAATGAAGAATGAACCGTCTCATGCTGATGTTTAAAAGCAATCCGACGGACGTCAGCAAGACCACGATGGCCGTCCCGCCGTAGCTCATGAAAGGAAGGGGAATACCGACAACGGGAAAAATACCCAGCACCATCCCGATATTGATGAGAACGCCCCAGAAAAGGAGCATGGTGATTCCAAGGGCGGCAAGACTCCCCAGATAATCACGGGAGTGGAGGGCGATTTTCAAACCCCACATGACCAAAAGCATAAAAAGGGAAAGCAGCACCAGGGCTCCCAAAAATCCCCACTCCTCGGCAAAAACCGAAAAGACAAAATCCGTTTGCTGCTCCGGCAAAAATTTCAAATGCGTCTGCGTTCCCTTTAAGAATCCCTTCCCGAAAAAACCTCCCGAACCAATGGCAATCATGGACTGGATGATGTGATAACCCGACCCCAGGGGGTCTCTTTCCGGGGAAAGGAACGTCAAAATTCTCTCCTTCTGATAATCTTTCAGGAAATGCCAGGCCACGGGAATCATAAACAGACCGGTGGAGGCGGCAATCGTCAGGGACTTCCAGTTGACGCCCACAAAGAGCATCATGGAAAAGAAAAGGATGAAAAGCATCAGTGCCGTCCCGAGATCAGGCTGCCGGAGGATCAACACGAAAGGGACCAGGACCATGACGAAGGGAATCGCCAGGTCCCTAAGGAGAAACGGCCGATTGAGCTGGTTGTCGTCAAAATACTTGGCCAAGGTCAGAATAATGGCCAGTTTCATCAATTCCGAGGGCTGGAATGAAAAGCCCAGTAAATTAATCCAGCGCTGAGAACCATGGGTGGCGTAGCCATAAAAGAAAACCACCAGAAGGAGAAAAAGGGTCACCCCGTAAATCGGATAGGCATGGCGGATGATGGATCGGTAATCCATGCTGAAGGCCAGAACCATCCCCGCAAGGCCGATCAGAATCCATTTGGCCTGGCGGAAACAAAGGGATGTCTCGCGGCTGAAATTGAATCCCGCGCTGTACAGATTGACCAAACCGATCAGGACAATCAGGGAAACCAGGGTCAACAGGGTCCAGTCGAAATGAATAAATAACCGGCGGTCAATTCTCACGCATCACCTCTTCTTGATCTCAAATTTGCGGCAGGACCCGCGAATCGACCGGACAGGTTGATCCTTTTTTCGCCTTATGCCCCGATGTTGCCGAACAGACATGGCTCCCCGCGAAAACCCACCCTTCGCTTTTCCGGTGAAACCGTAAAATAAATCATCGGGATAAGTCAAGGACAACCTTGTCCATCCCCGAGCGTGCAGGAAGGCCCCCCCCGTACATGCCGGTAATTTCTTGTCATCCCTGCTTTCCCCGTGTTATAGATACGGAACCGTGGATACGCAGATCCCCCTTAAAAGCCATTACACAGGCGAATTTCAAATAACTCCACAGGAAAACAATCATGATACAGAAAACAGGTTTTGACAACGAACGGTACATCGAAGAACAGACGGCCGCTATTTTGGACCGGGTAAAACGATTCGACAACAAACTCTACCTGGAGTTCGGAGGAAAACTTCTATACGATTATCATGCGGCCAGGGTGCTCCCGGGTTACGATCCCAACGTGAAGATGAGACTGATCAAGGAGCTGAAAGATCAGGCGAATATTCTGCTCTGCATCTACGCCGGCGATATCGAACGGAAAAAAATCCGGGCCGACTTCGGGATCACCTATGATTCGGACGCCTTGAAGCTGATCGACGAACTGCGTTCCTGGGGAATCGACATCCTGGGGGTCATCATCACCCGCTTCGATCAACAACCGGCCGCCACGCTGTTCAAGAACAAGCTGGAGCGGCGCAACATCCGGGTCTATACCCATCGCTATACCAAAGGATATCCTACCCAGGTCGATTTGATCGTCAGCGATGAAGGCTATGGGGCCAACGATTACATCGAAACGGACAAGCCCCTGGTCATCGTCACCGGACCCGGCCCGGGAAGCGGGAAACTGGCGACCTGCCTCTCCCAGCTGTACCACGATCACAAAAGGGGAATCCGTTCGGGATACGCCAAGTTCGAAACATTCCCCATCTGGAACCTGCCCCTGAAACACCCCGTCAACGTGGCCTATGAAGCGGCGACGGCGGATATCAAGGATATGAACCTGATCGATCCCTTTCACCTGGAGGCTTATGGAATCCCCTCCGTGAACTACAACCGGGACGTGGAAATTTTCCCCGTCCTCAAGCGGATTCTCGAAAGGATCACGGGAGATCCGTCTTTTTACCGTTCCCCCACGGAGATGGGCGTCAACTGCGCGGGATTCGCCATTACCGATGACGACGTGACAAAGGAGGCCTCGAAGCAGGAACTGATCCGCCGTTATTTCCGCTATCGCTGCGAATACGCCATGGGTTTCGCCGACGCGGAGACGGTGCAAAGGGCGGAACTTTTCCTCAAGGACTTCCACCTGGAACCGAAGGACCGCCGGGTGGTGCTGCCGGCCCATGACGCCGCCCGGGATGCCCAGAACCGGGACAAGGGCAACGAAGGCATCTTTTGCGGCGCAGCGATCGAACTGAAAGACGGCACCATCATCACCGGAAGCAATTCTTCGCTGATGCACGCCGCATCGAGCATGATCATCCATGCCATAAAATATCTGGCCGGTATTCCGGAAAAGATCAAATTGCTGCCCCCCCACATCACCAATGCGGTCGGGAACCTGAAAACGAATATCCTTCATGAAAGGTCCGTCAGTCTTGACCTCGAAGAGGCCCTGATCGCCCTGAGCGTCAGTGCGATCAACAACACGGCGGCGCAATTGGCCATGGAAAAGTTGAAGGATCTGAAAAGCTGCGAGGTCCACATCACGCACATCCCTACCTCGGGAGACGAGGCCGGCTTGAGACGCCTGGGGGTCAACCTGACCAGCGATCCCAATTTCTCCACGAAGGATCTCTTTATGCCCTGATCAGAAAACTGAACGGCACGTTCTTTACATTGATTTAATAATGAGATGCCCGGGGACCGAATCTTTTTTTCAGGGCATCCCCACCCCAATCCCGTTTGCAAGGAGCCGATTCGATGAAACTATGGGACGAAAAAACGATCGCACAATATGACGGCCGGGAAGAAAAGCCGGTCTACATCGTCTACCAGGGCCGGATTTACGACGTCAGCACCAGTGAACTGTGGCGCGATGGACTCCACATGAAACGCCACCGGGCGGGCCGGGACCTGACCGATTTTCTGTCCGCGGCACCCCACGGCGAAGAGGTCTTCAGCCGCTACCCCATGGTCGGCATCCTGAAAGAGCGGGGGGGGCACGACGCACTCCCCCTGCCGGCGCCCCTGTCCCGTCTGTTGGATCGGTTCCCCATCCTCCGCCGCCATCCTCATCCGGTTGCGGTCCATTTCCCCGTCGTTTTTTTCCTGTCCGTTCTCGTCTGCGATGTGCTTTCTCTTCTGACGGGCCGGACCGTTTTTCACGACACCTCGCTGCTGTGCCTCTACGCCGGTCTTCTCACGCTCCCGGGAGCGATGATGACGGGATTCTTCACCTGGTGGCTCAATTACCTGGCCCAGCTGATGCCGGCCGTATCCAAAAAAGTCCTCCTGTCTTCCCTGCTGTTGGTTTTATCCACGGCGGCACTCTATTTAAGAATCCAGGTCACGGACATCCTCCACCCCTTCCGGCTTGTAACGATGCTCTACCTTTTGCTGGTCCTGTCATTCTGGCCCCTTGTCATCACCATCGGCTACCTCGGCGGATCCCTGGTTTTCCCCCATAAAAAATGACCGCCGACGGCATGGTTTCCTTCCCCGCCGGGAAAACCCATTCGCCGATGAAGAAGAACATCGAACCCCCATCGAGGCACCGGGAAATGACGATTGACGAAAAAAAATTAAACGAACTGGCAACCAAAGCCGTTGCCGACATGGGCGCCGCTTCCAGCGGCGTCCTCGTGATTATCGGGGACCGCCTGGGTCTCTTCGCCGCCGTCGCGGAAAAAGGTCCCCTGTCATCCCGGACACTGGCCGAAATAACCGGAACGAAGGAACGCATGGTACGGGAATGGCTGGCGGCGATGGCCGCATCGGAATATCTCACCTACGATCCGTCAACAGAACGCTTTTCGATGACACCGGAACAGGCTGCCTTACTGGCCGATCCGGCCAGTCCCTTCTTTCTGGCAAGCGCATACCCGGCCATTGCCGCCCTTTACAGGGATGAACCCCTCGTTTCCGCTGCTTTCCGCCACGACCAGGGCGTCGGATGGCACGAGCACGATGCGGAGCTTTTTTATGGCACGGAACGTTTTTTCGGCCATGTTTATGAAAACTTCATGGTTCCGTCCTGGCTGCCATCCCTGGAAAATGTCCTGGAAAAACTGTTCCGGGGAGGAAACATCGCCGACATCGGCTGCGGCCACGGTGCTTCGACGCTGCTGATGGCCCGTGCCTTTCCCGAATCCTCCTTTTGGGGTTTTGATGCGCACGGGGAATCAATCCGCCGGGCGAATGGGCTACAGTTTTTCCACAATGATCTGCGTTCCCGGAGCCATCAACCAGGGAGAGGAAGACGCCCTCGGCGCCCAGGCGGGCCTGTCGCGCCTGGCTGACGTTCTTCGGGCGGGAGGTTTTACCCGCATCCGGAAAACCTCCGAAACCCCTCTTCACATGGTGATCGAGGCGAAACGTTAATCAAGCATCCGGGTCCGCGGCGGACGGACAATCCCGACGGCCGGGCAGATCCTGTCATTGCGCCCCCGGCATGCTGATCAAAGTTGCAGTGTAGGCCACGAAGGCAAAAAAACAACGGGAAGTCAAAGGATATGTATGGCTCGGCACGATCTTCCAGCACACACGGATCCGGTCCCCGTCAGGTGGATCAGGCTCATCGCCCTGTGGTCCCTGGTCACAGCGGTTCTCAATCTCCTTTTTTACACCCTTGTCCAGTTTGCATGGATCCGGGGGTCCCTGTCTCTTACGGATCATATTGATGTCTTCCTGAACAGTCTCCTGGGATTTCTGACGTTCATCGGACTGTGGCGGCAAGCCCCGTGGGGCTGGAAAATTGCCGTCATCGCCATCCCCCTGTCCTGGGTGTACGGCATCTATAATCTTTCGCTGAATTACAGGACGGGAATGGGCGTCATTGTGTCCACATTTTTATGGATTGACTTCGCCATCTTCATTTTTCTCTTTCAGCCCCCGGTCGTGAAACGGTTCCAGATCGCCTCCTTCTGGCTGACCCTGGAATGGATAAAGTACCCTTTACTGGTTACCGCCGTGTTTCTCATGTCCCTCGACCTTGCCGGCAACAGGGGGGCGGTGGCAATCGCTTTTCTGGTTTTCGTTGTCATGATGATCTGGAAACGATCCAGGACGGCGGACTCAAACGATTCCGGAAATCCGGATTAACTTGGAAACGGTCTCCCCCGGATGGCGTCGCAGGCATGGAAAAACGACACCGCTTTATCCGTTCCGATTGCCCGTTTGCCCGGCGATTCCCTTTTTCCCCCGGCATTTTAAAACGGAAGCCGAACAACCCTGATTTTTTCACCGTTCCCGAATCAGCGGGCCTTTCCCGGAACGGCCGCCGATGGCGCTGGCAATATCCGTGCAACTCTGATAAGAGGAATCGTTTTTTGTCCGCCTGTTCCGTCCCCGAACGGGTCGGGAACAGGCGACAGTTCATATCACATTGGTTCAGGAGGTATCAAACATGGAAAACAAATTGGCGAATCCCGCGCCCCTGGGTTTGATGGGATTCGGAATGACCACGGTATTGCTGAACATCCACAACGCCGGTTTTTTCCCTATGGCGTCCATGATCCTGGCCATGGGAATTTTTTACGGCGGTCTTGCCCAGATCATTGCGGGAATCATGGAATTTAAAAAGGGAAACACCTTCGGCGTCACCGCCTTTACATCCTACGGCCTTTTCTGGCTGACCCTCGTATTCATTCTGATCTTCAAGGACCTGCCGGGGACATCGGCCGAATTCATGGGCTGGTACCTGTTCATGTGGGGCCTGTTCACCTTTTTCATGTGGATCGGCACTTTCGGTAAAAACCGGGCGATACAGTTCGTTTTTCTGAGCCTGACCATCCTCTTCATGCTTCTGGCCGTAAGAGACTGGACCGGCAGTCCCGTAATCGGCGCCGTCGCCGGCTGGGAAGGAATCCTCTGCGGATCCTCCGCAATTTACCTGGCCATGGCCGAGGTCCTGAACGAGTCCCTCGGCAGAACCGTTTTGCCGATCGGGCAAATCAAGTAAGGATTCCGTTCAATTGCCCGTTTTGCCGGCAATTACAAAAACGACCCGGCATGTCCGGATCGATCGTCATGAAACGTTTTACATGAGGTGGGCCCTTCCCGGACCCGCCTCATGCCTGTTTTAAACGACCGGGCCGAGCCCGGGAAAAACGGGATCGGGAGGAACGGATTGCCCGGCATCTCACATTTCTATTGCAAAAAAAAAAGAAACGGCTAGATTGACCCAAAACTCTCCTGAAAAAGAAGGTGTTCCATGAAATTGCGCCGCCTTTAAGTCCATGCGGAGAATATGGGCATGAGAAAAGAGGTTCCCGCTTCTTCAAAGCAGGCCGTATCCGGCAATACCGACCCGGTGGACAGGATTTCCCCCGGCAACAGGGGGCGTTTTTTATCCAGCCAGGACGGTTGGATCCTCGATAACTGGACAGAAATCCAGAAGATATTTCAGGCGATGAACAGGGGGTTGATGATTACCGACCCCGCAGGACGAATCGTTCAGGTCAATGCGATGGCCCGGACCATCACGGGCCTCAAGCGCAAGCAGATCCTGAACAGGACACTCTTCGAACTGCCCTGGCGAATCACCTGTCCAAACGGTCTTCCCATCCCGGCGGAAAGAATGCCCGATATCCGGGCCGTTCAGGAACAGCGCGTTATCCGCAATGCCGTTTTTGGTTTAAAACGTCCGGGGAAAGACCATGCATGGGTCGGCATCACCGCCGCTCCCCTCGGCAATGCCGGGAAAGGGACCGGCGCGGTGATGATCACCCTGTCGGATATCACCCATATCCGCCAGGCGGAAGAAGCCCTGCAAATCAGAAACGCCATTCTGGAAGCGGTCAGCTTTGCGGCCAAACGCTTTCTCCTCTCCCATTCATGGAACGAATGCATCCCTGAGATTCTGGAACATCTGGGCAGGGCCGCCGGGGTGAGCCGGACCTACATCTTCAGGAACCACACGGCTTCCGACGGGGAATTGATGACGTCACAGCAGTACGAGTGGTCTCACGATCATGTCATGCCCCAGACGGACAACCCCGAATGCCAGATCCATTACTGGAACGGCGGCGGAATGGAACGGTGGGTACCCATCCTCTCCCGGGGCGACGTGATCCACGGCCATGTGAAGAACTTTCCGGAAAGCGAGAAAATGCTCCTGCTTCCCCAGGAAATCAAATCCATGCTCGTCGTTCCGGTCCGGGTCGAATCGGAGTGGTGGGGATTCATGGGTTATGATGACTGCACCCGTGAACGTATCTGGTCTCCCGCGGAAATCGATGCCCTGAAAACCGCGGCGGATACGCTCGGCGTCGCCATCGAACGGGGACGTCTCGAGGAACAAGGGCGGCAACTCCAGGAAAACCTGCAGAACGCGCTTGCCAAGGTCCTGAGCGGATACCTGCCGATCTGCGCCGTATGCAAGAAGATCCGCGATGAAAACAATGAATGGCGCCTCGTCGAATCCTACATCCGCGATCATTCCGAACTGGTCTTTTCGCATGGCATATGCCCCGAATGTGTGAAAAAGTTCTACAAGGAAGAAACCCCTTCAAAGTAAAGCCGCCCCTGTTCAATCGGAAAGGGCCTTCCCTTGCTTCGAAACCGTGTCGTCATGCCTGACTTATTTCCGGGACCATTTCAAGCGAAGCGGGAAATCTCGTCATCACGGCGTGCCGAAAGAACCGGAACCTGCGGGCGGCGCCTCGAATCGTTATCGGAGGCAGCCTCTGTGCCTCGCCGCCGGATTCCTACCCCGGTTTGATCATTCATGATATTTTCACATCTATGGGTTCCCTTTTTTCACAAGATGTGGCAAAGAGATGGGGCGGTACCGTTCATGATGATCGTGGAAGCCGCTGATAAAGGATCAGATAAAAATGAACGATCATCGAACCGAAGCCGCCGATGAGACCCGTATGAATCTTTTCCTGCCCTTTTACGGCGGTGAACGACAGAGAAAGGCCGCCGATATGTGGGGGGCGACCACAGACGCCCTTCAGCAGCTGGTGCTGCTCGTCGATGAAACAGGAGCCATCCGCCGGTGCAACGAGGCCGTGAACGGTTGGCGGATCGGTTTTTCCGACCGAATCGCCGGAATGTCCTGGCACAAGCTGCTCCATCCCCACTGCAAAGACCCGGATTGCCCGCTCCTGGCGGCCTGGAATGCGGCACGAAAGAAAATCGAACGGGGCGAATCCCATCAATGCACGGTCCAGGACCCTCCCCGGGGGAAAACCCTGCAACTGGTGTTCCAGTCCCCCAATCCCGACACGCCCGGCACAATGTCACCGGGAACCGTTTTCGCGATCATCGTGATCGAAGACAGGACACGATCCTGCAACATCGAAAACCAGCTGTCCCTGATCAAAGCGGAGCTGCAGCTCCTGTTCGATGCCGTTCCGCATATTCTCATGCGCTTGAGCACCAAAGGCATGGTTCTCGACTGGTCGGCACGCCTCGTCTCGGGTGAAACGCTTCCCCTGCGCCTGGAGAAAGGACACTTCATTCATTATGTATTCCCGGTAGACCTGGTCAATCAGTTCATCAAGGCCATGGCCCAGTGTACCGAAGCGGGAAAAATCGTCAAAATACAGTATACCCTGCCGACGCCCCAGGGAAACCTGCTGTTCGACGCCGGTTTTCTTCCCTTCGGCGACGACGAGATCATTGTGCTCAGCCGCGACATAACGGAAAAGATCCGCCTGGAAAATATCGCCGAATCCGTCCAAATGATGAGCAACATCGGTTACATCTTCTCGGGAATACGGCATGAGATCGGCAATCCCATCAACTCCATCAAGATGACCATGAGCGTTCTCAAAAATAACATCGGGAATTACTCCCAGGAAAAAATCATGGAGTACGCGGATCGTGTCCTGAATGAAATCCAGCGCGTGGAGTACCTTCTCACGTCTCTGAAGAATTTCAACATGTACGAAAACCTCGTTCCCAAACCGCTTTCCCTGCTTTCATTTATTGACCGCCTCATGCCGCTGATCGAAGAGGATTTCAAGAGGCGGGGAATCTGCATTGAAACGGATATCCGGACACGGGAGGACTCGGCCCTGGCCGATGCCCGAGCCCTTCAGCAGGTCCTCCTCAATCTGCTGAGCAATGCGGCGGATTCATTCCTCGATCCCGACAAGAATCCCACGATCGTCATCGGGCTGGAAAGGAAAGGCAGATCCCTGGAATTAACCATCCGGGACAACGGCGTGGGGATGTCCCCCTATCAGCTTGAGAATCTTTTCAAGCCGTTTTTCACCTCCAAACCCCATGGAACGGGATTGGGACTGGTGATTGTCAAAAAACTGATGATTCAGATGAACGGAGAAATCGAAATCGAAAGCAGGACGGACGAAGGGACAAAGGTCCGCCTGATCCTGCAAACGGCCGAAAATGGATGATTCAACCCCGAAAAAAAACCTGCTGGTCATCGACGATGACGCCTTCTTCTGTGATGCCGTGAAAGAAGCGTTTCGCAGCACCGTACTGGAGGTCTACACGGCTTACACCGCCGCCCAGGGACTGCAGGTCTGCCGGAACCGCAACATCGATATCGTCCTGCTGGATGAAAAACTCCCCGACGGTCACGGCCACCAGCTCTGCCCGGATATCATCGATCTGAACGAGCAATGCAAAATTCTGTTCATCACCGCCCATCCTTCCTTTGAGCATGCCATCCAGGCCATTCGCTCGGGAGCCCACGATTACCTTCTCAAGCCCTTCGAACTCGAGGAACTGCATCTGTCCGTGAAGCGGGCCCTCCAGATGACGGAACTGGAACGGGCCAAGCTCCTGCAGTCCTACAAGGCAACGAAGGACCAGGCGAACTCCGTCCTGATCGGCACCCTCGGGAAAAGCGGGGAGGCTTACCAACTCGTCAGGCGAGCGACCGAAGTCCGGTCTCCGATTCTGATTACGGGCGACACCGGAACGGGGAAAACGGTCCTGGCACGCCATATCCATTACGCAAGCCCCTGGCATGACGCCCCCTTCGTCTTTGTCAACTGCGCCACCCTGCCGGAAAACCTGATCGAATCCGAACTTTTCGGCCACGAAAAGGGGGCCTTTACCGGCGCCGTGAACAGCCGTAAAGGCGTTTTCGAACTTGCGGAAGGCGGTACCCTTTTCCTGGATGAAATCGCCACCATGCCCCTCGGTCTACAGGCAAAACTGCTGGCAACCCTGGACAACGGGTGCCTCCGCCGCCTAGGAGGCCAGTCCGAAATCCGGGTGAACGTGCGGATCATCGCGGCAACCAACGCCGACCTGGAAACCCTGATCGGCAACAACCTTTTCCGCAAGGATCTCTACTACCGGTTGAACGTGCTGTGTATCCACATCCCCTCCCTCAGTGAACGATGTGAAGACATTCCCGAACTATGCCGCCATTTCGTCTCCCTTTTCGGACGCAATCCCGAGTCGGACCTCGACGAAAGCGAAATCCAACTGCTGCAGCAGTACCCCTGGCCGGGAAACGTCAGGGAACTGCGAAACATCCTCGAGCGATCCTGCATCCTGCATAAAACCCGGCTTCGCCCCTCGGAGTTGCTTTACGGGACAAACGGCAAACCGGCGGACAGAACCGAATCCAGCGATTCGCATCTTCCGGAACCGGCCTCGCTGGAGGAGATGGAAAGAAACCACATCCTGGAAACACTGCGCAATAAACAGGGAAATCTCACACAGACCGCCAAAACCCTCGGAATCTCTCTGTCCACCCTGAAACGGAAACTCAAGCTTTACCGATAATCGATTCGGTTCAGAATGACCGGCCCATGTCAGAATGAACGGCTCATTATGACCTACCCTGCCGCCCCTCTTTAGAATCCGGCGAAGCGGCAATAAGTCGGAAAACACCCGATTTTTTATCCTGAGTCCCTCGCGCCGGTCAGGAATGAAATCCTCCAATAAGGGAACATTAAAAGAGTTTTTTCATCTCCGGCGCTTTTGGGAATGGTCCGGACGGACTTTTTGCGGGGCCGCCGCAACCTGATTCATCTTGGCATTCATGGATGGCATCATCTTTGCAATTCATTCGACAGACGCCGTCAAGACGGCAGATGGTTATCAATAGTTCGGATTCGATTGCATTTTTCGAGGTTGGCCGTGTCGATAGTTCTGATCGTGGATGACGATAAAAATTTCCTGTTGAGCCTGGTTGAGGGACTGAGGGCTTATGACAATGAATTCGACATCAGGACGGCCACAAACGGCAAGATCGCGTCACAGATCATCCGCGATGAATATGTGGACCTGGTCATCACCGACCTGAAAATGCCGGTCATGGATGGATTCGAACTCCTGGCCTTCATGAGTTCCCATTACCCGAGAATTCCGGTGATCGTCATGACGGCCTACGGCACCCCCGTCATTGAAAGCAGTGTCTCGCACCTGGGTGCGATCCGTTATCTGGAAAAACCCCTGGATTTCGATCTCCTGGTCGAAAACATCTACAAAAGCATAGACCTGCATGACAGCAGTTACATTCCCGGCATCTCCCTGATCTCCTTCCTGAAGCTGGTGCAGCTGGAAAAAAAAACCTGCGTCCTGACCATCCGGCATCAGGACCGGGAAGGGGAAATGTATTTCAGGAAGGGCGTCCTGCTGGATGCCGTAACCCCTGAAAGCAAAGGCGAAACGGCGGCCATGGAAATCCTGGGTTGGGAACAGGCGGAGATCAAGATCCGGTCGAAGTCCTTCTCCGTGGAAAAAGCCATCCACAACGACCTGGATTTCCTGATCATGGTTTTCGAGAGTAGGCGGCCGAACCACCGCACAGGCGGCGGCAACGACCCCTCTGCGGGCGATTCCTATGACAACGCGCTGGACGACATCTTTAACGTCGGCGAGGAAATCAAAAAGGAAGAAGGCGCGGAGGCGGCCCCTCCCCTGCGGGAAACCGGGGCGAGCGCTCTTTTGAACGAAGAACAAGGCGAATGCACGGCGCCATTCTTCAGCGGAAAGGAAGAGGAACAGCCGGGGGCGGACAACATCCGCGATGCGATTCCCCTGGAAAAACAGGACAACCTGCCTGCGGCGTCGGAGGGCGGGCAGGAGAAACAAACAAATTTTTTTGAAGGAAAGGAGTATGGAATGAACGTAAAAAAGATGAACGAAGCCGTGGACACGTTAAAGGAAACGGCCGGGTTCGGGCTGCTCGCGTGTGATGTTTTCATGACCAGGGACGGGCAATCCATCGTCGGTTACAACAGCAACCCGGCCTACTGCGCCATGTCCAACCAGATCACGCAGTATATGAAGGAAACTTTGAAGGAAGCGGGATTCCCCCCCCTGGGAAGCACCTACATGATCGATCTGGTTGACGACAAGATGGTCATTTCGATGATCGTCGGCGATTATCAGTGGGGAATCCTCATCGACACGAAGAAGTGTTCCCTGGGCATCCTGCTCAATGTGGCCCTGCCCCGCGCCAGATCGATCTTTGAAGCCGCGCTGGCCAACTGATCGGAAAGGCGCCTCCGCCGGATTGGATCCGCTTCACGGATTCGCCCCGGGAAACGATTCATGATGAATGGGGGGAAGAAGGCGCGAAGAAAACGGGGGGCCGAACTTGCCACGCGATGAATTTTTTCCCTGTCCCCGCCGGACCCGTCAAGACGGCGGACAGAAGAAAACGGACGACTCGCTGTCGTTTTTTGATGACTCCGAAAATCAGGAACGGAGAAAGGCGGTTCGGAAAGACGCATGAACATTTACGATGTTTTTTTCCGTAAATCGGGAAAAAAAGGCAAATCAAAACATCTAAAGGAGATCAGTATGGATTTAAACAAACTCAATAAGGCGATGGACGAATTAAAGGAAATTTCCAACGGTGGCGCGGTGGCATGCGACATCTACACGAGCCGGGACGGCCAGTCGATCGGCGGGTACAATTCCAATCCCGTGGCGTCCGCCATGTTCAACCAGATCACGCAGCACATCGTCACGACCATGAAGCAGAGCGAAATGCCCACCCTCGGGAAATACTACATTGTCGAACTGGCTGAAAACAAGGCGATTGTCATCATCCACATGGGTGACTACCAGTGGGGTATGCTGCTCGACACCAAGCTCTGTTCGCTGGGATTGATGATCAACATCGTCATTCCTCAGATTACGAAGCTCTTCCAGCAAGCCGTACCCGCGTGACCGCTGGTTGCAAGCCCGCCGGTTTTCAGGGAAAGTGCGGAATCCGAGGGCGCTCGTTTGGAAATGACCGGGGATCGTTCATATGAAGACGATCCGATCCCGGGGTGCGGACGGCCGTTTTCCACGTTAACCGCCCGCCGGAGCGCTGACGGGGTGACCCCTTGTTCCTCCGTCCTGAAAAGCTTCGCAGGGATCCCGGTTTTTCGGGATGATCCCCGCCTCGCTTTGACAGGGGGAATAATATTTGACTCGGCGGGTCAAACACCCTATGCTGGAATCCATGAACGATCTGGGAAAGCATACGGTCATTCCCCTTTTTGAAGGACTGCAGCCGAATCACTTTGAAAATCTCGCACGGATTGTCCTGAGAAAATCCTACCGCCGCGGCGAGATCATCTTCATGGAAGGGGATGAGGGAAACGGCTTTTACATTGTCGAGACGGGGCAGGTAAAAATCTACAAGATCTCCTCCGAGGGGAAAGAGCAGATCCTTCACCTGTTCGGCCCCGGCGAGTCTTTCGGGGAAGTCTCCGTCTTCACCGGGCATGGTTTTCCCGCTTTCGCCAAAGCCAACGTCGGGACGACCTGCCTTTTTATCCCCCGCGCCGACTTTGTCGAAATGATCCGCCGGGATCCCGCGTTAGCCATGAACATGCTCGGGGTGATGGCCCTCCGCCTGCACAGGTTTGCGGATCTGATCGAGGATTTATCCCTGAAAGAGGTTCCGGGGCGTCTTTCGGCATACCTTCTTTATCTGAGCGGGAAATCTCCCGATCCCGAGCACCTGGAACTCGATGTGAGCAAAAATCAACTGGCGGCCCTGCTGGGAACGATACCGGAGACCCTGTCCCGTATTCTGTCGAGGATGGGCCGACTGGGACTGATCAAAAGCGAAGGGTCCCGTATCCGGATACTGGACAGGCCTGCCCTGCAGAAAATTGCCGATGGTGAAACCAGGATCCCCTGATGCCCGGAGCCGGGTTCACGGCATCCAATCTGCCCAACAGCGTGTTGCAGAAGGAGAAACATGATCGACGACAGAAGAAAACGCTCCCGCGTTCCCGTGCATTTCGAAGTAAGTATCCTGGTCGAAGGAGCCTGGTGTCACGTAAAAACGCTCAACCTGAGCCTCACCGGTTTGCTCTGTGTCACCCATCCCCGCTTTCAGAACGATGCCCCCTGTCAGATACGCATCCAATTGAACGATCGGGTGACGATCAGCCTCGAGGGGAAGATTCTGCGAATCCACGGGAACGAAACGGCGATCGGTTTCACGTCCATGGACGAAGAGAGTTTTTTTCATCTCAGGCGCATTATGGAACTCAACATCGGTGACGCCGATCAAATCATCCGGGAGATGATCGTTCCGGCCTACGAATGAAAAACCGGAGACCGGCCCTTCAACGGAATACCATTCCGCCGGACAGATCCGATCCGCCGTCCGGCGGGGGCCTGAAAAGCCTTTTCGAACCTATTTCCGGTCAAAATCTGACTTGCGGAGCCGTTTTCGCTGCCGCCGGCGCTTCGAAAAAGGTCGCCTGAGAAAAGCCGAACATGGCGGCCAAAAGATTGGCGGGGAAACTCTTGACGGCAACGTTGTAGGTCCTCACGGCATCGTTGTACCGCTTCCGCTCCACGGCGATCCGATTCTCCGTCCCCGCCAGTTCATCCTGGAGACGCATGAAATTCTGGTTGGATTTCAGGTCGGGATACCGCTCCACCACGAGCAGAAGGCGGCTCAGCGCGGAAGTCAGTTCGTTGTTGGCGCCGATCTTGTCAGGGATGCCGGACGCCCCGCCGACCTTCGCCCTGGCATTGGTCACCTGGACGAAAACATCCTTCTCCTGCTTGGCATACCCTTTCACCGTTTCCACCAGATTCGGGATCAGATCGTAACGGCGCTGAAGCTGATTTTCCACCTGGGCCCAGGCGTTTTTCACCGTTTCGTCAAGGGCGACGAAATTGTTGTAGGTTCCCTTGAAGAAGGAGTACAAGGCTATAATCAGAACAAGGACAATACCGGCGGCGATCAGACCCGTCTTCCCTTTTGACATAAAACACCTCCTATGGTCGGTTTATTTCCTGTTTCAATTGATCCACAAGACAATCGAACTTCTCGATTTCGGAAAGATATTGACCGAACAACCCCGTCGTCTCTTTCAAGTCGTATTTCATCGCATCTTCCTTGATATCGAGGCATCGTAAAAAGACCCCTTCATCGAGCCCCGATTCGGCGCAGGTGTCGCGGATCAGTCGGCGCCGGGATGACGGGGCAGGCACCCCCTTCAAAAAAAGGACGGCCTCGAACAGGGACAGAAACGCCACCAGGGAGGCCTTGATGAGGCCCTGGAGCTGCTTTGCCTCCCCCTGAGACGCGAGGTATCCCTGCCGCAGATGGAGGAGCTTTCCCTTGATTTCCCGTTCCAGTTGGAGCCTCATGCAGGTTCCGTCAAAAACAAGGGAAGACAGGATATCATCGCCCGTCACCCGGATGTGATGTGTTTTCATGGTCATGAACTCGATGGGATAGACGTCGAGGGCGTTATGCAGAAAGGACTTCGTCATGACCAGCGGAACGGCGACCCGCTTTTTGCCCCAGTCTTTCATGTACGGATGCAGGCGCGACAGTTTCTTCATTCCCCCGTCCGTGACGATGACCAGAAAATTCAGGTCCGACTTACCGGGAAGATATTCCCCTGAAGCGCCGCTGCCGTAAAGAACAACGGATTTCAGATCGTCACCGAAAGCCGATTTGAGCCGCTCCGTCATCTCCGGGAAAATCTCTTCCGGTTTTTTGGGTATTTTTGCCATTTCTTCGCCTCCTAAAACCCCCGGCCGGCACCGCCGCCGCCGCTCGATCCGCCGCCGAATCCGCCGTACCCGCCGCCGAATCCGCCGAAACCTCCGACCCCGCCGCCTCTGCCGCCGCTGAGAAGGGCCACGATGAGAAAGGGCAGCATGGCCCTTCCCTGCCTCGTTGCCAGCAGGGGGACCGTCACCAAAAGCAGCAGAAGCAGGGGAAAGAGATTGCCGCGACGGGCCTCCGCCGACCGCGGTGCGGCTTTCACCGACGCGCCGCCCGTCAGGGTGATCCCGGCATCTTTCGCCACCACCTGCGCCACCGCCGCCACGGCGTTTCCCAGCCCCGTACCGTAATCGCCCTTTTTCAAATAGGGCGTTACATAACGATCCAGGATCTCGCCGACCAGGCCGTCGGGCAGAATCCCCTCGACGCCGTATCCCGTTTCAATTCTGATCTTCCTTTCACGCAGGGCAAGAAAGATCAGAACGCCTTTGTCCTCCCCCTTTTTCCCGATGCCCCAGGCCTGGTAGAGTTCGTTGGCATACATATCGGGGTCGTTGTCCCCCACATCCTTCACCGTGGCCACGACGATGGCCGTCCCCGTTTTGTCCAAAACCTCCCGAGACAGGCGTGCCATCCGTTCCCCCGCATCCGCGGGAACGACACCGGCAAAATCGTTTACCGCCCCCGTGGCGGCGGGAAACGATTCCGCGGCATTGCCGCACGCACAGAAAAACGACCAGACAAGGAAAACCGCCAAAACAAAACCGGCGGCGCGCCTTTTTCGTAAACCGCAATTGAAAGGGGTTGTCATAACCTGTTCCCTCCCCCGGGATGACATTTCGCATTTTTTCGCATCGTTGAACGCCGTTGCAGGAAAAGCAGCGGATCAACCTGTGCCGCGAGGAAATTTTATATAATGGCCGGCATGCCGAGGCAAGGAAAACATTTGCCCCTTCCCGCAAACGATTTGACGACTACGGTAATTGAATCGATCCATTTCCGTCCTTCCGTCGAAAGACGGAACCCGGAATGAATTTGACCGGAGCCGGATCGAGAGGCGGTGCCGCAAAGCCCCAGGCGTCAGCCGAAGAATCTCTTCCTTGTAACAGATCGTGATGATTCGATCCTTCGCGGGCGTTCATCCCTGGACGCAGGACTCGGGATGACAAGCCGGGCGTTTTTCGAGTTTTTACGGTTTCTTTAATTTAGTCCTTGAATTAATTCCACAGGTATTATAGCAACCACAGATTACGATGCTTCCGGGCCGGCGGTCATCGCCCAAGGAGTTCCGCGACAGAAAAAAAATCAGGATCGGTCGAATATGAACCTGTCTCCTTTACAGAAAGAAATCGTTTCGCTCCTGAGGGAGAAGAAGGCGATTCTCCTCGTCCATTATTACCAGCGGCGGGAAATCCAGGAAATCGCCGATTTCCTGGGGGATTCCCTTGCCCTGTGCATGGCGGCGGCGAAAACGGATGCCGAAATCATCGTTTTTGCCGGAGTCCACTTCATGGCGGAAAGCGCCGCCATCCTGTGCCCCGGGAAAACCGTCCTGATCCCGAGACCCGATGCGGGATGCCCCCTGGCCGACACGATCACGCCGGAGCAACTGCGGAAAGCCAGAGAAGACCATCCCGGGGCGACGGTCGTCACGTATATCAACTCCACGGCGGATATCAAAGCCTTAAGCGACATCTGCTGCACGTCGGCGAATGCCCTGGCTGTCATCGCCTCCATCCGGGATGCAAAGGAAATTCTCATGGTCCCGGACGGCAACCTTGCCCGCTATACCGCAAGGTTCACGGACAGCACGATCCTTCCCTGGAACGGTGCCTGCCCGGTTCACCAGGCCCTGACCCCGGAAGAAGTCCGCCGCAGGAAAGCCGAATATCACGACGCCCTGTTTATCGCTCATCCCGAATGCAGCCCCGAAGTACTGGACCTGGCCGACTTCGTCGGTTCCACGGCGGCCATGCTGAAGTTTGTCCGGGAATCCGACCGGAGGTCCTTCATCGTCGGCACCGAAGCAGGGATCCTCGTCCAGATGGAGAAGGAAAACCCGGGAAAGATCCTGATCCCGGCGGCGGAGCACCTGATTTGCGAAACCATGAAATACACGACCCTCGAAGATATCCACGCCGTCCTCAAAGACAGGAAGCACATCGTCACCGTGGACGAGGAAAAACGTCTCTGTGCCCTTTCCTGCCTGAAGAAGATGATGGCCCTTTCGGAGGCTTCCGCTCAGCCCCGTTGACGTTTTAAAAAGTTCCAGCCGTGAGAAAAATAGTTGAAGAAAAACTTCCTCCGGTCCATTCCACACTGGGAATCCTCCTGGACCGCCTGCGGAAGAAAGCAGACATCATCCTGGGCGGACTTTACGGTTCCGCGAAAAGTCTTCTGGCGTCGGTTGCGTTCACCTCGCAGCCCGATTCTCTCATCGCCGTGTTGCCGTCGGAAAAAGAAGCCCGGAATTTTTACCGGGACTGCCTGGTCTTCTGCGACGGAACGGACGTTCTCCATTATCCCGCCTGGGGCATTCTGACCGCCGACTTCTTCACGACCCAGAGGGAAATCGAGATGGACAGGCTGCGCACCTTTTCGTGCCTTTTATCGGGACGCCGCTGCCTGGTTGTCACGTCTGTGCAGGCCCTGGTGCAGAAGACCATTCCCCGCCGGATTTTCACCGGTTACACCCGCATGATTTGCCTGGGAGACACGCTGGATCGGGACGATCTGGCACGGAAGCTCGTTTCAGGAGGTTATACGAAAAAAACCCTGGTCGAGGAAAAGGGGGACTTCAGCGTCCGGGGCCACATCATCGATATTTATCCCCCCGACGCGGCGGGGCCCTTCCGCATCGAACTGATGGGGGACGAGGTGGAATCGATCCGTCTTTTCGATCCGGCGTCCCAGCGTTCGACCGGGGAAACACTCGAATTTCAGGTCGTTCCGGCACGTGAGCTGGTCCTGTCGGACCGCAGGAGACAGCGGGCCATCCGCAACATCCGCATGCGGGCCAACGATCTCGAACTGTCCCGGCAGATCAAGGCACACCTGACGGAGGCCATCGACAACGATCTGCTTGCGTCCCTGAACCCCATGTTTCTTTCCCTTTTCTACGAATCACGGGGGACGCCGCCTGGCGCAGCAAAAGACCGAGTGGCTTCCATGGGCACCTTTTTCGATTACTGCTCGGGCAATGAATGGTTCTTTCTCGACGATGCGTCGTCCCTGGCGAGGTCATCGGAAGACCTGGAAAACACGGTCAACCGTTTCCTGATCCAGGCCCGTCGTGAAAACCGGCTTTTCGTCGAATCGGACGCGTTTCATCTCTCGCGGGACACATTCGATCCTCTCCTCTCCGCCTTCCGTCAGATCCGTTACGAGGAGCTGCACTTCCAGACCCCGCTGCCGGACGCCCCGGCCGACGTGACGCCACCCCTTCGGTTCCGGGCGGAAACGACGGGAACATTGCGGAAAGAAGGTCCGGCCGGCGAGGAAGGCATCCTTTTTCCCCTGGTGGAAAAGATCCATCAGAATTTGAACGACGGCTGCCTCGTCATCCTCATGTGCCCGGGCAGGGAAGATATCCAGCGCATGGCCCACCTCCTGGAGGGTTATGGCGTCACGTCGAACCGGCGGGATCCGGAGACACCCTTTCTGCAGGCGGCCATGAACCACAGCGGACCGGGGCGTCTTCTCCTGTTCGAGGGGAAAGTGACATCCGGCTTCCGTTTCCCGGAGTTAAAACTGACCGTCATCTCGGAAGAAGATATTTTCGGCCGCAAGCAGGTCAAGCGCCTTGCAAGACCCGCCCGGGAAGGCTATTTCCTGAAGTCCTTCGGTGAGCTGACGGAAGGGGATTTTATCGTCCACAAGGACCACGGCATCGGCATCTACCGGGGACTCCAGAAGATGTCCGTGGCAGGGATCGAAAACGATTTTCTCCTCGTCGAATACGCCGAAAAGGACAAGCTCTACATCCCGGTCGACCGCCTCGATCAGATCCAGCGCTACATCGGTCCCGAAGGATACGCCCCGAAAACGGACCGTCTCGGCGGCACCGGCTGGGAAACGGTCAAGGAACGGGTCCGGAAATCCATCCGGGAAGTCGCCGAGGAACTGGTTTCCATCTACGCGGCCCGGGAAGTGATCGAAAGAGACGCCTTCTCCCCTCCCGACCGTCTTTACGAGGAATTCTGCGCCTCTTTCGAATACGAGGAGACGCCCGACCAGGTCAGGGCCATCGAAGACATTCACGAGGACATGGCCCGGGAAAAACCGATGGACCGCCTGATCTGCGGCGATGCCGGCTTCGGCAAAACCGAGGTCGCTCTCCGGGCTTCTTTCCGTGCCGCCATGGACGGACGGCAGGTGGCGGTCCTCGTGCCGACGACGATTCTCGCGGAACAGCACTACCAGACTTTCCGCCGCCGCCTCCTCGATTACCCGCTGCGGATCGAAGTCCTGAATCGCCTGAAGAACAGAAAGGAGCAGGCCCGGATCGTTGAAGACATCAACCGGGGAGTCGTAGACATCATTATCGGCACCCACCGGATCCTTCAGAAGGACCTGACCTTCCGGAACCTGGGGCTGGTCATCGTCGACGAAGAACAGCGTTTCGGCGTGGCCCACAAGGAACGGCTGAAGAAAATCCGCACCCTGGTCGATGTCCTGACCCTTTCGGCAACCCCCATTCCCCGGACTCTGCATCTTTCGCTGGTCGGCATCCGCGATCTGAGCATCATCAATACCCCGCCCGAGGACCGCCGGCCCATCAAGACTCATGTCCTCGAATTCAACGAAGATACGATCCGGGAGGCGATCCGTTACGAGCTGGCCCGCGGCGGTCAGGTCTTCTTTCTCCATGACCGGATCCAGTCGATCTTTACGATGGCCCGCTTCCTCGAAAAACTGGTTCCGGAGGCGGAAATCGGCGTCGTTCACGGCCGGATGAAGGCCGGGGAGATCGAGGACACCATGGCGCGTTTCGTCAAGGGGGATTACCAGGTCCTGGTCTGCACGACCATCGTCGCCTCCGGGGTTGACATCCCGTCCGCCAACACGATGATCATCAATCGCGCGGACCGCCTGGGCCTTTCCCAGTTGTACCAGATCCGGGGGCGTGTCGGCCGCGCCAGGGAAGAGGCGTTCGCCTACCTTCTCGTCCCCAAGGGGGCCATGCTCTCCCGGGACGCCCAGAAACGGCTCCAGACCCTGATCGATTTTTCCGAACCGGGTTCGGGATTCCGCATCGCCTCCAACGACCTGGAAATCCGCGGAACGGGAAATCTCCTGGGAACGTCCCAGTCCGGCCACGTATCGGCTGTCGGCTATGAACTGTACACGGAACTCATGGAGAAAACCATCCGCGAATTGAAGGGCGAGGCGGTGCCACGGGAAGAAGTCAAGGCGGAAATCCACCTGGGCATTCCCGCCTTCATTCCCGGGGATTACATGGCCGACGAACACCGGCGCCTCGTCACCTACAAGCGCATCTCCCTGGCCGGCAACCGCGAGGAAATCGAGGAAATCCGGAACGAGCTGACCGACTGCTACGGTTTTATCCCGACCGAGGTGGACAATCTTCTCGCCACCATCCGCCTGCGTCACCTGCTCGAAGTCCTCAGGAGCAGCAAACTCTCCTGTGATTCCGAGTATCTCGCCGTCCAGTTCAGTCCGGACAGCCCGGTTGACCCCGCAAGGATTCTTTTCCTTGCAAAGACGAAGTTGAAAGGAACGAAGTTGACGCCGGAGCTGAAATTGTATATTCCAATACCGAAACACCGGGATGGGGACCGCATCCTTTTTGCCGAGGATGTTTTGAAAAGCCTCCTCCCTCAACCAGGCAGTGCATAAGGAGGAAAAATGATGACAAACAGATTTCGGGGAACCCTGGTGGTCCTGGCCCTGCTTTTCGGGCTGGCCTGTCCCGCCCAGGCCGTGATCGTGGACCGTATCCTCGCCATCGTCAATGATACCCTCATCACCCAGTCGGACCTGAACAACACTTTTGCGCCGGTGAAAAAGAAGATCGAGGCTTCCCTGTCCGGCGAAGAACGGGAAAAAACCTTGATGGAGGCCAGGGAAGCCATTCTCAACCGGATGATCGACAGTATTCTCATCGAGCAGGAGGCGGCAAAACTGGGCATCACCGTCCAGGACGAGGAAGTCACGGGAACCGTCAAGAATATCCTCTCCCAGAAAAATCTCACCCTGGACGACTTTGAAAAGATCCTGGAGAAAGAAGGGATGTCGCTGGATGCCTACAAGAAAGAAGTGAAGGAACAGATGACCCGTTCCCGGGTCATCCGCCGGGAATTGCGCTCCGCCATTGCCGTGAGTGACGAAGAAATCGGCGAATACTATACCAAGCACCGGGCGGAATACGAAGGTCAGACCGCCGTCCGTCTCAGGCAGATCGTTCTTTTTTTCCCGGATAACGCCGATGAAGGCATGAAAGGGAAGATCAAGACGGATATGGAGGCGATTCTGAAGCGGCTCAAATCCGGCGAGCCCTTCGAGAAGCTGGCGTCGCAGTTTTCCCAGGCTCCCACCGCCCGGGACGGCGGCGACATCGGTTTTGTCGAAAGGGGCGTCATGAACCCCGACATGGAACAGATCGCCTTTTCCATGGAACCGGGGCAGATAAGCGGTATCATCGAATCCACCACCGGCCTTTCCATCATCACCGTGACGGAGAAACGGGGGGACGGAACGAGAGGGTTCGAGTCCGTGCGGGACGAAATCAAGGACCGGATCATGGACGCGAAGATGGAAAAGAAATACGACGAATGGATGGGTGATCTGAGGAAAAAGGCCCATATCACGTTGAAAAACTAGCCGGGCGGCCGTCAGCCCGTCAACACAAACACGTTTCCGGAAACGGCAGACCCGATGCCCCGCGGTTCATACCCGGGGCATCCCGTTTTGCGGTGCAATGGATCATTCATGAGCGTTATCAGAATAAAAGGGGCTTCCCAGCATAACCTGAAGCACCTGAACATCGACATCCCCAGAGATCGGCTGGTGGTCGTCACGGGACTCAGCGGTTCGGGCAAATCCTCCCTCGCCTTCGACACCCTCTACGCCGAGGGACAGCGGCGATACGTCGAATCCCTCTCCACCTATGCCAGGCAGTTCATCGGCCAGATGGACAAGCCGGATGTGGAATCCATCGAAGGCCTGTCGCCGGCCATTGCCATCGAGCAACGGGCGGCCGGCCAGAATCCCCGTTCCACCGTGGGAACCGTAACGGAAATTTACGACTACCTGCGCCTTCTTTACGCCCGGATCGGCGTCCCCCACTGCTGGCGGTGCGGACGGGAAATTCACTCGCAAACCATCGACATGATGGTGGAGGCGGTCCTGGCTCTCCCGGACCGAAGCCGCCTCACGATCCTTTCCCCCTTCATCCGGGGGAAAAAGGGGGAATTCCAGAAAGAATTCAAGAGGCTGCTGAAAGACGGTTTTGTCCGGGTGCGCGTCGACGGCGAACTCCGGGATCTCGCCGACGAGATTGCCCTGGAAAAGCAGAAGCGCCATGACATCGACGTGGTCATCGACCGCCTGATCATGAAGGAGGGAATCCGCCAGCGTCTGCGGGATTCGCTGGAAACGGCGGCCCGCCTGTCCGACGGGCTCGTCCGGATCGAGTTCCCAGACGGGCGGGAGATCCTCTTCAGCGAGCGTTACGCCTGTCCCATCTGCGGCATCAGCATGCCCGAGCTTATGCCCCGGATGTTCTCCTTCAACAGTCCCTACGGCGCCTGCCCGGACTGCAGCGGTCTCGGAACGCGGATGTTCTTCGATGAAGAGCTCATCGTGCCCGACCCCGATCTTTCCATCCGCGAGGGTGCCATCGTCCCCTGGTCCGGGAGAAATTCCATCCACTACCACCAGATGCTCGACGCCCTTGCCCAGCACTACGGCTTCGACATCAACATGGCTTTCCGTCAGCTCCCCGAAACGGTCAGAAACGCCCTGTTGAGGGGCTCCGGAAAAGACAAGATCCAGTTCTACCTGGACCGGCGCGGCCGCCGTCTCTTCTATGAAAAACCCTTCGAGGGGGTCATCGCCGAACTGGATCGCCGTTACCGGGAAACGACCTCCAACGCAGTCCGGATGGATCTCCACCGCTACATCAACACGCAGGACTGCCCAACTTGTCTCGGGGCCCGCCTGAAAAAAGAAAGCCTTTCCGTCACCGTGGGCGGGAAAAACCTTTACGAACTGTGCCGCCTGTCCATCCGGGAGACGGCGCAGTTTCTGGATTCGATTCAGCTGTCATCGCAGGAACGTGTCATCACGGAAAAGATCCTCAAGGAAATCAGGGAACGGGTTTGCTTCCTCATCGACGTCGGCGTCGATTACCTGAACCTGGCCCGATCCTCCGGAACCCTCTCGGGGGGTGAAATGCAGAGGCTCCGCCTGGCCTCCCAGATCGGCTCGGGACTCGTCGGGGTGCTCTATATCCTGGATGAACCGACGATCGGGCTCCATCAGAGGGACACGGAACGCCTGATCCTGAGCCTGAAAAGACTGCGGGACCTGGGCAATACCGTTCTGGTCGTGGAACACGACCGGGACATGATGATCGCCTCCGACCAGATCATCGACATGGGGCCCGGCGCGGGACTGCAGGGGGGATACGTCGTTTTCCAGGGAACGCCGGAGGAAATCCTCGACAGTCCGGATTCGCTGACGGGCCTGTACCTCTCGGGGAAACAGGCCATCGCCATTCCGAACAAACGCCGCCAGGCGGGGGAGAGGCGCGTTCTCATCGAAGACGCCTGGGAAAACAACCTGCAGCACATCGATATTTCCATCCCCGTGGGCCTGTTCACGGCCGTGACCGGCGTATCCGGCTCCGGCAAAAGCACGATGATCATCGAGACCCTGTACAAGGTCCTTGCCCGCCGCCTGACCGGCGAAAGGGGCGGAACGGCAAAAATCCGGCACATCGGCGACCTGGGGGGCATCGAGCGGGTCATCCTCATCAACCAGCAGCCGATCGGCAGAACCCCGCGGTCCAACCCGATCACCTATACCGGCATTTTCTCCCACATCCGCGATCTTTTCGTCAGGCTTCCCGAATCCCGCATCCGGGGTTACAAACCGGGCCGTTTCAGCTTCAACGTCAAGGGTGGACGATGCGAGGCCTGCGAGGGAAACGGCCTCATCAAGATCGAGATGCATTTTCTTCCCGACGTGTACGTAACCTGCGAAACCTGCCGCGGCAAACGTTTCAACCAGGACACCCTGGAGATCCGCTACAAGGATAAGAACATCGCCGACGTTTTAGACATGACCGTCAGCCAGGCCATTCCCTTTTTCGAGAATATCCCCCTTATCCGGACGAAGCTCCAATTTCTCTTCGACGTCGGACTGGGATACATCCGCCTGGGTCAGTCCGCCACCACCCTGTCGGGGGGCGAGGCCCAGCGGATCAAACTCTCCCGGGAACTGGGAAAGCGGGTCAACAGCAACACCCTCTACATTCTCGACGAGCCGACCATCGGGTTGCACTTCGCCGATATCCGGAAACTCCTGGACATCCTCATGCGCCTCGTCGACATGGGCAACACCGTCGTCGTCATCGAGCACAATCTCGACGTCATCAAGTGCGCCGACCACATCATCGAACTGGGCCCCGAAGGCGGCCCCGGGGGCGGCCGGATCATCGCCTCGGGAACGCCCGAAGAAATCGCCAGGGAATCCACGTGCCCGACGGGCCGTTTTCTCCGCAAAGTTCTCCATCAATAACCCGTGTCAGGTCCTGATCATGGCGATCCGCTCCGCCAGGTCGTCGAAGAGGTGATACCCCGAGCCTCCCGCGGCCAGGACATCCAGGACCTCGTCGGGACGCTTCACCCGAACCCCGCCGACCACATGAACCCCCCGGGCAAACAGCGGCTCCGGCAGCATTCCCGCCGTCGGACCCATGACATAGATGTCCGCCCCGCTCCGGGCTTTCCGGAGGATGCCCTCCAGGGTGCCATTCAGCAGGGTCACCCCCGTGATGACCAGGATATCGGATCGGCCGATCACCGGTTCGGATTGATCGGCGGGAATGTAATGCGCCATTTCCTCCCGGCGCAGGGTCCGGGGATCCTGTTCAACCACCCACCAGGCCCCGCCACGCTTCTTCAGCTTTTGCAGCACAGGCCCCAGCGCGCCGATCACAGTCACTTCGGCATCTTCCGCCAGGGGAATCAAATCCTGGGCGTCGGTGCGGCACCTGATTTCGTAATCACCCTGGAAGCCCCTCTCCCAGCAGGCGGCGGAAAGGGCGTTCAAAACGGCAACGGCAATCGCCCGCCGCAGGGGCTCCACCGAATCGAGATCGCCGAGGACCTCTTCGGCCCTCACCCCCCGAATCTTCCGGGGATCCCGGATTCTGCCGGCGGAACTGGGACAACAGACCGCCTCAGGCATGTCCTTGACCGGGGTGAAGCAAAGCCCGCCCGTTCCCGTCGTCAGTTTCACACCGGTAAAGAAAATCCCGACAGACACCCGTTCAATGGCGGCCGCTGTCCCTTCCCCGCCGAGACATGCCAGGACTTTCGACCGGACCTCATCCAGAATGGCCATGTTTATCCCCTCCCCATCGTGTTTTGGGTGATTATCACACCCCCGTGATCACATTTCCTTGACTTGAGTCAATTCCCATCCAGGCCTTAACCCATCAGGGGACTTTGTTCAGGCAGGCCTGCTTTGACTGAGGAGGTAATCGACGAACCGGGAGCGGAGCTGGCGGCTGGCCAGGACCTGCTTGACCGGCGGCAGTTTCAGGATAGCTCCCAACATGGCGGCCATTGCCCGGTGGCTGAACAGGACCCGGTTGTCGAAGATGAGATCCGGCAATTTCCCCCGCTCGATCGCCATCATAACCGTCCGGTGAACGGAATCGACTGGGGTGATGGTCCGCCGGCCTCTTTCCGACAGGAACAGAACACCGGCCGGACAGTTTCGCACGCAGACACCACAGCCCAGACAGAGATTTCCTGCGAGTTGAACGGTCCTTCTTTTGGGATGATGAGGGTCTTGCGAGGAGACAAGGGAAACGGCATTCACCGGGCAAACGGCAACGCAGGTCCCGCACCCGGTGCAGCCTCCTGGACGGCTGGATGCGATAAAGTTCGTCGTATGGACGGGTTGAAGGAAACCGAACCGCCGGGCGGCAATCATGGCCTCGCAGCAGCAGCCGCAGCAGTGACACATGAAACTCACCCGCTTCTGCACATTCTCGCCAAACTGGACAAGGTTCAGGGACCAGGCCTGATCCAGGAGATCCAGGCATTCCTCCCTTCCGATGGAGCGGGCATAGCCATGTTTGATCAGGGAGCGGGCCGACGTGTTGAAGGTCATGCAGATGTCCAGGGGAGCCTGGCAGGCCCTCCCCAGGTGGCTCATCTTGTGGCGGCAATAACAGAGACCGACCCCGCGCGAGTCGGCCGTTTTGATCACCTCGCCGGCCAGTTCGTAATCCAGGACATGCAGGGTGTTTTCCTCCGTCAGGGCAGGCTCCTGGACAAAGACCCGCCCCAGTTGTGTTTCTCCGGTGCCGAACAGGGCCCTGGCGAAATCCTCCTCAACATCAAGGTACTGATAGAAAAGCTCGCTCAGCAGTTTCTGATCGATGTCCCCCCGGAGCCGCATGAGGGAGAATTCGAAGAAACCCGCCATGGGCGGGGGAAGCACGTAGCGTGTTTTTCCACGGTAAGTCATGTCCAGCAGAATCGCCTTGTCGGCAAGGGCATCCAGAGTCTTTTGCGCCTCAGAAAGCGGAACTTGCCAGATCCGGGCGGCTTTTTCCGCTGAAAAAGGTTTGATGGGCAGCAGGGAGACAAGGGACGCCTCTTTTTCGGTGAACAGAACCTGCAGAATGCGGTAAAGCAAATTGGACGGCGGGGCCCCCTGGGGAAAGCGGTTCAGTCTCTCGACAAGGTCTGCATATCCGGGTTTCAGACTGTGATGGGCCATAAGAAGAGCACCTCAGGGACTCGTCTCGAAGCGAAATCTCCCTTGTCGGAAATCACTTCCCGTTTCACTCCGCCAGAGGGGCTATCGCCCGGTGTTCCCTGGAACAGGTGAGATTTCGCCTGATTCGCTGAGCACGTAGCCGCCCCGGTAGTCGATGAGAATGCCGTTCATTTCCCTGCGGAACTCTTCCCGGCCGGCCTCCGAATCGTAGCCGTCGTAATCCTGGCAGACACCGCAGCAACAGGTTAAAATATCGTACAACTCTCCGGGTTGGGAAACATGGTCGTAGAGAAACTCGATGGCATCGAATATTTTCTCTTCCACAATATCCTCGGGTTGCCATGATTCCAGGGGAAATATTTGGAATTTCATCGCCATGGCGGCCTTGCTCCGGGTCCGCTCAGGAAAGTTATCCGACGTAACCCCCAGTTTCTCCTTGAAGTAATCCCGGTCACGGAAATAGAGATAGAAGTGTCTCAGTTTTTCGTACAGGCCGGCTGCGTCCAGTTCTCTCATCTTCATCCTCGATGTGTAGTATTGCCTGATCCCGTCACTCATTTCAGCGGCTCCCTTCGCGGCCGGTCATCCTTGCGGCCGGCATTCTGTCCGGTTTGTCACGGGCGCATTATAGCGATACACCTTGAAAATCTCACCTGTTATTTTACCCCCCTGCAACCGTCCCGCCCAAGCCATCGGGCGGCAGCGATCATGACGGGCTTCACCCGGGATCAGCCGGCCGGGATGTTTTTTTGCCCTGACAGGCTGTTTTGAGTTGAAAGACGGGGCAAACTTGTGTAAATAGATAGGGTCATGGTTTTATCCTGCGTTGTTTCCGGAATTCGTTCTTTACTCAAGTCGGCGGTCGGTTTGGTTCAAAGGGGGGAGACGGTGAAAAGGTTCCGGGGGATCGGAGGCCCTTGGCATGCGGATACCCACCGGACGTCTTTTTCATCGGATCATATGAAATCGATTTAAAATTTGTCTACAGGAGGAAGAAAAAATGAAGAGGAAAATGGTGTTTCTGTTGTTTGCGGTTATGCTGTCACTCATTCTCTGTGCACCTTCCATGGCGGCCAACCGCGCCGGAGCGTGGTCCGTGACGCCTTTCATCGGCGGCTACAATTTCGACAGCGATGAAGATATCGACGACGCCGTCCTTTACGGCATGCGCATGGGGTACAACTTCACGAAGAACTGGGCCCTGGAAGGCGTTCTGACCTACGCCGACTCCGAGCGGGACGAAAATATTTGGATTGCTGACCCGACAGGATCATCTGGAGTGGGAACCTGGTCACGTCGCTCCAACGACGTGGACATGTACGGCTACAAGCTGGAGGTGCTGTACAATTTCCTGCCTGACGGCATGTTCGTGCCCTTCGTGGCCGCCGGTGCCGGCGGAAGGTACTTGGAATGGGACAAGGGCGGCAGCGATCATGATTTTGTCCTGGATTACGGCGCCGGCCTGAAGATCTTCTTCGCGGACTGGATCGCCCTCCGCGGAGACATCCGCCATGTTTACCTGCCCCAGGAAGAGCTGAACAACGTCGAATACGGTGTCGGCCTGTCGTTCTTCTTCGGCGGCAAGAAGGAAGTCATCCCTGAGCCGGCTCCTGCACCGGCCCCGGCTCCCGCGCCGGTCGTTGCCCCTGTCCCCGAGCCGGACACCGATGGAGACGGCGTCATCGACAGACTGGACCAGTGCCCCGATACGCCGGCCGGCGTGAAGGTTGACGCGGTCGGTTGTCCCCTGGATTCCGACAAGGACGGCGTCTACGATTATCTCGACAAGTGCCCCGATACGCCCATCGATCTGAAGGTGGACAAGGACGGCTGCCCCATGAAGGTCACCATCAACCTCAACGTCCTCTTCGATTTCGACAAGTCCGATATCAAACCCAAGTACCACAACGAAATCAAGAGAGTGGCCGACTACATGAACGCCTATCCGTGGGAAAAGGCCACCCTGGAAGGCCATACGGACAGCAAAGGGACGGACGCCTACAACGAAAAGCTTTCCCAGCGCCGGGTTGACGCGGTACAGAAATACCTGGTGGAGAAATTCGGGATCAGCGCCGACCGCCTGAAGGCCGTCGGTTACGGCGAGTCGAAGCCCATCGCCACCAACGATACGGCGGAGGGCCGTCAGTTGAACCGCCGGGTTCAGGCCGTCATGGAAACCTACATCAAGAAGTAAATAAACGGATAAACTGATCAGCAACGGAAAGACCCCGGGAACTGCGCGCAGTCCCGGGGTCTTTTTATGTTGTCCACGCCCATTGACGGATTCCGGATGCTTCGGAACGGCGGCGTATCCGATAAATCAGGCTTCCGCATCCAGGGGGAAATGCAGGGAGACGGACGTCCCCTGTCCGGGGTCGCTCTCGATCAGCATTCTTCCTCGATGCGCTTCCACCAGATGCTTCACGATGGACAAGCCCAGCCCGGTTCCGCCCAGCTGGCGGGAACGGGCCTTGTCGACGCGGTAAAACCGCTGCCCCAGCTTGGGGATTTCGCCTTTGGGGATGCCGATGCCCGTGTCGGTGATGCGGATCACCATTTCCCCCTCCGCCCGGAAGATTTCAACGGTGATCGTTCCTCCCTCCGGGGTGAACTTGACGGCGTTGTCGACGATGTTGATGAGAATCTGGGAGAGGCGGTCCCGGTCCGCCCGGAATCGGAGAGTTTCATCGGGCAGGTTCCGGACCAGCCGCAGGCGTTTTTCCTCCAGGCGGTTCTCCGCCATGGCCAGGACGCCCTCCACCACCTCTTTCGGATCGATCTCTTCCGTATGGAGTCTCGACTCCCCGAGTTCGATGTCGGACAGGGCGAGCAGGTCGTTCACCAGCCGGTTCAGACGCAGGGCGTTGTCCCGGATGGTACGCAGAAAACGCCGGCCCGTTTCAGGATCGTCGATTCCACCCTCTTCCAGCGTTTCGACGAAACCGATGATGTTCGTCAGGGGCGTTTTAATCTCATGGGAAACATTGGCGACGAAATCGACCCGCATTTTCTCCAGATGCTTCAACCGCGTTACATCGTGAAAAACGAGCAGGGTTTTACAGGCATCCCCCGGCAGGCCGCGGATCGCGGAAATGCTGATCTCGAGGATCCGCTCCCGTTCCCGGCGGAGGGAGATCTCCTGGAGGACCGGTTCCCCCGTCGCCATGAAACGCTCCAGGGCCTGCTGAAGGTCCGCGTTCCGGAAGGCCTCGAGAAGGGTTTTCCCCCGCCATTGCGCCGGAGGATACTCCATCATCTCTCCGAGCGCGCGGTTCACCCTTTCAATCCGGTTCCGACCGTCCAGAACGACCAGGCCCTCCACCATGCTGTTGAAGACGGCGGTCAGGATTCCTTTCTCCGCCGTCGCCATGGCGATCCGCGCTTCCAGTTCTTCCACCATGTGGTTGATATTTTTCGCCAGGCGGCCGATTTCATCGCCACGATCGACGGGAAGCGATCCCGGGGGAACACCTTCGGTGACCTTTTCCGTAAAAGCGGCCATCCGCCGCACCGGCACCATGATCTTCGCCGCAAAGGCAAAAGCCAGGAAAATGGACAGCAGCAGGACCGGGAACGCGGACAGCAGAAGGGTCTTCCAGAAATCCGCGGCCACTTTCTCCACCTCGACCAGGGGACGGGACAGGCGGACATAGGCCACGATTTTCCGGTCGTTTCCCCGGATCGGCAGGGCGATATAAAGCATGTTCGTTTTCAACGTGGCACTGTAACGCATGCTGATCCCCTGGCCTTTGAGACGGGACTCCTGTATTTCCGGGCGGTTCAGATGATTGTCGAACGGCCCGGACCGGCCGGATGAATCGCCCATGACCCCCCCCGCCGCATCGATCAGGGTCAGCCGCGCCCGGGTATCCCGGGTCAGGTAAGGCAGGTATTTCATCACACTCTCCACCGGCAGGTTCGAGATGACCCGACCCTCGTTCAGGAGATCTTCCGTAATCTTCTCGGTCATCCCCTGGCGGACCTGGCGGTCGATGAAGATACCCAGGGTGACGAAGGAAATCGCCAGAATGGCGAGATAGACCAGGCCGAACCTGATCAGAAGACGATTAGTCATTTTTCGGAATCTCACAGACCGGCTGATGACGAACGCTCTCACCGGTGACCATGTAGATGACCATGTCGGCAATTCCCTCGGCGTGATCCGAAATCCGCTCCAGGTTCTTGGAGATCTGCATGATGATCAAGGACGCATGGATCTTACGGGGGTCCTCCATCATGTAGGTCAGAAGCTCCCGGAAAATCTGTTCGTTCATCTGATCGATCATGGCGTCATCGGCTTTGACCTTTCCCGCCAGGGCCGCATCTTCGTGCACCAGGGCGTCCAGGCTTTCCCGGATCATTTCCCGGGCCAGTTCCGACATCCGCGGGAGATCGATGTAGGGCTTGATTTGAGGGATCTCGTTGAGAATGATGGCCTTTTCCGCGATATTGGCCGCCATGTCGCCGATCCTTTCCAGGTGACCGTTGATCTTGATCGCCGTCGTGATGAAGCGGAGATCCCTCGCGGCGGGTTGTCTCAAGGCGAGCAGACGGATGCACTTTTCCTCGATTTCCACATCCAGCCGGTCGATCAGGTCGTCGTCGCAGATCACCTGTCTCGCCAGGTCCGAATCACGCTCCAGCAGGGAATTGATTCCCCTCTCGATGGACTTTTCCGTCATGGCTCCCATGTAAAGGAGACTTTCCTTGACGTCCTGGAGCTCCTTTTCATACTGCAGGCTCGTGTGTCTCTTGTCCTCCATCGTTTCTTACCCCCTGATACATCGACCGCGTCTCCCCTTGTCCCGTTTCCGGGACCGGTCAACCGAACCGGCCGGTGATATAATCTTCCGTCTGCTTGACGGACGGATTGGTAAAGATCTTTTCCGTCAGCTCGTACTCGACAAGTCTGCCCAGGTAAAAGAAGCCCGTCATGTCCGAGATGCGCGCCGCCTGCTGCATATTGTGGGTTACGATGATGATCGTGTATTTTTTCTTCAGTTCCTCGACCAGTTCTTCGATCTTCGCCGTCGAGATGGGATCGAGGGCGGAGGTGGGTTCGTCCATGAGAAGCACGTCCGGCTTCATGGCCAGGGCCCGGGCAATGCACAGGCGCTGCTGCTGCCCTCCGGACAGCGCCATTGCCGAGCGGTCCAGAATATCCTTTACCTCGTCCCACAACACGGCCTGCCGGAGACTCTCCTCCACCAGGTTCCTGAGATCGGCCTTTGCGGCCACGCCGGAGAGTTTCGGCCCGAAAGTGATGTTGTTGAAAATCGATTTCGGAAAAGGATTGGGTTTTTGAAAAACCATGCCGATCTTTTTCCGGATCTCCACCGGATCGACATCCGGACCGTAGATATCCCGGTCCTCGAAAACGACTTCCCCTTCCACCCGGGCCTCGGGAATCAGGTCGTTCATGCGGTTCAAAAGACGCAGCAGGGTCGATTTCCCGCATCCCGACGGACCGATCAAGGCGGTGATCCGATGCTTCTGAAATCTCATGGAGATATCCGTCAGGGCCCTGAATTTCCCATAGTAGAAATGAACGCGATTCGTTTCGATAATACTATCCTTTTCCACATTTACCACCTTTTCTTTTTTCTCACGACACTTCTGATCACGATCGCAAACAGATCGATCCCCAGGACAAGACCGACCAGCACCAGAACCGTTCCATACTGGAGGGGCCGGGTCTGGTCGATGAAGGTGCCCGCCGTGGCCAGAACGTAAATATGATAGGGCAGTGCCATGACTTCGTCAAATATGGATCCGGGCAGCTTCGCCGTGTAAAAAGCCGCCGCCGTGAACATGATCGGCGCCGTCTCCCCCGCGGCACGCCCGATACCCAGGATGGAGCCCGTCAGGATCCCCGGCAGCGCGGAGGGCAGGACCACCTTCCAGATGGTCAGCCATTTCGATACCCCCAGCGCCAGCGAGGCCTCGCGGAAAGTCTGGGGAACGGCTTTCAGGGCCTCTTCCGTGGCGCCGATGATGGTCGGCAGAATCAGAATCCCCAGGGTCAGGGCCCCCGAAAGGATACAGGACCCGAAGCCGAGAAAAACGACGAAAAAACCCAGGCCGAAAAGGCCGAAGACAACGGAGGGAACCCCCGCCAGGCAGTTGACACCGATGCGGATGACCCGGACGATTTTTCCCTGCCGGGCATATTCCGTCAGGTAGATGGCGGAAACGATTCCAAGCGGGAGCGCCACGGCCACGGCCCCGAGCGTCAGGTACAGGGTCCCCAGGATGGCGGGCAGGATGCCGCCCTTCGTCATGGAATCCATGGGCGGCAGGGTCAGGAAATCCCAGGTGACGGCCCGGAATCCGTTCAGAAATATATAGACCAGCAGCCCCCCCAGAGAAAACAGGAGCAGGCCCGCCGACAGGGTGACCAGGGCAAAGAAAAGGGATTGTTTAAAATAACGCCGTCTCATCGCATCTCTTCTCCTTTTCCGTTCCTTTCTCTCCGTTCCTTCATCACCTGGGCGGCGCCTACAATGTACCCGATCCTTCTTCCCGGAATTTATGGGACACGTAGTCGGCAACGAGATTGAAAATCAGGGTCATGAAAAACAGGACGATACCCGTCGCAAACAGGGCGTGGTAGTGACCGCTTCGGAACGGCGCCTCGCCCATCTCCGCGGCGATACTGGCCGGCATGGGCCGCACCGAATCGAACAGGGATTCCGGTATCGCCGCCGCGCCGCCCGCCACCATGAGAACCACCATCGTTTCGCCGATGGCCCGGGCCATCCCTAAAATGACCGACGTCATGATCCCGGAGAAGGCGGAAGGGACGATCACGCGGACGATGGTCTCGTATTTCGTCGCCCCCAGGGCGTAGGAGGCCTCCTTGAACTCTTTGGGGACGGCGTACAGGGCGTCTTCCGAGATGCTCGAAATGGTCGGCACGGCCATCAGCGCCAGGATAAGGGAGGCGTTCACGATATTCAGACCGGTGGGCAGGTCGAAGGTTTCCTGGAGCCACGGGGCAAGGACAACCATGCCGAAGAATCCGAGAACAACCGAGGGAAGACCCGCAAGGAGCTCGATGACCGATTTCAGAACTTCTTTCAGCGCCGCCGGAGCGATTTCGGAAATATAGACCGCCGACATGACCCCGATGGGCACGGCGATCAGGGAGGAGAAGAAAGTCACGATCAGGGAACCGACAATCAGGGGCCAGATCCCGTAGGAAGGGGGCTGATACGTCGGGTACCATTCATTCCCGAAGAGAAAATCCCAGAGGGTGACCTCCTTGAAAATGGGAATCCCTTCCCGGAAAAGAAACAGCACGATCAGAAAAAGGATCAGCAGGGAAACGATCGCGAACAAAAAGAAAATGTTCTTGATCAGCTTTTCTTTCCGCCGGCGTGTTATTTTCAATGCGCTCTCCCTTTCCGGATCATCAGGCGTACAGGAATTTCTAGTGCTTTTTCACCGGCACAAATCCCGTTTTCTCCACGATTCTCTGCCCTTCCTTACCCAGGACGAATTGGACGAATCCCGCCACGCCCCCCTTCGGTTCGCCGCTGGTCACCATGTACAGGGGACGCGATACGGGATACCGCCTGGAAACGGCGGTCTCCGTGGTTGCAGGGATCCCGTTGACCGTCAGGGGTTTTACGCTTTTATTGAGATAGCCGATACCGATATAGCCGATGGCGTACCTGTTTTTTGAAATCACCTGGACAATGGCTCCGCTCGAAGCCTGCATCTGCGCCCTGGGTGTCACTTTCGCGCCGTGGAGGACCAGCTGTCCCCAGGATTCGAAGGTCCCCGAACTGCTGTCCCGGGAAACGACCACAATGGACAGATTTTCGCCCCCGACTTCCTTCCAGTTCCGGATTTTTCCCTGGTAGATCTGGCTCAGCTGGTCGATGGTCAGGTTTTTCACCCGGTTGCGCGGATGCACGATGGGAACGATGGCATCCATGGCGATGGGATGAAGGACGGGCCGGATGCCTCTTTTCCCGGCCAGTTTGGTTTCCTCCGGTTTCAGTTCCCGCGAAGAATTGGCGATATCCGTCGATTTATCGATGAGGGCCTTGATGCCGTCCCCCGATCCGCCGCCGGAAAGGGAGATATTCAATCCGGGATGACTTTTCATGTAGGCCTCGGCCTCCGCCTGGACGACGGGCAGTACCGTGGTCGATCCCTTCACCACAATGACGGATGCGGCCGGACTCGTCTGAATCGTGGCGAGAAGGCCCAGAAGGGCGAGAAGACATAACTTGATCGGGTGCATTGATATTCCTCCTGTTCATATTGCAGCGGATGATACACCCGGATTGTTACAGAATTGTGACAGCAGGATTAAATGAATTTAAACATCCTCAACAAAAGACAGCCGCTCCGACCGGTCCGCTCCCGCCGCAGATGAATCCACGGAACCGGCGGCTCCCCGCGAAACAGGGAATCAATCCCGTCCGTAGAGACGCTGCTCAAGCAGGTAACGGTTCACGGCGCCGGGGACGAGATAGCTGACCGACCGGCCCTGCCCGGCAAGGTGTCGAATACGGCTCGACGAGATATCGAGAAAGGTGACTTCCCGGAAGTAGACGGCATAGCCTGCGGGGCCGTGGAATCCCTGATCCTCTTTGCGGTAGGAAAAATTATCGGCAAAGGAAGGCGGCAGAATGGCCTGCAGATCCTTCTTCTCGTACCCCGGCCGGGTCATGACGACGAAGTGGCACATCTTCAGAAGCCTTTCCCACTCTTTCCAGGTCTTGATCGCCTGGAAGGCATCCTGGCCGACGATGAAATAGATTTCCAGACCCTTTCCATACTTGTTCTGGAAATGGGCGATGGTCTCGACGGAATAGGATTTCCCTTCCCGTTCGTTTTCCACACCGGAGAAGAAAAAATAGGGATTGCCTTCAATGGCCAGGCGGACCATCCGCTCCCGGTGCGAAAAGGCCGTGACGCCGACGCCCGATTTATGGGGAGGCACGGAGGCGGGAATGAAGACGACGCGGTCGAGTCCGAACAACTCCCGCACCTCCTCGGCGGAGCGGAGATGACCGATGTGGATCGGATCGAACGTTCCGCCCAGGAGGCCCCATTTCATGATCTCACCTGGCCGTTGCCGTAGATGATGAATTTGCTCGTCGTCAACTCTTCGAGCCCCATGGGTCCGTAGGCGTGCAGCTTGGTCGTGCTGATTCCGATTTCCGCACCCAGTCCCAGTTCGAATCCGTCACTGAAACGGGTCGACGCATTGACCAGGACGGTCGAAGAATTGACTTCGTTGAGAAACCGCTGCGCGTTGGCGTAGTTCTGCGTAACGATCGACTCCGTGTGGAGGGAGCCGTACCGTTCGATGTGGGTCATGGCCTGGTCCAGATCGTCCACGATGCGGACAGACAGGATCAGGTCGAGATACTCCTCGTGCCAGTCGTTTTCCGTCGCTTCCTCCACCCCGGCAAGCAGTTCCCGCGTTCTCGGACAACCCCGGAGGACGACTCCGGCGGAACGGTATTTGTCCGCCATCTCCGGCAGGAAGCGGGAAGCGATGTCCCGGTGGACCAGCAGCGTCTCCATGGCATTGCAGACGGCGGGACGCTGGGTTTTTGCGTTCATGCAGATCTCCCAGGCCATGTCGAGATCGGCGTCGGCATCGATGAAGATATGGCAGACCCCCTTGTAATGCTTGATCACGGGAATTTTGGACTGGCTGACAACGGCGCGGATCAGGTCTTCCCCGCCCCGGGGGATGATGAGGTCGATCAACTCTTCCAACTGGAGCATCTCGTAGACCGCTTCCCGTTCCGTCATGGGAATGACCTGGATGGCCGCCTCAGGGATCCCGGTCTTTTTCAGGCAATCCTGCAGAATCCGTGCGATGGCCAGGTTCGAATGAATCGCCTCCGAACCGCCCCGGAGGATGACGGCGTTGCCCGACTTCAGGCACAGGGCGGCGGCGTCGGCGGTCACGTTCGGCCGCGACTCGTAGATGATGCCGATGACCCCCAGGGGGATCCGCATCCGGCCGACGAGCAGCCCGTTGGGCCTCTTCCACATGGAGGTGACTTTCCCGACCGGGTCCGGCAATGCCGCCACTTCCCGCAAACCGGCGGCCATGCCGTTCAGTGTGGCCTCCTTCAAGGTCAGGCGGTCCAGCATGGCTTCCGACAGACCGGCCGTCCGGGCGTATTCCAGGTCTTTTCCGTTTTCCCCGATCAGAACGTCCTTCTGCCGCAGCAATTCGTCGGCCATCTCGAGAAGGGCCTTGTCCTTGACCTTCGAGGAAACCCTGGACAGGGCCGCAGCCGCCGCTTTTGCGTTTTTCGCCATCCCGATGATTTCGGCTTTTACATCCATGAAAGATTCAACCTCCCCTTCCTCTCATCTAAACTATCACATCCCCGCCGGGCATCATCCGGCGACAATCCGTTTGACAAATTCACCCGCCATTGTGTATGGTCCGTCATTCACGGTCGGCCTGCCGTCGATTCTACGGTCGAGGCGCTGCGGACAACTCCGGCGATACCACAACAAGGCGAGAAACGGCGACCGGTCCGCCTTCATGTCCCCGCCGGAGACGTAATGTACAAAAGGGTCTCCAACGTGTCAAGGTGTTTGATGGCCCGGCCGCTTCGCGGCTGCGGCAACGGTTCCGCGTGAAGCCGGCCAACGGAGCACGAAAGAGAGTATATCAAAAAGGCAGTGGTCATTTCGTGATCGACAACCTGATTGTCAAAGCAGGGAAAAACGCCCTGGAAATCATCCGCGACGGCGGGTTTGACTGGAACCGGGTCAGCGTCTACTACGGTTCCGCATCCGGACCCCGCTGGCTGGTGACCGGCGGTTTCGATCTGACCCTCCTCGAACAGGGATGCCTGGGTCGAAACCGGGCAGTCCTGCTGGCCGGGGCTTCGTCCGGAGCCTGGCGTTTTTCCGCCTGGCCCCAGCCGGAGCCGGTCAAATGCTATCTTGCATTGAGGCAGGCCTATATCGAAGCCCGTTACCAGCGGAAAGATACCCCGCAAACGGTGCAACACTCTCTGACAAAAATCATCAATCGGTACCTCGAAGAGGATGCCATTCCTTTCGCCCTGGGAAACAGGAAATACCGCCTGGCCATTATTACGGCCCGGGCCAGGAAACTTGCCGCCTCGGAAACGCCCTGGCTCCAGAAAACCGGTCTTGGGCTGTGCTTTGCCGGCAATCTGGTTCTTCCCAAAACGATCTACCGTTTTTTTGAAAGGGTTGTATTCTACTCCGGCCCCAAGCCGCCCGCCTTCTGCCTGAACGGTTCATTCCGCGGCCGGTACATCCCTCTGAACACATCCAACTTCAAACACGCCGTCCTGTCCTCGGGGGCGATCCCCCTTGTCGTTTCCGGCGTGAGAGATATTTTCGGCGCCCCCCGGGGAATCTACCGGGACGGAGGGCTGGTGGATTACCACATCAACGAATCGTTCACGCCTTGTGCCGGAGAGATGACTCTCTTTTTCCATCACCAGGCCCAGAGCAAACCCACCTGGCTGGACAAGCACCTCAAATCACGGCGGTCGCCTGCGGAATTGATGGACAACGTGCTCATGGTCTATCCGACACCGGTCTTTGTCTCCACGCTCCCCGACGGGAAAATCCCGGATCGGCAGGATCTCGTCACCTACGTGAACGACCAGGATACGCGGATCCGCAACTGGTGGAAAGCCGTCGAACAGTCGGCTCACCTGGGAGAAGAATTTCTCGAACTGGTGGAAAGCGGACGGATCCGGACTTCCGTCCTGCCTCTTTGATCCGGGCAAGGCACCGGACCGCTCCGAAAGGCCGTAAGCCATGAATCAAGTTCGCATAACCGGCAACGAACGGGACGATCTCCGGAAAGCTCTTCTCTCCTGCCGCCTTTGCCCGCGGCAATGCGGCGTAAATCGTGCTGCAGGGGAAAAGGGCATCTGCGGGCTGGACGACGGAATCATCCTTGCCCGGGCCCTGCCCCATCACGGAGAGGAACCCCCCATTTCAGGAACACGCGGTGCGGGCACTCTCTTTCTGTCTTCCTGCAACCTCCGGTGCCGGTTCTGTCAGAATCACCAGATCAGTCACGGGGTGCACGGGAAAACCCTGACCCCGCTGGAGTTGGCCCGTCACATCCTCGCCCTGGAGAACCAGGGCTGTCACAATATCGAGGCGGTCACGCCAACCCCCCAGTTGCCGCAGTTGATCGATTCCCTTCAACTGGCCTGGGATGCGGGGTTGACCCTGCCTTTCGTCTACAACTGCGGAGGATACGAAAATCCCGGGATCATCCGGATGCTGGACGGCCTGGTCGACATTTACCTCCCGGATTTCAAATACGGGAACGAAGAGAATGCCCATGAATGGTCCGGCGTGCGCGACTATCCGCGCTTCGCCCTGGAGTCGATCCGCGAAATGATGAACCAGGTCGGCCCGGACCTGGAACTGGATGACGGCGGGATCGCAACCCGGGGGATGATCATCCGCCACTTGATCCTCCCCGGTCATATTGAAAACAGCATCCAGGTCCTGTCGCTGATCCGGGACCATCTGTCACGCGGCATTCCCCTGAGCCTGATGTCCCAGTATACGCCGTCCCCCGCCATGAAGGATCATCCATCGCTGGGAAGGCGCGTTACCCGCGAGGAATACGAGAACGTGGTCAACCGCGCCCTCGACATGAGGTTTGAACAGCTCTTCGTGCAGGAAGTCGACGACCGGAACCTCTGCCCCGATTTCAGCGCCGAGGCGCCCTTTCAATGGACGCAGGAGGGTCCGCCATGACACCCCTGCCGCAGCTGGGCAAGCTCCTGATCGTCATCGGGGGCGTCACCGCCGTTTTGGGAATGGTTCTGCTCTTTTCCGGAAAGATCCCCTGGTTCGGACGGCTTCCGGGAGATTTCCACTTCCGGGGAAAACACGTTTCCTTCTATTTTCCCCTTGCCACGAGTCTTCTGATCAGCATCATCCTGACCATCATCCTGTGGCTGATCGGGAAAAAATAAAACGGATTCGCCCCGTTGATTATCCCCAGAAAACCAGACCCGGTTCGACCTTGGACGACAGTTGCGGGTGGTGAGGCATAACCCGGACACCGTAGCTGTAGGGACCATTCTCCCGAACGACGTATTCCACGAAAAAGGTCAGCCTGGCCGGGTCGTCCGCATTCGTCAGGGACAGGGGAACGCATTCCACGTCTCCCAGCATGTCGTCTTTTTCTTTTCTGCCGATGATCATTTCCACATAGATCTCTTTCGGATCCATTTTTCCCGCGTCGATATGAACCGTTACGGACAGGGGCTCATCCACATGGATCATCTCGCCGTGAAATCCTTCGACGCTGAAATCGAGAAGCCGCAGCGAAGCGAACCGCATGGGCAGCTTGCTTTTCCAGTCAGCGAGCTCCTTCGCCAGGGCATAGGAGTCCCGTGAAAGCTCCTTGGCTCTTTTGGCCGTAGGGGCGTACATGTCATTGAAGTATTCGATCAGCATCCTCTCCGTGTTGAACCGGGGGGCCAGCGTCTTCATGGACTGCTTGATCATTTTGATCCACTTGACCGGCAAACCGGCCATGTCCCGGTCATAAAACAGGGGAACAATGGTATTTTCCAACAAATTATAGAGAGACTGGCTGTCCTCTTCGTCGGCATTGGGGACGGGCGCGGCGTAGTCGGTCACCAGAGGTCCGATCGTCCAGCCGTTGGATCCGTCATAGCCCTCGGGCCACCATCCGTCGGCAACGCTGACGTTCAGGACGCCGTTGGCGACCACCTTCTGCCCGCTCGTTCCACTGGCTTCGAAGGGCCGGCGGGGCGTATTAAGCCAGAGATCGACGCCCTGTACCAAGTGTCTCGCCACCCGGATATTGTAATCCTCGATGAAGAAAATTTTGCCCCGGAAACGTTCGTCCCGGCAGATCTCGATCACCTTCTTCACCAGGCTCTTCCCCATGTCGTCGTTCGGATGCGCCTTGCCGGCAAAGACGAGATGAACCGGCCGGGTTTTGTGATTGAGAATCCGGTCCAGGCGATCCAGATCGGAAAAGAGCATATCGGATCGCTTGTAGGGGGCGAAACGCCGGGCGAAACCGATCATGAGCGCCGCCGGATTGATCCGCGAAAAAATTTCTTCCTGCCAGGTCTTGGAGAACCCGTATTCGGCATACTGGCGGGAAATCTGGTCCCGGAGGAAATTGATGGCCCGCTGTTTCACTTCAAAGCGGGTCCGCCACAGCAGCGTATCCGGAATATCCTCGATTTTCCGCCACCGTTCCACATCCGCCAGGTTTCTTTCCCAGTCCAGCCCCAGGAAACCATCCAGAAGTTCCTTCATCCGGGGCGAGACATAGCTCATGATGTGAACGCCGTTGGTGATATGCCGGATCGGGATATCCGAATCATGGTACCCTTTCCAGACCTCCTTCCACATATGGCGCGAAATGTGCCCGTGAATCGCGCTGACGGCGTTGCTCATATGGGTCAGCTTCAGGGCCAGAATCGTCATAAAAAAGGGCTTATCGTCTCCCAGGTCTTTTCGGCCCAATTCCCAGAACTGCGACCAGGTGATACCGGTCTTCCTGACAAAACCGGAAAAATAATATTCCATCATCTCCCGGCTGAAACGCTCGTTTCCCGCTTCGACGGGAGTGTGGGTCGTAAAAATGCTGCTGCCGCGGACGACTTCCGCGGCCTCGTCGAAGGAGAGCCCCTCTTCCAGCATGAGACCGGAAATCCTCTCCAGGATAAGGAACGCCGAATGCCCCTCGTTGATGTGGTAGACGCGGGGTTTGAATCCCAATTTGCGCAGAAGTTTCACGCCCCCCATTCCCAAAAGGATTTCCTGTTCGATTCTCGTTCTCTGATCCGCTGCGTAGAGCCGGTCCGTGATGTGGCGGTCCTGAACGGTATTTCTCGGCAGATCCGTGTTCATGAGATACAGCGTGACCCGTCCCACCTTGATCTCCCGTATGTTCGCATAAAGGGTCCGTCCGGGAAGATCGATGGAGATCTGGACTTCGTTCCCCAGATCGTCCTGGACGAGCTTCAGGGGCATATGGGTCAGGTCGTTCTCGGGATATTCGGCGATCTGGATACCGTTCTGATCGATAACCTGCCGGAAATAACCGTTTTTATAGAGAAGCCCCACTCCGACAAGAGGAATGTTCAGGTCGCTGGCCGACTTCATATGGTCCCCGGAAAGGGTCCCCAGACCGCCGGAATAGATGGGAATGGTTTCATGCAACCCGTATTCGGTGGAAAAGTAGGCAATGGGATGGGTCATGTTGATTTCCGGTGACGGAATGATCCGCTTGTGCGTGCCCTTCTCCTCCATGTACTGGTCGAAGAGCTTGAAGATCTGGCGATAACGCCCCATATAGAAGGAATTGTCCGCCGCCTCGTCCAGTCTCTCCGGAGAGATCATTTCCAGCATCCTGACCGGGTTGTTTCCCATTTCATTCCACATTTTGGGATCCAGGGGTGCGAACAGATCGAAGACCCGGGGATTCCATGCCCACCAGAGGTTGTAGGCCACCTCCCTCAATCTTGCGATTTTCTTGGGCAGATGGGCAACCGCCGTGAAATGACGGAAATGAGGCTGGGTGGATACGCTTCCCGCAAAGGTATACCTTTCCTCGATGGCCTCTTCCCTGCTGAGGATCTTCCGGGAACGTTCCAAGGCCTTGGCGGCGGCCGTTTCGTATCCTTCGAGATAGAAGCGGTAAAATTGCGCCCAATTGGCATGCTCGGCCACGTCACGGGCGTTTTTCCGCTGTTCCAGGAGCACGGCTTCTTCCTGAAAGACAAACTGCCTCAAAATCCGGTAGAGGTTCTCTTCGATTTCCTGAATCGGCCGTCCCTTGCGGTTCAGAATAATGATTCCCGGTGACTGCCCCATGGTCTCCTGCACCCAGCCCCCGAATCCAGCCTGGTCCGTGGTGACCGTCGGAACGGCATAGGCGGCGCATTCGAGGGGCGTGTATCCCCAGGGCTCGTAATACGAGGGGAATACACCGAGATCACATCCCGACAGGGCCTCGTAGTAAGGCATGTTGATCAGGCCGTCGTAGCCGTCGAGGTAAGCCGGGATGAAAATGATCTGGACACGGTTCTCGGGGGCATTCCGGAATCCCAATCGATTACAGGTCTGCAGGATGGGGTCCGACGCTTCGTAATCCAGGCGATGGGTGGCGATCGCGCCTCCCGCCGCATCGGAAGCAGGGGATGCCTTTGCCAAATCGCTCTGCAGACGGGGGTTCAAGTCCGTATGACCGGCGAGGATCGACAGGAAAACCAGAACGGATTCCTGCTCGGTCAGGTCCTTTTCCAGGCGGGAGAGGGCTTCGAGAAAGACATCGACCCCCTTGTTGTGGAACTCATAACGCCCGGAAATAATCATGATTTTAGTGTGGTCCGAGAAATTTCTCCTCAAAAAGCGGGACGCCCCTTCCAGAAGTTTCTCCCTTGCTTTAAGGGCCGGTGTCCTGTTCTGCGACAGGTCCGGGATATGCTCGATATTCAGACCGTTCGGCGTGATCACGTCAGGGGGCCGGCCCAGAAAGTTCAGGGCTTCCGTGGCGGTGATGGCGCTGACAGTGGTAAAGCAATCGGCTTCCCTGGCTGAAGCGGCTTCCATGGAATATTTAGCCGTAATATTGTGCGCCGTCGCCTCTCGCTGGGGAGAGATGAGTTCCATGTTCGCATAGATGTCCATCCCCGAACCGGCAAGGGAACGTCCGAGAATGGTGGCATGGGTGGTGAAGACCGTGCCGATTTCCGGCACCTTCTCTTTCAGATACAGCAATCCCGCACCGCACATCCATTCATGGAAATGGGCGATCGCCGTCTGTTCCCGGGGCCTTGACAGAATGTTGTACGCCGTCTCGATGACCTCTCCGCAGGCGTAGCTGAACATGACGGGTTCGATGTAATCCCACCCGCCCGCGATGGAATCGACGCCATACTCCTCCCAAATCGTGTAAAGGAGTTGATCCTTGTTGTATTTTTTGCCCGCGCCAACCAGGATGACCTTCGGTTCACCGGGGATTTTCCAGCGGCCAAAGCGGCAGGCGATGTCCTTCATGGCCGTGGTTTCCCGGATTCTTGCCCAGCAGTCCTCGTCCGTTTCCTCGAAGTCGATATTCGTCTTCAGGTCAGGGCCCAGAAGAAAATAATTTTCTCCGTAAGATGCGATCGCTTCACGAAGCTTGCTCGTGACCACCGTGTAAATCCCCCCAACCTTGTTGCAGACTTCCCAACTGACTTCGAAAAGAAACCCCTTCCCCTGTTCAGGCATGATTTGTCTCCTTTATTTACTTATGCAGCGTTCGATCAAAATCGTCCAAAATGTTCATGTAACTGATGTAGGCATCATAGGGTGATCCCCAGGGATTGAAATAGCGGTGCACATCCCCGTCGGCAAACCGTTTCGTGCACATGTAATAAAAATGATCCGAAGTCTGGAGCATTCTCCAAACCTTCAGGAACCCGTCATCCCCTGATTGCTTGACCCTGTCTTCCATCTGAAACAGGCACCGGAGCGCGTCCCGCTGCATTCCGTTGCCCGTCCAGGCGGTGACGTCCCGCTCCGAATCCGCCCAGGAAACCGTTTCCTCCACATCGAGCAGGGGAGACGCGGACGGATCGGGAATAATCTGGGCAGGGGTCGCAAAACGAAAATCAGGATATTTCAGGATTTCTCCCGGCAACTCCCACAGAAAATCAAAAATTCCCGTTTCGGACCAATGGTGCTCGCCGAAAGTTTCGTAATCCATGAAAAGATTGATCACTTCCACCGCTTCACCGTTTTGACTCAGGTGGCCGGCGTATTTCTTCGCCGTCAGGGGATACTCGAACCAGTCCGTCGCGGAAAACCGGAAAGAAATGTCATCCGACAGGCGGTAGTGGCGCAGAAGGACCGCCAGGCCGGGATGGGAAGCGGCCCGGCAGGAGATCCAGGGATCGCCGCCGGGCAGGATCCGGTCCGCCCCTTCCGTCAGGATAACCTGGTAGCCCATTTCTCCGACCGCCCTGGCGATATCGTTGTTGTAGATCATCTCCGTGTTGCAGAAGGTAACGGCCTTCTGACCGAAGAGGCCGTCGATCTTCGCGTGATGCCGCTGTACCTGCTCCCGGAACTCCGCCGGTGAATAAAGAGAGGCAAGGGAATGGTCGTAGGTTCCGTTCAGCCACTCCACGCACCCGGTTTCATTCATCCGCTGAAAGCTCTCCAGGACATCGGGCCGCTCCGATTCCAATTGTTCGATCAACGTTCCCGTCAGGGAAAAGGCGACCCGGAAATCACCTTCGTATTTCCGGAGCAACCTGACAATCCGGTCGCTCGCCGGCAGATAACACTTGTCCGAAACCTTGTGGAGCACTTCGCGGTTCAAGGCCTCGTTTTCATAGTCATGGCGCTGATCGATATCGAAAACGGTATACCGCCTTAAGCGCCGGGGCTGGTGAACCTGGAAAAACAGGCAGATACTCGGCATCCCTTCACACTCCCTGATAGGCGACTCTCGTATATACGTCCCGGATCTTTCCGGCGGCCTCTTTCCAGCCCGTCCCGGACAGTTCTTCCCTGGCGCGCGCCTGCATCTCCGTCATGAGGGGTTCACGGCTCAAAAGGGCGATCATCTTGTCGGCCATATCCCGGACATCCCAGAAATCAACCAGCAGACAATGGTGAAGCACCTCGGCAACGCCGGAGTTGCGTGAGACGATCACGGGCACACCGTAACGGCTCGCCTCCAGGGGAGAAATTCCGAAGGGTTCCGAAACGCTCGGCATCACGTACAGATCGCTCATTCTGAACATTCGATCCACGTCTTCGCCCTGGAGAAATCCCGTAAAGTGAAATTGTTTCCCGATACCCAGTTCGGCCACCTTTTCGATCATGCCGGGCATCATGTCACCGCTGCCGGCCATGATGAAAGTCACGTCCGGGAACCGTTTCAGCACCTCCGCCGCCGCCTCGATAAAGTAGTCCGGCCCCTTCTGAAAAGTGATTCTCCCCAGGAACAGAACGTTCTTCCCCTTTCGGCCTGCCTGGAACGTCACCGGGTCCTCGACCGCATCGTTCCGAAAGACCCCGTTATGGACAACGCTGATGCGATCGGGTGACGCACCGTAATATGAGACGATTCTTCTCTTCGTATAGCCGCTTACGGCAATGATATGATCCGCCTCCATCATGCCACGCTTTTCCATTTCCACAATCCGCCGATCGGCCGCATCGCCGCTCCTGTCGTACTCGAGGGAATGAACATGAAGGATCCAGGGCTTTCCGCTTATCTCCCGCGCTTTAAGCGCCGCCGGAATGGTCATCCAGTCATGACTGTGAATGACGTCGAACCCTTCCGACCGGGCGATGGGCGCCGCTGCCTGTGCGTATCGCTCCACTTCCGAAAAAAGGTCCGCTCCGTAAAGAACAAGGGAGGCACCCTCCCGTCCGCCCCCTTGCGACAAGATCCCCCTTCCGGAGAAACCGGATCGATTGCCGTAGGTCCATTCGTTGAGATAGGGATGCAGGGGCGAATGGACGACAACGTGCGTCACCTCGGCATCCGGTGTTTTCCGGTCCGGGGAGACCTCCTCAACGGCAAAGGAACCCGCTGAAACCACCCTCAGTAAACGATCGCTCCGGGGTTCCTCCGAACCGGGCATAACGAACAGGATCTCTATCCGTTCATCCGCAAGGGCCCGGGTCATTCCGAAACAGGCCGTACCCAGGCCGCCGCTTACATAAGGGGGAAATTCCCAGCCAAACATCAATACTTTCATGCTCTTCCCTCCCTTTCCGGTCAAGGTCCCGGAGACGATATCGCGGGGCCGGTTAAATCTTTGCCGAATGGCGATCCGCCTGTCTCCATCATGACATCGAAAGCATTTCCTGATGGCATGATCCCTAAAAAACGTCCGGATTAAGGGAGCGTTTCCCCCTCGTTATCCGATCCTTTACTGTATGCAACACCCGGCGACGGGAGATCGTTCAGCAGGGTCAGAAGCCGGATCAGCTCCGCCGTGCTCCAGGCCTGGGCAATGCAGCCGCCGGGCCTTTGAGGAGAATCGCCGTCGAAAACCTCGGAAATGCAGCCCAGGCCCGCCCGTGTTAAATGGCTTTTCAGAAAGCCCCTTACCTGCTTGCGCAGGAAGGTCCTCGCCCTGGCTGAATCCTTGTGAACTTTGAGATAAGCCTCTCCGAAATGTCCCCACAGCCAAGGCCAGACCGTACCCTGGTGGTAAGCGCCATCCCTTGCGGTCATGACGCCTTCGTAACGTCCACGATAATCCGGATCCTCGGGAGAAAGGGTGCGCAGTCCGCAGGAAGTGAGGAGCAGGCGCCGGACTTTCTCCACCACACCGGGCCAGTCGGATGGATCCAGAGGCGAATAGGGCAGGGAAACGGCAAAGATCTGGTTCGGTCTCACCGCCGTATCCAGCACTCCCTGACGGAAGACATCGCCGAGATACCCCCCCTGACTTACCCGGAAGGTGTCTCTGAAGGATCGCCGGATCAGGGAAATCAGTTCAAGAAGAGCAAATTCCTGGTCGTCGTATTTCATGGCCAGTTCATGGGAAAAACAGATGGCATTGTACCACAGGGCATTGATCTCGACCATGTAACCCCATCGCGGGGTCACGGGAAGACCGTCCACGGCGGCATCCATCCAGGTCAGGCGCGTTCCTTCGCTGCCGGCGTGCAGAAGACCCCGGTCATCCATGTGGATATCATAAAGCGTGCCCGCCATGAACTGCTTTAGAATCCGCTTCATGACCGGCCAAAGATACTGCCGGACCCATTGATGATCGCCGCCGTATTTCAGGTACTGCTGTACCGCCCAGAAATACCAAAGGGAAGCGTCGACCGTGTTGTAGGCGTTTTCCTTTTCATCCTCCGCAAAGAAGTTGGGAAACAGGCCGTATTTTTCATAGTCCCCGAAAATCTTCAGGATTTCCTGACCCGTCTGAAAACACCCGCGGCAAAACGTCAAACCGGGCAGGGAAATCAGCGTATCCCGTCCCCATTCATAAAACCAGTGATATCCGGCCACAACGGCGAAACGGCCCGCGGGGGTCCGAATGAGAAACTGGTCCGCCGCCTTGACGAGCACTCGGACGAGATCCCGGTCCCTTTTGAAGGTGTTCGCGAAGAGATCGTTTTGCCCCTTTGAGGCCGACCTTTTCCGCCGCTGTTCGGTCCAGACTTTTTTCAGTTTATCCGAACAGGGTTCCGTAGCAAAGCAGACGTAGATCTCGCCGGTCCGATCGAAGGGGATTTCGATGACACCGGGACAGAACAGATCCTCCTGGTAATCGTACCCACGCGCCTTTTCTTCGGCATATTCGAACCGTCTGTACCAACCCCCGCCGGACAGCAGCCGGGACGGAACACTGACCTGAATATGCAGGGAAGGCATGCCTTCATAGGGGCTTACCCGGTAGCCGTCATGGATTTCTTCGATCCCCTCCCGGAGGTAGGTGTTTTCCGCCGCAAGACTGTGAATCCCTCGATAGGCCAGAAGCGGTTTCATACGCAGCACACAGGGTTCTCCACAGCGGGCGAGGCGGTACTTCAGAAGAAGACCATCCATCCCCAGGATCATCAACACCTCTTTTTCCAGCGATTGATCCCCCAGACGGTAAGTGAACTTCGGGTTGGTGTCCCCATCGAATCCGGTGAGGAGGGATTGGCCGCCGGGAAAGAAACATTCCGGGTACTGGTGCGCCGACAGAAAGAATTCCCGCTCTCCTGTGGCGATGGAATCGTCCACCTTGGACAGCAGAACATAGCGGCCGGGAGGATCGGTGAGGTTCGTCACCAGCAATCCATGGTATTTTCTGGTATGGCAAAGGAGAATCGAACTGGACGAATAGCCCCCCGTCGCGTTCGTATCGAGCCATTCGCAGGTCAAGGCTTCCGGGGACCGGATCAGGTCAGGGTTGTCGATCACAATCGTTGACACGGATAACCTCCTTCACGGTATTTCCGGCATCAAGGCAAAGGGAATACTTCAACGCCGGCCGGTGGTGTGAACTGGAATTTCTGGTCTTTTATTTGCCGATTCAGTTTTATGTTGGATAATCTGACCCGGGTCACATTGCCGTACGCATCTTCGAACCGGACCTGATTGATGTTGTAGGTTGTCCCGTTGATCTCGATATACGCTTTCGAAAAACCGGCGTTCCGGTCACGGGGAATAAGTTGAAGGAGATGATTTCCCCTGCTTTCCATCTGATCCGATGCCGCAAACTGCACATGGAAATCGTTCTTGATCCCGCTCAAGCCGGATAAAAGGCGGACGGTCGCCGTCGATCTCAGGAGCCGGTCCGTGTTTTGAACATAGGCGACCTGGTCTTCAGGAATATAGAGCCAGGATTTTTCGGAATTAACGACCAGGGTCTTCGCCTTGGGTTTTTCATAGACCCAGAGCATTTTCCGGGGCTTTTTGAAGAACAACCGCCCCTGTTCCCGCTCCGTCGTGCCAAGGCTTTTCTGAACCGTTTCCTGGACAAAGTCCGCCTGAAAATCCTTCGTCCGGGCAAACTGCCCGTCTATCCGCGAAAGCAGTTCATCCAGGGAAAGGGCATGGACCCATGCCCCGGGGAATAAGAGAATCCCGATCACCACCACGGCGGATGCGATCCAAAAAGCAGACTGTCCAAACCGACCCGACATCATTTTTCTACCTTTTACAGGTGGATAGGGGGTGTAAAACCCCGGTGCAATGCGTCAATTTCCACGATGGAATCAAATAAACATCAGATATTGCGATGCATATTTCAACATATTGTAATCATTAAGATATTTTCTTGCCTATAATGTATGCAATAAGGTAGAAAATCGAAGCGGATGGGGACTTAGGCACTTTATCAACAGCCTTATCCACAACCTTCTCCACATTTCTGTGGATTTCATGACCAAGTATTCGTTTCAATGCGGAAATCACGATCCCGTTCCTTCCTCACGCAATTTTCACTCTCCAGCCGAAAGGATCCGGTGACAGACCGTATTGCAGATCCAGGATCTCGTTGAAGAGTTTTTCCGCCAGCGGCCCGGTTTTGCCGTCGTTAATGGCATATTCCTTGCCTTTATAATAAATATGTCCCACCGGCGACACCACGGCGGCCGTACCCGACGCAAACACCTCCTTCAGGGATCCGTTTGTGGCCGCTTCGGTCACTTCGTTGATATCAATCCGCCGCTCCACCACGTTCATCCCCCAGGACCGGGTCAACTCCAGGACGGAATTCCGCGTAACCCCCGGCAGAATCGTTCCCCCCAGAGGAGGCGTCACCAGTTCGTCCCCGATCAGGAAGAAAATGTTGCTCGTTCCCACTTCTTCCACGAACCGGCGTTCGACTGCATCAAGCCACAGAACCTGGGTATACCCCATCTCGCCGGCCAGCTGCATGGCATAGAGACTGGCGGCATAATTCCCGCCGGCCTTGCAGTCACCGGTTCCACCCGGGGCGGACCGGACATAATCCTCGCTGACATAGATCTTCGTCGGATTGAATCCCTCCGGGTAATAGGCGCCGACGGGTCCAACAATGACAAAGAACAGAAACTCATTGGCCGGGTGGACACCGAGGGCCGCTTCGGTCGCGATCATGGCGGGGCGAATGTACAGCGATGCCCCCTTGGTCCGGGGAATCCAGTCCCGGTCGATCAGAACCAGCTGTTTGACGGCTTCAACGAAGAAAGACTCGTCCAGTTCGGCCATGCACAGGCGACGGGCCGAAACATTCATGCGTTTTGCATTTTCAGCGGGACGAAACAGATAAATCGACCCGTTTTCCCCCCGGTAGGCTTTCATGCCTTCGAAAATTTCCTGGCCGTAATGGAGGCACTGGGCCGTCGGATCGAGGGACAGAGGAGAGTAAGGCCCCAAAACGGGATCGTACCAGCCCTTATCGCTGCGATAACGCATCGTAAACATGTGATCTGTAAATACTTTTCCGAAACCGAGCTTGGATTCGTCGGTGGGTTTGACTTTTCTTTTCTCTTCAGGAACTTGATTAACGATGATTTCCATAATCTCTTACCTTTCTTGCTCGACCTTTCACAAAATGATGTGATTATGCAAATGATAATCCGGAGTTTAATACCACTAAATCGCCCTTCTATCAAGATTTCTGTACTGGATGGCCTCGGCGACGTGACGGGCCTGGATATGCGATTCTTCCTCTAAATCCGCGATGGTGCGGGCAACCTTGAGAATCCGCGTGAAGGTCCGGGCGCTCATCCCGAGCCGGTCGACGGCCATTTCCAGAAGCTTGTGGGACTCCTCGCCGATGGTGCAGAATTTTTTAATCTGACGCTCGCTCATCCCGGCGTTCACAAGGGTATTGGAGCCTTCGAAACGATTCATCTGAAGGCTTCTCGCCCGCGTCACACGCTTCCTGATCTCATCGGACGATTCCGCGCTTACCCGGGAGGTAAGATCGCGGTAACGAAGCGACGGAACTTCGATGTGGATATCGATCCGGTCCAAGAGGGGTCCGGAAATCTTCGACTGGTACTGCCGGATCTGGGTCGTCGAACATCGGCAGGCCTGCTGGGTATCCCCGTAGTACCCGCATGGACAGGGATTCATCGCCGCCAGGAGCATAAAGCGCGCGGGATAAGTGGCCGTAGAGGTAGACCGGGTGATGGTGATGACACCGCTTTCCAGGGGTTGACGCAGGGCTTCCAGGGCGTTTTTCCTGAATTCCGGGAATTCGTCCAGGAAGAGAACCCCATGATGGGCCAGGCTGATTTCACCGGGTTTGGGCGTATGGCCTCCGCCGACCAGTCCCGCATCGGAAATGCTATGATGGGGGGCACGGAAAGGCCTGGTCCGGACGATCATCTCTTCCCGGTTCAAAAGGCCGGCGACGGAATAGATTTGGGTGGTTTCGATCGCCTCCGGAAAGGACCAATCCGGGAGAATCGTCGGCAGCCGCTGGGCCAGCATGGTCTTACCGGATCCGGGAGGACCGGTCATCAACGCATTGTGTTGTCCGGCCGCGGCGATCTCCAGGGCCCTTTTCGCCTGTGCCTGCCCTTTGATTTCACTGAAATCGGACAGATAAGAACGGCCCGCCTGAAACAGGTCTTCCGCGTTGACCCGAAGGGGCGTAAAAACTTTTTCACCCCTGAAAAACCCGACCACATCCGCCAGGTTCCCGACGCCGATCACCTCGATCCCTTCGACCATGGCCGCTTCCAGGGCATTGTCATCGGGAACGATAACCCCCCTCTTGGCCATTTCCCGGGCCAGAAAAGCCGTAGGCAAAACCCCCTGGACGCCCTTGACCCGGCCGTCGAGGGACAATTCACCCATAATGAGGTAATCCGCAAGAAATTCCGGCCGGATGAGCCCCTCCGTGGCAGCGAGTCCCACGGCGATGGGAAGATCGAAAGCCGTGCCTTCCTTCCTGATATCGGCGGGAGCGAGATTGACCGTGACATGGTGGCGGGGATACGCGTAGCCGGAATTCTTCAGGGCCGCCCGAATCCGGTCCTTGCTCTCCCTGACGGCCACATCGGGAAGGCCGACCGTAGAAAACTGGGGCAGGCCCGGGGAAACGTCCACTTCCACTTCGACGGCACAGGATACAACGCCGATGGTGGTACTGCTGAATACCTTGACGATCATTCTCTCCCCCCGGGAAGGTATGCACAATATTGCATACAAAAGTTTGGGACCGAGGTTCCCCCGGTCGCCGATCGAACCGTCGTTTCTCGTAAAAACCCGGTTGATCAGGTACCGCTATCTCTATAATAGTATTCGGCATCAGGCAAGATGTTTCTCACCCTGCACCGGTCCGGCCATGGGATCCCTGCATGTCCGTCCGCCCGTTCTTTTTCTCTGAGCCATTTCCGAGATCAAACAAAAACTCTTTGATTGCAGCCCATTAAGATCCGGACAAAATAAATTCCGCTTTTTTATAGTGTCTCCCTGCAAACCTGTTCTTGACGACTGGGAAGGCCTGTGTTACTAATTCTCCGGTTATCTCATCAGCGGGAAAGAACCTTCGCGAGGGGGGCATTAGGTGAGTCAGACTTTATCTCATCTGGATGAAAAAGGTCAGGCCAGGATGGTTGATGTGACGGTCAAGGAACCGTCCCTGAGGGAAGCGACGGCCACAGGCAAAGTCGTCATGTCTCCTCGCACCCTCGCCCTGATCCAGGAAGGGGGAATGCCGAAAGGAGATGTCTTCGGCGTCGCCCGCATCGCCGGGATCATGGCAGCCAAAAAAACGGGCGAATTGATTCCCATGTGTCATCCCCTGGAATTGACCCATGTCGAAATCCGCTTCAACGTCAAACCTGAAACAGGGGAAGTGTTCATCGAAAGCCAGGCAAGGCTCGTGGGAAGGACGGGGGTTGAAATGGAAGCTCTCACGGCGGTCAGCGTGGCAGCCCTCACGATCTACGACATGTGCAAGGCCGTCGACAAGGAAATGGTTTTAACGGACATCATGCTGGTGAGAAAATCGGGTGGCAAAAGTGGTCTTTTCGAAAGAAAAACCTGATTTCCCAATCCCCAACTAAGCAAAGATAATGGATTTTCATCGTTATAAGATCAAGAAATCTTTTTTGATTCCTTTCGGCTTGGCAGTGTGCCTCCTTGCCGTCCTGCTGTGCCTGTCCTTTCTGTCCGCACGTTCCACCGCCGAGACGGTCGTGCTGGTAATCCTGCTGTGCGCCGCTTTACCGGCTCTTTTCGAGATCTCTTATCGTACGGTCACGATCGGCGCCGACGGGCTGACCGTCAGAAAGTTTCTCAGGGGCAGGGAAATACCCTGGGAAAGCATCCATCAGGTGGGTGTGCTGACCGTCCGCCGCAAATGTTACCTTCTGCTGACCACCCGGAGAGGTTTTTATATCCTCTCCAACGCCTATGGAAATTTTATCCGTCTCGTTCAAGATATCATGGATCGAGTTCCGCCTGACCGGGTGGAAGCGGAGGTCCGCCAGCAATTGGAAGATCCTCCGGTCTATCGCGGCGATGTCCTTTCCATCTGGATCGCCGTCATTGTGATAACCGCTCTGATCGTCATGAAACTGTTACACATTATTTAACAGGACGCATTATGGCCGGAATGGACAGAAAGACGGAGGGAAAAATCATGGAAAGAGCCGTAAACATGAAGAAAGAGGAAGACTCGACCAGAGCGATCATCGAGGATATCCTGCGTAAAGACCTGGAAAACATCCTGACCCTCCTCGATTCGAAGGGAAACGGGAAGAGCACCCTTTACGACGAGATCATCTCGATCGTGGATCGAAGTCTGTTCAAAATCGCCCTGCACCGCTCCGGTCAGATTAAAAGCGCCGCTGCGACTTACCTCGGTATCAACCGCAACACATTCCAAAAAAAAATGATCAAACTGGGGATGAACGGCCGGGCAGACTAGTCCTTCGGAGTAGACGAAAGGGCAGAACGGCCGGCGGGCGTCATCGCCTCGCCCGCCCGAAGATGACCGCTTGAAATTTATCATGAACCTATCGAAGTCCATAGAGCTGCTCCTTGAAAAGGGCGTGGTCATCCCTCAACCTTTTTCCGTGGAGATCGGGAAAGACGTGCCCACCGAACACATCTCCGGAGACGGCGTCGTCCTGTATCCGGGAACAAGAATCGACGGTTCAGGAACGGTCATTTCTTCCGGGGTGAAACTGGGCCACGAAGGACCGGTCACCATCGAAAACTGTCAACTCGGTCCCGGCTGCGAACTCGGGGCGGGCTTTTTCCGGTCGTCGGTTTTCCTTGAAGGAAGCCGGATGGAAAGCGGCGCCCACGTCCGGGAAGGGTGTCTCCTAGAAGAAGGAGCCAAGGCCGGTCACACGGTCGGCATGAAGCAAACGATTCTGTTTCCCTTCGTGACCCTGGGTAGCCTGATCAATTTCTGCGACTGTCTCATGGCAGGGGGAACCGATTCGAAAAATCACAGCGAAGTGGGAAGCGGCTACGTCCACTTCAATTACACCCCCCAGCAGGACAAGGCCACGGCCTCCCTCATCGGAGACGTCCCCCGGGGCGTGATGCTCCGGGAGCGGCCCATCTTCCTGGGTGGACAGGGGGGACTGGTCGGCCCCGCCCGGATCGGCTACGGAACGGTCATCGCCGCGGGAATCGTCTTCCGGGGAGATTGCCCGGAAGGGGGGAAACTGATCCACTCCGGCAGCGGAACGAACCGGGACGCGCCCTTTTATCCGGGACTTTACGGCAGCGTGAACCGGCGGGTTCAAAACAACCTGACCTACCTGGCAAACCTTCTGGCCCTCAAACAATGGTATGCCCACGCGCGGCACCCCTTTTGGGCCGGAGACGCGCTGGGTGAGCCCCTGTATCGGGGTGCGCTGGAGACGCTGGAGCGGGCCTTACGGGAACGTTTGAAACGATTGGATGAACTGGAGGAAAAAATGGATGGATCCCTTGCTGCAGCCGGGACATATCTGAAAGGGGATAAGAAAAAAAGGATCGTCGGAGAACAGAGAAATTTCCTGGATCGATGGCCCGAAATCCGCAGTGTCTTTTCACACCGTATCGAAGAATCCCTGGGATTGGAGGATCGCCGCCTGTTTCTCGAGAAACTGCAGGAAACGGCCGAGAAACATGAAAAATACCTCCCCACGATCAAGGCATTGACGCCCGAAGCCGTCGCTGCCGGAGAGCGTTGGCTTCGGCATATCGTCGACGGGATCACGGCACGCGCCATGGCCTGCCTGACCGGGAAAACGGACAAACCGTGAGGGGAATTTTCATGTCGATCCATTCCCTTTGGCAAAAATGTTTTTCCTTTCTCCGGAAATGGCACGGCTTCATCGGCGCCGATCCGAACGACTGTCCCCCTTGCTCGGTGATTCTCTTCCCGCTTTACCCGGCCACTTTTTTCTGCGGCCTGGCAGGTATTCTTGCCGTCAAAGGCGCCGCTTCGACAGGAAAGACTCCAGGGATTGCGCATCTTTTAACCCTTTTCGGCCGCATCAAGGATCACCGGATCGCCGATGTGCAGGCCGGGTCACAACCGATTGAAGACTATCTGGACGGGAATGGCGTTCTCGAAGAAATGGCCCGATGTCTTTTTGACCTCAAAAGCGACGGCCTGTTCCGGGAACTCTTCACCCACCCGGACATGATAGCGGAACTGGAACATCTCTCCGCTGAAATGGGGGCGTTTCTCCACCGTGAAGAAACGGCGCTGGAAGAAGCGGCGGCTTTTTTCACGACGGACCACCTTGAAACGATCAACCGCCGGATGGTTCTCCTGCGGGACATCGTCTGGGGCGTCGAGCAGGATGTCCTGAAAACGGTGGATCAGATCACGGATCTGGCCGGAGCGGATGCCGCCGCATTGGAAACCGGTTCCCTGGCGAAGTACCGGAAGATCAACTTCCTCCTGAACTGCCTGAATCGGCTGGAAGTGCGGGGACGGGATTCCGCGGGAATCCAGGTATCCTTCACGGCACCGGACGGGAACACCTTCCGGGAGATCGTCCACCGCCTCAGGGAAAAGGATCTCTACGGAGAGCTGGCCGGCAGGGTGGGAACGGGGGACCTGGTCAACGGCAGCATCAATCTCTCCTGCTCCCTGGCGGACTTGGACACGCCGGAACACCGCACCGGCGACACGGTCGCCTTCACCTACAAAACAGCCTCGATCATCGGTAAACTGGGGCAGAATGTTCGCGACCTCAGGCAATCGATTCGAAACGACCGGATTCTCCGGGAATTCACCCAGGCCGGGACGGACTGTGAATCCTCTTTCTGTCACACCCGCTGGGCGTCCGTCGGCTCCATTTCCATCGAAAATTGTCATCCCGTCAACAACGCCACCTTGAACGGTCATTCCGCCGCAAGCACGGACAAGACCTTCCCCCGGTACGGCCGGGGAAACTGGACCATCAACGTGGCCTTGAACGGGGATATCGACAATTACCAGGACTTGCGGAATCTCCTCGAATCGGACCGGGTTGTGATCGCTCCGGAGGTGACGACGGACACGAAGATCATCCCCCTCCAGATCGAAGCCTACCTGACAGAGGGACACGATCTCGCCACATCCTTCCGCCTGGCCTTAAACGACTTTGAAGGCTCTCACGCCATCGCCATGGCCAGCAACTTCGAACCCGGAAAAGTGTTCCTGGCTCTCCGGGGAAGCGGACAGGCCGTTTATGTCGGCCTCTGCGACGACCAGTACCTCTTTTCCTCGGAACTGTACGGACTCGTCGAGCGGACCCCCTTCTTCATCAAGATCAACGGAGAAATGCCCGCGGACCCGGAAAGGCCCGAAACGACAGGGCAACTCTTCATCCTGGACCACGAAAGCGCCGGCGGTCTGGAGGGAATCACCGCCCTCTTCTACAACGGCACCCCCCTTCCGCTGAATCCGGATCACATCCAGAAAGCGGAGATCACGACCCGGGACATCAACCGCGGCAACTTCAGCCATTATTTCCTCAAGGAAATATCCGAATCGACCCAATCCATCCGCAAGACCCTCCTTGGCAAGTACCGGATCGGTCAGGATCAGGAGGGGCGCAAAAAAGTATCGTTCAACCTAGGCCCCGACGTTCTACCCGGGAAAGTCCGGGATGAACTCGTCCGTCGCAGGATCCGCAACATCATCATCATCGGGCACGGTACGGCGGCGGTCGCCGGACAGGCGATCGGGGACGCCATGAGCCGCTGTCTCAAGGACGCGGACATCCGGATCACGGCCGGCGTGGCCTCCGAATTGAGCGGTTTTTCCCTCGCCCAGGATCTGTCTGATACCCTGGTCATCCCCATCACCCAGTCCGGCACGACGACCGACACCAACCGGGCGGTCACGATGGCCCGGGAGCGGGGCGCCTCGATCATCGCCATCGTCAACCGGCGGCAGTCCGATATCACGACCAAGGCGGACGGCGTTTTCTATACCAGCGACGGCCGGGACATCGAGATGTCCGTCGCCTCGACCAAGGCTTTTTATTCCCAGATCATCGCCGGCCATGTCCTGGCCCTGTCCTTTGCCTCAATTACGGGATGCCTGACGGAGGAGGAAATCGCCGGGGAACTGGCCGTCCTCGAGGAAGCGCCACGCCTGATGAACCGGGTCCTCGATAAAAAGGATGAGATCTGTGAAGCCGCGCAGCGGCTTTCCAAGCAGAAAAGCTACTGGGCCGTCGTCGGAAGCGGTCCCAACAAGGCCGCGGCGGATGAAATCCGGATCAAACTGAGCGAGCTCTGTTACAAGACCATTTCTTCCGACATCGTGGAAAACAAAAAACATATCGATCTGTCGGCGGAACCGCTGATCATCGTCTGCGGCGCCGGAAACCCGGAAACCGTCATCGGGGATATCGTCAAGGACGTCGCCATCTTCAAGGCCCACAAGGCGAAAGTCGTCGTGTTCACCGAGGAGGGGGAAGACCGTTTCGACGATCTGGCCGACGGGGTCATCAAGCTGCCCCGGGGAAAGGCTCCCCTCCCCGTCATTCTGAACACGGTGGCGGGACATCTCTTCGGCTTCTACGCCGCCTTGAGCATCGACGAGGATGCCCTGTTCCTCCGTCAGTTCCGCAGCGAACTCAACAAGCGGATGGTCGAACAGGAGAAACGGCACTGGTCCCTGTACGAAAAGATTGCAGACCGCGAATTCCGCAGGTTGATCCGGGATTTTTCCCGGCGATTCCACGAACAGCGCAACCAGGGAGCCTTTCGCTTCGCCGGCACCAAGACCATCTCCGATATTGTCCTCCTTCTGAAATATACCACCGGCCACCTCCCCCTGGAAGATTACGCCTATGATTTCAAGGGGCAGGATGACCTGCTTTCCCCCATCGATTTCCTGGACGTTTCTCTGGGATGTGCCATCGACGAACTGTCCCGGCCCGTCGACGCCATCCGCCACCAGGCCAAGACCGTCACCGTCGGCACCAGCCGGAAGGAACGGCCCCTTTCCGGCGTTCTCTTCGATCTCCTGAAGGAGTTCTCCTTCTCCGACCGGGTCCTGACAAGCAAAAACATCCTCATCCTCAACCGCATCCAACCCGCCATCGCCGCGATCCAAGGCTACACCCTCTACACAATCGACCATCTGGATGCGGAGGGAAATCCGAAGGAAGAGACCACCATTTCCATTGAAACCCGCGGCGGCGTTTCGCTGCAGATGACGTCTCGGGTGGAAAGATCGGGCCGTCTCATGGGAACGAAAAGAACCATTGTCAGCACGGGGAACCTCTATATCGGCCGCGGAAAATCGGACGGCGCATCCATCGTGGTCATTCCACTCAAAAAAGAAGGGAACATGATCGGCCATCTTCTGCTCATTCATGTCCGGTTCGAGGAACGCCTGTCCCCGAAAGAGCGCATCACCGTGATGGGCCCCCGGTTCAACGATCTCAAGAACCTGATCAACGAATACAACCTGCCCTGGACGGACCAGTACCTGGAACGGATCCCCCTGGAGGTTCTCCTCGGGGAACCCGTGGAAGTCATCGCCGGACAGATCAGGCAGTCCCTGGAAGCAATCCCGATCAAAACGGAGGGATAAGGAAACGGATATGAAAACAAAATACATATTCGTCACGGGAGGGGTCCTGTCCTCCCTGGGAAAGGGCCTTGCCGCGGCCTCGATCGCGGCCATCCTGGAATGCCGGGGTCTCAAGGTCACCAACCAGAAACTCGACCCTTACATCAACGTCGATCCCGGCACGATGAGCCCTTTTCAGCACGGGGAAGTCTTCGTCACCGACGACGGTGCGGAAACGGACCTCGATCTGGGACACTATGAGCGGTTCGTCTCCACCCGGATGGGAAAACGCAACAACCTGACGACGGGACAGGTCTACTACTCCGTCATCAACAAGGAAAGACGGGGGGACTACCTGGGAAAAACCGTCCAGGTCATTCCCCACATCACCAACGAAATCAAGGATTTCATCCGCGATACGGCGGCAGGTTACGATGTGGCCATCATCGAAATCGGCGGCACCGTCGGCGACATCGAGAGCCTTCCTTTTCTCGAGGCCATTCGCCAGTTCAGAAACGAAGTGGGAAAAGGAAACGCCATTTTCATCCACCTGACCTGGGTCCCCCTGATCAAGACGGCGGGAGAGGTCAAGACCAAGCCGACCCAGCACAGCGTCAAGGCCCTCCGGGAAATCGGCATTCAGCCCGATATCCTCCTGTGCCGGACGGAAAACTACCTCACCGAGGAGATCAAGGCGAAGATCGCCCTGTTCTGCAACGTCGAGGTGGCGGCGGTCTTTACCGCCAAGGACGTGACCTGCATCTACGAAGTCCCCCTGATCTATCACCGGGAGGGGCTGGACGAAAAGATCATCGATCTCCTGAACATCTGGACGGGCCAGCCACACCTGGAAGCGTGGGAGGACGTCGTGGAAAAGGTGGCCCATCCCCGGACGGAAGTCACCATCGCCATCGTCGGCAAATACGTCAACCTGACCGACTCCTACAAGAGCTTGAACGAGGCCCTGGCCCACGGCGGCATCGCCAATACCTGCCGGGTGAACCTTCTCTTCGTGGATGCCGAGAAAATCGAACAGGAGGGAACTTCTTCTCTTCTAGCCGAAGCGGACGGCATCCTGGTTCCCGGCGGATTCGGCTCCCGCGGAATCGAAGGCATGATTCTCGCCATCGAACACGCCCGGAAAAACAGAATCCCGTTTTTCGGCATCTGCCTGGGCATGCAGATGGCCGTCGTCGAGTTCGCCCGCCACCTCTGCGGATTGAAGGGTGCCAACAGCTCCGAATTCGATGAAAAGACGCCCTACGCCGTGATCGATCTGCTGCCGGAACAGCGGCACGTCACGGAAAAGGGTGCCTCCATGCGCCGGGGAGCCTATCCCTGCGCGCTGGTCAATTCATCCTTTGCCGCCGAAGCCTACGGCAGCGAAGCCATTTCGGAACGGCACCGGCACCGCTACGAATTCAACAACGAATACCGGGAAACGCTTTCAAAGGCCGGTTTGCGGATCACCGGCACCTCGCCGGACGGGAAGCTCGTGGAAATCGTCGAGATCAAGGATCATCCCTGGTTCCTGGGCTGCCAGTTCCACCCGGAATTCAAATCGCGCCCGACGGACCCCCACCCCCTGTTCCGCGATTTCATCGGGGCGGCCGTCGCCTTTCGCGCTGGAAAAGTCCAGGAAAGGGACAGCGGTCCGCTTTTTTCGTGAAAAACAGGCGCTGTCTCTCCAAATAAAGGAGAATAGACGATCATGGATGGTTTCACCCCCTGGCCCGTTTCATTCCGGGAACAATATCGAAAGGCCGGCTACTGGCAGGAAAAGCCCCTCGCCTCGATCATCGAGGAGGCGGCGGCTCAGTGGCCCGACCGGATTGCGGTCTCTTTTAACGGAGAGCACACCACCTACGGGGAGCTGCATCGAAAGGTAAACCGTCTGGCCCTGCATCTCGCCGCACTGGGACACCGCCCCCTGGACCGGATGATCCTCCAGATGCCGAACCGCCCGGAAACCCTGTACCTGTATTTCGCCGCCGTCAAAATCGGCGTGATCCCCATCATGGCCCTGGCGGCCCATCGCCTGGCCGAAATTTCCTTTTTCGCCGAATTCGCCGCCGTAAAAAGCTACGCCATTCCGGGTATCTACGCAAAATTCGACTATCCGGGTCTGGCCGCGGAAGTCCGCACCAAGGCGCCGTCGCTGAAAAACGTCTTCGTTTTAGCCGACGAGGTTCCGGAAGGGATGCTTCCCCTGAAAAAGCTCCTGAACGACCCTATCGAGGAGCGCATCGATGGGAAGGCGATTTTCGCCGACCTGCGGCCCGATCCCTATGAACCGGCCATCTTCCAGCTCTCCGGCGGCACGACAGGCATTCCCAAGCTGATCCCCCGGACGCATAACGACTACTATTACAATGCCCTCCGGAACAGCGATATCTGCGGTTTTTCAAAGGATACGGTCTACCTCGTCGCCATTCCCATGACGCACAACTTCGCCACCGCCTGCCCTGGCTGGCAGGGCGTCTTTCTCAAAGGCGGCCGGGTGGTCTTGTCTTCGTCGCCCGCGCCGGATGCGATCCTCGATCTCATCCAGCAGGAAAGGGTCACGACGGTGCCGGCGGTACCGGCCATCGTCATCAACCTGCTCAACCATCCCGGCCTGTCACGTTACGATCTCTCCTCGCTTCAGACGTTCCACGTCGGGGGATCAAAATTGAACGAAGAAACGGCCCGGAGGGTCCGCCCCCTTCTCGGTGCGGGAATACAGCAGGTCCTCGGCATGGCGGAGGGTCCCCTTTTCTGGACCCGTCCGGAGGATCCGGAAGAAATCTCCTGGCTCACTCAGGGCAGACCCATGTCTCCCGGAGATGAATTCCGCATTGTCGACGCGCAGGACCACGACGTGAAACCCGGGGAGATCGGCGAGCTCATCTGCCGGGGGCCCTATACCATCCGGGGCTATTTCAACGCGCCGGAGTATAATCTCAGGGCCTTCAACGCCGACGGCTTCTACCGTTCCGGAGATCTCTGCCGCCTCCATGAAAGCGGAAACCTCATCGTCGAAGGCCGCAGCAAGGATACCATCAACCGGGGAGGGGAAAAGATCAGCGCCGAGGAAATGGAAAACCACATCCTGGCTTTTCCGAAAATCCGCCTGTGCGCCTACGTCGCCATGCCAGACCCGGTTCTGGGCGAACGGGCGGCCCTGTTTGCCGTTGCCCGTGAAGGGGAATCGTTCGACCTGGCCGAATTGAACGATTTTTTGCTGTCTGACCGCCGGATCGCCCGCTATAAACTTCCCGAACGCCTCGAACTGTTGCCCGAGCTGCCCGTCACCGCCGTGGGCAAGATCAACAAGGTCCGGCTCCGGGAACTCATCGCCGAGCGGCTGAAAGAAGAACAAGGTTAGGAATTCTCCCCTTCCGTGGTGACAGAAACCATCTCGTTCGGATACTTAATATCCATTCTGCATACTTAGTACCCGGCCCAAGGGTCTATAATCCCTACCCCGCCTTCATTTGACTGATCGTAATCAATCAATATATTTGATCTATGGGCGACTCACCTGAGTTGGCACATCCCTTGCGCTCATCTGTATGAATGAAACAAAAAATCGTCACGGCATGCCCCTCGCTCATGGGTCATGCGCTGCAAAAAACGGAGGCAAAATAATAATGAAACTGGCAAGATACAAGGAGGAGACCAGGATACTCCCTTCGCAAAGATGGAAATCGGGCAGGGATGCCGGAATCATTTTCCTGTTGACGGCACTCACCCTGGCCCTGGTGATTGCGGCTCCCCTGCGGGGACAGGCAGATCCGTGGCCGGGAAACGATGAAAGCACCCGGATGACACAACCCGGGCAGATTTTCGTGTATCCCCGTGAAGGGCAGTCCCCGATGCGATTGGACCGTGACCGTTATGAATGCCACATGTGGGCCATGGAAAAAACCGGATACGACCCGAGTCTGCCGCCGCTGCCGGTAAAACGCCACGTCCGGGTGGAACCGGTTCCACCCGTCGGCCATGACACGGCGTTCCTTGGTTTTACCGGAGCCCTGCTGGGTGCCATCATCGGCGGCCACCATCACGCTCCCGAGGGGGCGCTGATCGGCGGAGCCATCGGGGCCATGACCGGCCTCGCATCGGACTCGGCAAGAGCGTCGACCGCCCGGCGGATCGAGGTGGAGCATGAAAACCGTGATCAGCAGCGGTCGGAACGGATGGAAGCAAGGGCTTCCGAATACCGGCGCGCTATCGGGGCCTGCCTCGAAGGCCGCGGTTACAGCGTGAAATAACCTGCTATGCTTAAGTCAATCTTCGCAAAAAAGGAGGCGACGGCCATGACATGTCATCGGCAAACCAATTCATATTTTACCCTGGGACTTGTCCTGCTGGTCTTACTCGGACTATCCCATCCCGTGTTTGCGGAAAACCGGGGCGGGCTCCATGGACGCACCGGGGGAAGCAATCCGGGAACCCAGACCTGGCAGAATCCAGGCGGCAGGCACGATACGGACAGAAACTGGAGCCGGCAGGGGAACATCCGGGGAAGCAATCCGGGAACCCGGAACCGGCAGGAGAACACCCGGTGGACCAGTCCGCCTCCCCGGACCGGCCGGAGCCAAATCAGCGTCCGCAGCAGTCAGGACACGGGCCGGAACCGGCCCGGAAACCGCGGGCTTCAAGCTGACAGGCACGTGACCCGGTCCTACAACTGGAACCGGAGCGAGGACCGCTATCTCGGTTATCGTCGCGGATGGGATACGCGTTATCATCATAACCGCTATTACCCGGCCCGCGGTCACTACGTGAGGTCCCTGCCCCGCGGCTACCACACGGTCTACCATCACCGTGCACCCTATTACTTCTGGGAGGGCGTCTGGTACCGGCCCTTCGGCGCTTATTTCACCATCGTCTCGCCCCCGATCGGCCTGGTCATTCCCTTTCTTCCTCCTTTTTACACGACCCTGTGGGTGGGTGGCGTCCCCTACTATTATGCGAATGAAACCTACTACACCTATTACTCCGGCGGGGGTTACATCGTGACCGATCCGCCGAAAAACGAAATCAGCGAAGATTCTCCCGAGGCGGACTGGCTTTACAGCTACCCGGCCCGGGGCCAGAGCGAAAAACAGCAGGACGACGACCGTTATGCCTGCCATCGCTGGGCCGTGGACCAGACCGGTTACGATCCGACCCTCCCTTTGGGAGGCGTACCGGAATCTCAGGCGGCACAGAAACGCAGTGACTACCAGCGGGCGTTGGGCGCCTGCCTGGAAGGACGCGGCTACAGTGTGAAGTGAAATACGGGCATGAGGGGTTAAATTCGCAAAACCCGGTGACAGGAAAAGAGGTGAAAACGTGAAAAAAATACTCCTGTTGGGAATCAGCGCCGCTGTTGTGCTTCTGTCCGTCCAGGGTTGCTACGTCGGCTTCGCCCCCGGCCGGGAAGACCGCGGAGGATATGGATGGTACGAACGGGGAAACGGATACGGGCATGGATACAGGCATGGACACGGCGGGTATGGATACGATCGTGGACACGGCGGCCAACACTGGGATGGCGGATACCATCATCGATAAGGAATGATCTTCTTTGTCATTTTGGGAGTATGAGGCGTATTATGGAACAGAGCTCCCCTATTACCGGCAGATTAAACCGGCCGCCTCGTATTTTTCTTATCCTGCTTTTTCTTTTTCTCTTCGGTATCGGATCCGCCCATTCCGCCCCTTCAGAACAAAATTTTCCTTTTGATGTCGGCGAGAAATTGACATACCGGGTAAGCTGGGAAGGAATCGCCGTCGGCCGTGCCACCATAGAAGTGCTGCCGGGCAACGGCTACAAGAATGTACCGTCGTACCACTTCATCATGCGCACCACCACAAACGATCGCGTAAACTGGTTCTACCGGGTGAGGGAAATCCAGGAATCCTACACCGACCGGCATATGACCAGGACCCTCGCTTACGTGAAAAGCGACACGGGCACACACCCACGGAACATCCGGGTCGGGTTCGACTGGGACAGGATGGAGGCAACTTACCAAAACGGCGGAGAGAAGAGAAGATGCGTCACGATCATCCCCGGCACATTCGATCCCCTGTCTTTCCTGTTTGTCATGCGGACGAAGGATTTAAAAACCGGCCGTGTCATTGATATTCCGATCACGGACGGCAAGAAGCTCATCCGCTCACGGGCCTCGGTCCTGCGGAAGGAAAGGATCTCCGCCGGAGGGAAAAGCTACGATGCCTTCCTCGTCATGCCCGCTCCCGGACAACTGGGCAACGCCCTGGGAAGAAAGGATGCGCAGAATCTCATGGTCTGGTTCGGGGACGACGAAAAGAAGCGTCCCGTCAAGATCGTCACCCGGTTCGCGGTGGGACGCTTTGTTTTCGAACTGATCCCGGAGGAAACAACCCGATCATAGCCGGTTTTCCGGAACGGCCCGTCACCTCGCCGCAAGGATCGTCATTTCCCCTGGAAATAACCCCGGATGTTTTTCCCGAGCCGGTCGAGGTGTTTCATCGTCCCGGCATACGCATCCCGGCACCAGTCGCCGATTGACCGGCCCGCCTTCGTCACCTTTCGTCCCGCTGTCCGGCCGGCTTTCTTCACTTCCTGACCGGCTTCCCGCCCCTTTTTCTTGACGGTCTGGCCGGCCCCCTCCCCCATTTTCTTGAAGCCCCGGCCGACCTCCCTGCCCCCTTCCTTGATGGCACGGCCCGTCTCCGTTCCCATTTTCTTGAAACCCTGCACCGTTTCCCGGCCACCTTGGCGTACCTGATCATTCGGCCAGGCCGGAGTGGCGATCAAACAGGCCATCGCCAGGACAACCCAAAATTTTTTCGCCGACATCTCCCTTTTCCCCATTTCATGCTGATTGATTCATCCCCGCTGCTGGGAAAACCGGCCGGAAACGGCAGTTCTTCAACGCATGCCGCCGAATACTGATTTTCACGTTGGAGGAATGAGAAAAGAAAAGATCTTGATCGCCGTGATCGTTGATACGGCGTTTCCTGTCTCCGCAAAACCGTTCTTTAACCCGGACCCGGACGCCTTCGTAAAAAGTCGAAAATTTCCTCCCGCGGGGAGGCCGTGTCACCATTGCAAAAATGCCATTTCGAACGAATGCGGGAAATCTTAATGCACTGAAACACGTTCACTTTAAGATTTCTCCCTGCGGTCGAAACGACAAATAGGACCACGGAAACGACATGCATCCCCGTTCCGCCACATCGGCCGGAAGAGAGGAAACCGACTTTTTACGGCTTCGCAAATTCTTAAAGAAGGAATGAAAGACGTAACGCCCGCGATCCTTTTTCTACCCAGAGTAGACTCTACCGTGACGTTTTGCTGTCACCGTTTCGCCGTTTTTCTTCCCTATTCAGGAAGAAACCCAAGCATTTATTTTGCCATCGTCGGTTCTAGCTTCTGCTGTCACCCCTTTCTGATGTTAAGAACCCGGCATCCATTCTTTTTACATCATCCTGATCAACAATGGCCGGCGTTACGTCTTTCTTTATCATTCATAATAAGCATCCATCCCGCAGATGCAAGGGCAAAGACCGAAAAACTCCGGCGCTTTGCCGCCCCCGGGAAAAAGCCGGACCGCAATGACGGGGAACGAACGGTCAACTATGCGTCATCTCAAGTGAAAATCAACACGGCTTTTTCTCAGTTTCTCATTCACGGGCGGCGTCATGTATTTCGATTCGACGATAAAAACACGATCGGCCGTCACTTCCCCAGAGGCGAGAATCGCGTCACGGGCATTCATGGCACGCTGACCGGCAAGCAGGCGCAGATCGTCGTCCTTTATATCCAGGTGGGTATCGATCAACTTCTCCATTTCCGGAACGGAGAGCTTCTTCGCCAAGCCGATGATATTTCTGGGCTTGGGAAATTTTTCCGCGTTGTAGGCTTCTCTCAGGTATTTTTCGTATTCGGCGTCTCCGATGACGATCTCGCCGAGTTTCACGGCACGCTTATCGCCCCGGGCGACATCGTTCAGTTTCTGTACCTTCAGTTTGTGGTCAAAGGCCGTTTTTTTCATCGCCTCCCGATCCCGTTCGGCATCGACAAACCCTTCCAGGTCGATTTTCAGGGCGGGACGATCGCTCAAGGCTTTGGTCAATATCCCGATCTTTTTCAGATTCTCCTCCCCCAGGGCGGCTTGTCCGTAATCAAACTCGACGTAACCGAGTTCCTCTCCACCGCCGAAAAGGGACCCCAAGAGCGCGAAGGGAGCCGTCGCGGCCTTCGAAAGGAGATTCACGACGACTTGAACCACAATCCGCCAGACGCTGAACCGGGGATCGTCGAGGCTCCCGGAAACGGGGATGTCGAGCTTGATCTGGCCATGGCGGTCCTTCAGGAGGGAAACGGCCAGGGCGACGGGAAGCTTCGTGGCATCGGGGCTGTCCACCTTGTTTCCCAGGGTAAGCTGGTCGACGAACACGACATTCGTCGAATCGAGCTTCCTGTGATCGATGAGGTACTTGAGGTCGAAGGAAAGTTTTCCCTTCTGGATCTCGTAGCCGGCGTATCTGCCCGAATAGGGAGTCACGGGACTCAATTCCATATCCTTGAACACCGCTTTCAGGTCCACATAGAGATCTTTTTTCAAGGGATTGATTTTTCCCGTGATTTCGAGGGGAGCGTAGCCGTCGAGCCGTCCCCGGAGAACGACGTCTCCCTTGGCCTTTTCCGCCGAGGAGAGGTTCGAGACACGGCCTCCCATCTCCAGGAGCCTCGCGGAAAAATGAGGGGTGATGCTGGTATCCAGGAAATCGATTTCGCCGCCCTGGAGAGTTACGGCACCGATTCGGATATCGCCGGCTCCTTTTTTCCTCGGTTCGGGTTCCGCGGTTTTATCACGGCCTTTCGCCGCTTTAGGCCCCCCGGCATCCCCACCCTCCTCTTCCTCCCTGGCCAGGTTCTGCAGGTTCAGCGTTCCGTCCCTGTTGACAATGATCCTGCTGTAGAAGTCGGCCAAGGCGACTTCCCGGATATGAACGCGCCGGGGATCGTATCCGATATCGACGCCATTCAGATAGAGCGTCCTCCACTTCAGAAGATCGTCGGCCTGAACGGAATCGATGGCGGCAAAGCGGGTCAGGAACAAGCTTCCCGTGTAGCCGGCCTTCAGTTTCCTGTCTGCGGTATCCAGGATAAGACTGCCGCGGGTTCCGCCCCGGCCGCCTGTCACCCGCACATTGAGAACCTCGCCGATATAGGGTTGAAACAGCGGGATATCCAGTCCCCGGACATCCGTTTCCAGTTTCGCCCTAAACGGCGAAAGAACGACCGGCCCTGCCAGGTCGACCGATCCCTTTTTCGGAAGGGCCAGCGTGAGAGCGGCACTTCCTTCCCTTCCCGGTGCGGTGGACAGGTTAAGACCCGTGAACTGAATCTCTGAAAGCATCAGTTTAACCGTCTCGGCCGGCTTCATGTCCTCGTAATGAACCGTCCCTTTCCCAACCAGGAGAGAATCCATATCCACCACGGCCTTATAGCCTCCCGGTTCCTCCGTCTTTTCTTCCTCTTCGGGAAACAGGGACAGGAGGTTAAGCCTGCCCCTGGCGTCACGGCGCACATGAAGCTCCGGAGAATCGACGACCAGCTTCGAAAGATGAATCTCTCCGGTCAAAGGCATGACACCGGCCATCGCCGCCCGGATGGATGGAAGGCGCAGGAGCGGCTTTTCCGCCAGATCATCCACGGCGATTTCTTTCAGCGCCGTATTCCCGGACAGCATCAAGAACTGCTTTCCCCCGTTGATCTGACGGAACACCAGCTTTGCATCGACGTCCAGATTCGCCGAAACAAGCCGGAAATTCAGCTTCTTGGGAATGTAGGCCAGATAGAAGGGAACATCCAGGTCGATGAATTGAATATCGAATTCCGTCCGGCGGGAGGCCTTGAAGGGTTTCGTCCGGCCTTTCAGCTCATAGGGGGTTCCATTAATGACGGCGCTTAAGGATGGTTTGACGAACGTGTCGGTATCATAGCTCATGTTGGAAACAAAGGGGAGACCGATCTGGATTTTTTCGGCGAGATGACGGGTAGAACGGGGCCCATCCAGGAAAACAATTTTCCCATTCAAGACAGCGATGTTATTGAGTGAAAAGAAAAAGGGGCGTTCGTTCTTCTTTTCCGGCTCCTTTTTTCCTTTTCCCGCAAGGAGATCCGAAAAGTTGTAGGACCCGTCCTGATTTCGGACCAGATGAACGTAGGGAGACGTCAGTTTGACTTCGTCGACGATGACGGCACGCCTGAAGAGCGACATGCCCTCCAGGTTGAGGAAAAGCTCCTGGAAGGAAAAAAACGTCTCCCCCCCGCTCCGTTCCCGAACGGCCAAACCTTTTACGGTCAGGCAGAATCGGAAGGGGTTGAAGGTGATGGTATCGATCATGACGTCCCGACGCAGTTCCTCCGACAATTTCTTCACCATGATCGATTTGGCAATGGGGGGGACCGCGAAAAAGCCCGCCACGGCAAAAAGAACCAGGGAAACCGCCAGCCCGATCACGACTTTCATCCATCGTTTCATCCGCACCTCCCCGCCAGAAAGAAAACGCTCACGCAAATCACCTTTGAGAACAGTCGCCTGCCTGATATTTCGAATGGTAAGGGAGATGAAAAGAAAATGCCATAAAAAACAGACTTCATTTCTCGGAACACGGCCCGTCTTCCCGGCGGGATTTCCCCCGTGCAGACACGCGATTTTTGCAGAAATCCGGCGTAACATGTGGTAGAGGGATCAAAAAAGACAACACGCATCACAAAGGAGAGCGAAATGAATATCGAAGCGGCGGTGAAGGGCAGGCGGAGCATCCGGAAATTCCTGAACAAGGACATCCCCCCTGAAGTGATCCGGGATATTCTCGAGGCAGCGCGCTGGTCGCCGTCCTGGGGCAATACCCAGTCGTGGAATTTTCACGTCATCACCGGGGAGTCGCTGGCCCGGTTCAAGGAAGCGAATCAGCGGCTGCTGATCGATGACACGCCATCGACCCCCGACATACCGATGCCTGAATCCTGGCCCGACGCCTGTCGGCTCCGGTATAACGATATGGGACGGAGACTCTACGATTCCCTGGGCATCGCCCGCCGCGACACCGACGCGCGCCGCAAGCTGCGGATCAAGATGGCGTACCTTTTCGACGCCCCCTGCCTGATCGTGCCGACCATCCACAAGGACAACGCCGTGGAGTACGCCATGCTCGATATCGGGCTTATCGTCCAGACCCTCTGCCTGCTGGCGCACGGGCAAGGCCTCGGCACCCTGATCATGGCGGCGGCGGTCCAATACCCCGACCTGATCCGGGAGATCGCCTCCATTCCGGAGGATCGCCGGATCGTCGTGGGAATTGCCCTGGGCTACCCCGACCTCGCGCATGAGATCAACAATTTTGAACGGAAAAGGGCGCATCTGGACGAATTCGTACACTGGGTGGGATGAGACCGAAACAGGCCGCAGACAAACCGGCCGATGGCGATCAGGTCTCCAGCCGGGATGGAAGGCGGTTGGGACGGTACAGGAAAGGGATATGAAAAAGGGGCCGCCCCAAAAGCGCCGACGCCGAGTTGTATTCAACCCCCAGCCGCCATCTAACGGCGGCGCGATCCGCCCAATATGCCCCCCAGGACACCCCGCAGAATCTGGCGGCCGATCTGGCTGCCGACGGTCCGGGCGGCCTGTTTCGCCAGGGCCTGTACCATGCCTTCGCGGCTCTTGGTCCCCCACAGGAGTTCCCCCAGCATTCCGCCGCGCGGGCCCGGCTCCTCTCCCGGTTTCTCCGCCCGGGACGGCACCGGCGGCGCTTCTTCCGCCCGAGATACGGCCCGGCGGCTGATGATTTCGTAGGCGGACTCACGATTCACAGGGGTATCGTACTTCCCGCCCAGGGGACTACGCGACCGGACCAGGGCCTCTTCTTCGGGCGTTATCGCCCCCATCCGGCACCTGGGCGGACAGATCAGGGTCCGCTCCACCGGCATCGGAACCCCTTTTTCCTGGAGCGTGGAAACCAGGGCCTCGCCGACACCGAGTTGGGAGATGACCTGGGCAACGTCAAACTTGGGGTTCGCGACAAAGGTTTCCGCGGCGGTGCGCACCGCCTTCTGGTCCCGCGGTGTATAGGCCCGAAGGGCATGCTGGATGCGGTTGCCGAGCTGCCCCAAAATTTCGCCGGGAACATCGTCGGGAAACTGGGAACAGAAGTACACCCCCACGCCTTTCGAACGGATCAGCCGCACCACCTGCTCCACCCGTTGCCGCAGAATGGGCGGCGCGTCGTCGAACAGAAGATGGGCTTCGTCGAAAAAGAATACCAGCTTGGGCCGGTCCGAATCCCCCACCTCGGGAAGATTCTCGAACAGCTCCGACAGAAGCCACAGGAGGAAACTGGAATAGAGCCGCGGTTTCAGAATCAGCTGGTCCGCCTTCAGAATATTGATGATGCCGCGGCCGCTCATGTCGGTTCGCATCAGGTCAGACAGTTCCAGTGCAGGCTCTCCGAACAGGAATTCTCCGCCTTCCCTTTCCAGGGAAAGCAGCGCCCGCTGGACGGCGGCAACGGACTGGGTGCTGACCAGACCGTACTGCTTCGAAATTTCGGTGCGGTTTTCCGCAACAAACCCCAGGAGTGCCCGCAGGTCATCGAGATCGAGAAGCAGCAACCCCTGGTCATCCGCCATCTTGAAGGCAATCTCAAGCATTCCCGCCTGGGTATCGTTGACCCCCAGGATCCTTGCCAACAGGGCAGGCCCCATTTCGCTGATGGTGGTACGGACGGGATGCCCCTTCTGCCCGTATAAATCCCAGAATAATACGGGACTCGCTTCGTGCGTAAAGCCCTCGATGCCGATCTGGGCAACGCGCTGCCGGATCTTTTCGTCGGCCGTCCCCGCCATGGCCAAACCGGAAACATCCCCCTTCACATCCGCCATGAAAACCGGCACACCCAGGCGTGAAAAGCCTTCCGCCAAAACCAGCAGTGAAATGGTCTTCCCGGTTCCCGTGGCGCCGGCGATCAGACCATGACGGTTTCCGTATTTCGCAAGCAGGTTGACCGGACGCTCGCCTTTACCGATCAGTATTTGACTCATCTGCGATCTCCTTTTCCATAAAGAGAAACATCCTTATCGATCCGATTTCCGCCTTGTGTGAAACTTTTTACGTAAAAATCGCACCCCCTATCCGGGAATCCGGGGCCTGACATGGTTAAAATGAAAACACCGCAGCCGTTTGCCCGTCCCCGGCACGGGAGATTCGGAAACCTTTCCCGGACATGAACCACACGAACAGGCTTCCCGTTCGAAACGGTTTTCGAGATAGGGGTCGCGGCCGCGGAAAAACTGCAGAAGGCTCGAGGCGCAGTACAACGGGATGAAAAGAACACCCCAGCGCTCGTACTGGCGCACATGAATGCGCTCGTGTCGCCGGTGGGCAATAAGCGACGCCGGGTCGGCACCCAGGATGACATGACCGATGGTAATCGCGCAAAACCGGAAACACGGGGGAAGACGGGTAATCCATGCACCGAATCGCCCGCCGGCCACTTCAAGGGTTCCCCCGCTGGGGCGCACGGTTGCACCGCCCAGGAGCGCGGCCGGCACCAGCAGAAGCCCCAAAAGGGTATACGGGCCTGCCCACAGGTATCGTATCATTTTGGCCGTGAAACGCACGATTCGCATGATATCCTTTATTCGACCCATCTCCGTGGGTTCCCTTGTCTGAGACAACCCTTCCGCTTCGGCGGAATTTCCAAGAAAGGGTAGGGACTTTCAAGCCACAAGTCAAACACAATTTCCACTCTCCCTGACGAAAATCAGCAAGGGCGTGAGAAATTCTTGAAGAAATCGTTTCGGGGCTGTAGCCGCAATGTCGAACGATTCGCCCCCGCCCTATGCCTGCGGTGCATACACGGCGTATCCGCGGGGTGGCGCCCAGAACTGGGCACGGGCATCGCCTTGAGATGCCTGATTCATAGGCCTCCCCGGATCGCTTTCGCTCCACCACGCCACCGGGAGGAATTCCGCATTCCGCCACTGAGTGGTCACCCAGGCCCCATTCCAGCAGTCCGGGCGATTGTTCAACACATAGGCCAGCCCCGGTTGATCCCCATATCCATTGCGCTGCATGATATAAAGCCGGTCATCCAGCCACAGTGTCTGCGTTCTGCCGCCCGCATAACGCTCGTGGACGCGGACAAGGGCGTCGATACCGTGAGGCGTCGTGCCCATGGCCAGACCGGCGTTGTAATAATCTTTCCAGAAAACACAGGGATAACCCTCATGGGTCATGATATAGCTGTAGGCGAGCAACTTGTCGTTTACGATGGGCCGTCCTTCGTCGCGAAGATCATGATTTTCCACAAAGGTCACCGTTGTCTGCGGCTGATGCCGAAGGAGCGTCTCCCAGGTCGCCAGATCGCCAAGGCTGAACCCCTCCTGGTCGCAGAGGGCCTTGAGCATTTCGCGCAAGGGGAAATCGAAGGCGTCCACCGGGTTCACGTTGGAAAAATTGGTGACATTCACCCAGTTTTCGATGGCATGCGCGCAGTCCCAGTGCTCGGCCACACCGTACGGGATGAAGGGCTTGCCGTCCCGGATATAGCGGTATTCCTGGATGGCCTCGACCGTCATCGCGCCGTAGCCTTTCACAAAATCGTAGCGGAAGCCATCGAAGCCGATTTCCTCCACCAGCCAGCGGGCAAGCTTCAAAATCTCCGCAAAGACATAGGGATTCCGGTGCGAAAGATCGGGCATGTCGCCGAAGGTGCCCTGGTCCCACCTCTCGTAGGAGTTGGGATGAAAGCACTCCCAATCTCTCGGGAACTTGCCGCTTCGAGGTTTAAACCGCGTCCAGCGCAGCCGGCCCGTGATCGGGTTGAGTTCCTCCTCGTCGGCGCCGCTGTTGTGATTGATGACCATGTCGGCAATGACCCCAAGACCGCAATCATGGGCCGTGCGGATCAGATCGAGGAGTTCCGTCCGGGAGCCGAACCAAGTTCTGCGGGAGCCTTTCTGGTCGAATTCTCCCAGGTCATAATAGTCGTAAGGATCGTATCCCATGGACGGCCCGGAAATATCGGCGGCCTTGTGCACGGGCGGCAGCCATAAAGCGGTAAAGCCCGCCTGGGCAAGGCCGGGAAGGCGGCCACGGACATGGTTCCACCAATCGAATTCCCGCCGGTCTTCACGGGGACAGTTCCAGAAAAAGGCCTGCATCATGACACCCATATCAATCCTCCTTTCTAAAAAAACCGTCAGCTCTGAAACAGGCCGGAAAGCGATCACGGCTCGTGCGGAGATTGATCAAAATAATATTGAGCGTTTAAGCCGTTTTCTCTCTCCTTTCCAGGTCCAGCAGTTTCTGTTTCATATCCAAACCGCCGCGGTACCCCACGAGCTTTCCGTTCGCCCCGATGATCCTGTGGCAGGGAATAAAAACAGGGATCGGGTTTCTGTTGTTCGCCTGCCCCACCGCGCGGGCGGCCCCGGGATTCCCGGCCGCCTCGGCAATATCCTTGTAACTCGCCGTTTTTCCGTATGGAACCCGGACAAGAATCGTCCACACCTTGCGCATGAACTCCGTGCCTGCAGGGGCGAGAGGCAGAGAAAACCGCTTCAGATCACCGGCAAGGTACGCCTCCAGTTGGCGAAATGCCTCCCGGATCAGGTCCGTTTCGCAGATTTCGGCATCCTGCGGAACGTCGCCCCTGTCCAGATAGACATTCGTTACGCTGCCGCCGATTTCCGCGATGCCGATTTCGCCCAGCTCCGTTTGACGAAAATAAAGCTTCATCTCCTTTCGCTCCCTCCCCCGTCAATGAGACGGTGTCGCATGCACGTTTGGATCATTTCGACCACAGAAAGAAATCCTTAACTCGACTTTCGCAGGTCCAGCAATAGGGACGGCCGCCGGGCCTAAAAGATTAACGAGGCATGATGCGCTGCGTTATCGTTCGAACAGCCTGACATCCCTCAGGAAGCGAGCCTTGTCTTTCTCGTAGCGGTGCCGTTTCAAAAAGCCGATGGGAAAAGTCTGTCGCAAGGCGTCGAGGTCGATAAAGACCACCGCATCGCCGTTACAGATCATGTTCGTGTGCTTCAGATCACCGTGGCTGAGGCCGTGTTCCGACAAGTGCGACAGCACCTCGATGACCTGTTCGATCCGGCGGTGCTTCTGTTTCTCAGGCACGGCCGAATCTTCCAGAAAATCCTGCAGAGACGGTCCCGAAACATATTCGTAGATAAAATAGGATTTCCAAAGCAGAAAACCCCGGTACTCGTCAATATAGGCCAGCGGCCTGGGGGTCGTAACCCCCAGGCCGCACAGGTGGTTTGCCGTCTTCCACGCCCGTTTCGCCCGCGAACCCTGGAAAGTGTGCCGAAGGGAATGCACCCATCCGAGGTGGTGGTACCCCTTGACCACCACTTCCCTTCCCTCCATGGCAACAAGCGAGACAAAGGATTTGCTGCCGTCTTTCAAAATCTTGCCCCGTCTCATGGCGTCATCGAGCTTTTCTGTCAGGTTTTCGAGTCCCACCCTCTCCATGAACGTCCGGTCGACCATGCCTTCCCATGGGTCCCGCTTGATTATCTCGCACTTCCCGCCTTTCCGAGGGGATCCTTCCGTCATGTCTTCTATCTTTTTCTCCTTCTTCCTGACCCAGGCCTGTCATGCCCGGCCGCCTCGCCTCTCCTTCACGGAACCGCCGTCGATTCGCGCGGGCCGCCACAGCCTGACATGCCCCTGACCGGCGCGGCGGCTTTGCCGCGGTTTTGCGGTTCTCTGCCGCAGAAACTACACAAAAGGCCTGACTGGTGTCAACGAAATACTCCGGGGGAACTGTCCCCCATCGGGCACGGACCTGTTCAACGCCCCTTTTTCCTCTCGATCTGAATGACATCGGCGATCACCCAGGTCTCTTTCAAAATCCGGCCCCTTCCCCGGCCCAGGGCAAATCCGGTTGAAAAACCTCCATCGAGATTAAAGGCTTCGGTAATATCGAGGTGCGTATTGACCAGGAAATCGGCCATGGCCGCGTAGGTCATCTTTCCGGCCCTGTTGATCACGAAAAGTACATTACCCCGGCTGTCCCGGGCGATGACCGTTCTTGCGGCCTTGCTGGTGGATTTTAAATTCACCGCCTCCCCGTTACGGACCAGATGGGGGCCGCTTTTCAGGGCATGGAGGAAAGACTTCGCTTCATCCGCACCGAGGGGATGGCCTTTCAGATCCCGGACCACAACCCCGCCGTCACGGCCGACCGCAAACAGTCCATGGTGACGGTTCATGGAATTGACCGGTTTTATGACCCGCCCATCGGCCACGCAAAGATCCGTCGGCCGATATTGGTGATCCCAGTAACCGCCGTTCACGGTCAGCAGCGCCTCCGGGTTCTCTTCATGGAACCGTTCCACCGACTTGGGCGGATTCGCATAGGCCACTTTGAAGGCAAAAAACTGCGGCGAGGCGGTGATGACGCTGATAATTTTCCCGGCATACTCGTACTCGGCATACCCGATCGCCGACGGCGGGGCACCGAATGACCGTTCATCGATCAGCCTGAACCTGGAAGCCCCCCACAAAGGCATGGCAA